>WUUC01189727.1_pt1 | contig 10729 bp, 4 predicted proteins | sample 6278441 | NCBI WGS metagenome assembly WUUC01 (sample SAMN13675441, study PRJNA597444) | soil metagenome | isolation source: soil | place: USA: Washington | collected 2017-10 | reverse complement strand
GCTCCACCAGCTCCGAGGGGAGGCGGTGGTGGAGCACCGCGCCCGCACCGACCCTCAGATGCGGGCGCGGGCGGTCGGTGGGCAGGTCGAGCACAGGCAGCCCGGCGAGCCGCTCCCGCCAGTAGGCGAGGTCGCCGACGGTGCCGCCGAAGCCGGCCATGCCGGCGGTGCCGGCCATGCCGGCCGCGTCAGCGGTATCGGCCGTGCCAGCGGTGTCGGCCGTGCCGGCCATGTCAGCCGCGTCGGCCGTGCCGGCCATGCCAGCCGTGCCGGCCATGCCAGCCGCGTCGGCCATGCCAGCCGCGTCAGCGGTGCTGGCCGTGCCGGCCATGCCGGCGGTGCCATTGTCGGTGTTGTCGGCCCATGCGGCGAAGTCCGGGTAGTCCAGCGGCCGCTCGGGCAGCTGCGCGGGCGGTCCACCGGTGGCCTCGGTGTAGCAGGCGAGAAGCTCGTCGAGCAGGACGGCCACGGACCACCCGTCGGTCACGAGGTGGTGCTGCGCGAGAAGCAGGACATGGTCCTCGTCGGACAGCCGGACCAGCAGCGCCCGGGTGAGCGGCCCGGTCCGCAGGTCGAAGGGCCGGCCCAGCTCCTCGCCGAGAACCGCGTCCAGCCGGTCCTCGGTGGCTGGCACGACGCGCAGTGGGATCTCCCCGCGGGCGTCGACCAGCTGGCGGGGTTCGCCGTCGAGGGTGTCGAAGGTGGTGCGGAGCGCGTCGTGGCGGGTGGTGAGGTGCGTCAGGGCCTTGGTGAGGGCTTCCGGGTGTAGTGGGCCGGTGAGGCGGATCGCCGCGCCGGTGTTGTTGGCGGCTCCACCTCGGGTGATTTCTTCCAGCCACAGGCGGCGTTGTGCCGGGGCCAGCGGGATCGGGCGGTCCCTCGGCACACGGGGGATCGGCGCCGCCTCCTGTGTGCCGGGGAGTGACTCGGCCAGGGCCGCGACCGTGCGGGCGTCGAAGATGGCTCGGCCCGACAACCGGATCCCCTGTGCCGCGAGCCTTGCCTGTGCGCGGGCGGCCAGGATCGAGTCGCCGCCCAGTGCGAAGAAGTCGTCGGTCACCCCGACCTCGGCGACGCCGAGCACCTCGGCCCACACGGCGGCGACGAGGCGTTCGCGGTCGTCGCGAGGCGCCACCGAGCCGGCCTCGGCCACGCTGCCGAAGACCGGCGCCGGCAGCGCCTCCCGGTTCAGCTTTCCGTTGGGAGTCAACGGAAAACTGTCCAGCACCACGAACGCGGCCGGCACCATGTACGCCGGCAGCGTCCGGGTCACCCCCGCCCGGAGCCGAGCAGGCGACGGACGATCGGCGCCGGCGGGGACGACGTAGGCGACCAGCCTGCGCAGGCCACCGTCCTCTCGCGCCACCACGACCGCCTGCCCGACGGTCGGGTCAGCGGCCAGCACCGCCTCGATCTCGCCCGGCTCGACGCGGTGCCCGCGGATCTTCACCTGGTGGTCGGCGCGGCCGACGAACTCCAGGTTGCCGTCCGGCGCCCGGCGCACCACGTCGCCGGTGCGGTACATCCGCTCCCCCGGCGCCCCGTACGGGTTCGCCAGGAACCGGCCGGCGGTCAGCCCCGGCCGGCCCAGGTAGCCGCGGGCCAGCCCGATCCCGGCCACGTACAGCTCCCCGGCCTCGCCGTCGGGCACCGGCCGCAGGTTCTCGTCCAGCACGTGGACGCGGGTGCCGGGGATCGGGCGGCCGATCGGCGGCGCGGTCACCGACGGCGTGAGCGGGTCGCTCCAGCTGGTGACCACGGTGGACTCCGTCGGCCCGTACGCGTTCAGCATCTGCCGGCCGGGCGCCCACTTGCGCACCAGCTCCGGCGGGCACGCGTCGCCGCCCACGATCAGCAGGCGGAACTCCGGCAGGTCGGCGTCGTTCACGGTGGCCAGCGCGACCGGCGGGATGAGGGCGTGGGTGACACGCCGTTCGCGCAGGACCCCGGCCAGGTGGTCGCCCAGCAGCGGGCCCGCAGGCGGCACGACCAGCGCCGCGCCACCGGCGAACGCCATGCACAGCTCCAGCACGGACGCGTCGAAGCTCGGCGACGAGAACTGCAGCACCCGGTCCCCCGGGCGCACGCCGAACCGCTCGACCTCGGCCGTGGCGAACGTGGCGAGCCCGGCGTGCGTGACGACGACACCCTTGGGCTGCCCGGTGGAGCCGGAGGTGTAGATGACGTAGGCCGGTTGCTCCGGCCGGACGGGCCCGGTCTCCGGCGGCTCGCCGGGCTCGTCACCGGCACGCGCCACCCACGCCGGGTCGTCGACGACCAGGCACGGGCGGGCGTCGGCGATCATGGCCTCGATCCGCTCCGCCGGGTATGCCGGGTCGACGGGCACGTACGCCGCGCCGGCCTTCAGCACCGCGAGCTGTGCGACCACGATCTCCACCGACCGGGGCAGCAGCAGCGCCACCACCTTCTCCGGTCCGGCGCCGCCGGCGACGAGCCGGTGTGCGAGGCGGTTGGCGTGGCGGTCCAGCTCGGCGTAGGTGAGCGCGCTGTCACCAGCCAGGACCGCAGGCAGGTCCGGGGCGGCGGCCACCCGGGCGGCGAACAGGTCGAGCAGAGTCGTGGCACCCATGGTGCGGGGACCTTTCGGGGGGAGGTGGGAGGTCAGCCGACGAGGCGGGCGCGCTCGAGCTGCTTGCTGGCGAGCCGGCCGCCGACCTGGAGGCCGACGACGCGACCGTCGCCGTCGAGGACGAACCGGCCGGCCTGGTCGGTCTCGCCGGTGTCGCAGTCGCGCATCGCGAACCGGTGTCCGGAGTGGACGGTGAGGTCGGCGAAGGGCTCGCCGTCGACCGTGAGCCGGAGGCCGTTTCCGTGGTGTGCCACCGTGTACTCGACATCGCCGTTGGCGTACACGCCGGTGCAGCCGTCCGGGGCGGCGACCGGGTGCCCGTCGGCGAACGGGACGTGGTCGTCGACCGGGACGCCGAGGGCGGGCAGGTCGGGCGCGAGCTCGCGCCACAACGCGAACCCGGTGGCGGAGTTGGTGGTGAGCGCGACGACCGTGCCGGTGTCGCGGTTCATCCGTAGGTGGCAGGAGGTGCCGTCGCCGTTGCCGTCGTGGCCGACGGTGCGCGGACCGAAGCAGGCCAGGCCGAGCCCCCACCCGTCGGCGAGCCCGAACGGGTCGGCGCCGGGCACGGGGGCGCACATCTGGTCCCGCACCTCGCGGTCGAGCAACGCGTCGGCGACGAGCAGGCCGCGGCCGAGCGTCACCAGGTCGGGGGCCGACGCCGCGAGCGCGCCGACCGCGGCCTCCGCGGCGGACAGCGACTGGCCGACCGGCCGGCGCGCCGCGGAGTGCCCGCTGACCAGGTCCGCGGGCACGCGGGTGCCGGTGACGAACCGGGCGGGCACGCCGAGTGGGTCGAGCACGAGCGCCTCGACGGCCTCCCACCAGCTCATCCCGGTGATCGCGGTGACGGCGTGCCCGGCGACCAGGTAGCCGATGTTGGAGTAGGAGAAGATCCGGCCCGGGTCGGACAGGGGTTCGACGGCGCGGCAGCAGTCGACCACGTGCCGCCGCGCCGTCACGGCACGGGCATCGACGTCGGACGGCAACCCGCCCGTGTGGCTGAGCACGTGCCGCAGCGTGAGCCGGCCACGGAGGCGGTGCGGCAGCTCACGCAGCTCGGGGACCGCGTCGACCAGCGGCTCGTCCAGCTCCAGGTCGCCATCGCCGACGAGGACCAGCGCCGCGGCCGCGGTGACGACCTTGGTGATGGACCCCACCGGCACGGGCGCGTCCTCGGTCATCGGGGTGCCGGCGTCGGCCCTGGTGGCCCCGTGGGCCCAGGTCCAGGTCTCGCCGCGGTGGTGCACCGCGAACTGTGCTCCTGGCACCGCGTGCGCGGCGACCAGTTCCTCCAGGCGGACACCAAGCAGTGAGCCGTCCACTGTGCGACCTTTCTACGACAATTCGCCCAAGGCTGTCCGCGGCGCAATTCAAAATGGCACGCGCAGGGCAAAACCACAGGGGGTACCCCACAGCGGACAGGCTAAACATCTCAACTTCGAGTGTATTTCGAAGACATTCCCCGACAATTTGTCTAACGATCACTCCTAGCAGTCTGAGCTGGGCATATCGCCGTCCAACGGCTCTCGTAAACCATTCCCATGGGTCTTCGTGATCGCTCCGAAATGGTCACCCAATCAAGCTAACAAGTTCGCACCAGAGCAGCTAGTGACGAACGTCATCTCAATTTCACTGCACCGTCATTAGGAACCGTTAATCATTGACCTCGGCGGCATTTACGCTATTGTCCAGCGCATTCCCACGAAGTGGGAGCCGTTGACGGTCCGATCCCGCTCCTGCCACCGTGATCGTCATGACCTCCGCCGCGTTGCTCGCGAGCTGTCCGGCCTCGACCTGACAGGCGCCGTTCTCGGCGCACGCCACGGCGAAGTGGCCGAGAGGACAGGCAGAGGTCTGCAAAACCTCGTACGCGGGTTCGAATCCCGTCTTCGCCTCTTTCCCCAGCTCAGCGGGGCACGAGTCCTGGGTGCAGCGAAACGGCCGGCCCGCGGCGTTTCAGGGTCGACCTGTTCGACCTGTCGCAGGAGTTGTTCGTGACCTTCGAGGAGTTCGTCGCACTACGGCTCGGCGCGCTGACCCGGTACGCCACCGTCGTGACGTGGGATCCACATCTCGCCGAGGACATCACCCAGGACGTCCTCGTCCGGGCGCAGGCCCGGTGGTCCCGGATCGGGCGGTTGGACGCGCCGGAGCAGTACGTCAAGCGCATGGTGCTCAACGAGTTCCTGTCGTGGCGGCGGCGCAAGGCGGCCCAGCTGGTGTTCGTGCCGAAGGAGACCCTGGAGGGCATGGTGCCGCACGTCCCCGACCGCACCGGGGCGGTGGACGACCGGGACGCCACCCGCCGCCTGATCGCCGGGCTGCCGCCCAAGCAGCGGGCGGCCGTCGCGCTGCGGTACTACGAGGACCTCACCGACGAGCAGATCGCGGCGCTCCTCGGCTGTCGAACCGGCACCGTCCGCAGTTACCTCTCCCGCGCACTGGCCGCGTTACGCGCCGCGCTGCCAGCCGAACGGATCAGGACCTAGAGGAGAACCCCTGTGAACACCGACATCGATGACCTGGTCCGGGACGCGGTGCGGCGCCAGGAGGAGCTGGCCCCCGACCCCGACCGCATCCGGGCCGCGCTGCCGGCGCACGCCGCCCGCCGCGCCCGCCGGCACCGCACGATGGCACTGGCGGCGGCGACCGTCGCGGTCGCGGCGATCGCGGTGACCGTGCCCGCCGTCGTGCTCCGCGACGCCGCCGGCCCCGCGACGCCGCCGGCGACGAACACCACCGGCACCACCGACGCCACCGGCGCCACGGCGCCGAGCCCCGCGCCCGGCATGGCCACGGCCCCGCTGCGCTACCGGCCCACCTGGCTGCCGGACGGCATGGCCGAGCGGTTCCGCGAGGCGCCGGTCTCCGACAGGGCGAACCCCAAGCTGACCACGACCCAGCTGTGGAAGAGCACGCCGATCGAGGACGGGCCCGTGCAGAGCGCGCACATCGGGCTGTACTCGTGGCGGTCGGACGCGAACGCCACGACCCACGAGCCGCCGGTCGCCATCGGGGAAGGCGGACAGCCGGTGGGGGTGGCGGGCCACGAGGCCGACGTCAACGGCCGGCCGGCCCACGTCGACGACAGCACCGTGACCTGGCAGGTCGACGACCACACGAAGCTCATGCTCGTCTCCCCCGGCATGAACCTGCCGGAGGCGGACCTGCTCCGGATCGCCCGCTCGGTCCGCCCCGACACCACGCGACTGACCGCCCCGCTGCGCGCGGACCGGCTGCCGGCGGGCCTCGCACCCGAGAGCGTGGCCGTGGCGGGCAACTCGCCGCGGGACTGGCGGGCGACGCTCATCGCGGAGGGGAAGGGCACCCAGTCCTACGTGGCCGTGTCCGCCGGCATCCCCGGCACCCCCGACAACTCCGGCGCGGCCGGTGAGACGCTCACGGTCGGCGGCCGCACCGCCCACCTGGCCCAGGTGGACATGGAGGACCCGGCCCGCCCCACCTACCGGGCCACCTGGGAGCTGACGGTCGAGCTGGGCGAGGGTCTCGTCCTGACCGTGCGGGCCGGCACGAAGGAGCCCACGGGCGCGAGCACCCTGACCCGCGAGGACGTCATCGCGGTCGCCGAGCACGTCGTGCTCGACCCGAACCCGGACCTCGGCTGGCTGGGCCGCTGACAGTGCGCCGGAGGACGCCCCCGCGCATGGCAGCGGGGGGCGTCCTCCGACGTGTTCAGGAGCGGATCGACGCCAGCAGGGCGGCCACGTCCTCGCGGGGGCCGGTCGCGTCCTCCGGGAGCTCCCGCAGTGCGGCGCTCAGCAGGTCCTCGGCCTCCGCGACCCGGCCGAGGTCGGCCAACAGCCGGCCGTGCAGCACGGTGGCGAAGGCGGCCTCGGTCGTGGCCTCCAGCGACCGGAAGCCGGTGACGGCCGCGGCCGCGCGGGGCACGGCGTCGGCCGGACGCCCGGCGTCGGCGAGGATGCGGGCCGCGTCGTAGGCGACCACCGCCCTCTCCCACACCACCTGCGGCTCGTCGCCCTCGATGCCGGCGGCCACCTCGTCGGCGGTCGCCAGCGCGGCGAGGCTCCGTTCCAGGTCACCGGCCCACCGCCACGACACCGCGGCCCTGCGCCGGTTGACCAGCTCCTCGATCGGGTAGCCGCGGAAGGCCTCCGCCGCGAGGGTGTACTGCTCGGCGGCCTGCTCGTCGCGGTCCAGCTCGTCGAGGATCTCACCCGACAGGGCACGCATCTGCCCGACGCCGGGCTCGTTGCCCTCCTTGGCGCACAGCTGCGCGACCTGGTCCAGCAGCGTCAGCGCCTGGTCGTGCTGCCCCAGCGCCCGGTAGGCCCTGGCGAGCAGGAACCGCGCCCGGTTGGCCTCCTCCTCGTCCACCGGCACGAGCTCGGCCAAGGCCTCCTCGAGCGCGTCGGCCGCGTCGTCGGCACGCTCGGCGTGCAGGCTCGCCGCCCCGAGGTCGACCTTGGCGTAGCCCGTGAGCAGTCCCGCCGAGCCGAGCGCGGCGACCGCCTCGGCCAGGATGTCACGGGCCTGCTCGGTCCGACCCAGGTCCAGCGCCGCCTTGCCCTGGATGTGCAGGGCGTGCCCACGCAGCGACGGGGCCACGACCTTCGCCGCCTCGCCGAACAGCGTGTACGCCTCGGCCAGCTCACCGCGCGCCGCGTGCAGCTGCCCGGCGAAGAACTGGGCCTTGCGCAGGTCGCCGCACTCCTCGATGGAGGAGTACACGGCCACCGCCCGGTCGGCGTGCTCCACCGCGGCCGGCCAGTGCTCGTCGCCCATCCCGGCGTAGGTCTGCGCGAGGCACATCGCCGCCTGCCCGGCCAGTGGCACCGACGCGACCCGCTCGGCCGCCTCCGCCGCCGCGCCGAACTCGGCGAGCGCCTCGTCGACCCGGCCGGCCAGCTGGTAGGCGAACCCGAGCCGCAGCGTGGCGGCGATCCGGTCCTCCTCGTCACCGGCGGACACCAGGCCCTCGGCACTCGTCTCGACGTCGGCGAGCCCCTCGTCCACCCGCCCGACCCGGCACCGCAGCACGCCGAGGTGACCGCGTGCCGCCAGCCGCCGCACGTCCTCGCCGGCCCGCGCGTACAGGTCGATGGCACGCAGCAGGGTCTCCTCGGCCAGCTCCGGGTCCTCGTCGGCGACACCCAGGGCGCGGTCGACGAGCCGGGGCGCGGCCAGCGCGGGCTCCGGGTCCGGGCACACCTCGTCGAAGCGGCGCCACACGGCCGACACCACGTGGTGGTTGCCGAGGCGGTTCTCCGCCCTGGCCAGCGCCACCAGCTCGGCAGGCGAGTCGGGCAGCTCGACCGGCTCCGGCGCGGGCGCGGTGGACGGGACCGCGCGCCGTGCCTGCCCGGACAGCGGCAGGTGCTCGACGATCGGCTCGGCCGACAGCGTCGCGGCGATCCGGTCGCCCACCGCCGTCGTGCCGTTGCGGGCGTCGAACCGCCGCGCCAGCTCGCGGGCCCGCTCGGCCAGCTCCTCGTGCAGGGCGATCGCCGGCACCTCGGTCACCCCGTCGGTCGCGGGCCTGCGCACCGGGGCGTCCCCGTGCCCTGCCTCGGCGACCAGGCGCAGCACCAGCGCCGCCGCCGCGGAGAACCGCAGCTCGGCCCACGGGGTCGGCGGCTCGGCCAGCCAGCCGAGGTGCCGCTCGACCAGGTCGAGCGCGCGGGCGTGGTTGCCGCTGCGGGCGCAGAACACCAGGTGGTCGGCGAGCATGCTCAGCTCGGCGCGGTTGGCCTGGATGGCCCGGTAGGCCCGCCGGTGCGCGTCGGCCGCCTCGGCGAGCAGCCCGGTGCGCAGGTAGGGCAGCAGCAGGGAGGTCAGGATGCTCTGCGGTTGCTCGGCGCAGTTCAGCTCCCCGCCCAGGACGGATACTGCGACCGCGACTGCGTCGCTGTCCCGGCCCAGCCACGACAGGTGGTTCACCTTCGAGGTCGGCTCGCAGCCCGCGCAGTCCGACATCTCCCCGCGCGGGGCCGCGCACCACAGCCGGTACTGCTCGGCCGCGGTGTCGACGTCCCCGATGTGCCTGGCGACCAGCTCACGGTGCTGGTGCACCGGGTTGAGGGTGTGCCCGGCGACGCGGTAGCGCCGCTCCATGTCGTCGAGCACCGCGTAGGTCCGGTCCAGCGGCATCTCCGGGAACTTGGTCATCGCGCCGACGATCCACTTGAAGTGCCAGTAGAGGCTGTGGTCGAAGCGAGGGTCCCCCTCGGCCCGGTCGTACGCGGCGAGGCACCACGCGAACGTCACGAACGCCTTCGCCGGCTCGCCGCCGTAGACGTAGGCGCGGGTCCCCAGCATCCGCGCCTGGTACTGGACCTGGCGCAGGCTCTGCGCGTCCGCGTGCCGGAGCACGTCCTCGACGGCGGCGATCTGCCCCCGGCCGTACGGCATGCGTGCCGCGACCGCCACCTTCTCCAGCAGCTGCTGTTCCGACTGGCTCACGACGCCCCCTCGCCCGCCCTGCCCGACGCTATCCACATGGCAACGAACGAACCGCCCATCCTGCTCCCTGGCCCCGCGCGAAAGTCCCACTCGTGCACGCGAAAGTCCCACTCGTGCACCCAGCCGCAGGTGAGGTGCTGCTCCGCCCGATGGTTAGCTCCGCTCACGGCATGTCCTCGACGGTGGGCACGGCCTGGTTCAGCAGGCCGAGGAACGACCGGTTCAGCAGTGCGGCGTCCGCCGGCCGGATGGGGTGGTAGCCGAGCAGCAGCGCCTGCCCGTACAGCGACTCCACGGCGAGGCGCACCAGCTCCGGGTCCTCGAGCCGGCAGATCCGCCGCACCAGCGGGCTGCGGTGGTTGAGCACGAGCTGCGGCCGGTCGTCGGCCGGCTTGTCGAACGCGGACAGCACCCCCGCCCACAGCGAGTCCACCTTGTCCCGGGTGGCCCGCAGCTCGGCCTGGAACGCGCCGGCGCGGTCGACGAGGAACAGCACCGGCAGCGAGGCGGGTTCGTAGGCACGCAGGGCCACCTCGCAGCCCAGCGGGTCCATGCCGCGCTGCGCGGCGGTGAGGAACGGCCGCAGCGCCAGCTCGGTGTCGGGGTCGAGCGCGTCGAACCGGGTGGTCAGGTCGGTGGGGTCCAGCCGGGTGACGGGCAGCCCGCGCTCCAGCACCGGCAGCCGCTCGATGATCTCGGCGTCGTAGGCGTAGCCGGCGTTGACCAGCGGCAGGTCCTGGGCCGCGGCGACGGCGGCGAGCTGCCGGAAGTCGTCGATGGTCGCGGTGTAGCGCACGCAGCCGTACCGGGACCGGAACTCGGACAGCGTCATCCGTCCGACGTTGGTCTCCATCGGCCACCACTGGTCGACCAGCCGCAGCATCTCGTCGTCGTGCAGCGCGAGCGCCTTCACGCCGAGGTGGTGGATGCCGAGGAACTGGTTGAGGCGGTCCGGGTCGGTCCGCGCGAGCTCCACCAGCCAGCCCCGCAACGCGTCACCCAGGGCCTCGCGGGTGGCGTCCAGGAGGCTGTCGGCGTAGAGCGCCTCACGGCTCGCGGTGGGCCGCAGCTCACCGGAGTCGACGACACAGCGGGCGAAGAACGCCCAGTCCGGCAACAGGTCCGTCGCCGACTCGGACAGCAGCATCCGCTTCAGGTACACGCGGTGCCCGGCCCGCTCGGCCGGGTTGGCGGGGAACGGCAGCACGTACGCGACGCCGGTCAGGTCCGCCTCCGGCACGTGCAGGTCCACGATGTCGAACGGGGTGAACCCGAGCGTGTCCTGCGCGTGCCCGACCAGGTCGGCCTGCCGCTGCCCGGTCGGCCGGTCGTCACGCCGCCACGGCAGCCCGTCGCCGCTGACCCGCTGCCCGTCCACGGTCACCGGGAACGGCAGCAGCCCGCCGTACAGGCGTGCCAGCTCCACCACGGTCGGTCCGGCGAACCACTGCTCGCAGCCCGGCCGCGCGGTCAGCGTGACCGTGGTTCCTACCTCGCCCCGCTCTCCCGAGCCGACCGAGTAGGTGCCGTCTGACCGGCCGACCCACGTCACCGCGGGCGCGCCCGCGGCGCGGGTGACCACGGTGACCTCGTCGGCGACCAGGAACGCCGACAGCAGCCCGATCCCGAACTGCCCGAGGAACTCGTGCCGCGCGAACCCGAGGTCGTCCCGTTTGGAGCTGCGGCCGATCGTGG
>WUUC01040842.1_pt1 | contig 10730 bp, 10 predicted proteins | sample 6278441 | NCBI WGS metagenome assembly WUUC01 (sample SAMN13675441, study PRJNA597444) | soil metagenome | isolation source: soil | place: USA: Washington | collected 2017-10 | reverse complement strand
CTGGACGAAGTGGCCGGCGTCAGGGTACTCGATGACGGTAGCTTTTGGCAACCGCTGTTTCCATTTGGCTAGCTGGGAGGGTGGAATAAACTTGTCTTTCATTCCCCAGAAGATCAGGAACGGTTTGCCTTCGAGGAGCGACATTTTGTTCCACTGCGACTCCCACCAGTCGGAAGCGCCCATGAGCTGAAGGGCTAGCGCGTAAAGGGCGACACGCGCGCTGGCGTCGGGTACGACTTGTTTGTAGTGGCGATGAATTTCGGGTGTGAGTTTTTTCTTGTCGCCGAAAGCCTGGGGCATGATGAGGTTCACGGGGGCATTCATTCTTTTATAAAGAAATCTCCCCAACCACGAGTCGATCGTGCGGGCGGGTTTGCTGAAATGCGGATCATTTTTTAGCGACCACATCCATGTGTTGAACAATACGATCGAACGGATATTGGATGCGTGATGCACGGCATATCCCAACGCGATACCGCCGCCGAAATCATTGGCGACGATGGTGATATTACGGAGCGCGAGCTGTCCGATGAGTTTAGAGAGCCGCGCCGAGTGTGCTTCGACGGAGTAATTCGCGTTGCCGGGCTTGTCGGACAACCCGAACCCGAGATGGTCAATGGAGATGCAGCGGAAGTTTTGTTTCAGTCCACGGACGAGATCCCGGGAGCCGAATGACCACTCCGGTGTGCCGTGAACAAAGAGGATGGTGTCGCCGGAGCCTTCATCGATGTAGTGTATAGTGTGGCCGTCTACGGTGAGCCACTTCGATTCGAAGGGGAAGAGATCCTTATTGATCCAGGAGGGTTGCGTTTTCATCCTATAGACAAAAGATCATGTGATGAGCTTTGCAATCAAAAACGCCGCGCCTGCCGCAAGGGCACCTACCACGGTTACCCGCAACGTTCCTTTGAACAACGGCTGTGCCGTCAGCTTGCTCTTCACCAACCCGAAAACCACCAGGCACAGCAACGTGATCACCGTGGAATACACCAATCCCTCCCTGGCCGTCTCCGTGAAGAAATAGGCACTCAAAGGGACAAATCCACCCAACACATAGCTGGTACCTATTACCAGTGCACTCTGTCTCGCTCTGTTCTTGTCCGGCCGTTCAAGACCCAACTCGAACCGCATCATAAAATCAACCCACTTCTTCGGATCCTTCGCCATCTCTCTCGCGATGACCTCCTGATGGGCTTCTGAAACACCGTACTCGGCAAAGATCTCCTTCGTCTCCCGGATCTCCACTTCGTGAAGCTTCTCTATCTCCTCGTACTCTCTCCGCTCCTCGGTGTCGTAATGCTCTATTTCCGTTTGTCCCGCCAGGTATCCCCCGAGTCCCATCGCGATCGAGCCGGCTGCGATCTCCGCAAGCCCGGCGGTGATGACGATCGCCGTCGAATCCACCGCGCCACTTAATCCCGCAGCCAACGCGAACGGCACGGTAAGGCCGTCGCTCATCCCGATTACGAAATCGCGGACGATGCCAGACGATTTGAAATGCTGCTCTTGGCTAGCGGGGTTCAAATGATGTATGATTTACGATTTACGAGGCACGATTTATTTCTGCTACGAATATACTGGATGTCAGTAAATCATTTGGTAGCAAAAGATTCCACCATGAGGCGGATGATCTCTTCACGCGATTGCAGATACACTGCGGTGGGATAGCTTACCTTGAATTTTTCGAGGGACTTGAAATACTGCTCGTCCGTGAGGCTCAAAAGGCTCATCAGGTATTCTTTTACCTGCATGGACTGCATCACTTCGTAGTAAACCTGTGTGCGGACGATCTCCGCCTTGTTGGTACTCACTTTCCTTCGCTCCCGGTCCGTGCCCAGCAACTTCGATAGGGCCCCGGTAATCACCATACCAGGCCCGAACGTCTGTATCATCGTGTTGGCGGCAGCCGGCGCTGCTGTTTGGTTCTTGAACGGTGTAGCTTCTTGTATGGCATTATCTTTCAGGCTCTGCTGTATCTGCTCGTGACCATGAATAACATACTTGTCGTAGATCACCACCTGGTCCAGCACTCTGACTGTCTCCGGAAGCATCACGTTCATGTCCCATTGTGTTTGCACGGGGGCGATCTTCACGGGTTTATATCCGAGACGTGTGAACACGATCGTGTCGCCGGCATTGATGCCGAAACTGAAATAGCCGTTCTCGTTCGCCGCAGCGACGGGTTCACCCTTGTTCGTGTGAATGGTTGTGTAAGGGAGAAGATCAAATGTCGTGGAGTCCCGTGCGTAGCCGGAGAGGTAGATCGATTGGCTCAAACCTTTCTGTACCGAACAGAGCGTCAGCAACACTGCGCAGAGAAATAACAACTTCGGGTTCATAGCCTGTACCGGTAAAACGGCGGTCAGGGTGTCAAATTACAATTCTCACACCACGTTTTTTTAAGGAACTGGTCTTCAAGGATCTGGAACGAGATTCCGCCGTGCGATACTGGGTCGAAAAGGTGACAAAACCTGTTTTTGTTACTGTTCACCACGTTGAGGAGGAACGTCCGGTAACCGTTGGTTGAAGTGTGCTTACGATCGGAAATAGTGAGCATCACATAATAGAAAAGAAGGTCCTCGGAGGCATCAAGGGCTTTTATCCTTGGCTCGAGTACTTTTTCGCCCTGGTCGAACCTGGCATTGTATGACAGAAAACGGGACAGGCTCACGAGATCCGCGTCGTTCAGCCTGACTTTTTTATAGGTGTCGAGAATGTAACGGATCGACTTTTCCCTTTCGGGATATTTGCTCTCCCAGTAACTGATCTCCGCCTGGGCGATGTGGTAGTTGATCACCAGCCGTGTAACAAGCGCTCGCGGGATCCCTCGTTTTTCCAATGTCTCGATCTTTGCCCTCAACGGGTCACCACCGGGTAACGATCTGGTCTGGACCCATGCTTTAAGCCGCAGCGCCACGATGTTGTAATCGATCTTCGCATTGCCGCCCAGTAATTCATTCAACTCGGTAAATGCCTTCAGTGCTTCGAAGATATTCTGATTGTTGTGCTCGTAGCCGAAGGCAATATTGTTGATCAGCAGGCTGCCGTATTCAATGGCCTTTGGGATTTCCAGCCCGGTCAGGAAATTTAATGGCAGCTCTTCGCGCTCGATCTTGTGAAAAATGATCTCCTGGAGATACATCGCTTCTTCTATGTTCTTTTTACCGATGCTCTGCGAGAAATATGATTTCAATTCGGCCGGCGTCGCCTTATTGTAAGTCACTCTTTTCTCGAGCACCAGCTCGATGATCGCCTTTCGTTCTTTGGCCAGCACCGGTTCAAGCTTATCCGCGAGCTTCGGATCTTTCAATGCTTCCTTGATCTCATCCTTTGACTTCGCCACTAAATATTGATACGGTGAAGCGTTGATCGCCTCCAGGAACTCGACCCAGTTCTCATTCGACGTGATCTGCGATTTGATCGATTCAGGCTGGAAGGTCTGCAGCGCTGCGACAATACTCTGCGCCCTGAGGTCCTGCAGTTCGATGTTGCGTTTCAGGCTGCCTTCCACCGACGTGAATGCCCTGATCCTGATGTCCGTTATTGCATAGTCGGTAAGCTTCAGAGAATCGTACAGCGGTTTGATATCTTCTTTCTTGTATACCGATGTATTCTTTTCGAATGGTATGGTGAATCGCAGCGTCTTCGAGAGGTCTTTGTAACGTTCTTCAACCGTCTCGCGGTCCAGCGTGTCGTAATACAAACCCATCGGCAGCATCGCCCAGGCATGCGCATCGACATTCACGACGGTAGTATAATTGCATTGATACTGGTCGGAGATCAGTGTATAGTTAGCCTCGATCTTCGACCTGTCGAATGATCTGGGGACAAGGCCCCCGAACACATACATCATTTTCTTGTCGGTGACGCGTGCTCTTTTTTTGATGTCGTCGCGGTAGACTGGCTCCAGCAGGTATCCTTTGTGAGAATATGTTCCAGACATCCGTTGTATGTTGTCGCACTGGAATTGGTCCTGGTTAACGATGTCTATTGCGAAGCCGTCTTTCCTGGATTGGAAGAATTGCCAGAATAAACCTGGCTCGGTGAATATAAGGAACGCGCTGTCTCCGATGATCTTCGCGGCAAACTGGACTTCCGCGGGAAGTTTTTTCACCATGGCGGCGGTTTTTCCGCAACGCTTCTGAATGCTTTCGCGGGTAGCGGCTTTGATGTCGTAGTTGGTCCTGTTTGTGAACTGGCTATATCCCGTTCCCAATGACAGAAAGACAACTATTATAGTCAGGATTAACTTCAAACTCGAAACTTCAAACTGGAAACTTCAAACTCTAAACTTCAAACTGGAAAACTTCAAACTCTAAACTTTATTCGCCAACTGTCCACACGCCGCATCAATATCTTTTCCACGGCTTTTACGGATACGTGTAGTGATCCCGTTACCTTCGAGGAGCTGTTGATACATTTGCAGCACTTCTTCGCTTGCCTGCCTGAAATTGCCGTCGTCGATGCTATTGTACTCGATGAGATTTACTTTGCTGGGAATGATCTTGCAGAACTTGAGCAGTGCCTGGGCATCTTCCGGTTTGTCGTTCACGCCTTCCCACACCACGTACTCGTAGGTTACTTTCTTTTTTCTTTTCTGATACCAATATCTCAACGCATCGCCGAGCTCTTCGAGGGAATTCGTGTCGTTGATGGGCATGATCGAAGATCGTGTCTGATTGATGGCAGAGTGCAACGACACTGCAAGATTGAACTTCACTTCATCGTCGGCCATTTTACGGATCATCTTCGCCACACCGACCGTTGAGACGGTGATCCGTTTCGCAGCCATGTTCAGTCCTTTCGGAGACGTGATCTTGTCGATCGCGCTGATGACATTCGCGTAGTTGAGCAAAGGCTCACCCATACCCATGAACACGATGTTCGTAAGGGGTCGCCCGAAATAAGTTTCACTCTGTTCTTTGATGGCCACGACCTGGTCGTATATCTCGTCGGGGCTAAGATTGCGTTGGCGTTTCAAACGGGCCGTCGCGCAAAATGCACACGCCAGGCTGCATCCCACCTGCGAGGACACGCAGGCTGTGATCCGCTTCTCCGCCGGTATCAGTACGCTCTCAACGATCATCCCATCGTGAAGCGTAACTGCATTCTTGATCGTCCCGTCGACGCTGCGCTGCATGCGATCGACGCGGATGTGATTGATCGTAAAATGTTCCTTCAGTTTTTCGCGCATCCCGAGCGACACGTTGGTCATCTGGTCGAAGTCCTTCGCGGATTTCTTCCACAGCCACTCGTAAACTTGCTGTGCACGGAATGCCTTTTCGCCATGCTCCGCAAAGAAAGCCTTCAGCTCCTCAAGATCGAGCTTTCGGATGTCGCGTTTTGCAGATATGGTGGATGGCCCTGTCACTTTACTTTTATATAGGTCTTCGTTTCACAATCGCGCACGGCATCGTGCATTTTTAACGATGTATCGGTGAGCTCGTCGATCACCCAGCGTTGTGTTACCAGCCCGGATTTCTTATCGAGGATAAAAAACTCTTCTTCAGATATCTGGTAACGGAAAGCGTTTTTAGACGTCGCTTTTTTCTTGCCGGCCGAGAAGATGCCTTCCTCCCCGCTGCCGTTGTCTTCAAGGGTCATCACACGAGCTACGGCCGTATTCGAGGTCGACCCCATGGAGGAGCTCAGCTCCTTTTCGGTCTCACTCTCCTTCATCTCGGCCTGAAAACAGGTTTTCTGTTCAGAAAGTTGCCACTTTCCGACGATGGACTGCGCCTTGGCGCCAATTGCAAAAGCAATAAGGGTAATACTAAGGAGCGTTTTCATAATGCCACAAAGTTACGGAGTTTGGAAAAAATCTCTGTTTCTGCGATTTTACGCCTTCACCCGGTTATTTCCGGCCCTTACCCCAAAACCTGAAATGCAAAAGAGTAATGCAATCGTAATCACCGCTGGATATCTCGATACCAACAGCGGAAAGACAGCACATGGTCTTATCCGCGGAACCGACCGGTTCAACATCGTCGGAGTGATCGACGAAAAATACCCCGGTAAAGATGCCGGTGAAGTGCTCGACGGAAAAAAACGAAACATCCCTGTCTACGCGACACTGGCGGATTTCAAAAAGAATTCAACAATAGCCGCGAAGTACTGTATCATCGGCGTAGCCACCAAAGGCGGTGTGATCCCCGACTCGCTGCGGACAATCCTGAAGCAAGCCCTCGAGCATGGGTACGGACTGGTCAACGGACTGCACGATTATATATCGGAGCATCCCGAGCTTGCCAACCTCGCCAAAGAAAAAGGCCTGGAGATCATCGACGTCAGAAAACCGAAGAAGTTCACAGATCTTCGCTTCTGGTCGGGTGACATCGCCAAGGTAAAATGTCTGAAGGTTGCCGTGCTGGGAACAGATTGTGCACTGGGCAAAAGAACGACAACCCGTTTCCTGACGGAAGCCATGAGAAAAGCAGGCTTCAAAGCCGAGATGATCTACACAGGCCAGACCGGCTGGATGCAGGGTGCGAAGTACGGATTCATCTTCGACTCTACTCTGAATGATTTTATTTCAGGTGAGATGGAACATGCGGTCGTCAGCTGCTGGGAGAATGAGAAACCGGACATCATCTTTATTGAAGGACAGTCCTCCCTGCGTAACCCCAGTGGTCCTGCCGGAGCCGAATGGATCGTATCAGCTGCTGCCGAAGTTGCAGTGTTGCAGCACAACCCTCCCCGCAAGTATTACAAAGATCTTCACTACCCTGCACTCATCCCACAGCCTAAAGATGAGATTGCTTTGATCAAGCTGTACGGAGCAAAGACTGTTGCCGTCGCTATCAACACATCCAAGATGACCACTAAGCTCGCCCGCGCAACGGCAGCCAGGTACAAGAAGCAACTTGGCATTCCAGCAGTTCTTCCGTTGGAAGATGGCGTGGATGCATTGGTGCCCGTGTTTAAAAAGTTGATCGAGACAAAGAAAAAATCCAAGAAATGAAGATCAAATCAGTAAAGACCTGGCAGGCCGACCTCGTTAACACGAAGCCATATACCATCGCATTCAAAACAGTGACCGAAGTTTTGAATGCCTTCGTTGAGATCACACTCGACAACGGCACCACGGGCCTCGGTGCAGGCTGTCCCAGCGAATACGTTACCGGAGAATACCTGGAGTCTACCATGGAAATGCTGCAAGAGCAGAACATGCAGTTCATGGTTGGCCGCGACATTTCCGAGATCAACCAGATGATCTTCGAAGCAACACAGAGATTCCCTAAGAATCCTGCCGCCCGGGCTGCGATAGACATCGCTCTTCACGATGCGTTCACGAAGCACCTCGGGGTTCCGCTCGTGAAATTCCTGGGACAGAAGATCAAGTCAATGCCTACTTCGAATACCATCGGTATCAAGAACGTGGAGGAGACTTTAAAAGAAGCTGAGGAGTACGGTCAACGCGGCTTCACAGTATTAAAAGTGAAGCTCGGAAAAGACTTATCCGAAGACATTGAGAGGATCGTCAAGCTGCGCGAGAAATTCGGAAAGAAGTTCGTCATCCGGATCGATGCCAACCAGGGATACACTTCCGCTCAGACTGCCGAGTTCTTCGAAAAAACAAAACATCTCGACGTGGAGCTGATCGAGCAACCGCTGCCTGCGAAGGATATCTCCGGTCTGAAACATCTCCCCGAAGAGATCCGCAAAGTAGTTGCGGCGGATGAGTCTCTGCTTTCTCCGAAAGATGCGCTGGAGCTGATAAAGCCTCCGCGCGCCGCAGGCATCTTCAACGTCAAGCTGATGAAGTGCGGAGGGATATCATACGGACTAAAGATCGCCGACATTGGCTACCAGGAAGGTATCGATCTGTTCTGGGGTTGCAACGACGAAAGTATCGTGAGCATCACCGCCGCGCTGCATACCGCATTCGCCTGTGCGAACACGAAGTACATCGATCTCGACGGAAGTCTGGATCTTGGAAAAGATATCGTGAAAGGTGGATTTATCCTGAAAGACGGAGTTATGTCGTGCAGCGATAAGCCGGGCCTTGGCGTTGAAAGGATCAGTAATTAAAAGTACCACGCGGCTCCTAACGTCAGCGAGCTAAGACCGAAGTTGGTGCCGAAGTTCCAGGGCCTGTTATCGTCGCTCTCGGTTTTAGAAGAGCTGTATGAGATGTTACCTAACGATGCCTGCAAGGCGATCCGGCCGGAAACAAAATAGCTTGCCCCCAGACCCACATAAAAATTCAGGCCGGTTGATTTTGTGACCGCTGATTTCTCCCCGTTAAGAACCAGCCAGTTTCCCGAAAAGGCCGCGTTCATCCCGCCATCTACATGGATAAAGAATTTCTCGCCTACCGGAAAGTAGCGACGGACAAACGGACCGATCGAGACCGTGCGGTAATGAAGATCGGCTCCGTAACCGAGTTGTCTATTCTTCAGAAAGGAAGGTGTGATGCCAATCGCCCAGCGATCTCCAATCAGGTAACCGTATGAGGACGATGCAGTGAACTGGTAAGACTTATTCGACTGTGCTGACACCTCGCTATCATTTCCAGATAAAGTATAGTTAACGCTACCTGATAAAACAGATTTGCCTTTTTGGATTTGCGCCAGCGCTGCGATGGGTAAACAAAACACGGCGATAAGGATGACATTTTTCATAAGTAGGTTGGTCAAGACTAAAGAGCGAGATTTCTCAATTCACGCCGAACGTCCGAAGATATTTTATTACCCGAGTAAAAACTCGACCAGCTCGCTAAGTTTGACGACTTGCTTGTCGCCGACCGTCCACGCTCCGTCAGTTATCTTTACAATCGTATCGGAGCTGTTGTCGACTTTGAAGCCATTTCTTTCGAGCGCGTTCTTTGTCCAAAGAAAGACAGCGCCTTCGCCGACTAGCTTAACTGAACGGTTGCGCCACGCCTCGTGCTGAACTTTACCTGTCTTCAGGTCGTAGCCTTTGAACTGGAACACCTCGTCGAATGAACCATCGAGTACAAGATCTTCTGGAATGCCCTTCTTCAGTCCTTTGCCGGATGCGAGCCAAACGTTATCGGCGGTTTGCAATGCGAGATCCAGCTCGTGCGTAGCAAGCAATATTGACTTATTCTTTTCGCGGGCAAGTCTTCGAAGCAGGTTCATGATCTCGAGCCGGTTGTTCAGATCGAGGTGTGCTGTAGGCTCATCCAGTAACAGGATCGGAGTGTCTTGTGCGAGCGCCCGTGCGATCATCACCATCTGCATTTGTCCGTCGCTCAGCTCGTTGATCTTTTTATCAAGCATGCTTCCGACACGGACGAGCTCTATTGCCGATCCGATCTTCTCTTTATCAATAGCAGAAAGCGAAAGATCCCAGCCGAGATAGGGATAACGGCCGTAGGCTATCAGCTCGCGCACATTCATGTGCTGCGACTGGATGCGGTCGGTCAGCACAACCGCAACATGCTTCTCATCTTTTGGCGAGAGGCTTCCCGATAACGGTTGTTGTAATCCTGCCAGGGTCCGGATCAGTGTCGATTTGCCGGAGCCATTGGGGCCCATAAAACAGATCAGCTCTCCCTGAACAAGCTGCAGGTCGAGGTCTTCGAGCAATCGCAGCTCGTTCGTGCCGGTGCGGTAGCCTACTGTTAATTTTTTTGTTTCGAATACCGGGGTCATCAGATATTCATTTTACGATTTCTGATCACCAGCCAGATAACGACCGGCGCGCCGAGCAGGGAAGTAACTGCGTTGAGCGGCAACACCTGGGTGCTGCCCGGCAGTTGCGCAATGATGTCGCACAGCAAAAGAAGTATCGCCCCACCCAGGCACACTGCAGGCAACAATGTCTTGTGATTGGTGGTCGGCACCACGAGGCGCACCAGGTGCGGCACGGCCAGTCCGACGAAGGCCACCGGTCCGCAAAATGCAGTCACGCCGCCGGTCATGATGCTGGTTGCAGTTAGTATCAGCAGGCGGGAGCGTTTTACGTTGATGCCCAACGCTACTGCGTAGTTCTCCCCGAGCAATAATGCGTTCAGCGGTTTCATCATCACCAGTGACAGGCCCGTGCCCGCGACAACAATAAGAGTAAGGACCAGGATCTCATCCCAGCTCGTACTTCCCACGCTGCCGAGTCCCCAGATCATGAATGCCTGGAGGTCTTCGGCCCGGCTTACGTATTGCAGCACGCCGACGATCGATGCGGTTGTTGCGCCCAGCATCAGGCCGATGATGAGCAGCGACGTGTTGTCTCTAACATATTGAGAGATCACCAGGATCAGCAGGAATACGCCGGCAGCGCCGACGCTTGCGGCCATGGCGATCGTCCACGGACTTGCGAATGCCATCGAAAGGCTGTTGCCGGTCATGATGAAGACAGCCACCATGAGGCTTGATCCTGACGTGAGGCCGAGGACATCGGGGCCGGCGAGCGCGTTGCGAAAGAGGGTCTGCATCAGCAGCCCGCCCACGGCCAGCGAAGACCCGGCGAGCACGCAGGTGACGGCGACCGGCAGGCGAAATTTAAAGACCAGGTCGCTCGCGGCGTTCTGGTTCCCGAGCAGGGCGTCGATCACATCTGCAGTACCGAGCGGCACGCTTCCCAGGAGCAGGCGGAGGAAGAAGAGCCCAAAAAGCGCCCCCAGGAGCCACAGCCAGCGAAAATTATATGTGTCCTTATTTGACATCCACGCAATTTTCCGTGTTTTCCGTGCATTACGTGAGAAATGTCCCATCTTTTTTGAAACACTCCCTTGTTAACTAGCCATCTAATCCTATCTTTGCAGT
>WUUC01027563.1_pt1 | contig 10730 bp, 10 predicted proteins | sample 6278441 | NCBI WGS metagenome assembly WUUC01 (sample SAMN13675441, study PRJNA597444) | soil metagenome | isolation source: soil | place: USA: Washington | collected 2017-10 | reverse complement strand
AGACCTCGGGGACCTTCTCCACCATGTCGCCGAAGTCCGCCTCCTCGAAGATCTGGCGGATCTCGATCTCTCCCTCCGCGCCCGTGGGGTTGGGGCAGCGCTTGACCCACTCGATCGCCTCTTCCCTGGACTTCACCTGGAACAGCCAGAAGCCGGCGACCAGCTCCTTGGTCTCGCTGAAGGGGCCGTCGATGACGGTCCGCTTGTCGCCGGAGAAGCGGACCCGCGCCCCCTTGGAGCTCGGGTGGAGCCCCTCGCCCGCGAGCAGGATGCCCGCCTTCATCAGCTCCTCGTTGTACCTGCCCATCTCGACCAGCTCCTGCTCGGTCGGCATGACTCCCGCTTCGGTGTCCGCGTTGGCCTTGACCAGAACCATGAATCGCATCGGGATCTCTCCTTTGGTTTTCGTGTCAGGAGCAGGCCGTTCATCCCCTGCTCTACAAGGACGTCGAACGAGGAGGCGGGAAATCGACACACCCCGCCAGATTTTTTGGAGATTTTCTTGCCGGGGACGGTCAGTCGTCGATCGCCTGGTAGGCCGAGGTCCAGAAATCGGCCCAGACGGCCGGCGGCTCGGGGGAGGTCCAGGAGCACTGGGTCAGCAGGATGCCGACCATCTCCTCCCGGGGGTCCGAGGCCCACGAGGTGCCCAGGCCGCCGTCCCAGCCAAAGCGCCCAGGCACCGCCGCCACCTCGTCGTGCCGGATGACCACGGCGAGGCCGAACCCCCAGCCGCGGTTGTCGCCGACGAAGAGGCGGGCCGCCTTCCGCTGCTCTGGGGTGAGCTGGTCGGCCGTCATCGCCTCCACCGAAAGCCGGGACAGGATGCGCTCGTTCCCAGACCTTCCCTGATCCAGCATCATCTGGCCGAAGGCGAGGTAGTCGTCGGCCGTGGAGACGAGCCCGCCACTGGCCGAGGGGAAGGCAGGCGGGCGGCCCCATTGGCTCCCCTCGACCGGGTCGTAGACTTCGAGCGCCCCGGTTTCGTGGTTCGCCTCGTAGCTGGCCGCCAGCCGGTCGAGCTTCCCGGGGGGCACGCTGAAGCCGGTGTCCTTCATGCCGAGCGGCTCGAAGATGCGCTCGCGCAGAAAGGTTTCCAGCGGCTGGTCCGCGGCGCGCGCGATCAGCACGCCGAGCACGTCCATCCCCAGGTCGTACATCCACCCCTCGCCGGGATGGTGCATCAGCGGCAGCGTCGCGAGGCGGCGGAGCCACTCGTCCGGTCCCGGCAGGGTCTGGGACCGCGGAGGGCCCTGGAGGAGCTGCTGCTCCCGGAGCGCTTCAGTGATCGGCCAGCCGCTCGACGGCTGCATGATGTGGCCCATGCCCATGCGCAGGGTCAGCAGGTCGCGCAGGCTGATCGGCCGGCGCGCGGGGACGGTGTCGTCGAGCGGCCCGTCGAGACGCTTCAGGACCTTGCGGTCCGCCAGCTCGGGCAACAATCGCTCCACCGGCTCGTCCAGGCGCAGCCGGCACTCCTCGACCAGGATCATCGCCGCCACGGCGGCGACCGGTTTGGTCATCGACGCGATCCGGAAGATCGTGTCGCGCCGCATCGGGCCGCCGCCCACCGCTTTGAGGCCGATCACATCGGCGTGCACCTCGCCCCGCCGGCTGACCAGGGAGACGAGGCCGGGCATGGCGCCGCGTTCGACATGGCCGGCCATCACGTCGCGCATGCGGCCGAGCCGCTCCTTGGACAATGCTCCGCTTCTCATCACGCTTCCTTTCTCAGGGTTTCTCTCAGATTTGGGCCAGCTCGCCCTCGAGACGGTCCAGCATCTGCAGCCAGCTCGGGTGCGCACCGGTGCGCTTCGCCAGCGCTTCGGAGACGGTCTGGCGCAGGGTGAGCCGGGTCTTGCCGTCCTGCTCGGCCAGGGTCACGGTCACCACCGTCTCCCGCGGCCAATCCGGGTCCATGCCGGCCTCCGTGGGCTCGATGAGGTTGCCCTGCTCGTCCGCGACGGCCATGGTGAAGACGAGCCGCTCCGGCGCGGCGACCTCGCGGTAGACGCCCCGGCACCAGCAGTCGTGTCCGCCGGGCGGGCGGATGCAGGAGTGGAAGACGCCTCCCTCGCGGACCTCGATCTCGCGGAAGGAGATCTCGCAACCGTGCGGCGCGAACCAGCGCGCCAGATGGACAGGGTCGGTCCATGCCGCGAACACCAGCTCGCGGGGCGCCTCGAAATCGCGGGTGATGAAGACCTCGCGGTCCGGCGTCGCCATCGTCGAGTCATTCTTCGGGATCATCTGATGTCTCCTGGGCTTGCATTTCTTTGAGGTACTCGGCCAGGCGGTCGAAGCTCTCGCTCCAGTGCCGCTCATGGACCTTGACCCAGTCGTGGATCGGTTTGAGGCCTGCGCCGTTCAGGTTGTACAGCCGTTGCTGTCCCGCACCGCGCACGTTGACCAGACCGACTTCCCGCAGGACCCGCAGGTGCTTGGAGGCTTGCGGTTGCGTGATGCGGAGAGAGACGGCGATGTCGTTCACCGGCAGCTCCCCCTGGGCGAGCAGGTCGAGGATCTGGCGCCGCAACGGTTCCGCGACCGCGTTGAAGGCGTCCGAGGTGGTTGCCGCGCGTGCCATGCCGGGATTATATGCCAATAACGGCATACGTCAAACGGGGGGAAGGCAGGCGGGTCCGATCAGGGGGAAAGCAGGGAGCTATGCAGGGGGGCGCGGGGAGCTCCCCACGCTCGCGATCCAGCCCGCCACGTCCTCGATCACGGCCTGCGCCACGTGGCCGGCCGTCTGGTACTCCAGGGGAGCGCTCTTGCCCTCCCCTTCCATGAAGAGGTGGTTGAGCTTCGGGTAGGACTTGAAGGTGACGTCCTTGCGGCCGGCGAGCGCCTGCTTCCAGGCCGCGAAGTCCGCCATGGTGACCTGGTAGTCCCGCTCGCCCTGGAGGATCAGGAGGGGCTGCGCGAGATCCTTTGCCGCCGCGGGCGGGTCGTAGCCGCGGAGGTCGAGCCAGTAGGAGGCGGGCACGCCGAAGGGGGCTCCGGTCGAGTCCTTCTTCAACTCGCCGATCTGGCCGGCCTGCTCCCGGAAGGATTCGATCTGCGCCTTCTCCTCCTCCGAGACCGTGCCGTCCAGCGACGCGAGGTAGGAGATCTGCTCGACCATCACGTCCTCCAGAGCGCGCGCCGTCCCCGCCAGCGCGATGAGGCCGGCGATCCGGGGGTCGGCCTTGCCAATCCGCGGGAGCAGGGTCGCGCCCAGGCTGTGCCCGAGGACGTGGACCCGCTTCGAGTCGATCCCCTCGGTCTTGCGCAGCAGCGCCACCGCGGCCAAGACGTCGTCGATGACCTCCTCGCGGACCGTGGGACGGGCGATCCCGGCGAGGCTGCCGGCGTGCGCCTTGGTCCTCTTCTCGTAACGGAGCACGGCGACGCCCCGGGAGGCCAGGCCCCAGGCGAGGTCGCGGAACGGCTTGTTGGGGCCGAAGGTCTCGTCCCGGTCGTGCGGACCCGAGCCGTGGACGAGCACGACCGCCGGGAAGGGGCCCGCCCCCACCGGCAGCGTCAAGGTGCCGGGTAGGGCCCACTCGCCGGAGCCGACGGTGACCTCCCGCTCCCGCCAGGCGTCCTTGCGGGCGTAAGGCGGCCCGGCATCGTCTCCGGCCGGAGCGGGCGGCGGCGCCGGAATGAAGAAGAGACCCGCGATCTGCCCCTGGGCATCGAAGGTCACCTGCATGTCGAGGCGGACCTTCTCGAATTCGGTGGTGACGAAGACCAGGCGGTGCGCACCCTGCGCCTGGGTGCGGGTTCCCGCCTGGCGCTGGAAGGCGCCGGCCTGGCCGGTGAGCCCCTTCCAGACCTCCTGGAGCTTCTCCGGGGTCAGGGCCTGCTTCATCGTGGCGTCGAAGTGCCGGGACGCACCGGCGAAGTCGCCGCGGACCATGGCGTCGAGGAGCGCGGTGGCTTTGGCGGTCAAGTTGTCAGCGGGTGGGAGGGCGGGCGGGGTCTGCGCCTGGAGAGCGCCGGAAAGCAGGAGAAGAAGCCAGCAGAGGGTGACGAGTTTCATGGGCATGGGGACCTCCTCGGTCTTCGTCCCCATTGTATAGGGACCACCAACGGAGGTCGGGAAGCATCCTTCTGTTAGCATCCTCCAATGCATACCGTCGACCCCGCGCAAGCCGAAGCCAGCCCAGGCAACCCGGACTACTTCACCGGCCAGGTCACCCTCCGGCGGATGGTGGCGACCGATCCGCCCACCAACGTGAAGATGCTGCGGGTGGAGTTCGCTCCGGGGGCGCGGACGCACTGGCACCGGCACGGCGGCTTGCAGGTGCTGGTCGTCCTCTCCGGATGCTGCAGGTTCCAGCACGAGAATGGTCCGCTGCAGACAGCGGAAACCGGCGAGGTGATCCACATCCCCGCCGGTGAAAAGCACTGGCACGGCGCCGCGTCGGACGGCCCCATGGCCCATCTGGCGATCAACATCGACACGGAGACCGATTGGCTGGAGCCGGTGACGGACGCGCAGTACGAGAAGCCTTTCTAGAAGGTGTTCCGCCAGCGCTGGTTGTTGCCTCCGTGGCAGGGATAGATCTGGACCCTGGCCTGATCGACGCTCGTGCCCCCTTCGATGTCCAGGCACATGTCTGAGAACATGCGGATCTGTCCGGCGTCGGTGACGGTCCACTTCTGGAACTCCGAGCCGTTGCAGGCCGCGGTCCGCACCGTCGCCTTGCGGACCTGACCGGCGGCCAGCGACGGCCAGGTGTGGATCTGGGCGCTGTTCGCCTCCAAGCAGAGGTTCCCCTGGCGGATCTCGCCGCTCCAATCATGATTCCAGCGCTGGTTGGGCCCGGCATGGCAGCCGAAGACCTGCGCGGCATTGGTGCCGCCGATGATGTCCAGGCAGCGGTTGTCGTAGTCGAGGATCGCCGAATTGACCTCCATCCGGGAAACCTTTCCATCGAGCCCGTTGACGTGATGGTGCTCGACCTTCCAGATGGAGTCGTTGGCAGAGCCCTGGAGGGTGCCGAGGCAACGGGTGGTGTCGTTCTTCACGAAGATCTGCGTCCAGTCGTCGCCGGTGCTGCCGGAAGGACTGTCATAGAAGCGGAGGATGGCGCCGGCCTTGACGCCGGAGAATTGCAGGGAGCGCGCCTCGTCGTTGTCGATCGAGGAGTTGCTGAGCGTGAAGTCGAGGGTCACGCCGGAGCGGTCGGTCACCGTCCCGACCGTGTCCTGGAAGCAGCCGTTGTCCTCCTTGAGATGGACGAGGCCTTGGCGGCGGCACTGTCCGGCGGCGATGATCGACCCGCCCTCGCAGACGTCGCCGGCGCTGGAGCAGTGGGCCGTTTCATGACAGATCGGATTACCGGCGCACAGCAAGGTATTCGTATCGAAGTTCGCCCCCACCAGGACCTGCCCGCGCGGACAGGCGCGCAGGCCGGAGCGCATCGTGCCGCCGTCCACGACGACGTGGCTCAGGCGCCAGGGGGTGTAGTTGAACTGGGTGCAGCTGAACGTCCGGTTGGCGGCGTGGACGCCGGTGACGAAGCGGCCCGGACCACACCACGGGATCGGGGTGCCGGTGTAGTTGTGGGCCACCCGGGTCACCTGATCGGGAGGCCAGGTGGCGGACACGACTCTCTCGTCGAACACCTCGCCCCGGAAATCACCCATGCAGAGCAGCCAGTTCTGGGCGACGTCGACGCCGGTCACGATGGAACCATACGGACAGGCGTGCATGTTGTTGCGGACGGTCGGCGGCGTGTTGCGGTCGATGGTCTCGGCGGCCTGGGCCGCCTCGGCGGAGAGCGTCAGAGCGGCAAGGAGGGCGAAAAGAGTGCGGCGGATGCGCATGCGGTGTGTCTCCCTTGGTTTTCGTCGGGATCGATCCCGAGTCTTTCCCATGGGGCGACACACCCCGGCACATCACAACAGATCGAATTACCGAATCCCCATCATCGAACGTCGATTTCGGTCCCGAGCAGAACCCGCGCACCGCGGTCGAGAACGGCGCCCGCATCCGGATCGAGCCCCGCACCGGGGGTTGGCAGCGGCTGGTCGTCCAGCGCCAGCACGGCCTGATAGTGGCCCGGTGACGGCAGGGGGAAAGAGACGGTGACCTCACTTCCGTCCCGGCCACAGCCGGGGCCGCCCGGGCAGCGCAGCAGCAGCTCGCGGCCATTGCGGTAGACCCACAGCCCGGCATGCGCGGCGTCGCCGGTCTCGGCGCGCAGAACCAGGCGGTCTCCAGGAGCCGCGGATTCGGCGCGGCGGGTGGAGCCCTCCTGGACGACCTCCTGAACGAGCGCCGGAGTGGCGGGGGTCCGCGGGACCGCGAAGAACAACGTGGCCGCCAGGGCCGCGGTTCCCAGAGGAGCCAGCACCCAGAGCCAGGGAGAGCGCCGCGGCTTCCGCTCTTCGATGCGTTGCCAGACACGGGCCTCCCACCCCCGGGGCGGCGCGTCTCCCGCATCGACCGCGGAGAGGTCCTGCCGCAGCGTCTCGTAGATGGCGCGCGCTTCCCGGCAGTCCGGGCAGCTGTCGAAGTGCGGATCGAGCGGCTCTCCGCGTTCGAGCTGGAGGAGCCCCTCGGCCTCAAACCGGTCACAGGTCATGGCGTCGCCTCCTTGCGTTCGAGACAGCGGCGGAGGACGGGCAGGGCGCGGGCGACCCGGGCCTGCAGGGTGGGCGCGCGCTCGCCTTCCAGACGGGCCATCTCTTCATAGGTGATCCCCTGCTGGAAGCGCAGCAGGACGGCGGCGCGGACGTGCGGAGCCAGCTCTCCCAGACAACGGCCGAGGGTGCGGACGCGCGCCGCGGCGGTGAGCCGGTCCTCGGCGGTCGCGGCCGGCGCCGGCGGCTCGGGCAGGCCCTCGAGAGGGGTGAACCGCGCCTCGCGCCGGCGGCTGATCTTGAGCGCGTCGAGGCACCGGTGGTGGGCGATGCCGAACAGCCAGGTGCGCAGGGACGAGCGCCCGGCGAAGCGCGGCAACCCTTCATGAGCCTGCACGAAAGTCATCTGGTGCGCCTCATCCGCCAGATCTCCGTCGCCGACCATCCGGCGGCAGTAGCGCCAGACCGGCGCCCCATACTCCCGCATGAGCAGACGGAGCGCGGCGTCCCGGTCCCCGCGGGCAAGGGCGGACAGAATCTCGCCCTCGCGGCCGGCGGTGTCCAGGCCGGCCGGTTGAAGGAAGGCGAGATCGCGGTCAGCCGGATTCATCTCACCCGCGGGTGAGGAGAACGGAGATTCCATTACATCTTGGTTCCCGGGGGCAGTGATCCCGGGAGAAACGGATCGACGACGATCGACTCGGGATCCCCCTGCTCGAAGATCGGCTCCGGGATCGGACAGGCGATCCGCCATTCGTTGCACGGCCGGCAGCCACGGTCTTCACAGACGAGCTCGCGCTCGATTTTATAGACGAGGATCTTCTGGTACTCGTCGGCGTCGAGAACAGTTTGCCCGTCGACGCGCGCGGGGAGGATCACGTCCTCGCCATCCCACCTCCAGGCCTGGACGAGGTACTCGACGTTCTTGGTCAGGTTGGTCAGGATCAGATTGTCTCCGTCGACCGACCAGCTGATCCCCAGCGGGGGAGCGTCCGCGGCGGCGGCATGGCGGGGCGTCTCGCCTCCGAGAGCGAGGCCGAGAGCGAAGGCGGCGAGAACCATCAAGGCGGTGCGAGGCAGAGAGCGCATGAGTCTTCTCCTTTTCGTCAGGTCAATGGGAAAGGGCGGAATGAGCGTGATCGGAACCAGCCCCCAGCAGGACGAAGGGGGCCCAGGCAGAAGGCGGACGGCCGGCGGCGAGGAGGGCGCGCTGCGCCCGCGCCAGCCCGCCCGCCGGATCGTCGACTCCGCCTTCGCGGTAGAAACGCAGCACCAGCTCTCGAGCGGCGCGGTCCTCGACCGAGCCCAGGGAGGCCAGGACGGCGCCGCTCCCGGCCGCCAGGAAGGCGGCGCCGGGCGAGCCCCAGAGGCTCCGGCCGGAGGCGGACGCCGAGGCGCAACTGGCGAGGACGACCAGCCTCGGGCGCAGACGGGAGGAGAGGACCGTGGCCGGCGCGATCCGCCGGTCCGCCAGCTCCAGCCAGGGGCCGCCGGCTCCCCATCCCGCATGGCCGGCGACATGGAGCACCCGCGCTCCTGAAGCCGAGAGGAGGGTGCCGGAGGTGGCAGCGGGGCCGAGGCGCGGCGTGGTCCCGAGCAGAGCGGCGACCTCGCGCCCCTCGGCGGCCGCCTGCGGCAGATCGCTTCGCGGGTCGGCGAGCACCACCGGCGGCCCCGCGCTGTCCGGTCCTCTGGCCAGTGAGGAGGCGAGGAAGCTCACCCCCGGCAGATGGAGAATGGTGTGGTCCTGGACCAGCCACCGCCCGCCGCGACGCAGGCTGGCGAAGGAGACACGGGCCAGGACGCCATCGGGGACGACGTGGAGAATCTCGCCCGGCGGCAGGACGAGACCGGCCGGCAGCAGCAGATCGCCAAGGCCGGCCGCGACCGCCGGGTCGTCCGGCGCGGCCAGGAAGCGGTCGACGAGCCCGCGGACGCGCTCCGCGGGACCGAGAGGGTGAGGGCGGACCCGCCCTGCGGCGCCACTCCCGTCGATGTCCAGCAGCCAGAGCTCGTCCCTCGCCTCGAAGTAGACCAGGAGGCGGCGATCGCCCACGGCCGCGAGGGCGCGCTCCACCGGGATCAGGGCCGCGGAGGGTGATTCGCTCATCGCCGGCAGGAGGTCGCGGAGGGTGTCCGCGCGGTCGGCCGCCAGGCTCCAGAGGTCGCGCGCCGCGGCCGGCTCCGGCAGGGTGGCGTGGACGAACGCATCCTGGAAGGTCCGAGCCTTGGCCCGCTCCACTGAGGCCAGCGCCTCCAGGGAGCGTCCGGCGCGGGCCTGGAGCAGGAACAGCGCCTCGAACGGCTCGCGCCGGTCGTCCAGAAGCCACGCCTTGAGCTCGTCGAGACCGAGGGAGCCACGCATCTCCTCGACCAGGGCCGCGGAGCGCTCGTAGGCCCGTTCCGCCTCCCTGAGATCGCCGCTCTCCTCGGCCAGTTGCCCACGCTCGACCTCGAGCTCCCAGGCCCAGTCGGCCACCGGGTCGTCGGCGAGAGCCTGGTCCAGAGCCTGGGCGGCTTCCTGCGACCGTCCCCGCGCCCGCTCCACCTGGGCGCGGGCATAGAGCAGCGAGGTTTCCGGACTTCCCTCTTCGGCGGATTGCCAGGCCAGCTCCAGGTGCCGGCCGGCGCCGTCCAGGTCGCCGCGGTCGATGCAGGCCTGGACCAGATTGAGGTGCATGGAGCGGAGAGTCCGCGGATTGCCGCTCCCCTCCATCAGCTCCAGGGCCCGCTCGATGTCCTGGCGGGCGAGCGCGGGCTGCCGCGCCTCCAGCCGGAGGCTCCCCTGGTTGGCGAGGAGTCGGGCGCGCTCCGCGGTCCGTTCCGGAGGCAGCAGCCGGTCCGCCAGGGCGAGGGCCTGCCCCGCGCCATCGAGGTCGCCGAGCGCGTAGAGAACAGTGTAGAGATCGACCGCGGCACGGGATTGCAGAGTGCGGTCGCCCGCGGCACCGGCGGTGGTGAACGAGAGCCGCGCTTCCTCCAGCGCGTCGCGATACCGGGACTCCTCCCAGGCCAGATAGAACAGGCCGTGATGGGCGGTGGCCAGCCCCGCCGGATCGCCCGCCGCCGCGAGCAGCTTCAGGTCGTGCCGGAAGGCCTGCGACGCGCGCTCCCGTTCCCCTTTTCGGTGGTACACGGACGCCGCCACACTCCAGAGACCCGGTTCGGCCGCCGTGCCCCGCAACCGTTCGAACCAGGCCAGCGCCCGGTCGTCCTCGCCGAGCTTCCCCAGCGCCCTGGCCGCGGTGGCTCCCGCGCGAGGATCGCCCGAGGCGCGGTGCGCCTCTTCGCAGAGACGGACCGCCTCCTCGTAGCTCCCGGCGTCGAAAGCCTCGCGGCACCGGTCCGGTGGCGCCCCCTCGCGGCAGGACCCGACCGACAGGGCCAGGACAAACACCGGGAGCCATCCGTTCTTCCTCGAGATCATGCCCACGATCCTCTCGTCCACGTCCGGGACTCTCGGCAAGACTCCCGGAAAGGTACAATCCGCCCATTCATGCCGACCGAGAGCTCTCGTCCCACCGCTGACCGCCTGCTCGCCCTGGTCGATGCCATGGCCGGGCAGCCCGTGGCCATGCTGGTGGACCTGGTGGCCGACCTCTTCATCACCGGCACGCCGAAGCGGATCAGCCGGGAGGCGCCGGTGCTCATCCTGTCGTACCAGGGCGAGCGCCTGATCCCCGGCGGCGGCGCGAACGCGGTGGCCAACGTGGCGGCGCTCGGCGGCCGCCCGCTCCCCCTCGGGGTGGTGGGCGACGACGAGAACGGCCGCCGGCTGGTGGCCGCGCTGGCCGAGCGCGGAGTCGCGACAGACGGAATCCTGGTGCGGACAGGGTACAGGACTCCGACCAAGGTGCGCATCCTCGGCGGCGGCAAGCATTCCATCAAGCAGCAGATCGTCCGGTATGACATCGAAGACAGCCTCACTCTCTCAGGCGACGACCGGGAGCGTTTCGCAACAACCCTCGATCGATGGCGTGCGGACGGGGCGGTGCCGGTGGCGATCCTTTCGGACTACGGCTATGGCGCGGTCGAGCCGGATCTCCTCCCTCGCCTGCGTAGCGCCCTCGGGCCGGCGGCGGTGGTGGTCTGCGACAGCCGCTACCGGCTGGGCGACTTCCGGGGGCTCGACGGGGCGACGCCCAACGAAG
>WUUC01211693.1_pt1 | contig 10732 bp, 3 predicted proteins | sample 6278441 | NCBI WGS metagenome assembly WUUC01 (sample SAMN13675441, study PRJNA597444) | soil metagenome | isolation source: soil | place: USA: Washington | collected 2017-10 | reverse complement strand
CTCGACAATGACGGGGACATGGACATTGTGATTAATAATGTCAACACACAGGCTTCGATCTATCGCAACAGGACCGATCTCGCTGCATCGAGGTATTTGAAATTTGTTTTGAAAGGAACAAGAATGAACACCCAGGCGTTTGGTACCCGGATAACTATAACCGATGAATCGGAAAAGTTCTACAGCGAACAAATGCCTATTCGTGGCTTCGAATCGTCTGTTGATCCCCGGCCAAACATCGGGCTTGGTGCACGTGACACGGTGGACAACGTGTGGATCCAGTGGCCGGACGGTACAGAATACGAGATGAAGAACGTGGCGACCAACCAGGTGATCAGCCTCGAAATGGGTAAGCACGTTATTCAAGTCGTCCAGGAACCATATGAAGAAGAATTACTTTTCAGTAAGATCCTGAATGTCATAGACTACAAGCACAAGGAGACTCCGTTTGTTGATTTCGATCGAGACCGGCTGATCTTCCAGATGCTGAGCAATGAAGGACCAAGAATGTCGAAAGGAGATGTGAATGGCGACGGCCTGGAGGATGTGTACATCGGTGGTGCTAAGGGATCTGCGGGTGCGTTGTTTGTCCAGAGCAAAGGCGCTAATGTGAAATTCACGAAGACCAACCAAAAGCTGTTCGACACCGATTCTCTTTCCGAAGACATGGACAGTGAGTTCTTCGACGTCGATAGTGATGGTGATCTCGACCTCTACGTATGCAGTGGTGGTAACGAACTGCCTGGAACATCGGCCGGCCTCGCCGACAGGCTGTATATCAACGACGGGAAAGGCAGCTTCAAAAAGAAGGAAGATATGCTGATGGCCTCGAAGTTGGTAAGTACCTCTGCGGTAAATGCCGCGGACTACGATGGCGATGGCGACATGGACTTGTTTGTAGGCGAACGATTGATCCCATTCTCTTACGGACTTCCCTGCAGGGGGTATTTATTGAAATCAGATGGTAAAGGCGCACTGACAGATGTTACAGAGACTGATGCCCCTTCACTTGTCGGTATCGGTATGATCACAGATGCGGTGTGGAACGATGTCGATGGTGACAAGGATCCCGACCTGGTGATCGTAGGAGAATATATGCCTGTCACGATACTGATCAACGACAACGGAAAGTTCACGAACAAGACAAAAGAATTCGGACTTGAAAAAAGCGCCGGATGGTGGAACCGCATTCATGTGGCCGATATAAATGCCGACGGATTTGATGATTTTGTTCTCGGTAACCTCGGATTGAATTCGAGACTTCATGCTTCGGAACAAAAGCCTGTTTGCATGTACGTGAACGACTTCGATCAGAATGGAACCATTGAACATATTGTTTGTACCTACAACGGCGAGAAGAGTTATCCCCTTGCGCTTCGCCACGACCTGATTGCACAGATCCCGTCCTTGAAGAAGAAGTATCTCAAGTATGAGTCGTACCAGGATCAAACGATCGAGCAGATCTTCACGCCCGAGCAGTTAAAGAATGCCGTGAAACTTGAAGCGTTTGTTTTTGAGAACAGTACACTGATGAATTTAGGGGGTAAATCATTTGCCCTGCAGCCGTTACCAATCGCAGCACAACTGTCGCCAGTGTACGGCATCGAGACGGGCGATTTTGACGGCGATGGCCTTATCGATATCCTGGTTGGTGGAAACCAGTATCGTGTTAAACCCGAACTTGGCCGTTACGATGGGAGCTATGGACTTTATCTGAAAGGCGATGGTGAAGGATTGTTCGAAGCCAGGCGCTATGGTTTTAAGGTCGACGGTGAAGTACGCGACATTATGACTGTCAAAAGCGCTTCGGGTCAACGGATCATTGTGATTGGCCTTAGCAATGCTTCCGTGGTTACATTAAGCGTCGCCCGGTGAGGATAACGGTAGCCTTTGCCGTACTAGCCTGTGTGCTGGGCTCCTGTGGTGGCCCTTCGGAGAACAAATCGACAAAAAAACTAAAGCGTTTTACCCGCGTTGACCCTTCCGTGTCCGGGGTCACTTTTCGCAATCAACTGACGGATTCGGATGATTATAATATTATAGAGTATCTCTATTATTATAATGGTGGCGGCGTGGCTGCCGGGGATATCAATAACGACGGGCTTTGCGACCTCTATTTCAGTTCAAACCAGGGCGCCAACAAGCTGTACCTTAACAAGGGAAACCTCGTGTTCGAGGAGGTGACAGAAAGCTCAAAAACACAAGGCATAAGCGGGTGGAAAACAGGTGTTTGTATGGCTGACGTCAATGGCGATGGCTGGCTGGACATCTTCGTGGCGGGCGTTGGTGGCTACAAAAAATTTGATGGCAGAAACCAGCTTTTGATCAACAACCAGGATTTGACGTTTACTGACAGGACAGAGGAGTATGGTCTGTTATTCCAGGGATTTTCCACTCACGCATCTTTTTTAGATTATGACCTCGACGGCGACCTGGACATGTACCTGGTCAATCATAGTGTTCATACCAGCAGGTCATTGGGTGAGAAATCAGACAGGTTTCAGCATGATGCCGCTGCCGGTGACCGGTTGTACCGCAATGAATTGATCCCTTCCGGAAAGGCTTCGTTCACCGATGTGACGCTGGCCGCAGGGATACTCAACAGCAAAATCGCTTATGGTCTTTCGGTTTCGGTATCGGACCTGAACAACGATCTCTATCCCGATATCTATATAGCAAACGATTTTCACGAGAATGATTACATGTATCTCAACAATCGCAATGGAACATTCAGCCAGGTGATTGAAACCGCGATGAAGCATACCAGCAGGTTCTCGATGGGTTCGTCGGCTGCCGACCTCAATGAAGATGGGTGGAATGATATCATCACACTCGATATGCGTCCGCGGGATGAAGAGATCATCAAGACAACGCAACAGGATGACAACTACGATATCTTCCAGTATAAGCTGCGGTTCGGTTATCATTACCAGTATGCACGAAATGCTCTCCAGGTTAGCAATGGTGTTGACGCGGATGGAAATGTAATTTTTACGGATGTTGCGCCTTATGCTGGTATAGACGCTACAGATTGGAGTTGGGCGCCGGTAGTGGCTGATTTTGATAACGATGGCTGGAAAGATCTCTTTGTTACTAATGGTATCCTGCAACGACCGAACAGCCTGGATTATATCAACTATATCTCGTCCGACTCAGCGCAAAGATTTCTGTCGGATGAAAAGCTTGCTTCTCAAATGCCGGGTGGTAAAGTCCCTGATATCATGTTTAGGAATACGTCAGACATGAAGTTCAAGGAAGTTACCAATGAGTGGATGGATGCAACTCCCGATATTTCCAACGGTGCGGTGAGCGCTGACCTGGACAACGATGGCGACCTGGAGATTGTGATCAACAGCCTGAACGATGACGCGGTGATCTGGCAGAACAACTCTGCAATTGATTCAGCCCATTATTTACGGATCAAACTCGACGGCGACGGTGCCAACAAGTTTGGGCTGGGAGCGAAGGTGATTGTTACCGCCGGTGGCCGTTCGATCTATCTTGAACAACAACCTGTACGGGGGTGGGAGTCTTCTTCGGAGCCTGTGCTTCATGCGGGTTTGGGGAAGACAACATCTGTTGATTCGGTGACGGTGATATGGCCAACAGGCGCTTATGAAGTGCAAAAGAATGTAAAGAGCGACCAGGTGATCTCGTTCAGGCAGCCGGATGCAAGCGGCAAATGGAAGATGGGGATCGCTCCGAAGAAATTTCTGACCACCACCGACCTCGTTGGTTTCAAACACAATGAAGATACGTTCAATCCATTCGAACAGCAGCCTCTGCTAACGCATGGTTTTTCGACACAGGGTCCGTGTGTAGCTGTGGCGGATTTCAATGGCGACAAACGCGACGATTATTTTATTGGTGGAGCCGCCGAACAGGAGAGTGTTCTTTACATGCAAACAGCGTCGGGTAATTTTACCGTTAGCCGTCAGCCGGTATTTGCCGAAGACATTACGTCGGAAGACACGGCCGTTGCTGCGATAGATGTGAATGGGGACGGATTTATGGATCTCGTCGTCGGTGGCGGTGGCCAACAGCACATGGACGATAGCAGGCTGATGCCGAGGGTTTACATCAACAACGGAAAAGGACAATTTCGCAGGTTAAAGGATGCGATGCCTGCCATCTTTTTGAACACGTCCACCATCGCAGCCGCAGATATCGATGATGATGGCGACCAGGATCTTTTCATCGGCGGATTGGTCGTGAGTACGATGTACGGCGCCGACGTCAGAAGCAACTTGCTGGTCAATGATGGCAAAGGGAAGTTCTCGGACGTTTCGTCTAACTGGATGGCCGAGTCGTTCCCGGGTATGATCAGCGATGCGATCTGGACCGACGTTAATGGCGACTCGAGACCCGACCTCGTGCTTGCCGGGGAATGGATATCGATCAAGATACTGATCAACAACGCGGGGCAAACCCTGGTAGACCGCACGGCAGACTACGGACTTTCAGCCACTGAAGGAATGTGGAGTTCTTTGGCTGCAGCAGACTTCGATAAAGATGGCGACATCGATATCGTTGCGGGTAATATGGGGCTTAATTCCCGCCTAACGGCTAGTGAAAGCCAACCGCTGGAATTGTATGCAGGCGATATAGATAGTAACTTCAGCCTGGATCATATTATCACTTACTATAACCAGGGAGTCAAGTATCCTTTTATTTCGAGAGATCTGCTTGTGAAACAGGTGCCGCCATTGAAGAGGAAATTTTTGCGCTACGCGGATTTCGGAAAGGTGACACTGGAGGATATCATCCCGGGGCCGAAGCAGGCGTTGCATAAAAAGGCCACCATGCTGTCGTCCGTGTACCTGGAGAATGTTGACAAACAAAAATTTGTTGTTCATCAATTGCCAAAAGAAGCCCAGTATTCGATCATACAGTCAATTCTCCCCACGGATGTTAATCGGGACGGGAATGAAGATATGTTGCTGGTGGGAAATCTCGATTCGGTTCTGCCTGACATCGGGAGATTTGATGGAAGTTATGGGTTAATGCTTTTGGGCGACGGCCGCGGTAACTTTTCTGCCCAGCCGATATCGTCCGGTTTTGTGGTGAAGGGACAGGGGAGGGATATCAAAGCGATTGCGAATCCGAAAGGAGAGAAGATCTATTTGGTGGCCAGGAATAATGATAGTGTATTGTATTTCAAGTGAAAAGAATTGGATTATATGTAATTGTTACACTTATATTCTTCTCATGTAATGAGAAGGAGATACCCGCGACCATCGACGGGACAGTAACCCAATTCACAAGCATACCTTCTTCCAGGTCTGGCGTCACTTTTACCAACACACTTTCTAACTCCGAGTATTTCAATATCATCAAGACACCAAACTTTTACGACGGCGGTGGTGTAGCAATCGGCGACGTCAATAACGATGGTCTTGCCGATATTTATTTTTCTTCAAACCAGTGGCAGAATAAACTATACTTAAACAAGGGCAACTTCAAATTCGAGGATATTACCGCCAAAGCGGGTGTCGGCGGGGCCGGGAACTGGAAGACCGGCGTTGCAATGGTGGATATCAACGGAGATGGCCTGCTTGATATTTATGTCTGTACCGGGGGAAACCAGCAGCCGTTCCAGGGAATGAATCAGTTCTATGTTAATAACGGGGATCTTACATTCACCGATCGCGCCAGTGAATATGGACTCGCGCTTGACAGTTTAACGGTTCAGGCAGAATTTTATGACATTAACGACGATAGGGCGCTCGATGTAACTCTCACCACCACAAAAAAACGTCATATCTATTTAAACAACGGGGCCGAACAACCTCATTTTATCGAGGAGGCAGTATTCCCCATCGAAGTTGATCCTTACACAGGTGCAGACCTTGCAGACATCAATGAAGATGGCTTCACCGACGAGGTCAGGGCAGGCGCATTTCCATTTAATGACAAGATCATCAAGACCACTTCCCTTGGACATCCGAATACACTACGGGTACATAACGGTATCGTTAAAGGAGAGTCGCTGTTGACGGAAAGTGCAGCTTTTGCTGGTGTTGCAGCTACAGATCAGAGTTGGGCTCCTCTTTTGGCCGACTTCGACAACGATGGCAGGAAAGATCTGTTCATTACCACAGGTGTTGTTGGAAGGACGAATGACCTCGATTATCTCCAACGAATTTCCGACAAAACACTCGGCGAACTTACAACTGAGCAGCGAATTCAACAGATGCCCCAGGCAGCGCTCCCGAATTTCTTCTTTAGGAATGTTGATGGCCTGCGATTTGAAGATAAGTCCGAATGGTTGGGAACTCCTGACGGTTTTTCGAACGGTGCCTCCTATGGAGACCTGGACAACGATGGCGATGTGGACCTCGTGGTAAACAACATCAATGCAGAAGCGTTTATCCTGAGAAATAATGCAGACCACGATTCCACAACCTACATTACCATTAAACTTGATGGCTTGGGTAAGAACAGGTTTGGGGTCGGAGCTTACATTAAAGTGTATGCTGACGGTAAGTTGTTTTCCCGCGAACAATCTATTACCCGTGGATGGCTGTCATCTGTTGACCCGGTAATCAATATTGGGCTGGGGAAGACCACGAAGGTAGACTCATTACTTGTGATCTGGCGGAACTTGCGGAGCCAAAAACTGACGAATGTAAGTGTTAATGAAACACTTATTTTGAAGGAACAAGATGCCCGGGATTTAGGGGATGGTCACCTGATGCCACAATCTTTGCTTGAGCGAACTGCGCCGTTCGCGTTCACGCATGTAGAGAATGAATTCAACACCCTGGACAGGCAACCACTCATACCTCACGCCAGTTCATCAAAAGGTCCAAAGATCGCGGTCGGTGATATAAACGGGGATAGACTGCAAGACCTCTTTATTTGTGGAGGACAGGGCCAACCTGGTATGGTCGTCGTGCAGACGCGTGCCGGCAAGTTTGTACCCATACCTCAGCCAGCCTTCGAGGAAGACAAACGAAACGAAGAAACATGCGCCGCCTTGTTCGACGTGGATGGCGATAAAGATCTCGACCTTATGATCGGTAGCGGTGGTGAAGAATTCCTTGACAAAAGAACAATGATGCGACTTTACCTGAACAACGGTAGAGGAACATTTACAAAGACCGATAAGAGCCTGCCGAAAATATACGTGAACGCAACATGTATAGTGTCTGCCGACGTTGACAATGATAAGGACCTCGACGTGTTTGTCGGCGGAGGGGTGATCACGGGAAGGTATGGGTTCGACAGCGACAGCTTTATTCTGACCAACGATGGCAAGGGAGTTTTTACCGGAAGTGCTACGTCGTTTTTTGAAAGACGGAATGTAGGCGATATGATACAGGCCGCGGTTTGGATCGATGTAAATAAAGATGAGTATCCCGACCTTGTCACCGCCGGGGATTGGACCCAGATACAGGTCTGGATCAATGAAAACGGCGTTCTGAAACGTCAGGTTGAGAATGGCCTCGACGAGATGCCTGATGGCTGGTGGACTTCTCTTGCGCATGCGGATATGGACAATGACGGTGATGATGACATCATTGCTGGTAATTTCGGTACAAACCAACGTATACAACAGGCCGAGCTGCTTGTCTCCGATCTCGATAACAACGGAAGCCTCGAGCCGATCATGTCTTATTCAGGCGTACCGCTTCCACTTCGTGATCGTGTTGTAAAGCAGGTGCCGGCACTTGCGAAAAAGTATCCAACATATGCAGACTATGCCGGTGTACGCATTGAACAGATGGTGACTGGAAGGCAGGCTTTCCATCGCTCGGTAGGCACTATGCATTCGCTCTACATAGAAAACCTCGGCAATGGCAAGTTCTCCGCAAAGCAACTTCCTAATGAAGCACAGTTGTTCCCGGTGTTTGGGATAAACATCTCGGACATCAACAGCGACGGCAATAGAGACATTCTTCTTGCGGGAAATTTGAAAGCCGTCCCTGCTGAGTTATGGCGGCAGGATCATGGATATGGCCTGGTATTAGCCGGAAACGGCAAGGGTGAGTTTAAGGCCGTTCCTCCGGGGAGATCAGGATTCGTCATAAAAGGTGAAGGAAGAGATATTCAATCCGTAATCAATTTCAGGAAAGAGGAGTTTTACCTGGTAGCCCGTAACAACGACACATTACTCGTGTTTAAAAAGAAAATCAAATGAAAGGGATCGCAATCATTGTACTAGTGGCATTCGCTGCAACAGCGGGTGCTCAAACAGCCGAGTGGACCATCGAAGCAAAGAACATCGATCCCAACAACTACTTCGGTGTCACCGTCGCCAACGGAATGGTCGGGCTCGTCTCGTCTCCGGAGCCTATGAAAGTCCGCGATGTTGTGCTAAACGGTGTGTTTGATTATTACCAGCGCGGCCGTGTTTCAAACATCCTTAAAACATTTAATCACGTCAACATGAACCTCGACGTCGACGGACGGAGGATCAGTCAGAAGGATATCTCCAACTACCAGCAGTCACTCGATATGAAGCGGGCAATCCTCGTTACAACGTTCGATGTTGGCGATAAGCTTTCGGTGAAACACTCATTGATGTCATTGCGGCATTTACCCTACACGGCGATGTCGATTGTCGAGATCAGTGCAAAGAAGGATGTGAGGATCACACCGATGAGTGTCATCGAAGCTCCCAATCACCTGGTCGATGTAAGGAACACGTATGCAGAGATCGACAGGCCGCATGTGAAGATACCCCTAATGACATCCGTCGGTAAGAGCCCCTCCGGTAAACACATTCTAGCTGCGAGTAACAGCATCATCTTCCAGGAACCGCATGGCAGCGAACCTTCACTCATCCACGAAGACTGGGATTACAACATGCACTTGTTGAAATTCAACAAGAACCTGAAAGCAGGGGAGAGTTATTCATTCACTGTCGTTGCCTCAGCTACATCCACCGAACACTACCAGGATCCGTCGAACGAAGCCGAGCGCCTCACCATATTCGCCGCCCTCGAAGGAAGGCAAAGATTACTCGATCGTCACGTTGCCGAATGGGAAAAGTTGTGGAAGGGTGACATCGTGATCACCGGCGATCTGCAGGCACAGAAAGATGTTCGCTTCGCGTTGTACCATCTTTATTCCTTTGCACGGGAAGGCACTGCATATAGCCTGAGCCCCATGGGACTTTCGGGCCTGGGATACAACGGCCACGTGTTCTGGGACACCGAGCTATGGATGTATCCTCCGTTGCTTGTGCTTCAACCCGAGATCGCGAAGTCACTGCTCGAATACCGTTTCGAACGGCTACCTGCCGCACGACAAAACGCGTTCTCACATGGATACAAGGGAGCTATGTTTCCATGGGAGTCGTCTGACGAAGGATCCGAAGATACACCGGTGTGGGCGCTCACCGGACCGTTCCAGCATCACATCACTGGCTGTGTCGGCTGGGCATTCTGGAAATATTACCAGGTAACGAAAGACAAACTGTGGCTTCGCGATCGTGGCTACCCGATGTTGAAAGAAGTTGCCGACTTCTGGGCGAGCCGCGTGGAACGAAAAGGTCCCGGAAAGTATGAGATCAATAATGTTATTGGTGCCAACGAATGGCAGGAGAACATCGACAACAACGCATTTACCAATGGTATGGCCATCACCGCGCTGCGGTACGCCACCCAGGCTGCGAAGGAACTCGGTATCGCACCGAACCCGGACTGGGATCATGTGGCACAAAATATTCCTATCCTCAAGTTCGAAGACGGCACCACTAAAGAGAACGCGACGTACGACGGCGTGATGATCAAACAGGCCGACGTGAACCTTCTTGCATTTCCGTTGGACATCGTATCCGATAAAGCCCAGGTTGAGAAGGACCTGAGATATTATGAACCGCGGATGTCGCCCGAAGGCCCCGCCATGGGCAGTTCGGTACTTGCGTTGTTATATGCGCGTACGGGCAATACAACCAAGGCGTTGGAGTGGTTTGCGAAGTCGTACAAGCCGAACGAAGTCCCTCCATTTGGAGTCCTTGCGGAGACTGCTGGAGGTAACAATCCATATTTTGCTACCGGCGCAGGCGGCTTTTTACAAGCGGTCATGTTTGGTTTCGGAGGTCTGCAAGTCAACGATGCCGGTGTCAGTCAGCTGAAGACCAGGTTGCCTCCCGGATGGAAGAGTCTTGAGATCAGGGGAGTTGGAGTCGATAAGAAAACGTTCAAGACGCAGTGATGTCGCAAGCTGCAAGTCGCAGGCTCCAGGTCGCAAGCTGCAAGTCGCAGGTTGCAAGTCGCAAACGGAGAATATCCTTCATCGTTACCGCCTGTAACCTGCGACCTGTAACCTGCGACCTGTTGCGACCTGCGCCTTGCACCCTGCAACCTGTGACCTGCGACCTGTTGCGACCTGCGACCTGTTGCGCCCTGAAGCATTTTGTTCATCCAAATACTCTGAATAAATTGGCACGATATGGTCCCTCAGATTCGTAAACTTGGTTTTGTCTTACTTTTAGCTTTGACCTTCCTTGCTGCAACGTGTAGCTCGGACAGCCAGGAGTGGAGGTCAAAAACCGAGGATCCGGAGTTCATTCACCGTTCCGTGAAGCAAGTCACCGACCGGATCGTTCACGATATCTTTTCACCTCCCGTTGCCAGCCGCATTTATACCTACAGCAGTGTGGCCGGCTACGAAGCCATCCGTCACCTCGATCCGGCTTTTGAGTCGTTCAGCGGCCAGCTCAATGGCCTCGATAGCATTCCGCAACCCGATCCGGCTCTCGAATATTGCTTTCCGTTGGCGT
>WUUC01132480.1_pt1 | contig 10732 bp, 9 predicted proteins | sample 6278441 | NCBI WGS metagenome assembly WUUC01 (sample SAMN13675441, study PRJNA597444) | soil metagenome | isolation source: soil | place: USA: Washington | collected 2017-10 | reverse complement strand
GAAAATTCCTGGACCGGCTGCGGGAGCCGTCCCCGGCGGCCTAACCTACGCGAGATCGCCCTGACGCAGACGGCGAGTTCTTGGGGGTGCGGCCGCTCTGCTCAGCGCAGCATGAAGTGCCGATCGAGCCCGAGGTAGCGGATGGCGGCCAGCTCGATCTCCTGGAGTTCTTCGAATTCCATGTAGTGGACCGGTTCGCCGTGGATGTAGTCGGTGTCGATGACGCGAATCTGGTCGACCAGGTAACGGGTCTGTTCGCCCAGGAGCCGGAACTCTGGCCGGAAGGCTGCGGGTTGAGCCCTGGTGGAGGTCGGGACGATCGTGGCGACACTCCACGCCATCGACGTCGGCGACAGGACCAGGCCGTAGCGTTTGCCACGCTGTTCCCGGCCGCGCTTGGTCTCTCCGAGTTCCACCCTGTAGACAGCGCCTCGGATCACCAGGCGCCTTCTTCGTCGCCGAGGTTCTCCTCAGCCAGGCGCTGCGCGTCGGCTCGGGCGCGGGCCATCCAGGTCTCACGCTCAAGGAGGCGGAGTGCCCGGCGGATGACGTCGCTGGTGTTGGTGTCACCGGTCGCCCGCATGGCGGTGTCGATGATCCGCTGGTCTTCTTCGGTTGGCCGGAACCCGATGGTCGGTGCACTCATAAACCTCAGTGTACAATAATTGTTGCACAGTTGTGCATCTCGACTCCTGGACCATACCGGCCTCGCCCAGACGGTCTTTCCGTTAGGCACGCCGGTCGTCCTGCATAGCGCGGGTGAAGCCGCTGGCTGCCTAGATGCATGGGGTAATCCGGACGGGCTAACGTGTGTGAGCCTGACGCGGTCGGCGTGGCGTGGAGTACTCGTCGACGGTGCGCCATTGGCGAGCGCCGGTCTCGCGTACGCCTATGCCGTGGCCCGGGGAACCTTGCAGCAACTCGACGGATACGCCGCCCTGTTGTGGGTGGCCGGCAACGCAACCGACGCCACCTCAACCGGCAAGCCCTACCTGCAAGGCGGCAAGGGAACCCCGCGCCCGCTGCTGCTGACCAGGCATGTCGGGAACGGCCCGCTCAGCGACCCCGCCATGCAGGTGATGGCATTGTCAAAATGGACTGGAACAACGACGCCCTCTACGACGCGCTTCCCGCGACAGTCGGCTACGCCAAGATCCTCGCTCAGGTCGTCAAACACGCCGGCATCCCCGACCACCCGTACGACTACCGTCTGTTCATGTAGCAAGGAAGTCCGTGAGGAGGCAGCACGGCACCGCCGCCTGAGTGACAGGCGCCCAGACGGACGCCTTCTGTCCAGCCGGGAGGGGTCTACAGAGCCTGATTGCTACGAACGGAATGAGTGGTCACTCGATCTTGGTTGCCGCCGACCCACATCGGGGTTGGGGTGGAACCTCTCGAAGTTGTTCATGGCCGTGACCACACCGCAGGTGTCCGTGCTACGGGGGGAACCTCAGACTGCCGCGCTGCACTTCCCGACTCGGCAGATCGAGGACCTCACCGAGATCGTCCACTACTCCCAGATTGTTGATCGGTAATTCGGTGCTGGTCCCCGGGCACGCTGTTAGCGGCATACCGCCAAGCACTCACGAAGTCCGCGGCCGGCCCTCCATCCGCAAAATCGTCACCGAGCCGGCCCGCGAGCCCTCCGAGTAGGCGTCCGGGAAACAGGCCACCACGATCGGATACCGCTGCAGATGGGGATCATTCCCATCTCGGCACGTCGATCATGTCACCGGCCAGATCGTCGGTAGCCTCGCCGGAATCAGCCACCAGCACCCGACGACCCCTGCGCGGCCAGCGCCGCCTCGATGTAGTCCACCCCGAACCTGGCGAGCCGGGTCCCGGCGCTCCATCGCGATCACCGTGACCGCCTGATCGGACAGCAGCCGCATCAGCTTCGGGCGGCGGCCGCCCAGCCCGGAGCCGACCTCGGACACCGACCCGGTCACCGTCAACCCGGCGCGGGCGGCGAACTCGGTCAACCGGGCGACCTGCCGGTCCAGGTCCGCTGCTCGTGGGAGGACACCCGCGCGTACAGCATGACCGCGCCACAGTCGGCTGTGGCCGCGGCGGGACTATCCACCAAATCGTGCAGCTGAGCAGGCGACATACCGGACGGGCATCGTGCCCTCCCGGAACCCATCGGTAGGCGGTCTGTGGGATGGATGCCCCCTGCGACCGTGCCCACTCGGCGAGCTTCACCCACTCACTAATTCATACATTCGATAACGAACGATCACGATTTGATGCAGGAAGACCCTCGCTGGGCGACAGGCGTTGTGCTCGTCACCTGCGATAGGAGCGTGTGATCCGAAATCGGTGGCATGGAGTAATCGTCTTGGTACACGCTGCTTCTTGGGAGAGTCGTTGACCACGCCGTGATCCACATCGTGCATTTCCGGGCAAGTCACGCATTTCGCTTGAGGAGGTCAGATCATGCCGGGAATCCCGCGTCCTCATCCCGGCTTTCTGGATCGACAGATCTCCTGCGGCGCTCCGGGTGGCCGCAAACGTTGGCGAAATGACCGTGGTGACCGATACTACGAATGGGATTCGCTGCATGGGCACATCGAGGTTTACACCAAGCGTGGCCGCCACCTCGGCGTGCTGGACGGGGTGACAGGACAGCTGATCGGCGACCCGGTGCCAGGGAGGAGGATCGATGTCTGAGCAGGCCACATTTATCTCAGCCTGCCTAAGCGGGGACACCCTGGTGACTGACGTGGACGATTGGGTGGACCGATGGCATGACGCCAATGGGGCCCCCTATGGCCAACCTCAAAGCCTGCCGCAGTTTCTCGGCATGGCAGAAGAGGAGTACGCCCTGTGGGTGGAGCGCCCGGAGTCGCTTCGGTTTATTCTGGCCGCCCGGAAAGCATCCACGTCTGTCTCGGCAGCGGGAGTGGAGGAGATCGCTGGCCTCGCCGCAGCCGCAGCCCGGGCGACGAACGATGCCGAAGCGGCCGGAGTGATCGCTTGGTTGCGCAAGACGGGCCGGTTGGTCTAACAACATCATGCTCGAGATTCGACGGATAGCGAACCTGCTCGTCGCCCGGTATGCGCTCAGTCCACCGGTGGACGTTCACAGGCTGGCCGGACGCTTCGCTGACCTTGAGTTCTGCGACTGGCCCTTCGACTGCGACGGAGTAGCCGTCCTCTCCCGATCACGTCCGAGGATCTTCATCAAAAAGACCCGGAATCGACTCAGGGAGCGGTTCACCGTTGCTCATGAACTGGGGCATGTGGTCATTGGCTGGCATCTGGACAATGTGAGCTGCCATATCGATCCACAGAACGCGGAACGGCATGCGCTGACGTTGGGAATCGACCAAGAGGCAGAAGCCAATCGGTTCGCTTCTCACCTGTTGCTCCCAGACAATTTCCTCGCGCCGTTTGCCGGCCGCTATGTGAGTGCTCCAGATGCGCTGCGTGCCGTCGCGGCAGCCGATACGTCAGCCGCGGCCTGCGTCATCGCCCTGGCCAGGGTGCTGCTGCCCGGCTACGTTTTCGTCGTGCCGACCCTCAACCGGCCGGTGACAAGCAGCGGGACAAAGCAGCTGCCGCCCGACATAACCCAGCTTCGCAAAATTTCCAGAAAATCGGGGTCGGTCGTGATTCAGGGCCAACAGATCCAGTGGTTTCAGCTCGTCGACTCACAATCCGTGCGCGTCGAGCCGATCAGTCCACCAGATACCAGGAGGATTTTGCTCACAGCCCTTCGTGAGGTGCGGCCACATGAGGATGCCGAAGCGCTGGCCACCAGCATCAACGGCATTGTGGGCGGGACTTTGTCGAAGCCGTTGGCATCCAGACCCGAGGACATCATGGGCATTCTAGTCTACAAGTTCAGTGATTATCCGGAGTATGCGGACATAGTCAAGCACCCAGGTTTCGACCACTATCTCCAGCTCAGATCCATTGAGGTTGCTCGGATACGCACAGGGCGTGGCGCAAGCTGATAGCGAAAGCCAACGGCAAGGAGACGAACGAACTCGCTTCTTGGCGGCTGGCATGGCTCATGTCCTCGACCCCGGTTGCCGCCGGGCTATTTCTTGCTTCGGGTGGAACCTCTCAAAGTTGTCCATGGCCGCGACCAAAGCGTCTGGAGTTCGCTCCGAGATGACGGATATTGGGCCGTGCACCCATGAGGCCACGGCCCAATACCGCATGGTGTACTCACCCCACCAGATCAGCCAGCAGGGTCGCCGGCACCATATCGCCTCAGCGATCCGATACGGGTCTTCTCCGGGTCTATTCACGACCGATGCCCCGAGGCTGAGCGCTCAGCTTGTCGGCAAGCTCCTGCACCGAATCCGCGATGACCGTCGGGGCCGGCCGCGGAGTCGCCGAGAGCAAGATCTTTACGGGGATCGCCCACCGGTAGGTGGCGATCCAGTAGCGATCATTGCGCGACTTGTGAAACGACCAGTCCGGCCAGTCCTCGGCCAGCCGCTCTAGACAGTCCGTTGTCATGACCACCGCCCTACGCTGCGTTCGTTCTCCCCTGCACAGCGTGGCCGTGATCGCGATAGGCTTGGAAGCCTTAGCACGCGTGAACCTGACTGTAAAGACCGCCCGACGCTTAAAGAGAGAAGTAAGTAACGATGGCGCCCAAGCGCAAGACAGCACTGGAGCGGTGGGGGTATGAGTTCGCGCGTGCCAGGGAGGCGGCGGGGTACACAAGTCAGGTTTCGTTCGCAAAGCACAAAGACGTGCATGTCTCTGCGTCGTTGATCGCGCATTGGGAGACCGGCCGAGCGACGCCTAAGGGAAAAGATCTAGAAGACTGCGAGAAGGTGCTCGGCACCAACGGTTACCTCAAGCGGCTTTTGGACAACTGGGTGAGCCTGGAGGTTTCCCCAGAGTGGCTGGAATGGATAGGTATCGAAGAGGACGCCGACACGATTCTCTCCTTCGAGCCGTCCTATATGCCTGGACTTTTGCAAACCGAGGACTACGCGCGCACCGTTCTGAGTCACGACCGCTATTCGCCGATTGATCTGGACGAACGGCTACGTTCCCGTCTGAAGCGTCAGCAGATAATTGACCGAGACCAACCGCCAACAACTGTCTTCATCATCGGTGAAGCCGCTCTCCATTGCCAAGTTGGCACCCGGGAGACCATGTACGATCAGATCCTGCATCTGATCAAGCTCGCGCGATACCCGGAGGTGATCATCCAAATCATACCGAGCGACGTGGGCTATCACGCGGGACTAACTGGCGCATTTGTGATCGCTAGGCTGAACGGCAGGGAGATGGCCTTTCAAGATGGCATCTGGAGCGGCCAGATCCTCGAAGGCAACGTCGAGGTCTCCACGCTCGCCAAGATCTGGCAGCACATCCTGGCAAAGGCTCTCACGGACGAAGCATCGATAGAGCTACTAGAAAGAGTGGCCGACTCATGGAAAACCTAAGGTGGAAAAAATCTTCACGCAGCGGCTCGAATTCTCAGAACTGCGTCGAAGTGGCCCGCACCGGATCACAGAAGATCGCGGCCCGTGATTCTAAGAACCCCAAGGGCCCGATTCTGCCGTTGGAGCGGTCGCAGTGGCGAGGCTTCATCACGCAGGTCAAGTCCGGCCGTTACGACCTCTGATCATCTGGCCGCGTCCGGATGAGGACAGCAAGAATACGGACGGAGTGTGAAGCTCTGGTCGAGTAAGTAAGGTGGGGCCGGTCAGTGGGGGCACAGTTTATTAAAGAACAGCGCTCGACCGGGAGGAATGACTGTGGCAGGTCGCGGAGCGGAACAGGCCGAACTGCTGAAGGACCTGCGCAAGCAGGTCACCGCACTCGAAGGCGACCTGCGACGAAGCAGCGAGACTGACCCGGAGTTCCGCGAGGCACTGAACGCCGAGCACCAGCAGGCCCGGACCGCCCAGCGCACCGCCGCAAGCTTCGGACAGTGGCGCGACGAACGGGTCACCCAGATCGCGGCGGCCTGGGTGCTGGCCACCGTGTTCGTACGGTTCTGTGAGGACAACCGGCTGATCGAATGGCCATGGATCGCCGGACCCGGCGAACGCCTCGCCGATGCCGAGGAGCGCCACGAGGCATACATCCGAGAGCACCCGGAGAAGAACGACCGTGACTGGCTCATCGCCGCGTTCGACCACCTGGCAGGTACCAACCCGGCGGTCGCCGGGCTCTTCGACAAGGCCCACAACCCCCTCTGGGAAGCCGACCCGTCATACGAGGCCGCGAGCGCGTTGCTGACCTTCTGGCGCCGCCGCGGCCCGGACGGTGAGGTCGTGTACGACTTCGAAGACTGGGACACCCGCTTCCTCGGCGACCTCTACCAGGACCTCAGCGAAAGCGCCCGCAAGACCTACGCCCTGCTGCAGACCCCGGAGTTCGTCGAAGAGTTCATCCTCGACCTGACCCTCGAACCCGCCATCGAGGAATTCGGCCTCGAACCAGAGTGGAAATTCCGCCCGGCCAAGTGGCACGGACCCGACGGGGAGCAGCCGACCGGCCTGCGAACCATCGACCCCGCCTGCGGATCAGGGCACTTCCTGCTCGGGATCTTCAAACGCCTAGTCGCCAGATGGGAAGCAGAAGCACCAGGCGTCGACCGCTGGACGCTGGTCCGGCGTGCATTGGAGTCGGTGCACGGATGCGACAAGAACCCCTTCGCCGTCGCTATCGCCCGCTTCCGCCTGCTGCTCGCGGCCCTCAACGCGGCCGACGAGACCCGCCTGGACCGCGCCCCCGCCTTCCCCATCAACATCGCGGTCGGCGACTCGTTGATTCATGGGCGCGGCGCACCCGGCGTCCAGCAGGATCTACTAGGGGAGTCAGATGTCTTCACCTATGTGACAGAGGACATCGCAGACCACAAATCCGTCGACCTACTCGGTGTCAACTCCTACCACGTTGTGATCGGCAACCCGCCCTACATTACGGTGAAGGATTCGGCCGAGAATGCTATGTATCGTGGGCGATACGAAACATGTGCGGGCACATATGCTCTTTCGGTCCCGTTTGCCGAGCGATTCTTCAATCTCGCGTCAGTCGCTGGTGGTGAGCGAAGTGGCGCTGGATACATCGGCCAAATCACTGCTAACTCCTTTATGAAGCGTGAGTTCGGCAAGAAGCTCATCCAAAACTTCTTCCGTCTTTCGGTCAACCTGACTCACGTCATCGATACTTCAGGCACTTATATCCCCGGCCACGGCACCCCGACGGTCATCCTCGTCGGCCGCAACATGAAACCCACCGCCCCCACACCTGTCCGTGCCGTCCTGGGCGTCCGTGGTGAACCTGGGCAAACCGAGGAACCCGCTCGGGGCATGGTCTGGCGTGCGATAGTAGATCAGATTGACCAGCCTGGTAGCGACAGCGAGTGGATCAGCGTAGCCGACCTGTCCCGAGACCGCCTTTCGGTACACCCCTGGAGTCTAAGTGGCGGCGGAGCAAATGAGCTGCTCGTCGCTATCGAGACAACCTCGCAGAAGCGCCTTTGCGATGTGGTGGAGGATATCGGATTCGGGGCGGTAACCCGCGAGGATAGCGCCTATATGCTGGGCGAGGGGACACTGAGACGCCACCGGGTCGATCCTCAGTTCCAGCGCGCCCTAGTCGAAGGGGATGTTGACCGCGACTGGCGCATCGACCAACCCGTTGTCTCTATTTGGCCTTACGATGTCGAGCTATTCAAGGCGCGAGTAGATACAGCTACTTTGACTTTGCTATGGCCGTTTCGGGCAGCATTGCAGGAACGCATTGCTTTCGGAAAGACACAGATCGAGCGAGGGTTGACCTGGTTCGAATACTCCATGTTCTTTCACAAGCGTTTTGCGCCGCCGATGGTGATCGCTTTTGCGTTGGTATCTACTCATAATCACTTCGCTCTGGACCGTAGCAACCTTGTATTCAAGGATACCATTCTGATTCTCAGGCTATCCGAGGAGGCCGGCGAGGACGTCTTTCTCGGGCTACTCGGAACTCTCAATAGTTCAACGGCCTGCTTCTGGCTCAAGCAGGTCAGCCATGACAAAGGGAATCGAGGTGGCGAACGGTCTACGGGGCGCTTTGCCTGGGAGAACTACTTTCAGTTTAGCGCAAGCAAGCTTCGGCCCTTTCCTCTTCCATCTGTGCTACCGATTGGCATCAGTCGACGTCTGGATGGCCTCGCTCAAGAATGCACGTCTCACGAACCATCCACTGTCGCAGCCTCATGTCCGCCAACGCGTGCCCGTTTGGATGATGCTCAGACTGGGTGGACTAACGTCCGGAGATTGATGATCGCGGCGCAGGAGGAGTTGGACTGGCAGATCTACAGCTCATACGACCTCCTCTCTGAGGCGGAGACCGCAGCACTTACCGCCACCGAACTCACCAGCGTCCCTGAGGTAAAGCTTGGGGAGCGAGCTTTCGAGATTGTTCTAGCTCGAAGGGTCGAGGCTGGGGAGGTCGATGGTGAGTGGTTTAGGCGGCATGGGTCGATGCCGATCACGGAGATTCCGGAGTACTGGCCGGAGTCGTACAAGAAGATCGTGCAGGCGCGGATCGACATTATCGAGAAGCGGCGGGATATCGCGCTGATCGAGCGGCCGGAATGTAAGCGTCGGTGGGCGGCCGAGCCGTGGGAGAAGAAGGAGCGGGCTGCTCTCCGTACCTGGCTGCTGGATCGGTGTGAGCGGGAGGATCTGTGGTTCGGGCTGCGCGACGGCGTCCGCCATCCACGGACGCTGACGATCAGCCAGCTGGCCGACCAGTTCAAGGATGACGCTGACATGCAGAGCGTCGCCGCGCTGTATGCGACCGATCACCTCGGCAAGCGGGATCTGCCGTTGGCCAAGGTGCTGGAAGAGGTGCTGGCCGACGAGCACGTTCCGTACCTGGCGGCGCTGCGCTACAAGGACTCCGGTCTGCGCAAGCGCGCGGAGTGGGAGACGGTCTGGGAGAAGCAGCGAGAAGAGGACCGGACCGGGAAACGCCTGGACATCGAGGTGCCGCCCAAGTACGCCTCTGCGGACTTCCGGAAGGGTTCGTACTGGTCGCATCGCGGCAAGCTGGACGTGCCCAAGGAGCGCTTCATCTCCTATCCCGGTGCGAGCCTGTATTCGGACAAGGACATGCTGCTCGGCTGGGCGGGCTGGGATCACAAGGACCAGGCGCAGGCTCTGGTGAACCTGGTCAACGACCGTGCCGAGGACGCCGGATGGGACACCGACCGGCTCGTTCCGCTGCTCGCCGGGCTGCTGGAGCTGATGCCATGGGTGAAGCAATGGCACGGCGAGTACGACGCTGAGTGGGAGGGCGTGCCGGCCGAGGAGTTCCAGGCATTCCTGGACGACCGGCGCGGGCATCATCGGCTGTCGGAACAGGATCTGCGGGATTGGCGACCCGCCACGACACGGAGGAGGGCGAAGTAATGGGCAGCCCGGCCGAGGAGTTCTTCCTCAGGGACGTCCTGGACATCCCCGAGGACGTCCATCGGGGCGACTTCAAGGTCGATCTGTCCGACGGTTTCGAGGCGACCCGGCAGCGGGTGGATGAGTACGTCGTCACCGACCAGCTGCAGGAGGCGTTCCGGAAGGCGCTGGGCCTGGTGAAGGCCGCGGTGCGGGACGGCAAGTCCGAGGCCGCCTATCTGCACGGTTCGTTCGGCTCCGGTAAGAGCCATTTCATGACCGTGCTGCACGGGGTGCTGCAAGGCGATGCGGCCGCCTGGGCCAAGCCCAAGCTGCAGGAGGTCATCGCCGAGCATGTCGGCTGGCTGCGGGGCCGCCGGTTCATGATGGTGCCCTACCACCTGATCGGCGCGGTCGACCTGGACAGCGCCATCCTCGGTGGCTATGTCGCAGCGGCGCGCACGCAGGGGCTGCCGACCCCACCGGTGTACAGATCCGATGCGCTGCTCGCCGACGCTCGTCGGCAGCGGGAGTTCCTCGGCGACGACGCCAAGTTCATCGAATGGCTGGGCAGCGGCGCCACGCCCCGGCCCGCCGCGGACGACGACCTGGAGGACCTCGACGACCTGGACGGCGCGGACGGCTGGAGCGCCGCGGCGCTGGACCGCGCGTTCGCCGCCTCGGCCGGGGACCCGCAGCGCGACGCGCTGGTCTCCGGCTTGCTGGCCGGCCCGATGTCGGCCTATGCGGTCGGCGCACGCGGCGCCAAGGACGCGTTCCTGCCGCTGGAGAACGGGCTGGCCGTGATGAGCCGGCATGCCAGGCAGCACGGCTTCGACGGGCTGGTGCTGTTCCTGGACGAGCTGATCCTCTGGCTGCAGGCGCACATGTCCAACCAGGAGATGGTCAACACCGAAGTCAGCAAGCTGGTGAAGCTGATCGAATCCGGGGACGCCGACCGGCCGGTGCCGATCATTTCGTTCATCTCCCGGCAGCGTGACCTGTCGAAGCTGGTCGGCGAAGACGTGCTGGGCGCCGACGTAAAGAACTTGGAGCGGCAGGTCCAGTATCTCGCGGAACGGTTCACCCTGATCAGCCTGGAGGATCGTAACCTGCCGGCGATCATCAAGGAACGGGTCCTCAAGCCGAAGCCGGGCACCGAGGGTGTGCTGGACGTGGCGTTCGCCGGGGTCGAGTCGGCCAACGCGACGGTCAGGGACGTGCTGCTCGACGCGCACGGCGCGACCCACGCGGATTGGTCGGATTTCCGCGATGTGTATCCGCTCTCCCCCGCGCTGCTGAACGTGCTGGTCGCCTTGTCTGGTGCGCTGCAGCGCGAGCGTACGGGTCTGCGACTGTTGACCGAGATG
>WUUC01053260.1_pt1 | contig 10735 bp, 5 predicted proteins | sample 6278441 | NCBI WGS metagenome assembly WUUC01 (sample SAMN13675441, study PRJNA597444) | soil metagenome | isolation source: soil | place: USA: Washington | collected 2017-10 | reverse complement strand
GGGTCTTGGCCGTGATCTTCAGCCCCCCGAGCATGCGAGCGATCTCGGCTTCTTGTTCCGATTTGTTCAAGCGGCGCACGGTGCTGCACGTGCGCTCATCGACAATCGCCTTCTCGACTTTGAGATGCGTGTCGGCGAACACCGCGATCTGCGGCAGGTGCGTGATGCACAAGACCTGGCGGTGTTGAGCGACATCGCGAATCTTGCGTCCGATGACTTCCGCTACGGCCCCACCCACGCCGCTGTCGACTTCGTCGAACACGTACATGCCTGCAGGCCCGAGGCCGGCCAGTACGCGTTTGATCGCGAGCATGGCGCGGCTGAGTTCGCCACCGCTCGCAACTTTGCTGAGCGGCCGTGGAAGCTCACCTTTGTTGGGTGCGATCAACAGCTCGGCGCGATCGATGCCGGTCGATGAGAGGCGCGCACCGTCGACGTCGAGTTCACCGCTGCGCCCTTCGAGCGCGCTGACTTCGACTGTGATGCGCGCGCCACCCATGCCGAGCGCAGAGAGTTCTTCGCTGATCGCACCCGCAAGCTTGTTGGCTGCGAGCTTGCGATGCTTGGACAACGTGCGCGCTTCCTTGGCCGCTGCTCCTAGCGCCCGGTCATAGGCGTTGCGCAGTTCGGCATTCGTACCTTCGTAATCGTCGAATGCGGCGAGTTCCTTTTGCGTGCGCGCCAGGTGATCGAGCACCGCTTCCAGTGAGCCGCCGTACTTGCGCTTGAGCTTGGTGAGCGCGTGCAGGCGCTCTTCGAGCTCGGCCAGCGCCGCAGGATCCGCTTGGATGCCACGCGTGTAGCGACCGAGTTCGCGCGCTGCTTCTTCGAGTTGGGAGCGCGCGGCCTCGAGTTGGGCACTCAGATCGCGCAGCGTGGCATCCAGCGTGGCCGCTTCTGCGACATGATGCGCCGCTTGGGCGAGCTCTTCGCAGATTGAGCCATCGCGATCGTACAGCGCCTCGGCCGCATCGCCCGATAGCCGCATCAGTGTATCGGCGTGACGCAGACGGTCGCGTTGCTCGCTGAGCTCTGCTTCTTCGCCGACCCGCGGGCCGACTTCTTCGATCTCTTTGGCCTGAAAGCGCAGCAAGTCTTCGCGCTGGGCACGGTTGCCGATATGTTTTTCAAGCTCTTGCAACGCTTCGTGAGCGCGCCGCGCCGCCAAATACGCTTCACCCACGCGTTCACGTTGTGACGCGAGCTTGGCGAAGGCATCGAGATAGCCGAGGTGCGTCGCAGGATTGGTGAGCGTGTGATGCTCGTGCTGCGATGAGATGTCCGCCAGACCACGTGTGAGCTCCGTAAGCTGTTGCGCGGTGGCCAAGCGCCCGTTGACGAAGCCGCGGGTGCGCCCATTGCTGGCGAGCACACGCCGGATCACCAGCTCCTTTTCGTGCTCGATGCCGAGCGCAGCCAGTTGCTCGCGAAGGGCGGGATCTTCTTCGCTCAGATCGAACAAGGCTTCGACTTCGGCTTGTGCCGCGCCTGTGCGTACGAGCTCGGCTCTGCCTTTGCCGCCGAGAACCAGCTCGAGCGCATCCACCATGATCGACTTACCAGCGCCGGTTTCGCCGGTGACGACGTTGAGGCCTGGACCGAGCTCTACTTCCAGGCTGTCGATGATGGCCAAATCGCGAATACGAAGGCAGGTGAGCATGGGCGAGTCCCGGTGAGCGCGCGATGCCGCGCTGGTAGACCGTAGCGTACTGAACGGAAGGCCACTGATCAAGAAATCAGTGAACGATTCTCTTCGCCGCTCGTTATCGGCCGGCGCTGTCCGTGGTTGCCCCCATTAATCGAGACCGGACACCTTTTGCTCCTCCATGCCCGGGACTTGCTGTTCGCTCAGGTCGACCGCGCGCTTGGCCTCCATGCGAAGGCGCCAAAACGTGGAGGCGCCCATCGCCACCACCAAGATGGCGATGATCCAGTAGGCGATCGCGGGTAGGGGGCGATCGGCGCCGAACAACAAGTACGTATACGGCGCCATGAACGAGACCGTGAGCACGATCAGCCAGCGCTGCACCATCGCCGGCTGACGCAACTTCAGGCCCTGGATGAGTCTCACCTGACCGATGGCGAGTGGCACCGCGGAGCTCGCATCGAGGAAGAGAAACACCCACGGATTGACGCCGTACGCGCCCAGGGTTTTGCCGACAGCGAGCGCGCGCCCGACCGAATACAGAACCAAAAGCACGATCCAGGCGATCCCAAGCCGCCCCATGTTCGTGGGTTTCGACATCGTTCTTGAAAGCGTAACCTGTTGTTTGGCGCGTCGGGGGCCAGAGCCGCGCCGGTAACAAGAACGTTGCCGCGCGGACGCGCCTGCGGCCCGAAAACCTGCGCCGAGCACCTGCACCGACACAGCGCGTTGCGCTGCGTGACACGTGGACGACAACGGTAGAGAAGGGTACTCAATCGGCTGCCATGAAGACTTCTAAGGACATCCGCCAGGCGTTTCTCGACTACTTCAAGAGCCAAGGGCACGAGGTGGTGGCTTCGGCCTCACTCGTCCCCGCCAACGATCCCACCTTGATGTTCGTGAACGCCGGCATGGTGCAGTTCAAGGACGTCTTTACGGGTCGCGAGAAGCGCGTGGAGAAGCGGGCAGCGAGCTCACAAAAGTGCATCCGCATCAGCGGCAAGCACAACGATTTGGAGAACGTTGGCGTGACCGCGCGCCATCACACGTTCTTCGAGATGCTCGGCAACTTCTCGTTCGGCGACTACTTCAAGGAGCAGTCGATCGTCTTCGGTTGGGAGCTTCTGACCAAGGTTCTCGGTATCCCCAAGGACAAGTTGTGTGTCACTTACTTCGGCGGCGAAGGTGCGTTGCCGGCCGATGAAGAAGCACGTGCCATCTGGAAGAAGCTGACCGGCTTTTCAGATGATCGCATCCGCCCGTTTGGCGCGAAGGACAACTTCTGGTCGATGGGCGACACAGGTCCCTGCGGGCCGTGCAGTGAGATCTTCTACTACTTCGGCGACGATGCCGCGGACACGTCGAAGATGGGTGAGGAGCCCACGCTCGACGGTCGCGGTTGGGTGGAGCTGTGGAACCACGTGTTCATGCAGTTCGATCGGGCCAAGGACCAAACACTGACGCCGCTGCCGGCGCCTTCGATCGATACGGGCGCAGGCCTCGAGCGTATGGCGTGTGTGCTGCAGGGCGTGCGCTCCAACTACGATACGGACCTGCTGCGGCCGATCGTCGAACTGTCGAGCGACATCGCCAAGAAGAAGTACAGCGCGACGCTGGCGCCCGACGACGTGTCGATGCGCGTGATCGCCGACCACGCTCGCACGACGGCGTTCTTGATCGCGGAAGGCGTGTTCCCGGATCGAGACGGTCGCGCCTACGTGCTGCGGCGGGTGATGCGCCGCGCCATTCGCCACGGTCATCGCTTGGGCATCCAAGATTTGTTTTTGCACAAGGCAGCGCTGCGCGTAGTCGAGCTGATGGGTGACAGCTATCCGGAGCTCGTCGAGCGCAAAGCGCTGATCGAGGACATCACCAAGCAAGAAGAAGAACGCTTCCGCAAGACGCTGCAACGTGGGCTCGATCTCATCGAGGAAAATCGCGACTGGGGCAAGGCACAAGACGGCAAGAAGCTGTTGCCCGGGCCGGTCGCGTTCAAGCTCTACGACACTTACGGGTTCCCGGTCGATTTGCAGCAGGTGATCGGTGAAGAGCAAGGCTTCGTGATCGATCAGCCGGGCTTCGAGCTTGCCATGGACGCGGCCCGCGAGCGCAGCCAAGGCAGTAAGGTCGGCGATAGAGCTGTCGAGCAGGTCTACCACCAACTCGCGGAAGAACTCGGTAAGACAACGTTCCTCGGCTACGACTGCGAACATGCCGAAAGCCCGATCACGGCCTTGCTCAAAGACGGCGCGCGCGTGGCGCAGCTTGCTTTGGGCGAAGAAGGCGACGTGATCGTCAAGGCCACGCCTTTTTACGCTGAATCAGGCGGGCAGGTCGGCGACCGTGGCCTCATTAAGACTACGGATGGCGCGCTGTTCGAAGTGCTCGACACCCTCAAGCCCGTCGATGGCTTCTGGGTGCATCACGGCAAGCTGCGCGCAGGCACGTTGCGTGTGAGCGTCAACGCGGCGCTCGAAGTCGATCGCGCCCGTCGCGCTGCCACGCGTCGTAATCACAGTGCGACCCACCTACTGCACTACGCGTTGCGCAAAGTCGTCGGCGAGCAAGCGATGCAAAAGGGCTCACTCGTCGCTCCGGATCGCTTGCGCTTCGATTACGCAGGGACACGCGCTCTCACCAACGAGGAGATTGCGCGCATCGAAGACATGGTCAACGAGCGCGTCTTCGAGAACTACGCCGTGACTACGGACGTGCTGCCGATGGCGGAAGCCAAGTCGCGCGGCGCGATCGGCATCTTCGAAGAGAAGTACGGCGCAGAAGTGCGCATGTTGACGATTTCGCCAGACTCGATCGAGTTGTGCGGCGGAACGCATGCCACGCGCACGGGCGACATCGGCTTGTTCAAGATCTTGAGCGAACAGGGCTTGGCCGCGGGCGTGCGACGTATCGAGGCGGCCACAGGGATGAATGCGCTGTTGCACCTGCGTAAACTGGAGAGCGAACTGGCGAGCGCGGGTGAGAAGCTGAAGAGCGGGCCGTTGCAGGTGAGCGAGGCGGTCGAGCGCGCCCTGGCCACGCAAAAGCAGCTCAAGAAAGAGCTCGACCAGGTCAAGCAACAGCTGATGTCGGGCGGTAGCGGCGACCTGACCGCCAAGGCCAAGGACATGGGCGAGTTTCGCGTGCTCGGCGCGGTGATCGATATGCCCGATCAAGACGCGATTCGGCAGTTTGCCGATCAGCTGAAAGACAAGCTCGCACCCGCGGTGATCGTGCTGGGCACGAAAGCGCAAAAGGGTAAGGTCAGCATCGTTTGCGCGGTGTCGAAGGAGCTCACCAAACGCTTCGCCGCGGGCAACATCGTCAAGGCTTGCTCTGCCATCGTCGGTGGCAGCGGCGGAGGTCGACCGGACTTCGCGCAAGCAGGCGGCACCGAAGCGGACAAGCTCGATGAAGCCGTGGCCAAGGTGTACGAACTCGTGGGGGGATGAAATGGCCAGTGCGTACGACTTCGATCTCGTTGTCATCGGTGCGGGATCGGCGGGCATGCGCGCGAGTCGCATCGCCGCGGGTTTTGGGGCCAAGGTCGCGGTCGTCGAGAAGGGCGGGCTCGGCGGCACCTGCGTGAACGTGGGCTGCGTGCCCAAGAAGCTGTTCGTCCACGCCGCGGAATTCAGCGGACTGTTCGCGGACGCTGCAGACTTCGGCTGGAAGGTGGCCAAGCCGACGCACGACTTTGCCCGCTTCATGACAGCGCAGCGCGCGCAAATCGAGCGATTGCACGGCGTGTACCGAGAGTTGCTGCAAGAGGCGGGCGTCGAGCTGATCGAAGGCTCCGCGCAGTTTGCAGATGCGCACACACTCGACGTGGGAGCGCGCCGCGTCACCGCGAAGCATTTCGTGATCGCGACCGGCGGACGTCCGATCATGCCCAAGGTGGACGGCCGGGAGTTGCTCAAGAGCAGCGACGACATGTTCACGCTCGACGAGCTGCCAAAGCGGGTGATCGTGTTGGGCGGCGGCTACATCGGCGTCGAGTTTGCTGCGATTTTTCAGGGCCTCGGCTGCGAAGTCAGCATCGTGCAAAAGGGCGAAAGTCTGCTTCTGGGCTTCGACGATGACATCACGAAGTTCGTGCAGGAGCAGCTCGAGCAACGCGGCGTGAAGGTCATCTTGGACTGCGGGATCACCAAGGCCGAGCAGCTGCAAACAGGGCTGCGCGTCACGCTCAACTCTGGCGCGAAGTTGGAAGCGGACATCGTGTTGTCCGCGACTGGTCGCAAGCCGAACAGCGACGCACTTTCGCTCGACAAGGCAGGCGTCAAGGTCGACGACAACGGATCGATCTGCGTGGACGAATACTCACGCACCAATCTCCAACACATCTACGCCATCGGCGACGTGACGGATCGCGTGAGCCTTACGCCCGTGGCGATCGCGGAGGGGATCGCCGTCGCGCGCACGTTGTTTGGCAACGAACCGACCAAGCCCGATCACTGCGACGTCCCTTCGGCTGTCTTTGGCTTTCCCAACGTGGGGGCGGTGGGGTTGACCGAGCAGGGAGCGCGCGAGCAAGGCAAGCGGCTCAAGATCTTCGTCGCCAATTTCCGGTCACTGAAGCAGACGATGACCACGCGCAATGAGCGCACGTTGATGAAGGTCGTGGTCGACGCGGACAGCGATCGCGTGCTGGGCGTGCACATCGCTGGCGAGCACGCAGGCGAAATGGTGCAGGGTTTTGCCGTGGCCGTGAAGATGGGCGCGACGAAGGCGCAGCTGGATCGTACGATCGGCATTCATCCGACGATGGCCGAGGAGCTCGTGACGATGCGCGAACCGGTTCGCGACGACACGAAGGGCTAGGCCTCCTTTGGTCGCACGCTCCACACGTTTGAACGCTGGTCTGCTGCGACCGGCTCAAGCGCGGTAGCGCGGCGTGCTCGGGTACGTTTTGCGCCCCACGACGAGTCGTTCGTCTGGCACGACGCCTGCGATCGGCTTCGCGATGCCAAAGCGCACTGCTTGCTCGAAGGGATGCGCGTTGAAAAGCACGTCGAAGCCGTGCGTGCGCATGCGTGCCTCGATCTCTGCCGGGGGAAAGGTACTCGTGATCGGTTCGGACAAAGCCTTCAGCAGGGCTTGGCCCAACATAGCGACCGCCTTGCCGTGATACGCAACGTCGTCCGTGAGATAGCTTGTGACGAGCGTGCTGCGCTCTGACGAGTGCGAGGCGATCGTACCCAAGGTGTCGTCGACCGCCGTGTTGGGTAGATACATCGTCACGCCTTCCCAGATCCAACAGGAGGGTCGGGTGCCGTCGAAATCCGCGTCGTCGAGCGCTTGATCGAGCGAGACGCGCATGAAGTCGCAAGGCGCATGGCGAACTTCCTTGGCGAGCGGTGCATGCGCAGTGATGCGACGCCGTTTGGCGCGTTGCGTGGCGGGATGGTCGACTTCGAACACCGTACAGGTCGCGAGCTCTGGCATACGGTAAGCGCGGGCGTCGAAGCCTGCACCGAGCAATACGATCTGGTCGATGCCGTCTTTGGCGGCCATGCGTACGGCTTCGTCGATCACGGCCGTGCGCAACGCGATGTGACAGGTCAGGCCCAGCGTGGAGAGACGCAATGCTTTGAGTTCCAATGATGATCGAAACTGGCCGTCGCCGCGGCGTAGCAGGCGCGCGAGCGAGCGCGGCAACAAGTCGATGGCGATGGGGTCGTTGCAGACGCGCGACAGCTCGGAATCGAGTGTGGCGAGCGCCCGCGCAAACGCGACCCAGGCGGCGGTGAAGCTTGCGCGATCTTCCTGCATCGCTAGCAACTATAGCGCGCGAGCGTGGTGTCGTAACCGAGCGCGCTCAGTAACCCTCGAGCTTGCCGATGATCTCGTTCATGACCTCGCGCGTGCCTCCGCCGATCGGATACAGGCGCGCATCACGCCACAAACGTTCGACCAGAGTCTCGCGCATGTAGCCGTAACCGCCATGAAGCTGGGTGGCTTCATAGGCGACGGCCATCAACATGTCGGAGGCTGTGTTCTTGGCCATTGCCGCCAAGGCGGGCGCGTTCTCGCCGCGCACCAAGCGCACGATCGTCTCGCCGGTGAATGCACGCGCTGCAGCGATGCGTGTGGCCATATCGGCGAGCTTGTGACGCACGACCTGAAAGCCGGTCAGCGATTTGTCGAACGCCCGCCGCTGCTTCGCATACTTGATGGACTCGTCGTAACAAAGTTGGGCGATGGCCACGCATTGCACGGCGAGCATCACCCGCTCGCCCATGAAGTTGGCCATGATCGCCATAAAACCGCTGTTTTCGGCGCCGATAAGGTTACTCGCCGGCACCCGGCACTGGTCGAAAGAGAGCTCCGCGGTATCGCTGGCGCGCCAGCCAGTCTTGCGGAGCTTCTGCGAAACGGCGAAGCCCTCGCAGCCACGCTCGATCACCAGCATCGAAATGCCTGCATGCTTAGGGCCCCCAGTGCGCACCGCCGTCGTTATGAAGTGCGCGCGACAACCGGAGGTGATGAACGTCTTCGCACCATCGACTACGTACCTGTCGCCCTCGCGCTTGGCGCGTGTCGTCAAGTTCGCGACGTCGCTACCACCTGAAGGTTCGGTGATCGCGAGCGCTGCGATGGCTTTGCCTTCGAGCACTGGGCGTACGAAGCGCTGCTTTTGATCTTCGGTGCCGAGCTTGAGAATCGGTGGAAGGGCTATCGCGTGACTGCCGAGGCCGACTGCCGTGCCGACCGAATGACCGCTCACGATCAGCTCGTCTGCGGCCACCATCAGGTGCGAGAAATCGCCGCCCGTTCCGCCGTAAGCCTCCGGATAGCCGATGCCTGAAATGCCCGCTGCGGCGGCGCGTGCGTAGAGCGACTCCGGAAACTCCTCGGCCTCTTCCCAAGCGAGAGCATGCGGCGCGATCTCGGTGCGCGCGAACTTGCGAACTTGTTCGCGCAGTGCCCTGTGCTCTTCAGTCTCGAATAAATAGCGCGCTTCCATGCGCTCACTATCGCACCGATGGCGAGCACCGCGTCAACGGTCAGGCGGCTTTTTCTCGCGCTATTCGCGGTCGTTCGCGAACGCACGAATGCCGTTTGTGGACTAGCGCCTGCGCTTGTTCTTCTTGCGCTCGTCTTTCGAGCGCCGTTCCACGCGGCGCTTGCGCTTTGCTTCGTCTTTGCGCGCTTGGGCTTGGCGCAACGCTTCTTCTCCACTTCGGCCGGATGCGCGAGCGGGTCGCTCCGATGGCGAGCTATCGTCGGCGAAGCGAGCCACCTTACGCTTGTCCTTACGCTTCAAGCGCGAATGTCCGCCCTCGTGCACGGGATCGAGCGTATGCGGAGCGCCATCGAGATCGTCGGGATGCACGTAGATGACAGGTGCGGCGAGGATGGCCCGCTCGGACACGTTGACGCTCTCGAGTCGAACGGTGACGCGATCGCCAAGCCCGTAGCTGGCACCGGAGCGGCGACCCACCAAGCGCAGGCCGTGCTTGTCGATCTCGTAGAAGTCGTTGCCGAGCGAGCTCACGTGGCACAGCGCTTCCACGAATGGATCATCGAATGCGCAGTACATGCCGTGCGCCGCCACGCCCGTGACCGTGGCTTCGAACTCGTCGCCAACCCGATCTTTCACGAGCAAGCAGCGGTAGACGTCGATCACTTCGCGTTCGACCAACATCGCGCGGCGTTCGAGCTTGCTGGCCGCGGAGGCTTGCTCGCTCAGCTTGCGTTCGAGTCCGAACGACTCGATGGGTTCGCCTCGGGCTAGCTTGCGCACGACGCGATGCACGGCCAGGTCCGGGTAGCGACGAATCGGCGAGGTGAAGTGCAAGTAGTGCTTGGCCGCCAGACCGAAGTGCCCGACGTTCGTGGTGTCGTAGCTGGCTTGCTGCATCGCACGCAGCAGCAAGTACGACAGTGAGCCTTTGTGGGCCGTGTCGTCGAGGGTGGCCAAGAACTGGCTCAGCTCTTTCGGGTCGCCAATGTCTTCGGGGTCGAAGTTGAAGCCAAGCGCGCGCGCCAGCCCCGCGAACTGCTCGAGACGGTCGGGTTCGGGCACGCCATGCACGCGATAGATCGCTGGAATCTGACGCTGCGCCAAATCGGCTGCGACCGTCTCATTGGCCAGCAGCATCATCTCTTCGACGAGCTGATACGCCTTGCGAACACCAGGATCTTTGCGCGAGCGCTGCACGTTTTTCGGCTCGCCCGTCTCTTGGTCGAGCTCGACGAAAGGCTCGGGCAAATCGAAGTCGAGCGAACCGCGCTTCATGCGCCGATTGCGCAAGATCATCGCGCACTCGAGCAGTACTTGCAGCATCTCCAAGTGCTTGCTGGCAGCGCGTTCGATGCGGCCTTGCTTGGTGAGCCCGAGCGCTTGCGCCACGCCTTCGTAGGTGAGCGATGCTTTGCAACGCATCAAGCCTTCGACGTAGCGGAACGAACGTACCGTGCCGTTGGGCGCGAGGTTCAGGTCGAGCGCGAGCGTGAGCCTGTCTTTGTTGGCGACGAGCGATGCGAGGTCGCTCGATAGCTCAGGCGGCAGCATGGGGATCGCCCGATCGGGAAGATAGATGGAGGTGCAACGAGCCAGCGCCTCTTCGTCGACGGCGCCTCCCTCGCGCACGTAGTGAGACACGTCTGCGATTGCAACCACGACGCGATAACCGCCACCCGACAAGCGCTCGATGAAGATGGCGTCGTCGTGGTCGCGCGCGGTGAGGGGATCGATGGTGACGAGATCGAGGTGGCGTAGATCGCTGCGTCCCTTGCGCTCTTTGGGCGATATGCGGCCGCCGAACGTAGCTGCCTCGGCGAGCACGGCTTCCGCGAACTCTTCGCGGATTCCCTCGCGCAGCTTGATCTTGGCGACCTCGACCTCAGCACTGCCTTCGACGCCCAGCACGCGCACGATTTCGGCGGAAGGCGGGCTGCCATCTTCGGGAAAGCGTGTGATCGCTCCGACCACTTCCAGACCGGGCACGGCGTCGGCTGGAACCCGGCCAATGACGTTTACGAGTCGCGGCATGCGCGCGTCGTTCGGACGGATCGCGAGGCCGCGGCCTTCCTCGGCCAGCAGCCCCGCGACGTGCGTAAGGTTGCGGGAGAGCACCGCGACCA
>WUUC01099313.1_pt1 | contig 10736 bp, 9 predicted proteins | sample 6278441 | NCBI WGS metagenome assembly WUUC01 (sample SAMN13675441, study PRJNA597444) | soil metagenome | isolation source: soil | place: USA: Washington | collected 2017-10 | reverse complement strand
TGCCGGCGCCGGCGTTGTTGACCAGGCCGTCGATCCGGCCGTGCCGGTCGAGGGTGGCCTGGATCAGCGCGTGCCGGGCAGCCGGGTCGGTGACGTCGGTCGGCACCGCCAGCGCGCCGCCGAGCTGCTCGCTCAGCTGTCGCAGCCGGTCGGCCCGGCGTGCGGCCAGCACCGGCAGCGCGCCGGCGTGGCGCAGCGCCCGCGCGGTCGCCTCGCCGATGCCGGACGAGGCGCCGGTGACGATCACGGTCTTACCGGTGAGATCAAGAACGGCCATGGCTCATTGTGCAGCCTCGCCTCAGCCAGGCCACACCGCGGGATGCCGACGCGCAGCTACAGCGACAGCAGGCCGAGCGGGTTGGAATCGCTGACGTAGGTGGAGCCGTAGGCGGCGGCGACCCTGGTCCAGCCTGGGCTGACGTCGACGGCGGCCTCTGAGTCCCGCGGCAGGAACCCCATTCGGGTGAGCGCAGTCAACGCCCCGAGCCGGACCGGAACAGGCGCCGCCGTCCCGTCCCCCGCTGCGGTGAGCACGACCGAGGCCAGCAGCGACTCCTGGCTCTGCCGGCTGGTTGCCGCGCCGGCCAGTTCAGCTCCCGATCGCACCAAGGCGCGAATCACGCTGTCGGGCACCACCTCGACCCGGCGCCAGCCGCGGCGGGGCGGTAGCGGGCTGAGCCAGTGCGCGTCTTTGCTGGCCGGCGCAGGGCCGGACTGCTCAGCCCATCGAAGAAAGTCGGCCGCGGCCACCGTGATGTCGAAGGAGGCCGCCGGCCCGGTGGCCAGCGTCCGGCCGGCCAGTACCTCATAGGGCAGTTGGACGAAGGCCGCCAGCTTCTGCTCTCCGGCGCGGAACCGGATCATCGACGCGGCCTCGACAGTGACCGCTCGCTGGGCCAGCGGGACGAAGTCGGCCAGCTCGTCCGGGGTGGCGAGTGTGCTCAGCACGGGTCAGTCCCCCGCGACCGGTGAGCCAGCCGGCTGGCTGGGCGCTACGGGCTGGCTCGGCTCGGCCGGCTCGTCGAGGTAGCTGTTCAGAATCGCCTTCTCGTCCTTGGTCAGGCGTCGGGGCCGGTCGGTGGTGAAGTCGAAGGTGACCAGCGTCGTGACAGCCTGGGCCGCCAGCGTCTGGCCGTCGTAGACGTCGTAGCGGACGTCGAAGGACGCGCCCCGGATCCGCTCCACCCACAACTCCAGCCGTAACGGCTCGGGGTGATAGACCACCGGGCGCAGGTAGGTGATCTCGTGGTGGGCGACCAGGGTGCCGCTGGAGAACATCGAGTCATAGCGGTCGAAGAACATCGACACCCGGGCCTGTTCGAGGTAGGCCAGGTAGGCGGTGTTGTTGACGTGGCCGTAGGCGTCCATGTCTGACCACCGCATCGCGCAGCGAGCGACGAAGCGTGCCACCGCAGTCCCGCGTCCTACCGTTGTCCGGTCATGGCCGGCTCAGTCGCGAGTCAGCTTGCGGTAGGTGACCGCATGCGGCCGAGCGGCGTCGGCGCCCAGCCGTTCGACCTTGTTCTTCTCATAGGACTCGAAGTTGCCCTCGTACCAGTACCACTGGGCCGGATTGGAGTCGTTGCCCTCCCAGGCCAGGATGTGGGTGGCGATCCGGTCCAGGAACCAGCGATCGTGGCTGATCACCACCGCGCAGCCGGGGAACTCCAGCAGCGCGTTCTCCAACGAGCCGAGCGTCTCGACGTCGAGGTCGTTGGTGGGCTCGTCGAGCAGCAGCAGGTTGCCTCCCTCCTTGAGGGTCAAGGCCAGGTTGAGCCGGTTGCGCTCGCCGCCGGACAGCACCCCGGCCGCCTTCTGCTGGTCCGGGCCCTTGAAGCCGAAGGCGGACACGTAGGCGCGGCTGGGCATCTCGACCTGGCCGACCTTGATGTAGTCCAGGCCGTCCGAGACCACCTGCCAGACGTTCTTGGCCGGGTCGATTCCGCCGCGGTTCTGGTCCACATAGCTGATCTTGACCGTCTCGCCGACCCGGACCTCGCCGGAGTCAGGCTGCTCCATGGCCACGATGGTCTTGAACAGGGTGGTCTTTCCGACACCGTTCGGGCCGATCACGCCCACGATGCCGCCGCGGGGCAGTGAGAACGACAGGTCCTTGACCAGCACCCGGCCGTCGAAGCCCTTGTCCAGGTGGCTGACCTCGACCACCACGTTGCCCAGCCTCGGGCCCGGCGGGATCTGGATCTCTTCGAAGTCGAGCTTGCGGGTCTTCTCCGCCTCGGCGGCCATCTCTTCATAGCGCTGCAGGCGGGCCTTGGACTTGGCCTGGCGGCCCTTGGCGTTCTGGCGCACCCAGTCGAGCTCCTCCAGCAGCCGCCGCTGTAGCTTCTGGTCCTTCTTGCCCTCGATCTTGAGCCGCTCGGCCTTCTTCTCCAGATAGGTCGAGTAGTTGCCCTCGTACGGGTGGGCCCGGCCACGGTCGAGTTCGAGGATCCACTGGGCGACGTTGTCGAGGAAGTACCGGTCGTGGGTGACGGCCAGGATGGTGCCCGGGTACTTGGACAGGTGCTGCTCGAGCCACTGCACGCTCTCGGCGTCGAGGTGGTTGGTCGGCTCGTCGAGCAGCAGCAGGTCCGGCTGCTCCAGCAGCAGCTTGCACAGCGCGACCCGGCGGCGCTCGCCACCGGAGAGATGGGTCACCTCCTCGTCGCCGGGCGGGCAGCGCAGCGCGTCCATGGCCTGCTCGATCCGTGAGTCGAGCTCCCAGCCCTCGCCGTGCTCGATCTTCTCCATCAGGTCGCCCTGCTCGACCAGCAGCGTGTCGAAGTCCGCGTCCGGGTCGCCCATCGCGGCCGACACCTCCTCGAAACGCGCCAGGTAGCCGCGCATCTCGGCGACCGCCGCCTCGACGTTCTCGCGGACCGTCTTGGTCTCATCCAGCGGCGGTTCCTGCTGCAGCAGGCCCACCGAGGCGCCGGGGGCGATCACGGCGTCGCCGTTGGACGCCTGGTCCAGGCCGGCCATGATCTTGAGCACGGTGGACTTACCCGCGCCGTTCGGGCCGACCACGCCGATCTTGGCGCCGGGCAGGAAGGCGAGGGTGACGTCGTCGAGGATGACCTTGTCGCCATGCGCCTTGCGCACCTTGTGCATGGAGTAGATGTACTGAGCCACTGGTAGTCCCTGCTGCTATCGAGTCGAGCCGTTCACCGGTTGACTCCAGTGTCCCATTGGCCGCACCGGCCGCTGCCACCCCCGCCCCGCGGTCGAGGTTCAGCCGGCGGTCGCCAGCTGGGCCGAGCGCTCGTCGGCGCCGCCGGCCGGGTCCGGTCCGTCGACCAGCTCATAGCCCTGGTCCTCGGCCCGGATCGGCATTCCGTCGGCGTCGAGCTCGACCGAGCCGGAGAAGCCGTTCTTGCGCTTCTTGAACTCGGTGGTGCCCCTGGCCAGGTCATGGCCGATGGACTCCGGCTCGATCTCATACGCGATGTGGTTGGCCTCGTCCTTGACGTACTGCCTGGAGAAGATCCGGCCGATCAGCACCACCGGATCGCCCTTCTTCAGCGAGGCGGCGACGTTCTCGGCGAACTCCCGCCAGAACGTCACGTTCACGAAGAACTTGTGGCCGTCCACCCACTGGCCGGTGTCGCGGTCCTTGCGGCGCTGGGTGCTGGCCACCCGGAACGACACCCGGGACAGGCCCGAGGTGGTGGGGCGGTTGGCGACCTCGTCCACCACGTTGCCGACGATGGTGATGCTGGTTCCGTACACGATGAGCTCCTCTGTCTAAAGACGGTCGAGAGATCCGGTTTCCCGGGGCCCCGTTCGGGTTGAGGCAACTCAATCGCGGTGGCCGGCCTGTCGACGGCCTCGCAAGCCGAATGTGGATGCGGCCCGATCCTGTGGACAGCGGGCCCGGCGCCGAGATTGCGCCGGTTGCGGCGAAGGCGGTGTCGCTAACATAGCCTCAGGCCCGCGCCGCTCAGCGGGCTCGCAAGCCCTCGTAGCTCAGCGGATAGAGCTCCCGCCTTCTAAGCGGGCTGTCGCAGGTTCGAACCCTGCCGAGGGCGCCACCCGGCCCCGGGCTGTAGAAACCGTGGAATGCCCTCGGCGCACCTGGCACCATCAGGAAGGTGCCACGCAGCCTGGTCGAGGGCAAGGCCTGGGTGTCGCACGTGGTCAGCCGGCTGCGGCCGACCAGCGTGCTCGATGTCGGGCCGGGCCAGGGCACCTACTCCGACCTGCTTCGCGGCTGCACACCCGGAGCGTCCTGGAGCTGCGTGGAGATCTTCGCCCCGTACGTGCAGAGGTTCGACCTGTGCCGAAAGTACGACGTCGTCTACGTCGCCGACATTCGCAGCTTCGCGTGGCCCGGCCACTTCGACGTCGTGATTCTTGGCGACGTGCTCGAGCACATGGTGCTCTCGGATGCGCTGTCGGTCTGGGCTGCCGCCCGAGCGCATGCCAGCCAGGTAGTGCTCTCGATCCCGATCGTCGAGTACCCGCAGGGCGCGCAGTACGGCAACGAGCACGAGGCCCACCTGCAGGAGTGGGACCACGACACCGTTCTCGACCGCCTGGCAGGAGTGCGGCGTTGGCAGCGCAACGCCTCCATCGGCGTGTACCTGGCCGAGGGGCTCCCTGGTTGACGGCTCGCGGGCCAAGGGCTCCCGGGCCAAGGGCTTCCGGGCCAAGGGCTCCCGGGCCGAAGGCTCCCGGGCCGAAGGCTCCCGGGCCGAAGGCTCCCGGACTGACGGCTCCCGGACTGACGGTGCTGTCCCGTCCTGACCGAGCCGGCCTCAGTCTTGGGAGTCGAGGCTTCCCGACACGATCTGCGGCCGCCGCCACACCTCGGCGAACTGGCGACCGGTGACGGCCGCGCCGGCCCGGGTCACGGGCCGGGCGGCGGCGGTGGTCTCGGCGTGCTGAGCGAACGCCCGTGAGATGCGCCGGTGCCCGATGGTCTCCTGGCCCTTCTCGCCGCACAGGCGGAACGGGCAGTCGCACTCGAGGTCGAGCATGGTCACGGTGCGCGTCCGCGAGGTGAAGCAGCGCGGCAACTCAGCAGCGGTCAGCGCACGCTCGCGGGCGGCCACCCGGCGCGCCACCTCTTCGGTGAGCCCCGCCTCGGCGCCGCCGCGATGCTCGGCGGCTGCCCTGGCGTGCTCTCCTTCAGCGAGGTTGACCAGCAACGTGGACAGCCCCAGCAGGCGGTGCGCCTCCGGTGACAGCGCAAACCCGCCGTCCTCCAGCGCTTGGACATCGTCGAACCAGATGTCACGCGCGACCACGGCTCGCCGCGACCGTCCGCCGAGGTCGCCGGCTCGAGCGCCGGCCTGCACCGCGCGGCGGGCCAACGCGACGGCTTCTTCGACGAAGGGGTGCCGGGCGCCGGCCCCGGCGGCCTCCACCGCCTCCGACCTGGCGGGCGCGGCAAGGGCGATGGCTTGGTGCAGGGCCTGCTCGCTGACCCATGACCGCGCCCGGCTCAGCAGCGCGACCGCCTCGGTGAGCCACGCGGGGTCCTCGCCGCTGGGACGGCTGAGACCCACCACGCTGGCCAGCTTGTAGCCCTCGGCAAGCGAGATCTCCACGCCTGGATCAGGCGTCGTGTCCTGAGGGGTCTTCGCGGCCTCGGTCAGGATCAGCCCGAGTTCTCCCAGCATGCGCACTGCCTCGGCGCGTTCTGCACCGTCCAACCGGTCTGCCAGTGACGGCAGCACCCACGCCAGCGACGCCAGCGGCACGCCGCAGCTGATCCAGTCGCCCTTGGTGAGTCGGGCGGCCGCGCTGAGATCAGCGTCGCGGGCCGCCCTCACCAACTCGCGCCAGAGCGGTGCCAGCTCCGTCCAGGCGAGGTGTCCCATCGCGGCCAGCCGGACGCTGACCGCGCGCCGCAGCCGGTAGGAGTTGGCCGCGAAGCGCGGTGGGACGAGTTGTTCCCACAAAAAACACGCGATTCCCGGCTGCGCGTCCACGGTGTCGACGAAGAGCAACCGGGCCTCGTCCGTGGCCGGCTGCCAGGTGCGGCGCAATGCCGCCAACTCCTGTTCGCCGACGAGGATCGGGCTCGGGTCGACCTGCAAAGCCCGGATCACTGCCGTGATCATGTCCAGCGAGAGGTCGGCCACCTCACCGTTCTTCAGCCGGCTCAGAATGGCGAGGAACGAACGGTCGGCAAGGCTACCGTCGCGCGCGAGCAGCAGGGCTGCGCTCAACGCGTCCACCGTGGGCTGCGGAACGCCCGGCGAGAGCAGCTGGGACCACCGGTCGGCGTCCACCCCCAATCCCACCGCGCCTGCCAGGGTGAGCCAACGCGGATGTGTGAACTGCAAGCACGGGTCGGCCGCGTCACCGATGACGTTCAACACGCCTCGGCGGTTGAGCAGCGAGACGCTACTGGCGAACTGGAGTTCCTGCTCAGCGCTGAGTTCGCGGGTGAGGTCCTGCCACCGGGTGGTGAGATCCTGCCGGTAGTGAGCCTGCAGCCCGATCGCGCCCAGCGTGTGGGCTATCGGCGAATGGGCGGCACGCGCCGCGTCCGGGTCGCACCCGATCGCCTTCTCATACATCCACGACAGCTCGCGGCCGGCGCCGCGGCGGGCTCCGAACACGCCGCGCACCGCTTGGTCGGGCTCCGCGCCGGCGCGCACTCGGGCGACCACGACGTCGGCCGCCACCTCGACGTACCAAGGGTCGCTGGCCCGATCGCCGTTGCTGAGCACCGAAGCGGCGAGCGCACCCAGGTCGAGGTGGCAGACGATCCCTCGCCGGGTCAGTGCGGTGGTCAACTCCGGGCCCAGCTCATGCTCCTGACGGGCGCCGATCCGGATCACCGCCACCTCGCTGAAGCCCGGGGCCAGCTCCGCCGAGACCGCGGCGATGAACGGCAACCGCTCTTCCAGGCCGGAGCGCAGCAGGGCTTGCACGGTGTCGCGCCGGGCCGACCTCGGCTGAGCTTGGACCACCTTGTCCAGCCCCAGCACCACGATGATCACTTTGCCGCGGTCGACCTCACGCCGGAACAGCCGCTGGGCCCGCGCCTCGTCCCCGCTGGCGCCGGCCAGCCCGGAGACGAAGCTGGCCCTGCTCAGCACGGGCAGTCGGGCGCTGGCGTCGCAGTCAGCGACGTCGATGACCACCGGCACGAGGCCCGATTCCATGATCCAGGTCGGCAGCACTCGCCTGAGCTCGGACGAGAAGGTGCCCGACTCGGTCACCACCAGCAGCGCCCGTGGCGGCTCGGCGCCCAGCAGCTGCTCGGCGACGCCGCGCACGAACACCGCTGTCGAGCTCAGCGGCCGCTGCAGGTCGCCGGTCGACCGGTACCGGGCCAGGTAGCTGCTCTTGGCCGCGCCGAAACGCAGCCAGAAGCCCAGCCAGGCCGCCAACCCGAGCACCGTCACGGACACGGCGCTGATCGCCTGGGCCTGCAGCAGCGGCAACAGCCCGATGGTCTGCGGGTTCGCGTGCGAGGAGGCGATTCCGAACGCGATCACCACGAGCAGCCCGACCACGACGAGGCCGAGCAGGATATTGGTCACGGAGTTCCGGACCGCGCCGGCGCCGTGCCGCAGGGCCCGTTCGAGCCGGAGCCGCGTCCGAGCGTTCATCGGATCAGCGTCTGGCCGTTGTCGAGCACGACTGTCGCTCCGGTCATCCCGGGCAGGTCCAGCGCGATCGCGATGAGCGAGCGGGCCACGTCCTGCGGCGTGAGGACGCGGCGCAGCGGCGCTCGTTCGGCGATCGCGCGCAGGTCATGGCGCACGCCGCGCAGTTCGGCCAGCTGACGGAGGTTCTCGGTGTCGACGGTTCCCGGCGCGAGGCAGTTGATCCGGATGCCCTCAGCGCCGAGCGTCGGGGCGAGTGCGGCCACCAGGCCGCTCAAGCCCGCCTTCGCCGCGGAGTAGCCGGGGGCGCCGTAGCCGCCGAAGGCGTTGATCGAGCTGACCAGGGTGATCGAGCGGTCACCAGCCGCGCGGCGCAGCAACGGCACGGTGTTGCGGACCGTGATGAATGCCAGGTGCAGGTTGCGGGTCACGACCCGGTTGAAGATCTCCAGGCTCTCGGTGGCCGGATCACTCTGGGACAGCTCCTCCGGGTCCCCTCCCCCAGCGATGCCCAGGACGTGCTGGAGCGGCGGCAGGTCCTCAGCGCCCAGCCGACGCCCCACCTCTGGGTCATCGAGCAGATCGAGGGTGATCTCCCGGCGCACCAGCGCGGCGATGTCCGGCGGCAGCGGAGTCAGGTCCATCGTGATGACCTCGGCCCGCCGGGCGGCCAAGCTCACCACTGTCTGCTGGCCGATGGACCCGTACGCTCCGGTCACCAGCACGCCGGCGCCGGCCTCGGTGGCGGTCGCGGACATCAGTCCTCCTCGTTGTGATGTGGTCAGACTGACTGCGATGCTCCAACGATGGCAATAGCTCAGGTCGTCCACGGCCTGGCCTTCTACCCGCGGGGCGGCTCGGCCCAGGTGGTGCGGTACCTGGCAGCGGCCCAGCGGGCTGCCGGCTGGGCTCCGTGGATCGTCGCCGGGTCCCTCGGCCAGGCCGGTGACATCGGCCATGCCGCGACGTTCTTCCAGGGGTTGCCGCTCACCGCGGCCGACTTCGGGCCAGCCGTCCAGGCCTGGCGCGAAGAAAAGGACCCGATGGCCGAGCCGGCGCCCATGCACCCGTCGTATGAGGACCGCCGCGACGTTGCCGACCGGGTGTTCGCCGCGGTCTCACCGGCTCTGGCAGAGCACCAGGCGCGCGCCTGGGGCCGAGTGCTTGAGCGGGTTGACCTGCGTGCGCCGTCGATCCTGCACCTGCACCACCTGACACCGCTGCACGAGGCGGCTATCCGGCGGTGGCCCGGAGTCCCGGTCGTGACCCACCTGCACGGCACGGAGCTGTTGATGATGGAGCTGATCCAGAGTTGCCGCGACGAGCCGGCCGGCGCCCTGCCGCCCTCCTGGGCCCACGCCGGCTACTGGCTCGAACGTCTGCGGGCCACCGCTGGCCGCAGCGACCGAATTCTGGCCCTGTCGGTCGATCACGCCGAGCGAGCGGTGAACGTGCTGGGCGTGCCCGCCGACCGGGTGAGCGTGGTGCCCAACGGCGTGGACACCGACCGATTCCGCCCGATGCGCCTCAGCACTGCCGAGCGCCTCGCCCTGCTGCGCCGATGGCTCGTCGACGATCCCCAGGGGTGGGACGCGAGCGGCCGTCCGGGCAGCATTCGCTACTCGGAGGCAGATCTCGGCGCGTTCGTCGACGGTGGGCGATTTCGGCCCTGCCTGCTCTTCGTCGGGCGGTTCACCGCGGTGAAGCGACTGCCGTTGCTGCTGCGGGCATACGCGCGGGCCCGGGCGCAGTTGGGTGCGGTCGCGCCGCTGCTGGTCTGGGGTGGCCACCCCGGCGAATGGGAGGGAAGGCATCCCTGCGAACTGGCCGGCCGGCAGGACGGCGTCTACTTCCTCGGCTGGCGCGGTCATGAGGAGTTGCCACTCGGCTACGCCGTCGCCGACCTGTTCGTGGCGCCATCGGTCGGAGAGGCATTCGGCGCGGTGTACCTGGAAGCGATGGCGGCCGGGCTTCCGGTCATCGCCACTCGGACCGGTGGGCCGGCGGAGTTCCTCGACCTCGATCAGGCCGCGCCGGTGGGTTGGCTGGTGCCGCCCGATGATGAGGATGCCCTGACCGCGGTGCTCATCGAGGCACTCACCGACCAGCCGGCGCGGATGGCGCGGGGCGCGGCCGCGCGTGCGTTGGTGCGGCGGCGATTCTCCTGGTCCCAGGTCGCGGCTACCGTGTCGCAGGCCTACGCCGGACTAGCGCCGTCGCCTGATCGGTAGCACCCCTGCAGGCCGGTCGGCTGACGGCTGCGGGCCTCAGCTGGGCCGGTCGATGATGGCGTCCAGCTCTCGGGCCAACTCCAGGTCCAGCGGGGTCAGCCCGCCCGCCGAGTGCGTCGACAGACTCAGCTCCACCGTCCGCCAGGACAGCCGCAGATCTGGATGGTGATCCAGCCGCTCGGCGACCGGGGCCAGCTCGGTGATGAACCCGACGGCGCTCATGAACGTGCCGAACTCCACGGTCCGGACCAGGGCGTCGCCGGCGACTGACCAGCCTGGCGCCAGCCCCCGCAGGCCGTCCTGGAGCTGCTCGGCGGTCAATAGCGTTCGGCTCATCCTCGACTCCCCTTCTGCCCGGTCAACCCTACTAGCGGCCCTGAACGCCGCATTCTGCTCTACGCTTCGCCCTCGTGACCGAGAGAGAAGTGAAGGACGACAAGCTGGTCTGGATCGACTGCGAGATGACCGGGCTGGAACTCGGCCGGGACGCGTTGATCGAGATCGCCGTGCTGGTGACCGACTCCGAGCTGAACGTGCTGGACGAGGGGCTCGACATCGTGATCGGCTGCGCCGACGAGGTGCTGGAGACGATGGTGCCGTTCGTGCAGCAGATGCACGAGACCTCCGGCCTCACCGAGCTGGTCCGGCAGTCCACGGTGACCCTGGGCCAGGCCGAGCAGCAGGTGCTGGACTACATCAAGCGGTTCGTGCCCGAGCCCCGGACCGCGCCGTTGTGCGGCAACTCGATCGCCACCGACCGCGGCTTCATCATTCGGGACATGCCCGCGCTCGACGCCCACCTGCACTACCGCATGATCGACGTCTCCTCCATCAAGGAGCTGACCAGGCGCTGGTATCGCCGGGTGTACTTCGGGCAACCGGCCAAGGGCCTGGCGCACCGGGCGCTGGCCGACATCTATGAGAGCGTGCGGGAGCT
>WUUC01028834.1_pt1 | contig 10736 bp, 7 predicted proteins | sample 6278441 | NCBI WGS metagenome assembly WUUC01 (sample SAMN13675441, study PRJNA597444) | soil metagenome | isolation source: soil | place: USA: Washington | collected 2017-10 | reverse complement strand
TGAGTTGCGTGGCGTCCACGCTCACCGCTTCTGGCACGATGATTTCGCGACCGCTCGCATCGATGGCAAGGCCAGGCTGGACGACCAGCAAGCCTGGCGTCCCCGGATCGACAGCGAGATCGAGACCGCACACCACGCCGGATCCGGTTACCAGGCGGTTCAACAGCCAGCGTTTGCGAATGAAGTAGCTTTGCTCGAGCTTCAGGTTGCGCGTGTCGAGAAGCTTGCCGTAGAAAAAGTTGTTGCGCTCGAGCGTCGTGAAGAGGACCTCTATACCGTTCGTTGCGCTCGCCATCAGTGGTTCTCCTCGCACTCCCGTGATTCCGTGGCCAGTTGAACACCGGCGAGCCGCTTTCCGATCTGCGCGCGCGGGAGGCCGTTGCCGACAATGGCGTCAATGCCGACGCGGGCCTGGGCTCCCACGCGCATGCGCGGCTCGATCAGGCACAGGTCAGCTACCGTGTGCGCCGGCTTCTCCCGGTCGATGACGGCGCGCGCGGCGGCCAGCGCCCCCGGCCGCGTCAATTCGGCGCACCAGATGCCGACGCAGAAATGGTGCGCGACATCTTCGAATAGAGAACTTCCGGCGTCGGACTCGGTGGCGAGGTTCGCGCGATCGAGAACGGCGGTGGTCCCCAGCACCGCTCCCTGAAGCTCGGCGGGCGCGAGCATCGTGCTGAATCCCAGGCTGGAGTTTTCGCCGAGCGACCAGAGGGTGACAGCCGCGCCCGGCTCGGTGATGTGCGCTTCGACGCCGGCGTATATCTTGAGATATCGTCTCAGTCCTTCCACGGTGCCTCGCCGGCCATACAGCTCAAAGGCTTCCGCGAGGAACTGGCGCTTCTCGGAATCGCTCCACCGCTCGCTCTGCTCAAAAGCCAGCCACGAACTCAACCACCCCAACCAGTTCGGAAACCCGCTGGAGGGCGCACTCATGGGATCGAAGAGCCGCGACAACCGCGCGATCGCAGTATCCAGTCCGCCCAAGCGGCTCTCGTTGAGCGCCAGGAAGCGCTCCAGAAAATCGCGCGATTCGTTTTGCTGGCGGTACAGCGCCGGCAAATGCTTCATCCAGGTATCGCGGCCGTACTCCACTCGAAGCTGGCGAAGAACCGGTGTGGAGGCACCGTCGCCGCGGATGACGCCGCCGATCCAGAGTTGACGCCGCTGGTCCCCGCTGATGATCCCCTCCGCCAAATCGGACGGCAGCCCCTGCCACCCTACGAAGGGCGTGTCGTTGGTCAACACCACGGCGGGCGCGGCGCCGTCGCTAGTAAATGCATACAACTGGATATGCGTTCTTACGGGAAGATCGTCCAGTGTTGGCTCGACGCGGAACCAGGGCGTGGGACCGGCCAGCGCTTCGTAAGGACCGCCCATGAACGCGCCGCGTGTTTCGAAACCCCCACCCGCTGCACTAAGACGCAGCCCTCCGTCGCTTCCGACTGAAAGTTTGTCGGTGGCGAGAGCGGCCCACGCTCCGCCCTCGTTCGCGAAGAAGTAGCCTGTCTGTGCGATCGCCTTCATGTGGTCAACCTTCTATTCCCGTCCACACCACGGACCATCCCAGGTCCGCCAGCATCTTCGGTCCCGCTACTGGATCACGCAGCGGCGGCGGATTCACCGTGACGTTCAGTTGGGGAAACAACACACGCAGTGTGAAACCCAGCGGCGAAGCCTCGGCGATCTCGGGGAAGCCGACGACCAGAACCGGCGATGGAAACAAGAGCAGCACATCGCCGTCCACGCGTGCGAAATATTGGGGTACGGTGCGAAAGCGGGCGCGCGACGTGTCGACCCGGGTGAGTTGTCCGACCACCACGCCGGATGGGCTCCATGGTTGCCACACGGTTTTGGCGGCGACCGTTTGCCCGCCCGCGACGTACGGCAGTTGCGCAGGTCGCGCGTAACGCCTCGACGCGCCTGACACGGGTGCCGAGAGGGCGCAGTTTCGGACGCGCGCCGTGGCCAGGATCAATGTGAGGCCCTCGCTGACGCTGCCCACTGCGCGCCATCCGATGGCAGGCTCATCGCTCAGCCGAACCGTACCACCCGACAGACACACGCCCGGACGCTTCTCGATCGCGTGCTGTTCAGCGTCGGGAACATAGCGCGCCGTGAGGTAAAAGACGGCATCGCCGCCACCCGCACCTTCGACCGCGGGAATCGGGATCGTCCGCGGCTCGGTCAGTACAATCTCGCGGCCCAACCGGTCTATGGCGTATCCGGGCTGGACCACCACTGCAGTGGCGCCCCGTTCACCGGCCACCTCCAGACCGATCCCGATCCCCCAGGCATGCAGACTTTGGTTGTGCAGCCACCGAAGCTCGCGGTGCGATTCATCGAGCGCGGTCAGGTCGCCGGCTGTCAAGCGCTGGCCCGTAAAAAACGTGACTCTCTCGATCTCGGGAACCTGGATGCTGTTGCTCATCACGCGCTCCTAGGGAAACAGAATGGTGGGGTGGAGCAAGACGTAACCGGACAGGTGAATCCAAGCCGGAAGATTGCTGGGCGGCTCGTCTTCGGGCTCGACGCCCCACCACGACACGGTCCACCCCTGCGCCTCGGCATCGTCGGCGGTGGGTCCGAAACCGGGCGGGCGAACGACGTTGAAAACGCGGAGGGAAAATGCCTCGCGCTCCGGATTCTGAATGCCGCCGGTCGCTTCGATCAGCATCGCGGCTTGACCGGGGCGTGCGAGGCGGGCAAAGTACCGTGGCGTGCGTACGAATCCGGCGGCCGAGGTATTGACGAAGGTCTGCACCCATTCTTCGGGGACCCCGCCGAGTTTGATATCGTGCCAGCCCGTTTGAAATGCGCGCGTGGTTCCGAACGCGATGCGCGGTCTGGTCATGGCGCGCATGTAGCGCTGCACCGGCGCCAACGGGGCTTGCGCGATTCCGGTCGTCACATGCGCACCCGCCAGCGGCAGATCAATGCCCGGTTCCACGTCTTCGAGCGGGAGCCACACAAAAGCCGGCCGCTCGCCGCCGGAACTAAAGGGCGTGCCGGTGCACTCGTCGCGTTGGCTGTGGCGCGCCCGATACGCGGCATCGCCTCGATAGCGCGCCGCCAGCACTAGGCTCGTAGGGCCGCTCACATCGGGGACGTCCACTGCCACGTTGACGGACAGCACCAGATCGCGTCCCAAAATATCCACCGCATACCCGGGATACACGCCCACCAGCCGCCCGCTGGTGGCGAGTTGAACCCTGAAGCCATCGACGATGCCCCAGTTGCCGAACGCGGCCCCGTGGATGAAACGGTTGTGCAGCCAGCGGAGGCGCGTCTCGCGGGAGACGCTGTCGTTCATGTCGCGGGACGCCAGTCGCTGACCGTCCCGCCAGGTAACGCGATCGAAGGGAATTTCAAAATCCGGAACCATCAACTCACCTCGATCGTGTGTTCGCCCGCCGCCGGCAGCGACGTGGCGCACAGGCGCAGGTCGCCGCATTGAGGCGAGCCGGTCCCTGCCCGCAGGGTCAAGCGCCTCACGTGATCGACGCCCGGGACGCCGTCGATCAGTTGCAGGATTTCGGTTCGGTAGACGGAGCGGCCGAATGGCCAGCCAAAGCCATCCGGCCCTCCTGCGCGCGGGTCGAGAAAGGCATCGATGGCGGCGCGCACCGCGCCCGCCACGCGCGTTGGATCAGCGCCGGCCGCGGTCCTGACGCTCGCGTGCACTGTGACGCTGACGTAGCGCGGCCCGATGATGCGGAGCCGCGTGCAGATAATCCGCCGGCGGTGAAGATATCGGCGCACGGCCTCCAGCAGTCCTGCGCTCGGCGCGGGATTGGACGTGGGCATGTCCGGGATGATCAATACGGTGACTGTGCCGCCCGCCCGCAGACACGGGAAGGCAGGATCGAGGTCCCGCCAAGCGTGCGCGCGGGCGATGCGCGCTCCTGGCGTATCGAGCGCGATGCGCTCGATATCGAGCAGATCCACGGCACTGGTTGGAACTCGCGCGCTCAACACAGCAGCCCGCGGGATCTGATCGAGCGTATTCCGACCGAACGTCTCGGCCAGAGTCGTCAGCGTCTCGTGCGCGTCGAGGGTTTCGACGGCTTCGCCAATCATCTCGCCCAGCGAGCGGCTGGGGACCGCACCGGAGGCACCGAATGGAATCGCCACAGTCTGTCTCACCTGCAGCAATTGAAGCGTGGAGAGCGCCGCGAGCAGTGCCGCGTTGATCGGGCCGCCCGGAAGCCGCACGGCCGAGAGGGGGGCACGATTGCCGTGTTCGGCCGACGTGTGCAGCGCTCCGACCACAATCAGGTGATCCGGGGAAGGGACGCGGCCATGGTCGCCATCGCCGAACGAGATCGTGCCTGCTGTCGGATCGACCACAACGTGATGGCTGGCGCCGAACGACGCGTCGAAGTCGTCCTTGCGGGCCCACTCGGTCCAAGCGGCGCCGTCGTGAGTGAGCGTGCGCATGCTCGCCAAGTCCAGCGGAGCGTTGAGGACGCTCAGCGTTTGATTAGGTTCGCCGGTTCCCACGCCGACGACCGACAGTCCGACTGTGATGCTGCCTGGAGTCGTCGGTCCGGGCGCCGTGTAGGCGAAGAGCAGGAAGGATGGCCCGCCGGACGCGGCGAATGACAAGGTCTGCACGACGCCGGAATCATCCAACGTGAAATTGATCGCTGCGGGTTCGCCGGGCGGTGGGGGAATGCCTCCTGGCGCCAGGCCCGCGCGAATCGCGAACGTTTGCCAGAGCGGCACAGCCTGCCACGCCGTCACGGCATTGGCGCGAAGTGCGCGCAGCACCACCGGCGCGTCCCACGCGCCCTTGTCGAGCATGCAGCGCACGTAGAATCGCGGCGTCGGTTCACCGGCGATCGCCACCTTGGCCAGCGTTGGCGGAAAATTCCATTGGACGATGCCGTCGAGAGTAAGGGACCGCGTGTCGTCGACGGCTTCACCGGTTGCCGGCTGATTCGGCATGGAAACACGGTGAAGCGTGTCCCAGTTGCTTGGGCCGGTCGAGAATTGCCATATCAGCCGCGCAGAATGGTGTTGGGGCGGCGATTCGAGCGGTATCGCGGGGGGTGTTGGGGCACAGTCGAAATCGGGCGTGATGGGCTGGCAAGCCTCGTGTTGTGCCTTGGCTTCGGCTTCGATGCGGCGTCGCTCAACGAGATCGTTCCCCGGTCCGGCGAACCAGAACGCCAATGTCACCGGCGCTCCCGTTGGCAAATCGTCGAAGCCTAGATATACGGCAGCACCCTTACCGGCCGCAGGTCCGAACAGCTCGCACGGAAACCCATCGCGCAGTTGGCCAGAGAAATCACGGATCACCCCGTCGCCGGCGTCGACGCTCAGCGCCGAGAGGGTGATCCGTGCGAGAGTGACGGCGCGCTGCGTGGCGAACTTTACTGTTTGCCCATCATGACGCGCGACATCGAACTCGACGCCGGCCGGTAGCAGGAACGGCGGACCCGCCGCGAACGGCCCGAACGTCAGCACCGCATATGCCGCCTCGGGCCCTGTCGCCCGAATTCCCGCCAGCGCCAAGAACTTGCGCAGGTGCCTGGGCGGAATGCGGTTGAGTCGGTAAACAGCCGCTTCGGCGAGCCAAGCGAACAGCTCGATCAGCGTGATGCCGGGATCGTGGATGTTGTGATCGCTCCACTCCGGCGCGTATCGCGGGATCAGTGCCCGGCCTTCCTCGACCAGGTCGGCCCAGCGGCGATCGTCGAGCGTGGGCAGAGGCAGAGGCATGGCTCAATGAACCCCAATCGTCATCTCGATATTGAGCGCGCCAGCGACGACGATGCGATGGGAGGGCACCTGAACGCTGTCCCCGGCCGGAACGTCCTGCACCAGCAGCTGGAGGCGGCGGATGTAGTCGACGCCTTCGACGGCTTCGAGAATCGCCGCGAGATCGGAGATGAAGACGCTTCGTCCGAACGGCCAGCCGCGACCGTCCGGTCCGCCGGTGAGCGGATGCAGGAAGCGGGTGAGGGCCTCCCGGACGGCATCTCTTACCATGCCCGCCTGCCCGGCATCGCGCGGCGTCACGCTGGCGGCGACGCCGACGGGGAAATAGTCGGGCGCGATCACCGTGATGTGCGAGGGCACGAGCGACGCCGGCGCGCGATCTGCCAGATAGGTCGCAACCACTTGACGTAGCTCGAAGGAAGGCATCGGTCGCGGATCGACACTGCGCGGGACGACGATCACGGTGACCCAGCCGGGGGCGGGACGCAGGTTCGGATCGGTGGCGGCCAGCGCCCGCGCCGCGGCCACGCCGGGCGAGGCTTCGCGCGCCAGCGCTTCGTAGTCACGTGCCGACAGCGAACGACGGCGATGCCGGGTGACTTCGGGGCCTCGCCAGTTGACGGCCGAGAGGGCCTCGCCGTCGGCCCCGCCTTCGGCTGCACGGGGATTGAACACCGTCTGCGCAGGCGCGCCGCTCAGCATCTGATTTACCGCGCCCGCCACGACATTGGCCGCTGTGCCGCCACCCGACTGGTAACGGCGCGCGCGAATATTTCCACCTGCCGCAGGCGGCAACATTCCGTTACGACCATCGCCGAAGCGAATGCGTCCGCGGGCCCGCTCGAGCACGTAGTGGCGATCCTCGGGGCCGGAGGAGTACAAGTGCGGCCGGCCGCGCCACCGCACCCACACCTCGCGAAGCTTTCCGGTCCTCGGATCGGCGACGGTGCGGAGGTCATCGTCGGTGAAACGGCGCGAAAACAATTCGTCGCGCAACATCGGGTACTCGACCTCGGCCCGCGCGCCTTCGAGTTCCCGTACTTCTATTTGCTCGCCGGGCAAGACCGGGAAGCGATGAAAGAAAAACGTCTGGTTAAGGCGCCCATCGCCGCCGCCGAGCGTTTCACCGTTGATGGTTTCGTGTTGTGCCGCCCAGACCGCGTTGAGGTAAATACCCTTGACCAGTGGGAACGCCGGCTCGCCGGGATCCTGCATCCGGATCCGCAACCAGTCGCGCGAAACGCCGAAGCGCGGAAGCGCCGCGTCAGTTAGCACGCCACCGGCGTAATCGGCGCCCGGCGGAGCCTCGAGCACAACGTTGCCGCCTTCCACTGCCTGAATCCGCGCGATTTCTGCCGCCTTGTCCTTGCGCAGCACCACGGCGGCGCCCGCTGAGAAGAGCGCCGCTGAACGGGGTCCGGGCGTTATGAACTTCTCGCCTTCGACGTGTTCGATCGGCGCTTCCCGGCGCGCCATGGTCTCGGGAGCCAGGAACCGCACGATCCCCGGCCGGCGCAATCCTCCGGTTCCATCCTGCGCAGTCACGGGACTCCATTCGCTACCGGTCCACACTTCCCAGATCAGGCGCGCCGGCGGCTCGGTAGATTCCTCGAGATCGAAATACAGGCCGATCAGATCGTTCGGAAGTGGCCGATCGAATCCGAGATACAGCGTCGGCGTGACGTCAGACGTTGGGCGAAAAGGAGGAAAAAATCCACCCGCACGCACGGCGTCGCGGCTGTGGTGCTCCAGTTGGAAGTCGTTCGACGTGAGACACCGCTCGGGGTCCTTCCACGGAGAGTGAAAAATGTAGCCCAGCACCAGATTACGAAGTGCGGGCGGGCGAGGCTTGATCAGCGGGAAGAAGTTGATCTGCTGCGTGTCGTTGTCCAGCCAACTGATCATCTGAAGCCGGTTATAACTGCCGCTCGCCAGCCGCGCCCGGACGACGCGCAGCATCTCTCCTTCGATCTCGACCGGCTGCAGATCATCGGGCACGGTAAAGTGCAGCGTGCCCGAGCCCATGAGGTTGTTTGCGTCAGTCGCCGATGGCGCGATCAGTGTTCTCCACATCGCGCCGTCGAAGTACTCCCATACCAGTCGCGGTGGCGGCAACTGCGGCGTTGCCACGCCACCTCCCGCCGCCGCCGGCACGGGACCGATCTTCGACAACGCGTCGAGCGCGCCCTTGGCGGCGTCAATCGCATCGACGATCTCCTGACGCGCGTCCTTGATCTTCTGCCGGGTCTGAGCGACGTCGCCGAATTCGATCGGCGGGAATCCGATCCACACCGCCGACGTATCCAGGAGTACCACGGCGGCCAGGCCGCGCAGTGCCTGCACGACGGGTGGAATGTTCTTGGTGTCCTTGGGATCGTTCAAACCGTTCACGGCGTTCTGCAGGTTCGCGATCGCACTCTGGAACGCGGTCCCGGAGAACGAGGTCAGGAACGGCTCCAAGGCGTGCGCGGCCTCTACCGCCGCCGAGGCGGACTTTTTCGCGGCCGCCAGCAACTGGGTCCGCGCATTGTTGACGTCGATCGCATACTTGGAGCCGAGCGCGTCGGATTCTTCTTCCGGCGTGGCGACACGCGTGATTGATACGTCCACCTGCGCTCCTGGCTTGCTCAGTGCTTCTTGGCTGGCGAAATAGAACACGCTGTCCTGGTCGGGCGACTTACTGAGCGGGTAGAAGATTTTGGTCAGGTCCACCTTGGTCTGACCCGTCCAGGCGGCGTCTGGAGCGATGCCCGCCGGCTCGCCTCCGGAACCCGTCGTCAGCGGGCGCTCGACTTCGACACGCAATCGCAAGCGGTCCACCAGCGGCGGGACACGCGCCGAGTCGGGAGGCAGAGGCTCGGAGAGCCGTCCGCGAACCCAATGGCTGCGGATGTTGGCCACTGTTCGCGGCAGAGAATCGCCGCAGATGGCCCGCAGCGTGGCGACGCCGCTGCGCGTCAACCCCGCGGTTCCGTCCACGCTAGTCGCGCCAAAGGGCTGCCACACCTGGCCGTCCCAGTGCTCCCACACGATAGAGAGAGGCGCGCTGCCGTTGGCTGCCAGTTCCCATTCGATGTGCACCGTGGTCTTGCCCATGAACGCCAGCAGAACGTCGTGGGCCAGGTAAAACTCATGTGGGATCGGCAGCGGCCGGCGGAATAACACAAACGCCCGCCCGCCGGCGAGGCTGGTCGAATGATCGAGATAGCCGTCGCGGTCCGGCCATACAGAGAAGACATCCGTCAGCGTCGCCGCAGCCAGGGCGACTGCCTGTTCGGTCTCGAACACCAGGGGCGCGGAAGCCCCGGAAGCCTTGGCTGCTGCGCGAGTCCCGGCTTCGATGCGCGTATCGCGCGCGAGTGGGAGCGGCGTGAATACCAGAGGCGCCCGCGCCGGAACAGGAGCGAGCAGACTAATTCCCAGCATGTCCAGAAACGCCAGCTTGTTCTTGTCCGGAGTCTGGTTCAGTCGCTGGATCACGACGTCGGCGTATCTCGCCAGCACGCGCAGAATCGCCGACGCGGAACCCGGAGCCAGCGGTGTGAGTTCCGGCGTGTACGCTGGCAGCCTTGCGACCAACTCCCAGTACACCTCGTCAGCGTCGCGCGCGTCGAGGATCGGCGTCGCCGGGTCCCTCACAGCCGCTCTCCTTCCACGAGGTAGAACGGATAGACCAGGTTATAGAAGACGTTGGTAGCCCGGATGCGATAACGAATCTCGAGATCAAGCCGGCCGCGCGGCGAGTCAGTCGTCACTTCGACGGCTATCTGGTCGATGCGTGGCTCCCAGGCAATCAGGGCAGCCACGACGGATTGCCGCAGACGCGCCATCAAGGTGGCGCTCACCGGTTCGAAAACCAAGGCGTTTAGGCCGGCGCCGAAATCCGGGCGCATCACGCGCTCGCCCGGCGAGGTGCCGAGGATGATTCGGATGGCTTGGCGCACGTCCTCTTCGTAAGAAGCCAAGGTCATGCGCCCGGCTTCCGCAGGGCTGGGCGGAAAGGCCCAACCAGTTCCTAGAAACGCCTTGGCGTGGTCGGAGGCAGCCATGGTCCTCAGGAATTGATGCGAACCATAGGAGCGGTGATGCTCAGGTCGCCGGCTGCGGCGATACTGAGTTTGGCTCCTGCGGTGATGGAGATGGCGCCGCCTGCCGTAATGCTCAAGGTCTTCGCGGACGTGATGTCCACACCCTTTGGCGTGATGGTGATCAGATTGTCACCAACCAGAATTTGCGCACTAACCGGTGACACGACCGTAACGCCGGCGGGCGACAGGGTGATCACCTGTCCGTTGTTGGTCATGAGCTGAATGGTTCCCGCCAGGTCAAAGATGTTGATCTGATTCCCAAGCTGGGTCCGGATAGTACGCATCTGCGGCACCGGCGAAGGAAATGGCGGTGGGGCCAAGGCGTTCCACAAGCTACCGATGACATACGGCACGGCGGTGTCGCCGTGCTCGAAGGCCACCAACACTTCATCGTTTAGGTTCGGCATGAAGTAGATGCCGGCCGCTATGCCGGACATCGGCGTGCACACGCGCGCCCACGGCTGCAGATCCAAGTCGTCGATGAAAGGAAGCTGCACTTGCACGCGTCCCAGCATCATCGGATCGAGCGGATTGATGACCTTGGCGCTCACGACGCCGTAAAAGCGCCGGGGGTGTTCCTCGTCCTCTGGGGGTTCAGTCAGCCAGTCGAGCGATGCCCGGATCATGGAATGATCTCCTTCTGAACGTTGAAGTGAGTCTTGTACCCGCTGCTATCGAGCGTGTGGGCCGCGCTGGTGACGCGATAGATTCCGCTGAAGTCCTGGCCCAGACCCTCGAGCCGGATCGCCGCTCCGGCGCGGATTTGCGGATCGCCGAGGGCCGTCCCCGAGCCGGTCAGTCGGTTGTTGATGGTGTTGCGAAGCTTGCGTGCCAGAAACATGGCCGAATTGGCGATGTCCGCAGGGCTTCCGATTGGATGATTGATCAAGGACGTGATCGGCCCGAGCAGGGTTTTCAGGG
>WUUC01002243.1_pt1 | contig 10736 bp, 7 predicted proteins | sample 6278441 | NCBI WGS metagenome assembly WUUC01 (sample SAMN13675441, study PRJNA597444) | soil metagenome | isolation source: soil | place: USA: Washington | collected 2017-10 | reverse complement strand
TGGCGGGCTCCGCGTCACGGTGCAACTACCCGCCGCGCCACCGCACACTGACAGATGACGATCAGGGGAATTGCCGCACGGCCCCGTAGCCGAAGAGCTTTTCTTGAGGAATGCGTCGCCGGCTTGGTTGTACGGGCCTGATTCGTGCGGTGAATTACCAATTGTGACTGACAAATGTCTGACAAACGTACCCGGACGAGACAGGATGCATCAGTCGTGCGGATTTGGGTGTACCGACGGGTTAGCTGATAGGGACAAATCCGGCTGGCAGAGAGGGGCATCCAGGCGGACCACGCCGGGATCACTCGAATGTGACTCATAACCCGAAGGATTTACCCCTACCTGGGCAGCCTGGACCGAGCTTTTGGGCAAGCTCGGAACGGATGCCCACGTGCGGGCCAAGCGCTTGCGCTACCGCTACCTCAACGTCGCCGGGATCGTGGTGAGCACCGGACGCCGGCTACCGCTCAAGCTCCGCGCTGACTAACCGTTGTTCGCAAAATTCACGAACGCACTGGCTGCCCTGAGATCGCTTCCGCTTCCCGCAGGCTGATACTCACAACCACCCATGCAATTCCTAGACCGAGTTGGAGCTCGGTCAGAGTGCTGGCGCCTGCATACATGCACGGGGCATTCACCACACACCGCAAAATCACCATCGAACAGTCGGAGCACCGCCATCACCTCGGCCTATCCTTGATCAGGACCAGCTTGCTCCCAAACGGCGCTGGTTGGCGGCGGCGTAAGGCCTTACCGGGGGATTTCAGTAGCTACGCTGTCTTGAACAGTACTTGGGACTCGAAGGGCATTGGCGCGCTGTACCTGTCTCATTGCCCTTGCTGGGCAGGTTCAAGGGATCCGCCCTGTATTGAGACGGAATCGGGCCATCTCTTCGGTGACCCTGTATCCAACAGCGATCGCCTCCGGCCCAAGTCTTCGGGTGGCCGCTCGAAGGAGGAGAGCTCAGGGAACGAGTGCGACCAGGTCCTTGAACAGCTGCTTGATGATGCCGAAGCTGTTGTTCCGCGTCATGATCACGACCACGAACTCCCGCAGCGTTGCGGTCTCCTTGAAGTGCAAGGTATCGTGAACGAACCCGCCGAAGTCCCCGCACTTCATCGCCAGCTCCCCGTTGCTCTGCATGCTCGAGATGTCGGCATCGTGTATCGACACGAAGCAACCGTCGTTTCTGAGGTGCTGGAGCACGGCCTTGGAGGTGACGTCGTCGACCATCCGGCGCTGGGCGGCCAGGGTGTAGAACTGGGCGATACAGACCGCGTTCATGTTGTGGACCGTGTGCGAAGGATGCGGATTCTCGTTCCTGGGCCACAGCGAGTCCTGGAACTGCTTTCCTCGATAGGTGATGTGCCCGTAAGCCTTCCGAACCCATAGCCCTCCTCTGTTGACCGGGCTGTACAGGCCGTGAGCGTGAAGCGTGGACCCTACATAGGGGAACTTGAGCAGGATGATGGCCGTCGACCCGTTCTGGTTGCCGTGGCTGAGTTTGTCGAACCGTGCGAGCAGGTTGGGATGGAGCGACGCGCTCGGTGGGCTGCCGGCCTTGAAGTCGAGGATCTCGGCGACCCGCGGGTGATGTTTGGCTGCGATGCCGGCGCTGCTCCATACCGCCTTCATCTTCATCTGAAGACCGGCCAGGCCGGGGATCGAGGGATTTAGCTTCAACAGTTCGTTGGCCTCGGCCAGCAGCTGGTAGGCACCGAGGACTCCGGTGATCTTGGGCACGCTCGCTCCGTACATGTTGTCCAGGTCATTGTGGCCGGCGTGCTTTGGCGCGAACTTGTTGGCTCCTGAGAGATCGACCAGAGCGACGGCCAAATTCTTACCGGCATTCTTGTAGGCGGGATTGTTGTTGATCAGGCTGGTGAGCAGAGGCTGAAGGGTCGGATCGCGGGTTACCCCTGCGGTCTTGGCGTTGAAGAACGGAGTGGCCAGGACATCGGGGGTTGCCGGAACCACCCCCGGGATCATGGCGTTGGTGGCGGGGTCGAGGCTCTCCAGCAAGATCGGCTTGAACGCCATGTGAGGCTTGAACTTGCGCTGCGTTTCTAAGTTCTCCTTCTCGGCTTTGTCTTCACGCTCGGCGAGTTCACCTACGTCAGGGCCGATGAGGCGATCGATCTCATGCTCCAAGCTCACTCTCTCGAACATTTCCGCTACCCCATGGTCGGATCGAACGATTCGTCATCCATTGTTTCGGAGCACTGCCTCCGTTTCGTGAGCCAGGGTTTCGCGTTCGCCAAGCCCTTTTCGATCGGGACCTTTGGCAACCAAAGGCTTGGTCTGTGACTGGCGCTGTGCCTGTTTGCAGGCATGATCCCGGACGTCCCTGGCCGCCCGAGCCCCCGAACGGAGCGCCCCCTCCATGTACCCGAAGAAGTTCATTTGAGTGTGGTCGCCCGCAAAGAAGAGTCGTTCGTGGAAGGGTTCGTTCAGTCTCTTGCCGACCGTCAAGATCTGACCCTTCTTCGGAGAGGTGTAGCCGGTCTTTATGAAAGGCTCGGCTGGCCAGTTTGCAGGGATCGACTTGCCAGTTCGTTTACGAACGATGCCCGGATACAGCTCCTCCAGGCCATTGTCCAGCTCGGTCTGATTAGGTATTCCGGGCCCACCGGCAAAGACGCTCAGCACTATCTCCTGACGGCCGACCGTTGCCTGGGCGTCCGTTCCCTCCCACACCATGCCGATCCTGGATGAGATCGCGTTGGGCGCAGATCTCATCTGTATCCACGGCCTGCCGCCAAACCGGTTGAAGTATTTGACGGCCGGGCCCATGTTCATCAAACCGACAGAGTCCCGAGGATGTTCGGGCCTGAATTTGATGTCTTTCCAGACGCTGGGCGGCACGGCGAAGATCACATAATCGAAGCTTCCCAACTCTCCATTGGGTCCCGTCAGCTTCGGGCGTTTCGAGACGTCGATCTGCAGCACCGGCGTGCTGAGGTGGAACGTGCATCTGTACGACTTCGTGTCGAGCTCAGTGGCAATGGCGTTGGCGAGCGCCCAGCTGCCATCGTTGCAACGAAATACTTCGGTCTCCCTCCAGTAGCCGAGCCAACCATCACGGTCTTCGGTTGTGCGATACCTTCCGCCGTTGATGAGACAGAGAAGCCCCAGGTAGTTCATCTCTTCCAGTGCGGCCACGTTGTTGTTTTGTACGAGGGCCTTCATGCCCTTCCACAGCAGTTCAGAGTTCTTGATGCCCAGCAAGGAAAGCTTTTGGGCGACTGAGAGGTCGTCGAACCTTTTGAGCAGCGAGCTCTGTGCCCACGGCCGAGATGGCAGGTTTATGAGGCTGGCGTCCTTACCCATCGGCCTAAAGATCTTGTCTTCCATCTGCTTGGTAAGCTTCTGGGCCTCGCGGGGCGGGATGTCACCGTCGATCCAGAGCTTGGTCTCCAGGCCCATCTTGGCGTAGTCGTCGCCGTCGGTCCGGACCATAAGAGCGACTCCGAACCGGCGCGCCAGATGGAGCCACATGATGTGATGTGCTCCGACCAGTTCCCCACCCGCATCTACGAGCCGCCCGGTCGCGATTTGGGAGCTGGTCCGGACCCGGCCCCCGAGTTGTGAGCCAGCTTCATACAGATGGACGATCACTCCCGCCTGAGCAAGCCACCAAGCTGCCGAAAGACCGGCAAAACCACCCCCGACGACCGCGACAGAAGTGTCCTTCAGAAAGTTTCGGCACTCTTTCGGAACCCAGCCCGGCCACGATATGAACTTGGATTCGCCTAGGATCTTTTCCATGCGGGCAAAGTGCTCCGAGGCCGAGATTGGAGAACCGAATCGGCTATAGAGGTGGGAGTAGAGCGACCGCGACATGGACCGATCAGACCTTCGCCATCTCAGATCCCAAAGCTACTAAATGGCTCTATCGCGTTGTTCATATCGAAAACTTGGCTCATGAGACCGGGCCAATCTCTTGCGAATACTTCTTTGAAGCCGATCCGTCTGAGCTCAAGGGCGACAAACGGCTTGGTGATCGACATTGGGATGATCTTCGAGGACTCCCCGAGCATCTTTGGAGAGCTGGTGTGACTAGGCACCATCAGGCGGTGGCCCCAACTCTTGTGCGAAGAATCAAGGGTGTGTTGGACGAAGTCGTCCCAGGTGGGCACGTGACCACTGAAGCCACTCTTTTGCGAGACATAGACGCTGCCTTCGGATCCCTCCATAGGACCGGCCGGGAAAAGCTTCCTCGAGCCGTCGGCGTTGGTGGCGCCCCTCTTTCCAAGGGCAAACAACCGGTGCCTTGCGTCCCCGGTGAAGAGCTCTTTGAACATGAGCCGCTCCTTCGTCGAGAGGCTCTGGAAGATCTCGCTGAACGGTGCCTTGACGTTGATGGGAAGGTAGGCCTTGGCATAGCGTTCATAGTCGGATCCTGGCCTTCCGCTAAAGTCGTATCGCAACTCGCTGGTCCGCACGTACATGGCTAAAAGGGTCAAGAAACCCTTGAGGTCGGAAGTGAACGATTTGTCGTCGACTGGGGTGCCGTCGCTCAGTTTAAGTATCGGTTTCCTGCCGATCAGCTGCCTGTAAAGCTGCTCCACCCCCCGGTGGGCGTCGTACAAGGCGACCGACCTGACGCCCATCCGCCAGGTTTGTTTGTCGTTGTCGCCCGTGAGGGCCCTGCCGGCACCTTTTCCCTCGGACCTTTTGATCGCGTTGACGAGCGCGCCGATGTGGATTAGTTTCGTTGTAATCGTTGCTTGAGGCGACGCCCAAACCATGCACCACTGCGGGTGAAACCTGCCCTTTTGGGGCAGCCTGACGATGGGCAGGCCGGCCGGGTCGGTCTTCGGGTGGGTGAACGGGCGCGGCTTGCCGGCGACGTTCGGAATTGGGATATCGGCAGGGGCCGCTTTCTTACAAGCCTCATACAGCTCAGCCGCGAACTTGCCGATCTCGCTCACCGTCTTGGTGAGCTCCGCCTTGCCGGAGCTGTTCACCTTGAAGACCTTGGTTCCGATCTCCATGCGATCGCCATCCAGCTTGACTTTGAAGCCTTCGCTGGCTTCGGAGTGAGTGGTGACCTTTGTGTCGTTGTTCGGCATTGTTTTCCCGGCATTGACCACCACCTCTTCGAGAAAACCGTAGTTCACGTCGAACTCGAATCCGATGGTGGCCGGCTTGAAGATTCGACCAAAGAAGTGCTCGCTGACGCCCAGATCCGAAAGCTCACGCTCCAAACCGAGTCTTTCCGGCATAACTCTTTAAGCGCCGGCTGCTGGATGGGCTGTCAACGGGCGGCTACGCCTGCTGCTCGATTACTGGGTTTGCAGTTACTCCCAGATCGACACCGGTCAGAGCTCGAAAAGCCGTTCGATAGCCTTCGATCTTACCCTCGACCTGTTCCAGCCAGCGGTCCAGCTCTCCGCCGATGTCCTTGTCCGTGTGAATGATGACCTCGAGGTCCAGGAGGATGTCCCGTCCCTGGCGGGCGCACTCGCGATGCAGCAGGTAGCGGTTGCTTTCCCCCTGCGTCACGGGACGCTTGGCGATGAGGAGGTCGTACGCCGCGGGAATATACTCGTCGGGCGACTCGAATGCCGGAGGTATTCCCAGGGTTGTTCTCAACTCTCGTACAACCGACATCCCGGCCAGCACCCAGACGATCCCACTGAGGGTGTTGTAGTAATTCCTCCCGTAGCTGAACGACTCAAATCGTTTCTTGAGGACATCGATCGTGTCGCTGATCGTGACCAAGGTTGCCGCCGACGGTCTTGCTTGGGCCGTGGCCGTCCCTTGAATCGCAACTGCCAACCGCTTGTCCCGGTAGAACTCCAGAGAGTGATAGATGAGCTTGTGGAAGAGAGTGTTGAAGCTGGTATTGAACTGCGTGTTGAGTGATAGCTTGCGTCCGGTATCCGAGATCCAGCCAAGAGAGGTCATCTCGGTGCAGGCGCGGTCTCGCACTGTCGACGACATTCCCATCTTCGTTTGCCGAACCATGACCTCCAGCACCAGGGCCGTGATGTCGTCTCGGAAATCCCTTCCCAAGGAGCCGTTGGAGATCGGCAGACGGCCGTTGCAAGCATAGGAATCCAGAATCGCCCCTAAGATTTGGAAGATGCCCATTCTTTCGAAGAAGAACATCCAGACCAGGTCTCCGACGAACAATCTTTTCAGCGAGGGGACAACGGGTGCGGGTGTTTCGCCCTCCAGCGGAGTTAAACCGTTCCTGTTTCCGTCCAGGGTGACGCACGGTGGGCACAGGCAGCAGTCGGTTGGCCAGCCGCCGTTTGTCGAGACCACTGAGTTGCCCGAAGCTTCGACGATGGGAGGGTTGAGGCAGTTCAGAAGATCCGGGTCCAACAAAACATCGCCGCTTCCGACCATTTGATCGGCGAGGATGATATGCCTGTAGAACTTGAAGTACTCGCGAAAGTGCTGCGTGACCTCGTCGGTGTCGGAGGTTTTGAAGAGAGCCAGCAACTCGTCGCTGCAGGGTGGAAAGGCAACAGTGACCCGGGGCTTGTCGTTCAGAGCTGCGGCGGTGTCGATCCTTTTAAGCCGCGCCGAGGAGAGAGTAATCGGAACTCCCCCTTTTGTGGAGAGCGCTTGGAACAGGTCTTGAAAAGCCTTGATCTGTTCAGCACTCCATTCTGGGGTGTCCGCCGTGTCTCCCGATCGTCCACGTTTTCGGTCAGCCATGTCAGCGTCTCCTTTTTTCCTTACACCTCAATTGAGGTCTTTCCGACGATCTGAAAGGTTCATCAGCCACTGTGTCATGAGCTGATCGACACTTCGTTCACTCAGATTCTTCGTCTCGCGCAGCGATCGAAATACTGCAAGTTGGGCACAGGGACGAAAACCCTTGAGGTCCAAAGCGGCACTATCCCACTGCTTTACGACTCGGTTCAGCTCAGAAGGTGCCAGCGTGTTGAGCTCGAATAGATCCGGGATCCTTCTCCTAGTGAGAACGCGAAATTTTGAGTTGAGTAACGCACTGGCTATCAACGGCAGGTACCTCGTAGCCTCCGTCAGAAGTTCTCGCTGACGTTGCGAGATGCCGCTCAACGGATAAATCTCCAACCACTCCTTCTCCCAGCGGTCCCAGTCCCCCACTCCCCAGACGTGCCGACACCATTGGACCGATAGCAGGACTCTCAAATAGGGAGGAGGGTGCGGGTCTGTCCAAGACACGCCGAAGACTTGTCGGCTGGGTAAGGCGAGGATCTCCTTCACCGTGCCGGCCTGAGCCGGCCCGCATGCACAAAAGGTCCAGAAGTCCGGTCCAATTTCAGAGCTCCACAATGCAAACAGATCTTGGAGCGCGGCTGGAGCTCCAGCCTTTTGGAGAGCTGCCCTGAACAGGGCAGGAATTGTCCTTACCATGCCAAGGCGAACCATTGCCTCGTGACCGACCTCGTGCATGATGGAGGTCAAATTGACCTTCTCCTTGAGCCTGGAGTAGGGAATTTGCACCAGTGGTATCGGGTTCTTTCCACGGCCGGGAAGTCGGATGCCTTCCCTCAGCGTCGAGGCCCCAAAACCCCTGCTGCAGTAGACGACCGGGGGCTCCACGATCGTCAGGGCGGGATGATCACGATAAATGGCGTCCCACGCCAGCACGTCACAGCCGGCGAGCAACCTCCCGAGTTCCGGGGTGTGTCGCTGAGTCAGAACATCCATAAATGTGTCGTAGAAATTGAAGGCGGAAGATAGCTCAAGCTCGAGTTGTCCTAGGCCCTGTACGAACTTGCTTACCGGTGCCGGTTCGTTGGCCTGTGGAAGATAGGCGCGAGACCACTTGTTGAGACGCCTCAGCATCCGTGCTTCGACCACCTTTAACTCCGAGAAGATTGCCGCCCACTGCCGCTCGGTGATGTCGTTGGGAGCACGCAAGCCGACTACCTCTCTTAGGGAACCGAGAGCTTGGATACGCAACTTCAGTGAATCGACTCGCCTGCCAAGCTGCCGCGTTTCCGTGACCGCCGGCACCTGACTATCGACCTCTGACGAGAACCTTGCCTCCACGACTAAGATGGACGGCCAGCCGCTGTCCCGGCCCAACCCGGATGACCCGGGTACGCCCCTTGGGTCGGCGACCCAGCGCCGGCATTCTCGAGCTCAATTGACCCTTCGAGTTCTGTACCGCCTTCTGGAACGCCACGGTGGCCAAACGGCTGGCTTCTAGCGGGTGATCCGCGTTTGGGGTTAGGTTCTCGGCTAAGTACTCGTATGCTTCCTTGGCCATGCCGACGTAGTTGTCCCAGGCCTCCCTATCCGGCTCACCGAACTCGGGGGACGTCTCAAAGCCGAGAGCGCTCAAGGCCGGCAGGGCCGCCGCCCCCGCCGGGTGGGCGGATAGCGCCATCTTCGCAGCATTCTTGAGTAGACCCGTCAGATTGCCCTTCGAAAGGTCGGTCAGGGACTGCAGGATTTTCAGCTGGGGTATGCGGCCGGATGCCAGCTTGAGTCCCTTTTGAAGTAGCTTGCCGAGCCCCTTCTTTTTAAGGCGGTTCCACCTTTTCTTGATGCCCCCGAAGAAAAATTCCCTCTCTAACTCGCGCATCAACTCGTTCAGCGGCTGATCCATATCCGCCTCGGACTCAAATTCCTGTTGAGAGAGCTCGTAGAACCTTTCGGCTAGCTCGCTGACGGTATCGCTTGATTCGAACTCGTCCTGGGATTCTTCGAACTCGTAGTCCCCCTCCGAGTCTTCGAGCTCGAATTCAAGGTCGAACTCATCGGATTTACCAGACTCGCTCTCGGATTCAAAAGCTTCAAACTCGTCGTCTGCCTCGAACTCCTGGTCGACCTCGAGGTCGTCCATCTCCAGTTCGAACTCCTGCTCCAGCTCCGACCAATCCGACCCGCTCATGTCCTTCAACATGGCAACCACTCCTTGCTTGTGACGGACACTGAAGACACGCTCTCCGCAGTTTCGAACCTAGGTGGGATTGCTCCGTGTACGCAGGTTGCAGACTGCTGCTTAATGGCAGACTTACCCCAACTATGTGCCACTGATATGGGAGAGTCAATCCCTCGGTTGGTGTTCCCATAAAAGTTCTCGCAGTGAAGTTTTCCGCGCAGCAATGATGCTTCAATCGTTCGGGTAACTCCTCACACCCTATTTCGTAAGAGTGCCGGCAACAAGATCGGCAAGCTGCAACCTGTCCTTCTCCGTGCCGATATTGATCGGCGTCTTTACTTCGACCGAAATGAAGCTCTTTCCCTCTGCCGTCTCCATCTGAAGCTTCTGCACATTATTAGTGGCCCCGAACACGTGGCATCCGCCGGAGTTCGTGTCGTAGAGGCAGACGAGGAACCCCTCCTGCTGCAAAGCCTCGACTATCGCCTCAGCATCTGTAGTTTGTGGGTCAAGACCGGACGAGACCACGGTGTCGCACTGTTTTGTCCCCTGCGGCGTTTCACACTTAATGGTCTTGCCTTCGTCGCCCGTTGGGTTCCACCCATGTGGTTGGTACGCCTTGTGGGCATCGGCCGTGGCGAGCTCGTGGGCGAGCTGAAAGATTGTTCCCTGTGCGTTGTGCGCCATGTCAGCCGGGCAATTAGGCAGGGCGCCCCCTTCGTTTCCGTTTTTCTCATCGCAGTCGTCCTTAACACCGGCAGCTGGGCGAGGGGCGCCGTTGATGAGAAGGTAGCGAGCGTCTGCGAACCGGAAGGCCTCTGCGCCCAGGACGTGCGTGCCGCGATCCCCTTTGTTGCAGAAGAACGTACCCTCGGCATTCGTTCCAGGCGGACAGGCGTGAGTAACCTCTACGGCAAGCTCAGAGGAGTCTGGGGGTCCAACAACGAAAAACCCCCACCCCAAGTCGTAGTGGTGATTCTTGGTTGGAGAATTGGGGTTCCACGTCCACTCAAACCAAGGAATCTCATATAGAACGGTGACGGGTCGGCCCGTGTCTCTGAGCTTGAAAGGTCTCACAACGTAGTGCATGCTCCGGAGCTCCTTGCAGTTGCCGTTTCGCCAATTGTCGTCGAGCTTCCCGTCCCGGACTGCTTTAAAGGCTGTTTCGAAGATTCCCCGCTGTTTGTTGGTGGGCGGCTGGTACGTGTCCGGAGACCCAAAGGCGTTCCCATACCCGTCAACCTTCATGCGATTCACGAACTTATTGACCTCGTCAACGATGTCGATCTCTACAAGGTGAGCCTCTTCGAAGAAGAATTTGGCACAGGGGTTACCCCAAATTGGATGGTGGGCGTGAGCTGGTACGTCGGATGTGATCAACGTCAGTGACACTACGGCAACCGTCAGGCGGGCTAGAAGTCTTGCAGGCGGCGTAGACCGGCTCAGGCTAAGCCCCTTCGAGTCTTGATACCGTCTACCAGGTTGAGCCCCTCCGGCTCTTGATTAGCGTCCGTTTGTAGCCGCAGACGCCTAAAGGCCGACCCAATCACGTTGCTCATCATTTCCACATCCCTAGGGGTGCGGGAAGAAACACGACTACGATAAGGAAGTCGCCGGATCCAGGCAAGCCTTACTTAAGAGTGGCCCCCCTGGTCGCAGCCGAGCCAGGGCTAGGGCGGGCGACGGTCGTCAGTTGGCCTCGCGCCTGGTTATCGGACGGTGCTCTCGCTCCACGACTATTCATGTGCGAGACTCTGGACCATGGGCTCGGGGGAGAGGGCTATTAGTCGCACGATCCTGCCCTTTGTCCTTGTTCTGGGCTTGTTCTTGTCTGGGTGTATCTCGGAGGGCGGGGATGAGGCTCGCTACTGCAATCTGGCATTGGCGCTCAATCGGA
>WUUC01152820.1_pt1 | contig 10737 bp, 5 predicted proteins | sample 6278441 | NCBI WGS metagenome assembly WUUC01 (sample SAMN13675441, study PRJNA597444) | soil metagenome | isolation source: soil | place: USA: Washington | collected 2017-10 | reverse complement strand
CGCACGGGACACACGACGCCCGCGCTGGTGATCCCAGCGCCCTCTTCGCCCGCGCTGCGCGCCCAGCTCGGCGCGCGCTCGATCGGCGCGTACCAACTGTTCGCGACGAACCTAGAAGCCGGCGAGACGTATGTCTTCCGCGTGCGCGCCGGCGCAGGCAACGAGCAGACGCTGCAAGCGCGCACGCTGCCCGCGCAGCTCAGCGTGGACGGCGTCACGATCGCGGTCGGCAGCTGCTACTACGACGGCTTTCACAAAGACCAGCACCTGGGCGTCGGGCTCGAGACCAAGTGGCTCGGCGGGCGGCCGCTCTTGCAGCTGTGGAGCGGCGACAACGTCTACTTGGACATCCCGGCGTTCTCCGGCCGCAACGCCGCGTACCAAGACACGGTCGAGCGCTACCTGCAGTACTTCTTGCACTCGGGCTACGCGCGGGCGCGCGCGCGCATGCCGAGCTACTCGACCTACGACGATCACGACTTTTGGAACGACTATCCGGAGTCGAGCCCGTGGCTCACGCGCGACGACGATGACGCGCGCGACGCGCACGTGAATGCAGCGCGAGACTGCCTCGACTTGTTTCAAGCGTCGATCAACCCGCCCACGGTCGCCGGCGACAAAGGCCGATCGTTCTCGGTGCACATCGACCCGCTTCACATCTTCGTCGCGGACACGCGCAGTAACCGAGAGCGCCACCAAGACGGCCAAGGCCGCATGATGACGCCGCACGACTTCGCGGCGCTGCGCGGCTTTCTCGATACGCTCGACGGACCCGGCGTGCTCGTGCTCGGTCAGCCGCTGTGGATCGGCAAGGGTGAGCCGGGCTTCTTCGGGCTGATGCCGCCCGCCGATCACAACCCGCCGAACTTCCGCGAGTACCGCGAGCTGTGGCGCCTCTTGATGGCCGCGAAGTACGACGTGTTGATCGTCTCCGGCGACGTGCACCACAGCCGCGTCCTGCGCTTCACCGCCGCGCGCCGCCACGTCTACGAGTACGTCAGCTCGCCCGTGTGCCACATCCCGACCGTCGGCACGACGATCACGCGCACGTTCAACCGCCAGGACAAGGCGAAGATCGATCCGCCGGAGCGCGACCCCGGCACGGGCCAGCAGGTCGGCGCCGAGTACTACTTCGGTACGAATGCGCAGAACACGCTGGGCCTCTTGCGCTTCCGGCGCGATGGCGAAAAGCGCGTGCGGGTCGGCGGGGGTTTCCTCGACCTCACCCCGACGCCGCGTTGGGCCGCGCCGGTCGCGTCGGACACCACGCTGCGCTCGATCGGCAAGAAGTACCCGAGCTGCCTCGATGAGAACCTGTTCGTGCTTCGCCCGCGAAGCGACTACGTCTGACCAGGAGACTTTGCATGCGTTTTTCAGAGCACGCCCAGCTCAAGATCCAAACGCCGGTCGGCAAAGGCAGCGGTAACCGTGTGTTCTTCGAGCGCGTGCTGCAGAAGCTCGATGAAGACGCGCTGCGCTGCGCGATCCTGCTGGTCGGCGGCAGCGATTTTCGCGCGCTGACCGTGCGGCGCGCGCAGTCGCTCTTGCGCTTCGACCGCACGCCGAGCCACTGGTCGCACGCCGGAATCATCGTCAAGCCCAAGCGCGACACCAGCGCGCGCGGGCTCGAGGTCACGCTGTGGCCGCGCGACGCGAAGGCGCAAGCGCCGGCTGACAACGGCGTCACCGCGTTCGCGCTGCGCGACTATGCGGACGAAGCGCGCTACCCGAACCTCGCGCTGCTCTGCTTTACCGACGCGCCGATGGCGAAGAACGCTGCCGACAAGAAGAAGCAAGCCGCGCTGCCCGACGCAGCCGCGATCAAGGCGCGCATGTTGAAGGCGCTCGAGAACCCGAACGTGGACCGCGTGCGCTTTCCGCTGTGGGATCAGCTCGCGCCATGGGCCGCCTATGCCTACGGGCCCGACGGCACGCCGAACCCGCTCACGCAGGGCACGCCGCTGCCGAGCGCAGCGCTGTGCGAGCTGGCGTTCGAGGGCGCGGGCATCGACATCACGCCGGGCGCGACCAGTAGCAACGTCTGCCCCGAGCACCTGTGGGCGACGTTCAAGTACTGGGGCAGCCGGCTCGCCGCGGCGGCCGGCCTGCGCCTCACAGCGTATGCGGTGGTGCGCGACGACCGCAGCGAGTGATCGAAAGCTGCGAACCGCTTGGCGCGTTCGGGCGTACCGTTTGGCATGGCCAAGCCGCGCAGCGCGCTCACACCGATCCTGCCGCCGTACGACGCGCTCGAGTGGAGCTTAAAGCCGCTACCCGAGAAGGCGCGCATGACCTGCGAGGCGTGGGCGCTGCAAGGCTACGGCTCGCCGCCCGCCGTCTTCATCTTCTATGCGCTCAAGATGGCGCTGTACGTCGGCGGCTGGCTCGTCTTCTGTGGCTTCACGCCCGGCATGGGCAAGCTCGCGGAGCTGGACGCGTGGTGGCTCACGCCCGATGCGTTTCAAAAAGCCATCGTGTGGAGCCTGCTGTTCGAAGTGCTCGGCCTCGGCTGCGGCAGCGGGCCGCTGACCGGGCGCTACCTGCCGCCGGTCGGAGGCTTTCTGTATTTCTTGCGGCCGGGTACGACCAAGCTGCCGCTGTTCGAGCGCGCGAAGCTGATCGGCGGGCACACGCGCTCGCTGCTCGACGTCGCGCTCTACGCGGCGCTGCTCGCGGCGTGCCTCGCGGCGTTGATCGCGGCGCACCCGGGCTACGCCGAGCTCTTGCCGATCGCCGTCTTGCTGCCGGTGCTCGGCGTGCTCGACCGCACGATCTTCTTGTGCGCGCGGGGCGAGCACTACTGGACGACGGTGATGATGCTGGTGCTCGCGACGTCGGACTTCGTGCCCGGCGCGAAGGGCGTGCACGCATCGCTTTGGTTTTGGGCTGGCATCTCGAAGCTCAACCACCACTTCCCGAACGTCACGTGCGTGATGACGAGCAACAGCCCGGTCCTGCGCTTCGAGTGGCTGCGCAAGCGCATGTACCGCGACTACCCACGCGACTTGAACCCCTCGGCGCTCGCGGTTTGGATGTCGCACGCAGGCACGCTGCTCGAGCTCACCGTGCCGACGGTGCTGTTGCTCGGCGACGGCGGCACCGTAACCCTCGTGGGCCTTCTGCTCATGCTCGCGCTGCACGGCTTCATCACGAGCAACGTGCCGATGGGCGTACCGCTAGAGTGGAACGTGATGATGGTGTACGGCGGCTTCTTCTTGTTCTGGCACAACGCTCAAGCGTCCGTGCTCGACGCACCACCGGCTGCGCTCGCGCTGCTCGCGATCATGGGCGTGCTCGTGCCGCTTGCAGGCAACCTGTGGCCCGCGCGCGTGCCGTTTCTGCTCGCGATGCGCTACTACGCGGGCAACTGGGCCTACAGCGTCTGGCTGTTCAAGAAGGGCTCGCACGTCAAGCTCGAGAAGCTCAGGAAGAGTACGCCCTGGGTCTTCGACCAACTCGGCAAGCTCTACGACGACACGACGGTGATCGCGCTGAGCGGACGCGTGATGGCGTTTCGCATGATGCACCTGCACGGCCGCGCGCTGCCGGACTTGGTGCCGCGCGCGCTCGCGCCGGCCGCCCTCGAGAGCTACGACTGGATCGAAGGCGAGCTGATGGCGGGCATGGCGCTCGGCTGGAACTTCGGCGACGGGCACCTGCACAGCGAGCAGCTCTTGCGGGCGCTGCAAGCGCAGTGCGGCTTCGAGGAAGGCGAGCTGCGCTGCGTGATGGTCGAGTCACAGCCGCTGTTCGGCACCAGCATGCACTACCGCATCCACGACGCGCGGCGCGGGCTGCTCGAGCAAGGCGACGTCGAGGTGGGGCCGCTGCGCGCCCGCCAGCCGTGGCAAAGCGCCGCCGACGCGTCGGGCTGAGGCCGACCGTTGCGCGGGCGCGGCGTTCGGTGGAGCCTTCGGCCCCATGGCGGGGACCTACGTTCGCTGCGCGCTGCTCGCGCTCGCGCTCTCTGCGGCGGCCGCGACCGCGCGCGCGGACGAGTCGTACGACGGCCTCATCAAGGATGCGATCGTCGAGTACAACGCCGGGCGCTGGGCCGAGGCGCGCCTTCTATTCGCGCGCGCGCACGCGGTGACGCCGAGCGCGCGCACCTTCCGCGGCATGGGCATCGCGGACTACGAGCTGGGCAACTACGTGCAGGCCGCGCAAGCGCTCGAGGCTGCGCTCGAGAGCCGCGTCAAGCCGCTCTCCGACGCGCAGCGCAAGAGCGCCGAGCAAGTCGTGGCGCGCGCGCGGCAGTACATCGGCGTCTTCCGGCTCCACGCGCCGCGCGATGCGCGCTCGCTGACCGTCGATGGTCAACGCGTGACGCGGCCGAGCGACGACATGCTCTCGTTCGATCCGGGGCGGCACGTCGTAACGATCGAGACCGAAGACGGTCGGCTGCTCGAGCGCGAGCTGGTGGTGCAAGCGGGCGCGCGCGGCGAGCTGCGGCTCGAGCCCGTCGCGCGCGACGAGCCGGCCCCTGCACGGGATGCGACCACGCCCGCCGTTCGGCCGAACCGCTCGGAGAAAGACGCCGAGTCGGCGCTCTTGTGGACATGGGTCGGCGTCGGCGCGACGGGCGTCTTCGGCGCGGCTACGGTGACGTTCGCGCTCTTGACCACCCACGCGAACGACGAGTTCGTGCAGCTGCGCGCGGGCTGCGCCGAGTCGAGCTGCGACGAGGGCGCCAAGGACGACGCAAAGGCGCGCGGTCAGAGCTATCAGCTGTTGACCAACATCGGGCTCGGCGTGACCGCGGCCGCGGCCGCGGCGAGCGTCGTGTTGTTCTTGATCGAGAGCGACGCGGGCGAGACGAAGAGCCCGACGATCGCGATCGGGCCGGGCTCCGTCGCCCTGCAAGGACGCTTCTAACGTGCGCGCGCAGCTGCTTCGGCTCGGAACGCTCGCGTGCACGCTCGTCGTCGCTGCATGCTCGATGGACTGGCGTGATGAGCTGCCGGGTACGCCGCACGCTGGGCTCGACGGCGGGCTCGACGGCGGGCTCGACGCAAGCACGGGCGACGGCAGCATTCAGGATGCCAACACGGACGACGCCCAGCGCCCCGATGGCTCGCCGAGCCCCGATGGCAACGTCGATCCGAGCTCGTGCGAGGCGGGGTATGCGCCGAGCCTCGCTGGCGCCTGCGTCGACATCGACGAGTGCGAGCAGGACAACGGGGGCTGCGACGACGATGCCAGCTGCCGCAACGTCGCGGGCGGCCGCGCGTGCGCGTGCCCGCTCGGCTACGAAGATCAGAACGGCGACGGAACCGCGTGCGTTTCGCAGTGCGAGCTGGCGGGCTGCGACGCCAACGCCGAATGCACGGTGATCGACGGCGAGGCGCTGTGCGAGTGCCGCTCGCCCTACGTCGGCAGTGGGATGACGTGCACGTTCGACGCCGCGTGCGAGCTGCTCGGCTGCGACGCGCACGCCGAGTGCGCCCTGACCGGCGACGACACGCGCGAGTGCCGCTGCGGCTCGGGCTACGAAGGCTCGGGCACCAGCTGCGCCAACCGCAACGAGTGCGAGGACGAGCCGCCAGTGTGCGGTGCCAACGAGCTGTGCAGTGACGAAGAGGGCACGTACCGCTGCACCTGCGCGCCGGGCTTCGAGCCCGACGGCGATACGTGCGTCGAGATCGACGCCTGCGATCCCGATCCGTGTCAGCACGGCGGCACCTGCAGCGATCAGCTCATCGGCTACAGCTGCAACTGCGCCGGCACGGGCTACGAAGGCACCGACTGCGATCAGAACGTCGACGACTGTGCGTCGATCGTGTGCGCGAACGGCAGCTGCGAAGATCGTGTGAACGGCTACATGTGCATTTGCGATGCGGGCTTCGACGGCGTGCTGTGCGACGAGCGCGTAGCGATCATTCGAGGGCCTACGCCCACGCTCGAATCGCTGCTCGCGGCGGGCCCATACGCGACGGCCAACTACACGGAGGGCTTTCGGGACGGGCCCGACTTCGCCGGCGCGACCATTTACTACCCGACGGATGCGGAGCCGCCGTTCGCGGGCGTCGCGATCGTGCCTGGGTTCGTCTCGCCGCGCAGCTCCATCGCCAGTTGGGGGCCGTTCCTCGCCTCGCACGGCATCGTGGTGATGACGGTCGATCCCGTGAGCGACGAAGCTCAGCCGCCGCAGCGCGCCGACGCGCTGATGGACGCGCTCCAGTCGCTCGAGGCCGAGCACACGCGCGCCGGATCGCCGCTCCTCGACAAGCTCGCGGATGGCTTCTTGGGCGTCATGGGCTGGAGCATGGGCGGCGCGGCGACGCTGATCGCGGCGCGCGACAACCCGGCGCTGCGTTGCTCGATCGCGATGGCGCCGGTCGCCGCGAACACGTCGTTCTCGACCAACACCGTGCCGCAGCTGATCTTCACCGCCTCCGCGGACTTCCTCGGGGACCCCGACGTGCACGGGCGCTTTCACTACGAAAGCTTGCCGGCGGCGACGCCGCGCGTGTACTTCGAGGCTTCGGGTAGCAGCCACAACGTGGGCAACAATCCCGCCAACGAAGAGCACGAGGTCGGCGCCTCCGGCCTCTCGTGGCTCAGGGTTCATCTCGAAGGCGACGCGCGCTACGAGACGTTCCTGCAAGCCCGGCCGAGCAACGCCGGCGTCTACCTGACCGGCGGTTTCTGACCCCAACTGCGCGTTAGATCGCCTTGGGCACCCACGCGACCGGCGGGGTCAGCAGCTCGTTGAGCGCGACGATGCGGTCCCAGGCGATTTTCAAGTCGCCCTCCTTCACACCGCAGTTGAGCAGCGCTGCGCGCATCTCGTTCGGCGCGAACGCCGTCATCCCGGGTGCGAACCACGACCAGCTGGTAACGAGCTGCCGCACGAAGAAGCTGTCGGTGACGATCGAACGCACCATCTTGCGGCCACGCACGGTGCGGTTGCCGTAGCGGCGCTGGCGCGTCGTGGGCGCGCCGCCTGCGGTGATCACGAAGTAGCCGATCTCGACGAACGTATCGCGGCCCATCGCCTGCATCATCGCTTCGAAGTGGCCTTCCCAAAGCTCGTCGGTCGGCGCCCCCGCGCCGTGCACGAGCCCGATCACGCCCTGCGCGATCATCTCGAATTGAAAGTCCCCATTGCCAGGCATCGCGCTTCCCCTTGCGGCCGAGCCCCGCGCGACCGAGGTCGAGCCGGGCCTAGCCAAGCTTGGTCAATGTAACGCGACCCAAGCGACGGCGGAACCCACGCCGAGCTACGGGGTTACCGGCGCACCCCGCGCCTACCGGCGCAAAAGAAAGAGCGTCACGTCGTCGGTCTGCCGAAGGCTCGACAGCGCGCTGAGCACCCGCGCTTTGATCGTTTCGAGCGGAAGACCGCCGCAGTCGCGCAGCAGCTTGACCAGCCCCACTTGGCCCCACTTGCTGCCATCGCTGGCCCGCGAGTCGATCACGCCATCGGTGTAGAGCGCGAGCGTATCGCCGGGGGCGAGCCGGATGCGCCGCATCGGGATCAGCGGCAAGAGGTCGGGCACGACACCGAGCCACGTTCCGACCGTCTGCTGCACCTCCACTTCGCCGCTGTGCTTACGGTAGATCAAGAGGTCCTCGTGCAGGCCCGCGTATTCGATCACGCCCGCGCCGAGGTGCTTGAACAGCGTGATCGCCACGTATTTCGTCTCTTGGAAGCGCTCGAGGCTCTGCTGCAACAGGCGGTTGACCTGGCTCAGCGCATGCGCCGGGTCGATATCGGGCTGACCTTGCAAGACGGCGTGCAGCGCGGTCTGGCAGATGATCATGACGATGCCCGCCGGCAAGCCGTGCCCGCTCACGTCGCCGCAGACGAACCAGTCGCCGCCGCCGGCGTGCAGCACGTCGTAGTAGTCGCCGCCGACTTGATCGGCCGGCGTCATGTGCACCGCGATCTCGAAGCCGCCGATGCGCGGCGCGACCGGTACCAGCGCGCGCTGGATGTGCGCTGCGGTTTCCATCTCGCGATGCAGCCGATCTTTCTCGGCTTCCTCGCGCAAGAGCTGCGCGTTCTGAAGCGAAACGGCGGCCTGGCTCGCGAGGATTCGCAGCACCTCGACGCGGCCGGCGTCGAACGCGCCGGCCGCGATCGCGTTCTCCAAGTACAGCGCGCCCGACGCGCCACCGCCCTGCCCGATCGGCACGCAAAGCGCAGAACGCGCACCGCTCGTCCGAAAGTACGGCAAGTCCGACCATTCGGCGTCGCGCGTCGCGTCGTGGATCACGCGCGCATCGCCGGCGCGCATCGCGCGCTCGATCAGCGGCACCGGCACGCGCGTGCTCTGCGCGAGCGGCTCGCGCACGTCGATCTGCGCTCCCGCGTCGAGCTCGGCGACCACCGACAGCACACGATCGCTGCCGCCGTCGGGCAATTGCGCGTGCGACACCAAGACGACGCGCTGTGCGCCCGCCGCTTCGCGCGCAAGGCCCAAGAGGCGTGAGATCAACGGCTCGATGTGCAGCTCGGCCGCGAGCGCTTGGCTGGCGCGCAGCGCGGACCACAGGTCCAAGCTGCGCGGGTCGATGCCGGTCGCCGTGCCTTCCAAGTCGAACGGCAGCTGCGCGCTCGGGCGCAAGCCGACCTTGGCCAAGTTGCGCTGCAACGCGCGCACCGCCGCGAACATGCCGAGCTCGACGTATTCGCGGCAGGCTTGCTCGGCGAACGAATGCGCGACGCGCAGCTCGCCGCGAGTCATCGCGTGCTCGGCCGCGAGCGCCGCCGCGAGCGCCGCGAGCACGGGCGCGCTCGAGAGCCGCGCGGCTTCGATCGCTTGATCGAGCAGCGCGTTCGGATCGCGGACCGCTTCGTCCGCAGCGCCGAGCGCCGCGAGCAGCCCGGCGTAGGCGCTGCTCGCGCGTGGGTTTTGCTGTGCGTGCAGCCCGACGAACGCGATCGCGCTCGCGAGCCGGACGGTCTGCGCGGCGTCGAGCCCCTCACGCCGGCGCGTCATGAACAGCGACACGGCGCCATAGAACGCCGCAAGCGTCAGCAAGAAGCTGCCCTCGAGCTGCGCGCGCAGCTCCATCACGCGCGCGTAGTGGAGCGCCGCCTGCCGGTAATCACCGACGAGCACGCTGCAGACGGTCCGGCACAAAAAATCGCGCGCGTCGGCGCTCGCGCCGGCGTGCAGCGCCGCAGCCGAAGCGAGCTGTTGCGCGTTCGGGTCCGACGCGCGCGCGGCGCTCGGCTCGCCGCCGCGCAACTGAGTCAGGTGCTGCTCGGTGCGTTCCGCGGCCTGCAGCGAGCCGACCACGTGCAGCTCGCTCGCCCATGCCTTGGAAGCGCGGACGCGCTCGAACACGTGCGCGACCGCGCCGTGCGTCAGCGCCAGGATCATGTCGTGCTGCGTTCGCGCGTAGCCAGCGTACTCGAGGTCGCCATGCGCCGCGCAGCGGTCGGCGCACGCGCGCAGCTCGAGCAAGTGCTCGTCGGACGCCGCTTCGTAATGCATCGCGAGCAGCGCGTAGAGCGTGCGCGCGCGCTCCGCGATCGCCGGCGGGCTGTGGCGCTCCGCGAGCCGGCAACCGGCGCGCGCGACCTCGAGCGCCAGCGGGTAGTCGCCGATCGACGCGGCGCAGTAGGCCCACGCGGTGATCATCGGCGGCGCGGAAGGCGGCACGCCGAAGTCGAAGCAGTGGATCAGCGTGTACGACTGAACGGCCTTGAAGCTCTCGGGCCTGAACGCATACGCGATCGTGCCGAAGTACGAGCACGCCTCGATCAACACTTCGGACAGGCTCTCGTCGTTTCGCGGCAGCTCCTCGAGCTCGGCGAGGCCGATTTCCGCGATGACGTCGCGCGCCCAAGCCACCATGCCGGCCGCTTCATCCGCAGTCGGCAGCGTGTTGAAGTCAAAGCCGAGCTCGCGCACCAGCAGCACGAAGTAGCCGTAGGCTTCGCCGAGATCGCCCTCGACGGTCTTCACCACAGCCTTCTGCTGGTACACCGCGGAGCGCCGCACCGGGTCGCGCTCGATGGCGAGCAGCTCGTCGTAGGCACGTAGCGCTTGGTCGAGGTTGCCCAAGCTGTAAAGCGCGTCGCCGTAGAGCGACGTGGCGGCGCGGTACACGTCGCTGTCCCCGCGCTCGAGCGCTACGAGCACTTCGCGGCAAGCGCGCGCGTAGCCGAGGCTCACCTCGAACGCGCCTGCGCCGTGCGCGCGGCGCGCCGCAAGTAAGCTGTGCTCGATCAGCGCCGCGCTGAGCGCTTCGTCTTGCGCGGCGCGCGCCGGGTCGAACGCCGCCTGCAGCTGCGTCACCGTCTCGAACAGGCGGCGACCGCGGCTCTGCGGATCGAGCAGAAATGCAGTCGCGATCCGGCGGTGCTGCTCGCGCCGCTCGGCTTCACCCTTCAGCTCGTACGCCGCGAGCCGCACGCGGTCGTGCACGAACGCGATGCGCCCGGGCTCGAGCATGCTGACGAAGCCCTCGTACAGCGCATCTTCGACCAGCGCCTCGGACTGCGCGCGGTTCGTTTGGAGCAGCGTGTCGAGCTGCACGGTCTCGATCTCGTTGCCCATGCACGCCATCACGTGCAGGAGCGCACGCGTCGATTCGGGCGCGCTCGCCAAGCGCTGCGCTGTGATGTCGGCGACGTGCTCGGCGGGCGCTAGCAAGGACGCGCGGCCTTCGTCCCAGGTCCAGATGCTCTGGCGCCGCTCGATCACGCCCTCGTGCTCGAGCGCGAGCAGCGTCTGTCCGAGGAAGTACGGGTTACCTCCGGTGCGCTCGTGCAGCGTG
>WUUC01206442.1_pt1 | contig 10738 bp, 6 predicted proteins | sample 6278441 | NCBI WGS metagenome assembly WUUC01 (sample SAMN13675441, study PRJNA597444) | soil metagenome | isolation source: soil | place: USA: Washington | collected 2017-10 | reverse complement strand
CGAACTGGAGCTGGTCGGCGTCGTCGCGGAAGCTGAGCAGCTCGACCGCGTCCGCCCAGCCCTGCACCCGCTCGAAGGCCCGGGTACCGAGGCGGCGGTCGCGCTCGACCCAGTACGGGCTGCCCTGGTCCGGGTCCAGGTGCAGCCGCACCACGCGGCGCACGTGGTCGTCGCTGATCGGACCCAGCACGGACGGCGGCGCGGCCGGCGTGGCGGTCGACTGCGCGGACGACTGCGGGGCGGACGGCGGTGCGGACGGCATGGGTGGCACTCTCCTCGAACTCGTCATCCGGGTGACTCACCGCCCGCGGGCGGCGCGGGCACCCGGACGGCCTTCTTACGGAACAGGAAGTCCGCCAGGTAGCCCTCGTGCGGGTCGAGCGGGTCGTAGCCGCGGTCGAACTCGTCGCCCGCGAAGACCTTGTCCACGCCCGGCTCCTCGATCAGCCGGTCCACCAGCTCGGACCGGTCGCCGAGCACGGAGACGATCAGCGATCCGGCGCACGCGGCCGGGATGCGGGAGCGGGGCAGCTTGGTCACGGTCACGAACGGGAAAGGCAGCTCCATCCCGTACAGCGGGGAGTCGGCCTCCACCAGCAGCACCGTCGGCCGCAGGAACGCCAGCCCGGCCACGTCCTGGACCAGCGGGGCGCCGGTCACCTCGGCCGTCACGTCCACCGCGCCGGCGGCGACCTCACGCTCGATCAGCCGGGCCAGCGCGTCGCGCTGGCCGCGGTCCGCGAACGCGGGAACCACCGCCCGCGGGTCGTCCAGGGGCAGCACCGGCAGGGCCAGCTCGGCCGCCAGCCGGCGGGCCGCGGCGTCCGCGTCCCCGGCGACCAGCAGCGTGCTCAGGTTGGTGCACAGCCGCCCGCAGCCGTGGTGCGCCATCCGGGCCAGCTTCTCCCACTCGGCGTCGTCCGGCTGGTAGTCCGCGAGCACGGCCTTGCTGCGGCCGAAGTGGTACGTCTTGAGCTTGCGGCCGTCGACCTCGTCGGGGACGTTCTCGCCGGGCCAGAGCACCTGGTCGGCCAGCCGGGCCAGCGCCGGGGCGTCGCCGTGGCACACCGACAGCGCGCCGTCCGGCAGCCCCGCCCGGTACAGCGCGTCGGCGAACAGCGTGCTGGTGAACGGGTCGGGGCCGGAGGTGCCGAGCAGGGTGGGCCGCCGCGCGGCGAGCACCTGGAGCCACTCGACCACGATGGTGGGGAAGTTGGCGGGTACCCGGACGAACGCGGACCGGCCGGCCGGTGACCACCGCCAGGACCGGTCCGGCACCAGGCCGGTGCGGTACACGGCCAGGTCGCCGCCGGGCACCTGCGCGGCCAGGATCTCGTCCATCCTGGCCAGGTCGGCGGCCACCGTCTCGACACCGTGCCGGGCGCGGCGGACCGGCAGCCCGGTGGCCGCCGAGAGCGCCGCCAGCGTGGGTGTCGCGGTCCCGTCGGCCACCGCGTCGCGGACCAGCCCGGCGGCCCGGCGCAGCAGGCCGAACCAGGCGTCGTCGTCGATGGCCCGTAGGGTGCGGGCGCTGCGGGCCGCCAGGTCCGCCATCCGGAACTGGACCAGCCGCCCGGTCACGCCCACCTCGGCGACCACCGCGCCCGCGGCGCCGGTGAGCTCGGCGGGCCGGCTGCCCATCATCTCGCTGGCGCCGACCCGGCCCGGCACCCTGACCGGCGCGCGGCTAGGTGCGCCGGCGGTACCGGCGGGGTCGGTCCTGCCGGCGCCGGCGACGGGGCCGGCGCCGACCGCGGGTGGGACCGCGGTCTGTGTTGTGGTGGGGGCCGAGGCCACGGTCACTGCACTTCGGGGACGAGCGGGGCCGGCTGCTCGGCGAGCTCGGCGGCCAGGCCGAGGCGTCGCTGCACCTCGTCGAGCGGGGCCAGATGGGCCACCTGGTGGTACATCCCGCTGCGCCGGGTCGGCGTCATGTCCTCGTAGAGCTTCCAGAGCTGGTCCACCGACGCGCCGTCGCTGGAGGTGACCGGGATGTGGCCGGTGAAGCAGTCGGTGTCCGAGGTCTCCAGGATGAAGTCCACCCGCTTGGCCATGTCCTTCTCGACCTCGGGGTTGAACGGCACGAAGAAGCAGGGGGAGACGATGTCGTGCTCGTTCTCGCCCAGCCGCGCCTGCAGCCAGGTCAGCGTCGCCCGCATCGCCTCGTCGGTCTCGCCCGGGATGCCGAGGATGATCGTGGCCTGCACGCCGATGCCGGCCCGGGACAGGGTGTCCAGCGCCCGCTCGGTGACCTCGACCTTGACCGGCCGGCCCAGGCGCTTGAGCAGCGACCAGTCCAGGGTCTCCACGCCGACCAGCAGGCGGAAGCAGCCGGACTTGCGCAGCATGCGGGCCATGTCGTCGTCGATCAGGTCCGGCCGCGCCTTGGCCTCCCACTCGAACCGGCCCTCCAGGCCGGACTCCTCGATCGTCCTGCACAGCTCCTGCATCCGGCCGACGTCCTCGACGAAGTCGTCGTCCTCGATCCGGATCCGGTCGAAGTCGTACTCCTCGACCAGCTCCCTGATCTCCTGGACCACCCGCTGGGCGCTGTGCCGGCGCTGACCGACGCCCCACTGGTGCTTGGAGTAGCAGTACGCGCAGGCGTAGGAGCAGCCGCGGCTGGTGATGATGTTGCCGGCCCGGCCGCGCGAGATCTTGCGGTACCTGGCCATGTCCGCCAGGTCCCGGGCGGGCAGCGGCAGCCGGTCCAGCGGCATGACCTGAGGGGCGTCCGGGGTCTGCACGACCTGGCCGTCCTCGTCCATGTACACGATGCCGCGGATCTTGTCGAAGTTGCGCCGCCCGTTCTCGCCGTACTCCCAGACGAGCTGCGAGAACGAGTACTCGCCCTCGCCCCGCACCACCACGTCGACCTGGCCGGACTCGACGAGCTGCCGGGCGATCGGGGTCGCGCCGACACCGCCGATCACCGTCAGCGCCTGCGGCTTGCGGTGCCGCGTCTCGGCGACCAGCCGCAGGCCGTTCTTGAGGCTGGAGGTCAGCACCTGCACCCCGACGATGTCGGGATCGGTGTCCTGGAGGAACATGCTCGGCGGCGCGAGCGGCCGGTCGAGGACGTAGAGCTGGTCGTCGATGAACCGGGCGTCCACGCCCTTGTGGGGATGGAACGTTCCCTCGCGCAGCACCGAGGCCAGCGACAGCAGGCCGAGCTGCGGGGCGGAGATGGACTCGCCTGAGTAGGCCGAGCGCCGGGCATTGACCAGGAGTACCTGCATCGTGGCTGCTGTCCCTTCCCCTGTCCGCGTTGGTGGGCCCGCGCGGCCGGCGGCATGCGTCGACGCCGAACCCCCGCGCGGTCGACCGACGGTGGCTGGAACTCGGTAAGCTGCGGCGCCGGCCAGCCCGCTTCGCGAGCCTGCTGGCAGTCGGGCCACCCACAGGTGACCACGCGAGGCGGCGGCGCGGCCAATGCCATTTCCGTCCCCGGGTAATGCATTGGCGACGCGCCCCTGGTCACCGGGCCGGTGGGGTCGCAGAACCGCGCTAGCGTGGAGCGATGACCTCGCAGCACCCGCCCGTGCCGCCGTTCGTGCCGCCGGCCGGGGACGCCGCGGCGGACCGGCTGGCCGAGGTCTTCCGGCGCGCCGCGGCCGACCCGCGTCCCGAGCTGGCGCGGTACGCGGTGCACCCCGGCACCGAGGCGCGCTCGTCCTCGGTGCTCATGCTGCTGGCGGACACCGCACCCGAGCCGGACCTCGAACCGGAGCTCGAACCGGGCCCCGCCCTGCTGCTGGTCGAACGGTCCGGCGGGCTCGCCAACCACCCGGCCGAGGTCACGTTTCCCGGCGGGTCGCTGGCCGGCGGCGAGCGGCCGGTCGACGCGGCCCTGCGGGAGGCCCGGGAGGAGGCGGGCCTGGACGCCGCGGGCGTGCGGGTGGTGGGCACGCTGGCGCCGCTCCACCTGGGCTGGACCGGCTTCCTCGTCCACCCGGTGCTGGCCCGCTGGCCGGGGCCGGCTCCCCGGCTGGTCGCGGACGGCGGCGAGGTGGTCGCCGCCCGCTGGGTGGGGCTGGACGCCTTCGCCGACCCCGCGCACCGGTTCCAGGTGCGGTACCCGACCGGCTACGTCAGCCCGGCGTTCCTGGTCCGGGGGATGCTCGTGTGGGGATTCACCGGCAGCCTGGTGGCCTGGCTGCTGCGACTGGCCGGCCTGGAGCGGGACTGGGACGCCGGCCGGGTCGAGGAGCTGCGTGCCGCCCTCGACCGGTACGGCGGCGGCTACGGCCGCTGACCGCCGCCGGCGTACGCGAAGGTGCGGCACCCGGTCCCCGCCGGTCAGGTGCTGTAGGCGGAGTTGAGCTGGACGTAGCCGGGGGACAGGTCGCAGCCGTACACGGTGAAGCAGCCCTGCGCCACGCCCAGGTCGACGGTGATGAGCACGTGGTCACCGGCGAGGTAGTCGCGCAGCTCGGCCAGGGTCGACTCCGGCACGTCGCCCGGGTACAGGTCCAGCTTGCCGAAGCCGACCGAGACCCGGTCCGGGTCGATGTCCCGGTCGTCCTCGCACTTGCCCACCGCCATCACCACCCGGCCCCAGTTCGGGTCGCCGCCGTGCACCATGGTCTTCACCAGCGGCGAGTTGACCACGGCCTTGCCCACGCGCTTGGCCTGGGCGCCGTCCCGGGCGCCGGTGACCCGCACCTCGATGGACTTGCTGGCGCCCTCGCCGTCGCCGACCACCTCCCGGACCAGGTGCAGCGCCGCCCGGTACAGCAGGTCGCCGAACTCGTCCGGGTCGACCGGGCCGGCCAGGCCGTTGGCGAACACCGCGGCGGTGTCGCTGGTGGAGGTGTCGGTGTCGATGCTCACCGCGTTGAACGTGCGGTCCACGACGTCGCGGAAGATCCGGTCGAGCCGGTCCGGTGCGATCTGGGCGTCGGTGCAGAAGAAGGCCAGCAGCGTGGCCATGTTCGGCTCCATCATCCCGACGCCCTTGGCAACGCCGAGCAGGGTGGCGTCGCCGCAGGTGATCGAGATCGACTTGGGCCTGGTGTCGGTGGTCATGATGGCCCGCGCCACCCGGTCGAAGTCGGCCCGGGGGAACGGCCAGGTGAGGCCGGCCAGGTGCTCGCGGATCCGCGGCATCGGGTACTTGCGGCCGATCACGCCGGTGGAGGCGACCAGCAGCTCGTCCTCGTCGACGCCGACGATCGCGGCAACCTTCCCGCGCAACTCCGCCGCGTCCTCGGCACCCCGGGTACCGGTGGCGACGTTGGCGTTGCCGGACACGACCACCGCGCCGCGCGCGGAGTGGTCCCTGGCCGCCGCCCGGCTCAGCACCACGCTGGGCCCGGCGAATCTGGACCGGGTGAACATCGCGCTGACCGAGGCCGGCACGTCGGACACGAGCACGGCGAAGTCGTCGACCTGATCCTTGATACCGACGTGGCCGGTGTGGGTGCGGAAGCCTCGGGGCGTGGGTGGGGCCATCTGTGTCAGACCTTTCGAGGAAGCCACCGCGGGCCGGATTGCGGCCACGGTGAGTCGCCCGGTCCAGCCACGTCGGCTGGCGGCTTCCATCCTCGGCAGGCGACTGGGGCGCAGCTATGCCTTTTAGGCTCTGCTGAAAGGCACGCCCGTCATCGGCGTTTGCCAACAGGAACCACCCGCGCCATGTCACGGCCCGGCCCCGGACTCGGCTGAGCGGAGCGAGCGCGATTCACCACGGCGAGCCGTCTCACCCGACCTCGGGGCAGGAGGCGGACTCGGAGCGGGCCACGGCCGTGTTCGGGCCGAGGGGGAGGGCGAAGGTGTACCGGTAGCAGCGGGTGGCGGCCGCGGACGCGGGGAACCTGGTCACCACGCTCAGCTCGCGTTCGCCGCGCTCCACCGCCCACTGCCGCTGCGCCGACGCGGCGATCTCCGCGTCGGTCAGCTCACCGTCCCGGGCCGCGGCCCGCAGGCGCTGCTCGGTCTCGGCGGCCTGCCGCCTGATCGCGGCCAGCTCCCGTGCCTCGGTGTCGTCCCGGTGCGAAGGCACGGCGACGTCGAACATCCACACGACGAAGCCGGCCGCGGCGAGCAGACCGGCCACGGCGAGCAGGGCGGCGCCCCCGAGCAGGCCCGCGGTGAGGCGGGCCGCCCGGGGGCGCCGTCCGGTGCCGGTGCCGTGCCTCATGTCACGACCCTGTATAGCCGATCTCCACCAGTCGCTTGCGCATCACGCCGGCGTACCCGGGGTCGCCGGTGCCGTCCTTCTTCGGGTGGAACGACGAGCGGCTCAGGCAGTCGCCGCCCAGCCACTCCCAGGTGCACGCCTGACTGGCCGGGTCACCGGCGTGGAAGTCGCCGTCGCCGTCCGGGCCGATGACGATCTTGTTGATCCACTCCGGGTCGTCGCAGCCGCCGTGCCCGACGAAGTCGGCCACCGGGTTGGCGTAGTCGACCTTGATCGCCGGGTTCCCGGTGCGCAGCGCGTCCACCATGTCCTTCTGCTTGCCGTCGGCGTAGTTGACCAGTTCGGCCAGCGCGTGCACCTCGGGCATGTAGAAGTACCAGGAGCCGGCGCACTTGACCGTGCGGCTGAACAGCTCCGGATAGCCCATCAGCACGATCCGGGCGTTCGGCGCCTTGGCCGCGATGTCCCGGATCGTGGTCCGCAGGTCGGGGATCATCTGGTCGGCCAGTCCCTTGTATTTCGGCAGGAAGTTCGGGTCCTCGTTGCAGTTCTTCCCGATGCCGGCGCAGTCCATCATCGCGTTGGTGAACGCGGCGCCGTCGTTGCCGCCGAGGGTGAGCATCACCAGCGTGGTGTTCGCGTCCAGCACCCCGGACCTGACCTGCTTCTGCTCGTTGAACTGGCCCTCGCGGTACTGCTGCTCGCCGGTGCCCCAGCTCGCGTCCCACACGTTGTAGGTGCGCGCCCCCGAGCAGGCGACGAAGCCCAGCTCGACGTCGGCGTCCCAGTTGTCGGCCTTCTGGCCGAGCGACGCCGAGGTGCCCGGCAGCACGATCCGCCGGCCCCAGGCGTCCTTGCTCCGGCGGCAGGCGTTCCACCGGCTGGTGCCGTGGTCGGCGTCGGTCTCCGGGAGGTAGTTGCCCGCGCCCTCGCCGGACGTGTACGAGTCGCCGAGCACCGCGACCAGGTGCTTCGGCTTGCCGGGCAGGTGCTGGAACGCCACCGCGTCGAAGGCCACGTCCTCGTCACCGGTGCCGTCGTCGGTGACCGTGCTGAGCTGCACCCGCGGCACGCCGCTGAGCTTGTACACACCCAGCGACACCCAGTTGTTGGCCATCCGCTTCTGGTTGATGTACCGGGTCCTGGTGAACGACCCGGTGCCGGTGTCGATCTTGTACGCGGCCTGCTGGGTGTGCGCGCCGTGGTCCGGCAGGTGGACCAGGATCCGGCTCCACTTGTCCGAGGACGAGTTGAGCCGCCAGGTGCCGGTGACCCGCAGCTTGCCGCCCTCGGCGGAGGACGTGCGGCTGTGGCCGAAGTAGAAGTGCCCGCCGAAGCCGCCGCCGATCTGGTGGGTGTCGATCTTGGCCGGGTACAGGCCGGAGGTCCCGTCCTGCGCGAAGTCGAACGTGAACGTGCCGGCGTTGGTCCACGGCCGGCCGCAGTTGGGCCGGACCGCGGGCGTCCCGTCCGGTACCTCGTCGATCACCAGGGCGCCGCTCGGGAGCCCGCCCAGGCCGCAGTTGGGCTGGTACGGGGTGCCGTCCGCCTGCTCGGCATAGGTCTCGTCGAACCGCAGCAGCTCGTTGCCGCACGAGTAGGAGCAGTCCGACTTCCAGGTGCTCGGCCGGTTGTACCAGCACCGCAGGTCGTACTGGTTGTTGGCGTTCTTGTGCGCGCACGGCCCCGGCTTGGAGCCGATCACGTCCGGGTCGGTCGGCACGTTCTGCTGGCCGGGGAAGCACTGGTTGGTCGAGTCGCAGAACTGGTTGACCGGCGGCTTGACCTTCTGCCGGTTCATCGGACCGGTGGTGGCGTCGCCGTTCCACCAGGCCGGGCGGTACGCGGCCACCAGGGTGTTGGGCGCTTCCAGCAGCTCCGGCGGGTGCCCGGCGAAGCCCAGCACCTTCTCCGGGTACGGCCACCGCTCCGGATGCGCCGCGTCCTCATAGGTGAACTCCATGAACGGCAACCGGTTGGCCGGGTACTCGGGGTTCGCCGGGTTGTTGGCCCAGCCGACACCCCAGGCGCCGTTGTAGGTCCCGGCCTGGGACTGCGGGTGGAACCCGGAGTTGTAGGCCCAGACCGCGAAGAACCAGTTCTCCAGCTTCGACACGTCGCCGTTGTTGATGATCAGGCCCGCCTTGCGGGTCTCGTTCCACTTACTGGCCAGGATCTGCAGGCCGGCGGCGATGTTCGCGGTGTAGTCGAGCGCCACCGCGCGCTGGGTCTGGTAGGGCCACGCGGCCGGCCGCCCGTCCTCCTTGCCGGCCAGGCGCATGTGGTCGGTGACCTGGGTGACGCCGTAGCCGCAGTCGGCCTTGTTCCAGCGGATGCTCCAGTCGTCGGCCTCGGTGCCGTTGTAGATGTCGACGCCGTAGTAGTTCCCGATCAGCGGGTTGGCGGTGACCCCGGGGACGGCGAACCGGGCGGCCTGCCACAGGTTGGACTCCTGCGCGGTGATGCCGAGCATGACCTGGGCCGGCACCCGCCCGCCGCCCTCCAGCGCGGGCCGCGGGAACAGGGTCTGCGGCTGGTACGCCGGCATGCCCAGGTTCTTCCAGTTGGCCGGGCGGCTGATGTGCCGGTTCAGGTTGTTGGTGATCGCCTGGTCCACCGCCCACTCGACCTGGCGCGGCTTGGGCTGCATCGCCTGGTTACGCGGGTCGTTGCGGGGCACCGAGCAGTACCGCTCGTCCTCCACCGGGTTGCTCGGCGAGCCCGCGGCGGCGCGCGTCGGCGTGGCGGTCCGCGCCGCCGGCGCGCCCCGCTTCAGGTGTGGCGAGACGGCGCGGCCCTGGGCCGCGTACCGGCCCGCGCCGGCGGTGGGATGCACGGTGAACGCGGCCGTCTGGCCGGTGTCCAGGACCTTGAGGTCGATGTTCACCGGGCGCGGGTCGGCGGCCTCCTCCGGGGTGATCCTGGAGTCCTTGCCGTCGGCCCAGCGGGTGCTGGCGACCGCGGCCGCCCCGGCCGTGGACAGCTGCGCGTCCTTGGCCAGCGCGGACACGCGAACGGTGGCGGGCAGCGCCGGCGCGGCGGCCGGCCTGCTGGCCCGGCCGGTGACGAACACGGTGCCACCGGCGGTCCTGGCCAGTCCCACCTCGGTGAGCCGGCCGCTGGCCAGCGTCGCCGGCCTGGTGGGACGGGCCGGTGTCGACGCGGTGGCGACCCGGTGCACGGACGCGGTCTCGCCGGTGCGGTCCAGGAAGACCACGCCGCCGTCGCGGTCCGCGGTCAGCTCGAACGGCACGGCGTGGGTCACCGCGAGGGTGGTGCGGGTGCCGTCCGCGGCGACCCGGACCACCCGGGCGGTGTCCGCGGCGACGATCCCGCCGCCGGGGACCGGTACCGCGGAGGTGACCTGGCCGACGAGCTCGATCGGCTTGGCCGTCTCGGCCGCGGCCGCGTCCACCCGGATCAGCCGGGTCGCGGCCCGGTCCTCGCCGCCGGCCTGGGTGAGCACGGCGGTCTCGCCGGCACCGCAGCCCGGGTTGTAGTAGGCCAGCGACGCCTGCAGCGGCAGCTTGGTGACCGCGCCGGTGACGAGGTCCACGACGGCGGTGAAGCCGCCGCGGGCGAACAGCTCGGCCTCGTTGGTGAAGGTCCGCGGCCCGTACACGACCACGGCGCGCCGGCCCGAGGCGGTCACGCACGCGTTGCCGATCCACATGTCGGCGTCGAACCCCGGCTCGATCAGGGTCGCCGCGTTCCGCCAGGCGTAGCCGGCGCTCTCGTCGGCCACCAGCAGGTGCAGCCCGTTGGCGTCGCCGGTCGTGGTCCAGGCGCGGTCGGCCGACCGCTGCCACCCGGCGCCAAGCACCCGGCCCCGGTCCTCCGGGGCGACCGCGGACGGCGGCGCCGGATCGGCCGCGGTCCGAGTGGCGTCCCGCTCCACCGCGGCGTCGCTGCCCGCCGAGTCGGCGGTGGCCGCGCCGGTCAGCGCGGTCGCCAGTACCAGCATCGTTGCGACGGCCACCGCTGCGTGTCTGCGCCGGCGCCTGCTTCCCGCCCGGGTCATGGCGGTCTCCTCTCCCCGTTTCGACAAGGTCGTGTCGAGCCGTTCGACGGATCCGTGTTTCAGCCGACCGACTGGGTCGTGTTACGGCTTGCCCGGGCCTGAACGGGCCGAGCCCCGCCGGTCTCGGGGCGGCGCGACGGCATGCGGGCAGGCCCGTCCAGGTTTCCGGTCCCGGGCGCCGCTGCCAAGGCCTTTCGACCACGCCTAAAACCAGGCCCCGCTTTACGCGTGCGGCCCCACCTGCTGCTTTTGGCCTAGACCAAAAGGTCTGGGCGCCGGACGACCTCGCGCGAAGACTGACGCCGCGACAGGTCGTTTCCTGCCAGGGGCCGGCCGCGGACGCGCCGCAGCCCGGCGCGCGCGGCCGGCCCTCAAGGAGTGATGATGAAGAGCCCCTCCCCACGCCGCCGCCGCAGCCGTTCCTTCCGTGTCCTCGCCGTCGTCGGCTGTGCGTTGGCCGTGCTGGTCGGCTTGATCAGCACGAGCGCGTACGCGCGCCCGGCTGCGCCGGCTCCGGTGGATCGGGGCCCGTCCGCGGCCGTGCCGGTTTCGGCGGCGGTGATGCCGGCGCCGGT
>WUUC01115120.1_pt1 | contig 10739 bp, 9 predicted proteins | sample 6278441 | NCBI WGS metagenome assembly WUUC01 (sample SAMN13675441, study PRJNA597444) | soil metagenome | isolation source: soil | place: USA: Washington | collected 2017-10 | reverse complement strand
TGGGCAAGGTGCTGCCGGAGGCCCGCGGCGACGTGCAGGAGGCGATCGACGTCGCGTACTACATGGCCGGCGAGGGGCGGCGGCTGTTCGGCAGCACCGTCCCGTCGGAGATGCCCGACAAGTTCGCGTTCGTCGTCCGGAGGCCGATCGGCGTGGCCGCGCTCATCACCCCGTGGAACTTCCCGGTCGCGATCCCGGCCTGGAAGCTGTTCCCGGCGCTCATCTGCGGCGACACGGTGGTCCTGAAGCCCGCATCGGACACGCCGGCCTGTGCGGTGCGGTTCACCGAGCTGCTGATGGAGGGCGGCGTGCCGGACGGCGTCGTCAACGTCGTCACCGGGTCGGGTGCCGACGTCGGGAACGCGCTGGTCGAGCACCCGGACGTGCGGCTCATCGGCTTCACTGGTCATACCGAGACCGGGGTCGAGATCAGCACCCGGGCGGCGGCAACGCTCAAGCGCGTCAGCCTGGAGCTGGGTGGCAAGAACCCGATCGCCATCTGGGAGGACGCCGACCTCGACCTGGCGCTCGACAGCGTCATCTGGTCCGCCTTCGGGACCTCCGGCCAGCGCTGCACGGCGGCCTCGCGGATCATCGTCCACCGGCGCATCCACGACGACTTCGTGCATCGGCTGCGCGATCGCGTGGCGCGGCTGGTGCTCGGTGACGGCCTGGATCCGATGACCGACGTCGGCCCCGTCATCAACGAGGGCGCCATCGAGAAGATCGCCCGCTACGCCGGCATCGGTCGCGACGAGGGCGACCTTGTGATCGGCGGCGAGCCGGCCCGCGACGGTGACCTGGCGCGCGGCTCGTTCTTCCAGCCAACCATCTTCGCCGACGTCAAGCCCGATGCCCGGATCGCGCAGGAGGAGATCTTCGGCCCGGTCACGGCGGTGGTGCCGGTCGATGGCTGGGAGGAGATGGTGCGGGTCGTCAACAGCGTGAAGTACGGCCTCTCCAGCTCGTTGTTCACGCGCGACGTCAACCTCGCCTTCCGCAGCATCCGCGACTTCGACACCGGGATCGGCTACGTCAACCACGGCACCATCGGCGCCGAGGCGCACCTGCCGTTCGGCGGCACGAAGGCCACCGGCAACGGGCACCGCGAGGTGGGGCAGGCCGCGCTCGACTTCTTCAGCGAATGGAAGAGCGTCTACGTCGACTACTCCGGGAAGCTGCAGCGTGCCCAGATCGACATGGAGTTCGTCGACCAGGAACCGGTCTAGGGATCAGGCCTCGCGCCCGATGTCACGGACCGTGTTGTCGAAGACCGACAGGGAACCGCGGGTCCTGTCTAGGGCTCGAGGCGGTAGACCCGGAACTCATGCTCCGCGGTCGCCCAGATCCAGCCGAAGGCTTCCGCCACGTCCCCGTTATCGGGCGGCCCGCTGATCGAGTCGACGACCGCGTTCGTGGCAGGGTCGATGCGGACCAGGAACAGGTCCGGCGCGCGCACCCAGACCGCGTCCTCGCCGGCCCACAGGCCGCCCCCTCTGCCTGGCGACGCGCCGGTGGCGATCGGGACCGATGCCTGCGCGCCAGTCGGGTCTATGCGCACCACCGTCGGCTCTCCTTCGCCGACGGGCTCCTCGCCCTCGGTCGAAAGCGTGACCCACAGGCTGTCGGGGCCGGCCGTGACGACCCACGGCCTACGCAGGCCCGTGGCATGTTCGCTCACCTCGCCGCTGACGGGGTCCACCCGCAGGAGGAGCCCCTCCTGCGTCACTGTCACCCAGACTGCGTCGAATCCGAAGGCGAGCGTCGAGCCGTAGTGCCCGAGCGGGAACGTCTGCGCGGTCATGCTCCCCGGGTCGATCCGAACGACCACGTCGGGCGCGATGTCGTCACCGCCCAGCGCCCAGACCGCACCCGCGCCGGCCGCCAGGCGGCCATAGACCGTCCCCACGGAGAAGGCCACCGAGCCGACGATCTGGTTCGAGCTGGGGTCGATGCGCACGGCACCGTCTCCGGTGCATGCCCAGACGGCGTCGTCGGTGACCACGTAGCCCTGGCACTCCCGGCTCGACTCGGGCAGGGCGATCGTGGCGACGACGGCGAGACTCTCGGGATCGACGCGCAGCAGGGATGGCGTCTCTTGGTCGGGCGCCAGCAGCCAGACCGAACCGAACCCCCCGGCGGGCCAGTCCGGAGATCCCTCCTCCTCCAGGGTGGCCGATGCGCGCGCCTCGATCGAGCTCGCGTCGGGCGTGGGCTCCAGGCTGGCGGGCGGGGGCGACAGCTCGGGCGTGGGGCCCGGACCGGAGGCGCTCGGGCTAGGCGCCGGACTGCCAGTGGCGCTGCAGGCGGCGAGGCCTATGGCCACCATTACTGCCGCGAAGAAGGTAACGCCGGTCCGGTGTCCGGGCATCCGAGTGTCCTCGTATCGGTGTGGTGCGCCGACCGTAGGTGCGCGTGCTACGCCGAACCAGCGGGCTGGCTCCGCCCTAGCCATCGGGGCTAGCCCGGGCGTCCGCCTCGATGGCATGTGCCAGCATGCAGCGCATGAGCCGTCGCGCGGGTCTGGCCTTTGCCGCTGGAGTTGTCACGTTCGCCCTCGCGACCAGTGGCGTGGGCATCGCGAGCGGGGCTCCGCCCCAGTTCCTGGTTGCCGACCTGGTCACCGGCCTCACGTTCGTGGTCGGCGGGCTCGCCGCAGTGTGGCTGCGACCGGGGTCACCGGCCGGCCCGCTGCTTCTCGCGAGCGGCGGCCTCTGGTACGTCGGCAGCTACGCGCCGACCGGTCATCCGGTGCTGTCTTATCTCGGGTTCGCCTTCGAGAAGTACTACGACCTGGTTCTGGCGGCGCTGCTCCTCGTGCTGTCGTCGCCGACGCGGCGCCTCGAGCCCCGACCGCTCGTCGCGGCGCTAGCGGGTGCGATGGCGGTTCGGTCACTCGGGAGGCTGTTCCTCTTCGACCCACCCCGCATCTTTCCCGACTGCGCCGGCTGTCCGCCTAACCCATTCGCGCTCTGGCCTGACCTGGCCGCGTTCGAGACGGTCGAGGTGGCGAGCAACCTCGCGATCGCGGTGCTCATCGCGCTCATCGGGCTGCTCGCAATCCGGCGTCTCGTGCGCGCCGGCCCGATCGTCCGACGGGTGCGGTGGCCGATTCTCGTCGCCGGAGTGGTCGCAACGACCGCTGCGGCGTACCACGCGTTCGAGATTGCCTGGGAGACCGCCACGTTGGCGCCGCTGGTCGACGTGGCCGAACCGTGGGCAGAGATATTCTCGTGGCTCGTCTTCGGGCTGCGCACCGTCGTTCCGATCGGCTTCCTGGTGGCGACGCTTCGCCTTCGAACTGCGCCGGGCCCACTCGGCCCGTTCGCGGCCGGCCTGGAGGGTTCGCGAGGCGCGGACACGGTCACCTATGCGCTCCGAAAGGCGCTGGGCGACCGGTCCCTGCACCTGCTGCGTCCGGCCGGGTCGGGAACCTGGATCGCAGAGGATCGCGCCCAGGCGTCGCTCCCCGCCGCCGACGAGGGACGCGCGGTGACGCTGGTCGGACCGGCGGACCGGCCGATGGCGGCGATCGTCCACGACCCGGCGCTGCTCGAGCAGCCCGAGCTGCTCGAGGCCGTCGCTCGGGTCCTGCGCCTCGCCCTCGAGAACGAGCGGCTCGAGTCGGAGCTGCGAGAGCAGCTCAAGGCCGTGACCGAGTCGCGCGCACGGATCGTCACCGCTGCTGAGGAGGAGCGGCGGCGCGTCGAGCGCGACCTGCATGACGGTGCCCAGCAGCGGCTGGTGGCCGTGATGCTCGCGCTGCAGCAGGCACGCCGGGCCGCCGATGCCGAGCCGGTTCCCGAGGTGCTGCGCAGCGAGCTCGACGCGGCCGCCCGCGAGACCACGGAGGCCGTCCGTGAGCTGAGGGAACTCGCCCGCGGGATCCATCCCGCGATCCTCGAGGACGAAGGCCTGGGAGCCGCAGTCGCCGCGCTGGCCCGACGGGCTGGCCTTCCGGTCGACATCCGCCTCGAGCTCGACGGGCGGCTGCCGCGGCTCGTCGAGTCGACCGCGTACTTCACGATCGCCGAAGCGCTGACGAACACCCAGCGGCACGCAGGGGCGACCCGCGCCACGGTCCGCGTCGTGCGCACGGGCGACTCGCTCGAGATCGAGGTGAGCGACGACGGCCGCGGTGGCGCAGCACCCGAACGCGGCTCGGGCCTCCGCGGGCTTGCCGACAGGGTAACGGCCGTGGGTGGTCGGCTCGAGGTGGACAGCGAGGCTGGCCGCGGAACGCGGGTCAGGGCAACCATCCCATGGGCATGAACATGCTGCGGGCGATCGTTGCCGACGACTCGGTCGTCATCCGGCAGGGCGTGGCAAGGATCCTCGCCGAGGGCGGCTTCCGTGTGATCGCCGAGGCGCGGGATGCGACGGAGCTCCTCGAGGCCGTCGCGGCTGAGCCGCCGCACCTCGCCGTCGTCGACATCCGGATGCCGCCCGGTGGCAATGCCGGGCTCGGCGCCGCGCTGACGATTCGCGACAGCCACCCGATGGTAGGCGTCCTCGTCCTCTCACAGTTCCTCGAACCCGAATACGTGCTGCGGCTGCTCGGGGCCGGCGTCGATCGAGTGGGCTACCTGCTCAAGGATCGCCTGGGCGAGGCGCGGGAGCTCCTCGACGCCGCTCATCGTGTAGCAAGCGGTGGCTCCGCAGTCGACCCGGCCGTTGTCCAGGAGCTCGTCCGGGCACGTCGGCGCGACGACCGGCTGACGCGCTTGACGGACCGAGAGCGCGAGGCACTCGCGCTGATCGCAGAGGGCCGCTCGAACCGCTCGATTGCAGAGCGGCTCGGAATCACCACGAAGACGCTCGAGGGAATGAGCGGCACGATCTTCGCCAAGCTCGGGCTCGAGGACGACCCCGACGTCAACCGCAGGGTGCTCGCTGTCCTGCTCTACCTCGACGGAGCCCAGTAGCGGTTGCCCGCGGCCGAGGTGCGTGCCAGCATGGCGCAGCCATGCGGCTCCCGTACTTCCCGCTCCACACCGTGCTCTTCCCCCACCTGCCGTTGCCGCTCCACATCTTCGAGGAGCGCTACCGGGCCATGACGCGCGACATCCTGGCCGACGGCTCGCCGTTCGAGGGGCGGTTCGTGGTGAGCATGATCACCCAGGGCCCGGAGGTCGGCGGCGATGCGTCGGCACGCGGGGTCGGCACCATCTGCGAGGTGCGCAGCGCCGAGGAGCTGCCCGACGGGCGCTGGGTGCTGCTGGCGGTCGGCGTGGCGCGCGCCGGGCTGGGCGAGGTGGATCGGTCCGGCGCCTACGCGCTCGTCGACGCCGAGCCGCTCGAGGAGGTCATCGGCGAGCGAGCGGACGACCTGCTGCCGGCCGTCCAGGCGGCGCTCGACGGCTACATGGCGACCGTGAAACGTTTCGTGGCCCACGCCGCGTCCGTAGCGCACGACTCGCAGGAGATCACCGACGTGGCCGCCTCGCTCGACCAGGTGCTGAAGCCGATCCGCCTGCCGGAGGACCCGGCCGCCGCGAGCTACGCCGTGGGTGGGGTGCTCCAGATCGAGCTCACCCGCAAGCAGCGGCTGCTCGAGCTCCCGGACGCCGCCAGCCGCCTGCGGGCCGAGCTCGACCTCCTGCGCCGCGAGTCGCGCCTGCTGGCCGACGGCGCCATGCCGCCGGTCCCCACCACCGACCTCGGCTACCACCCCAACTAGGCCGATGCCGCCCCGCGGCCGCCCGGCCGGGCTGCTCCTGGCCGGAGCGCTCCTGCTCGCCGCGTGCGGGACGCCGGGCGCAACGAGCACGCCGATTGCGGTTGCCACGCCCACCCCGACGGCGATCGCGACCCCGGAGGGACCGCCACCCAGCGGGTGGCCGTCCGATGCGCCGGCCGGGACCGACTACACCGTGCGTCCTGGCGACAGCCTCGCCGCCATCGCCCGCGCGTACGGCACCAGTCCCGAGCAGCTCGTGGCGTGGAACGCCGAACGCTATCCGTCGCTGGCCACCGATCCGGAGGTGATCGAGTCGGGCTGGGTCCTGCGCGTCAGCGCCGAGGCGGGTGTCACACCGCGACCCGGCGCGTCCGCACCGCCCGCTCCGACACCGCCGCCGGTCGCCAGCGGCTGCACCGCCGGCAATCGCGTCGCCGCCGGCTCGGCGCAGACCTTCACGATGATCCCCGACGCCGGGCCGGCGGTGGCGCTCACCTTCGACATGGGCGGGCGCATGGATCCGGCCGTCGCGATCATGGAGTTCCTGGTGGCGAACGAGGTGTGCGCCACGATCTTCGCCACCGGCGTCATGGCGCTCACGCAGCAGGGGACGGAGGTGATGGCCATCATCGCCGCCCATCCCGAGCTGTTCGAGGTCGCCAATCACACGATGTACCACTGCGACCTGGTGCGCGGTGGTGGCGGATCTCCCACGACCGCGCCGTGCCAGACGGGCGGCGCGCCGTCGGCCGACTTCATCGCGGGCGAGCTGACCGAGGCGGAGGCGATCCTGCGCGAAGGCACCGGCCAGGAGCCGACGCCCTACTGGCGCCCGCCGTATGGCTCGGTCAACGCGTCGGTGATCGGCGCGGCGTCTACGGTCGGCTACACGAAGACCTTCATGTGGGACATCGACACCGTCGACTGGAAGCCGATCTCATCCGGCGGCCCGACCGCGGAGCAGATCGCTGCCAAGGTCGTGACCGGCGCCGTGAACGGCTCGAACGTGCTCTTCCACCTTGGCGGCTACGAGACGCTCGACGCGCTGGCGCTCATCGTTCCCGGGCTGCGCGACCGCGGCCTCATGGTCACCAGCCTGTCGGATCTCCTGAACTAGCCGATCGGGATCGCGGCGCCGGTCAGCGGCGCGGAAGCCGGCGAGCAGAGGAAGACGGTCAGCTCGCCCAGCTGGCGCGGGGTGACCCATGCGTCGCGCTTCGCGTCGGGCCGGCTGGCGCGGTTGGCCGGCGTGTCGATCGTCCCGGGCAGCACGCAGTTGACCCGCACGCCCATTGGCCTGCCGGCCGCGGCGAGCGACTGGCTGAAGGCCAGGACGCCGGACTTGGCGACCGCCCACGGAGCGACGCGCGGGCCCGGCTTTGCCGCCGCCTGCGCGCCGATGGTGACGATGCTTCCGGCACCGGCCTCGCGCAGCGCCGGCAGCGCGGCGAGCGATGCCTCGACGACCGGGCGCAGCCCGCTGCCCAGCTGCTCGATGAAGTCGGCCCACGACAGCTCCTCCACAGCGGTCATCGCGAAGCCGCCGGTCAGGCACACGAGCGCGTCGAGCCCGCCCATCGCGGTCACCGCGTCGCGCACCGCCGAGCGCGCCGCGTCCGCCCCGTCGAGGTCGGCGCGGATCCAGTGCACGCCGGCTGGCCACGCCGGAGGATCGCGTCGCGTGGTGCCGGCCACCGACCAGCCGGCGTCGAGGAACGCCGCGAGCACGCCCTCGCCGGCGGCCGCGCTGGCGCCGGTGACCAGGACGCGGCCGGCCGCCATCGGTCTGGGCCGAGCCCTCAGCCGCCGGTCTCGGCGAGTCCGCGTCGCGGGCGAGAGGCGGCGTCGAGCGCCTCGCCGAAGAGGCGCACGGCGGTGTCGACCGCCTCCTCGTCGACGATGAGCGGCGGGCTGAAGCGCAGGCTCGCCTCGCCGCATTCGAGGACGAGCAGGCCGCGCTCGAAGGCCGCCTGCTGCACGGCGTTTGCCTCCTCGTGGCTGCCGAACTCGACCGCCAGCATGAGGCCGGCGCCGCGCACGTCGCGCACCCGATCGTCGGCCGACGACGCGCGCTCGATGCCCTCGCGCAGCCGCCGGCCGATGGCCTCGATCCCCGGCAGGTGCGCCTCGATGACGTCGAGGGTGGCGAGTCCCGCCGCCGCGCACACCGGGTTGCCGGCGAACGTAGACCCGTGCGCGCCCGGTGGCCAGGTCCACAGGCTCTCGCGTGCCATGAACGCGCCGATCGGCATTCCGGATGCGATCCCCTTGGCGGTCAGCACGATGTCGGGCTCGACGCCCGCCCACTCGATGGCCCACCAGCGGCCCGTGCGTCCCAGGCCCGACTGGATCTCGTCGGCGACAAGCAAGATGCCGTGCTCGTCGCACAGCTCACGGAGGCCGGTCAGGAAGCCGTTCGGTGCGGGGAAGTAGCCGCCCTCGCCCTGGATCGGCTCGATGACGATGGCGGCCACGTCGCGCGGGGCGATGAGGCGGCCGAGAATCGCGCGCTTCAGCACCTCGAGCTCGGCTGACCCGTCGCCGCCGGAGCCCTCGCGCCACGGGCGCACGCGCGGAAAGGGCGCGTGGTAGACCATCGGCAGCAGGGGGCCGAAGCCGGCGCGTTGCTTGATCTTCGAGTTCGTCAGGCTGAGCGAGCCCATGGTGCGGCCGTGGAAGGCACCCTCGAAGGCGATGATCCCCGGACGACCGGTGTGGTAGCGGGCGAGCTTGATCGCGCCCTCCACAGCCTCGGTGCCCGAGTTGGTGAGGAAGACGCGTGCCCGCTCCGCGAACGGGGCGATCGCTGCCAGCCGCTCCATGAACTCGACGTAGCGGGGCTCGTAGAAGTCGGTCGCGGCGATGTGGATCAGCCGCGTCGCCTGCTCGGTGATGGCGGCGACCACGTCGGGGTGGACGTGGCCGGTGCTGCAGACCGCGATCCCCGCAGCGAAGTCGAGGAAGCGGTTGCCGTCGACGTCGGTGACGGTGCACCCGCTCCCCGATTCGGCGACGAGCGGGTAGGCGCGCGTCAGCGAGGGGCTGGCGACCGCCTCGTCGCGGGCGATGAGCGCCCGCGCCCGCGGGCCCGGCAGCTCGGTGACGATGGATGGCGCGGCGCTGTTCGGGGCAGCCGCGGACGGGGACCTGGCCTCCGTGGTCATGGGTACGTGACGACTCCGGCTCGGAGCGGCGCGTCCTGCCCGCGCCCCTGGCTAGTTCGCCGCATCCTAGCAGCCCGGTCCAGACTCACCGTACGGCGGCAGACGCCTCACCGATGAGCCCCGGGCCGCGATAGACGAGCCCGGTCCACAGCTGAACCAGGTCGGCGCCCGCGCTGCGTGCCGCGCGCACGTCCTCGGTGGAGCCGATGCCGCCCGAGGCGACGATGGTGAAGCGCGCGCCCGTGCGCGCTCGCGCCCGCTCGATGGCGGCCAGCACGCCGGTGCGCAGGGGGCGCCCGGAGAGGCCCCCGGGCTCGGTCGCCGCCGGCGAGCGCAGCCCGTCGCGGGCCACGCTGGTGTTGGCGAGGATCAGGCCCCGCGCGGGCGAGGAGGCGAGGGCGTCGAGGAGCGCGTCGAGGGCCGGCTGGTCGAGGTCGGGCGCCAGCTTCACGAGCAGCGGGCGCTGCGGCTCGACCGCCGCGAGCGCAGCGAGCAGCGGCACGATACGCGCCGGATCCTGCAGGGCCCGCAGACCCGGCGTGTTGGGGCTCGAGACGTTGACGGCGAGGTAGTCGGCCACCGCCGCCACGGATCGGGCGACGGCCAGGTAGTCGTCGGTCACGCGCTCGGGGGGCGTGTCGCGGTTGGGCCCCACGTTCACGCCGACCACGAACCCCGGTGGCAGCGAAGGCCTGGCGGCGGAGATCCGGGCGGCCAGCGCATCGGCTCCGGCGTTGTTGAATCCCATGCGGTTGATGAGCGCCTCGTCGGCCGGGAGGCGGAAGAGGCGCGGGCGCGGATTTCCCGCCTGCGGGCGCGGCGTGATCGTGCCGACCTCGACGAACCCGAGCCCCAGGGCCGCCCATCCGGCGAGCGCAGCCGCGTCCTTGTCGAACCCGGCGCCGACCCCCACGCGGCCGCGAAAGGCGATGCCGAGCAGATCGACCGGGTCGCGGGACGCATCGGCCTCACCAACGCCGGACGCCAGGCGGCAGAGGGCGCGGCCGGGACCGGTGCGGCCGGCGAGCGCCAGGGCGCGCAGCGTCGCGGCGTGGATGGCCTCCGCATCGACGGCGAAGAGGAGCGGCCGCGCGACGCGATAGGCGGCGTCGCGCCACGTCATGGGTCAGTCGTCGTGGGCGCGCGGGAAGGCCATCTCCTCCGGGTAGACCGGCGGGAAGGCCAGGCCCTCGTCGTCGGTGGCGGGTCGCGCCGGGTCGGGAGACATGAATTCGTGCCAGACCTCGGTCCCCGCGGCGGGCGGGTCGTCCAGCTCCTTGATGGCGACGATCCCCTCGAAGCGAATGGCGCCGCTGCGGCCGTCCTCGGTCTCCACGTCGTCCTCGTAGAGGGGTGCGAGCTCGACCGCGCGGCCCAGCGCCGCCTCCTCGTCCGCGCCGTCCACCAGCACCACCCGGTCCTCCATCAGGGTCGTCTCGGGCGGCTCGCCCACGAGGTAGGCGTAGCGCAGCTGAACCGCGAACCAGCCCGAGGGCTCGACCACGGTGGCGGCGTCGCCGTTGCCGCGCGTGCGATCAGGCATCGGTGCCTCCGTCTCGCGCTGCTGCCTGCGCTGTCTGCGTCACGCCGGCGGTGGCTCGGAACCGATGACGGTCTGTGACTGTTCGCGCAGGAACTGCTGCACGTAGTAGGGACCGAGCCCGCTCTTGCCGGACGAGCCAGAGCCCTTCCAGCCCCCGAAGCTCTGGATCCCGGGCCACGCCCCCGTCGTGGCGCCGGCGCGCCGGTTGACGTAGACCACGCCGGCCTGGATCCGCTCCAGGAAGCGCGCGACCTCTGACTGCTCGCGGCTGAAGATGCCGGCAGTCAGCCCGTACGGCGTGTCGTTCGAGAGCGCGATCGCCTCGTCGAGCGAGTCGACCTCGCCCACCACG
>WUUC01241326.1_pt1 | contig 10740 bp, 12 predicted proteins | sample 6278441 | NCBI WGS metagenome assembly WUUC01 (sample SAMN13675441, study PRJNA597444) | soil metagenome | isolation source: soil | place: USA: Washington | collected 2017-10 | reverse complement strand
GGAGAGGTCGTTGTCGATCGTCTTCGGAACGCCGATGACGGCCATCCCGTCGGCGCCGGCGGCGGCGGCGACACCGAGTGTGTCTTCGCCCCCGATGACGATGAGCGCGTCGATCCGCTCACGCTCGAGGGAGGCGCGCACGCGAGCGAGGCCGTTGTCCATCTTCACCGGGTTCGTGCGCGAGGTCCCGAGGATGGTGCCGCCGCGGTGGATCAGACCGCGGGTGCTCGAGAGCGTGAGCTCCATCAGCTCGCCGTCGAGCACACCGCGCCAGCCGTGGCGGAACCCGATGATCTGGTGGCCGTAGATCCCCTCGCCCTTCCGGACGATGGCGCGGATCACGGCATTGAGGCCGGGGCAGTCGCCCCCGCCGGTGAGCACGCCGACTCGCATCGCGCCCTCCTGTCCCGATGGCGGCTGCGTTCTCGCAGGTCGACACTCATGTTGCCCGCCGAGCGGCCTCGATATCGCGGATCCGGCCGTCGGTAACCTTCCATTCACCATCGGGCCATTCGGCCATGAGGAGGGGGCGCCGATGAGTCGCACGGTACGGCGCCAGGTCATCGACCGCGTCACACCCCGACTCGAGGAGGGCGAAGAGATCCTCGGCGCGGCCTCCCCGTGGGGCGCGCGCCTGGGGCGCACGCCACTGCTGCTCGCCGGTCGCCACGTCCACCTGCTCGCGCTCACGGACCGCCGGCTGATCGCGTTCGAACGTCGCCGCCGGCGCCACCGTGGGGACGCGCCCGTCGTCGACGAGCCGATCGACCGGCTCGCGCTCTCGGCGGCACGCGCACGGCTGACGTTGTACCAGGTCATCGTCGTCGTGCGCGACGGGCCGCGGTACGTGTTCGAGTTCCGGCGCCGCGACCACGGCACGGGGCGCGCGCTCGTCCGGATGCTCCACGCGACCCGGCCGGCCTGAATGGCCGTCGTGCTCGCGATCGACGCGGGGACGACCGGCGTGCGCACGGTCGCGGTCGACGCGCACGGGCGCCCGGGCGCGTATGCGTACCGCGAGTTCACCCAGCACTTCCCGCGTCCGGGACAGGTGGAACACGATCCGCTCGACATATGGCGCGCGGTGGCCGACACGCTGGGCGAGGTGGTGGCGGCGCTCGACGGCCAGCCGGTGGCGGCGATCGGGATCACGAATCAGCGCGAGACGACGGTGGTGTGGGACCGCGCGACGGGTGCGCCGCTGCACCGTGCGCTCGTGTGGCAGGACCGACGTACCGCGCCGCGTTGCGACGCGCTGCGGGCCGCGGGTTCCGAGCCGCTCGTGCGCGCGCGTACCGGGCTCGTGCTCGACCCGTACTTCTCGGCGACGAAGCTCGAATGGCTCCTCACCGAAGGCGGCGTCGAGCGCTCCGCCGACCTCGCGTTCGGCACCGTCGACTCGTGGATTCTCTGGAACCTCACCGGGGGAACGTCAGGAGGCGTGCACGCGACCGAGCCGTCGAACGCGAGTCGCACGCTCCTCTTCGACATCGACGCGCTGACGTGGTCGCCGGAGATGCTCGCGCTGTTCGACGTCCCCGCCTCGTGCCTGCCCGGCGTGCAGCCGTCGAGTGGTCGCTTCGGCATGACCGCGCCCGATGCGGCCGCGGGTCTGCGCGTGCCGGTCAGCGGCATCGCCGGCGACCAGCAGGCGGCGCTGTTCGGGCAGGCCTGCTTCACGCCGGGAACGAGCAAGAACACCTACGGCACCGGGTCGTTCGTGCTCGTGAATCTCGGACCGACGCATCCCGCCCCGATCGACGGCCTGCTCACCAGCGTCGCGTGGACGATCGGTTCCGCAACCACGTACGCGCTCGAGGGATCCATCTTCGTGACCGGCGCGGCCATCCAGTGGTTGCGCGACGGTCTCGCAATCGTGGCCGATGCGTCGGAGGCTGGCCCGCTCGCGGAGAGCGTGCCGCACACCGACGGAGTCGTGTTCGTGCCCGCGTTCACGGGCCTGGGCTCGCCCTATTGGGACCCGCGCGCCCGGGGCGCGCTGCTCGGCCTCACGCGCGGCACCACGCGCGCGCACATCGTGCGCGCCGCGGTCGAGGCGATGGCATGGCAGACCGCCGACGTCGTCGAGGCGATCACCGCCGCCACCGGTACCCCGGTGACCGAGTTGCGCGTCGACGGCGGTGCCAGCGCCATGGACGTGCTGTGCCAGTTCCAGGCGGACGTGCTGGGTGTCACCGTGCGACGGCCGGTCGTGCGCGAGACCACCGCACTCGGCGCCGCCCTCCTCGCCGGGCTGGCCGAAGGCGTCTGGTCGTCACCGGAGGAGGCGGCGGCCGCGTGGCAGCAGGACGCCGCGTTCACGCCGAGCGCACTGCCAGACCTCGAAGGCCGCCGCGCCGCCTGGCACCGCGGCGTCGACCGCGCCCGCGGCTGGGTCGACGACGCCTGAGGCGCGATCGGCGGTCAGCCGAGCTTGGTGAGGGCGCGCCGGATGCCGCGCACCGCTTGACCGATGCGGTGCTCGTTCTCCACCAGCGCGAACCGCACGAAGCCCTCACCGCCGGGACCGAAGCCCACGCCGGGCGACACCGCGACCTTGGCTTCCCGGATCAGGAGCTTGGCGAACTCGAGGCTGCCGAGCTCCTCGTAGGGGCCGGGCACCGGCGCCCACACGAACATCGTGCCCTTCGGCTTCTCGATCTCCCAGCCGATGCGCGCCAGCCCGTCGAGGAGCGCGTCACGTCGGCCGAGATACACCTGGTTCACTTCGAGCGGGTAGTCGGGCGCTTCGTTCATCGCCACGATCGACGCGATCTGAATCGGCTGGAACGTGCCGTAGTCGAGGTAGCTCTTCAACTTCGCGAGCGCGGCCACGACCTCGGCGTTGCCGAGCAGGAAGCCCATCCGCCATCCCGCCATCGAGAACGACTTCGTGAGCGTGTACAGCTCGACCGCGACGTCGGCGGCGCCGGGAACCTCGAGGATCGACGGAGGGGTGTAGCCGTCGAACCCGAGATCAGCGTAGGCGAAGTCGTGGACGAGCAAGACGTCGTGCTCGCGGGCGAAGTCGACCATACGGGTCATGAAGTCGAGGTCGACACACGCGGTGGTCGGGTTGTGCGGGAACGAGAGCACGATCACGCGCGGCCGCGGCCACGAGTCTTCCCATGCTTCCAACAGGTTGGCGAAGAAATCCTGTTCGGGCCCGAGCCGTACGTGGCGAACCTCGGCGCCGGCGAACAACGGTCCCCAGATGTGGATCGGGTACGACGGGCTCGGCACCAGCGCGGCGTCGCCCGGGCCGAGCAGCACCCACATGAGATGCGAGAAGCCCTCCTTGGCACCGATGGTGGAACACACCTGCGTGTCGGGGTCGAGCTCGACCCCGAAGCGGCGGCGGTAGAGATCCGCGATCGCGAGACGCAGCTTCGGGATGCCACGACTCGACGAGTACCGGTGGTTGCGGGGGTTCTCGACCGCCTCCGCGAGCTTCTTCACCGCGACGTCGGGCGACGGGATGTCGGGATTGCCGAACCCGAGGTCGATCACGTCCTCGCCGCCTCGCCGGGCCTCGATCTTCAGTGCGTCCATGACGCCGAGCACGTAGGGAGGCAGGGCGTTGATCCGGCGGAACTCCATCATCTGCACGGTACCAGGGGCGTTTCGGGGCGCCGGGTAGCTTTCGCCGGTGCCCCCCGATGCCGTGCGACCGAACCCGTTCCGAGACTCGGGCACGCCGGAGTACTCCGCGCTCACCGCCGCGGTGCGACGCCTGCTCGACACGGTGGTCGACGCGCTCGCACTCGACGCGCAGACCCTCACCGACGCCGCGCGCGCCCTCGACGCCGTCTCTGCCGACCTCGAGACTGCCTGCGCGGAACTCCCGGGCGACCAGCAATCCGGCCGGCTCGACGGCCAGCGGGCACCGATGCCGGTGTGGACCTACGAGCGGGACGACGTCGACGGGTTCCGCGCCTCGGGAGAGTTCTCGAACGGGCACACCGGGCCGCCCGGAACGGTGCACGGCGGCTGGGTCGCGTTCGCGTTCGACGAGGTCCTCGCGTGGTCGATCGTGCACGCGGGCTATCCGGGCATGACGGGCAGGCTCACGATCCGTTACCGCAAGCCCACGCCGGTCGGCGTCCCGGTCGAGTTCCGCGCAGAGCCACCGCGCGTCGCAGGAAAGGTCGTCCACGTGCACGGCACGCTGACCGCGCAGGGAGTGGTCACCGCGGAAGCCGACGGATTGTTCGTGCACTTCCAGGGCCGACGCGACGCGGTGCCCTTCGGCCAGGACGGCGACCTGCCGTCCCCGCGTGTGCCGTTCCCGCGCGCGTCAACCCCGCAGGAGGGGTAGCACCTCCTCGCCGAGGATGCTCGCGTTCTCGGGGTTCGACGAGTCGACGGGACCGACGACGAGCAGATCGGCGCCCGCGTCGGCGTACTCGCGCAGCGCGTCGGCGACCCGCTCCGGACCACCCACGATCACGCCTGGCGCGGGCGAGAGCCGTTCCGCCTTCGCCGCCGCCGCGCGCTCGTCGGCGCCGAGCACCACGAGCCCGCCCCACGAGATCGCGAACGGCGAGCGCGCCGCGATGACGCGCAGGTCCGCGGCCTGCGCGCGGAAGTGCTCGATGCCGGGTCCCCACCGGTTCCAGCCGTCGGCGCGCGCGGCCGCGAGCGCACGCACGACCGGGTAGCGGCCGCCGACCCAGACCGGATAGCCGTGGTCGACCGTGGCGTCGACCGCGTCCCGCAACGCCAGGACCCGCTCCTCCACGGTGCCGAAGTCGAGCCCGAAGCTCTCGTTCTCCTCGCGGCTCTGCTCGTCGCCGGCGCCGATCGCAGCGATGAGCCGGTCGGGCCCGATGATGCGCGCCATCGTGTCGAAGCCGTTGGCGAGCACCGCGGCGGGCCGGAGCGTGGCGCGGGCGACGAGCGATCCGACGGCGATCCGACGGGTCTCGGCGGCGACCGCGCCCATCACCGTGAACATCTCGAGCGCGGGTCGCCGGGTGCCGTCGGCGCCCACGCGGAAGAGGTGGTCGTAGGCGAACACCGCGTCGAGGCCGGCGCCCTCGGCCGCGGTCGCGACCGCGAGCACGGGCGCGATCTCGGTGCGGAACGACGGGAGCGTGACGGAGAGGCGGGTCACGGGTCGAGGGACCGCGCCAGCACGGCCGCGCCGACGAGTCCGGCTTCCTGGCCGAGCCGGGCGGGCACGATGTCGACGGTCGGCCGATAACCGGCCCCCTCCAGGTGACCGGCGAACCACGAGCGCAACGGATCGAGGAGCACGTTGCCGAGCTCGACCAGGCCGCCGGAGACGAGCACCACCGAGGGATCGAAGATGTTGGCCAGCCCGACCAGCCCGACCGCGACCTGCTGCCCGTAGTCGCGGACGATCGCGAGCGCGTCGGCGTCGCCCGCCTGCGCGGCGTCGCCGACCAGCACGCCGGTGATCGCGGCGACATCGCCATTCGCACGCGCGAGCAGCGACGGCGCCGTACCCTCCGCCGCGCGCTCGCGGCCCAGCGCACCGAGCGCGGTGCCCGACGCCAGCGCCTCCCAGTGTCCCCGCTCCCCGCACGCGCACAGCGGACCATCCGGATCCACCTGGAAGTGGCCGACTTCTGCGGCGAAACCGTGCGCGCCGCGCAGCACCTTTCCTCCACTCACGATCCCGCCACCCACGCCGGTGCCCAGCGTCACGAGCAGGAAGTCGTCCATACCCTGCGCGGCGCCGTACGTGTGCTCGGCGAGCGCGGCCACGTTCGCGTCGTTGTCGATGACCACCGGAAGGCCCGTCGCGTCGGCGAGCAGCGCCCGCACGGGTGAGTGGATGAACGGAGGGATGTTGGGCGCGTAGTGGATCACACCGTCGCGGTCGATCATGCCCGCCGCGCCCACTCCGACGGCGCGCGCGTCGGGGCGGTCGCGCGCGAGGTCGGCGAGCGCCTGCGCGATGGCGTCGATGATCCCCTCGAGCGTCGTCGGCGTGGAGGTGCGTCGCTGCGAAACGATCGTCCCGTCGGCGTCGACGACCGCGGCGCGCAGGTTGGTGCCACCGAGGTCGACGCCGAACGTCGGCCTCGCCCGGGAGCGTTCGGTCACGCGGGTCGCTCGGGCTCGTCGCTCGCGCTGCGCAGCACGCGGTCGGCGGCGTCGATCACCGCGCGCGCGGCGTCGAGCAGTGCATCGGCGGCGGCCACGAGCGAGTCGCGGACTTCGGGAACCGTACCGAGCACTTCGGCGATGAGGGTCTCGAGGGCCGACGGTGGCGGCAGCACGCGTTCCTCCGTGCCCACCTCCTCGTAGTCGACCGCCTCGGGATGCGGTCGGTCGTCGGGCGTCGTCATCGGGTCACCGTGCTTCCGCCTCTCGCTTGAGCTCTTTCAACGCACTACCGGTGATCACGCCTGCTGCTCGCCGCTTCAGCGGCCCGGGCATGGGAACCGAGAGGTCGACGAGGAGCTCGTAGGTCACGCGGGTGCCGCCGCCTTCGGCGGCGAATGCATAGGTCCCCTCGAGCGCGCGCAACATGTCCCCTTCCACCAGCGTCCACGAGAACGAGGCGGGCGCGTCCCCGTAGTCATAGTCGAGGACGTAGCGCACGTTGCGACCCAGGGCGGCGGCACGGTACTCCACACGCGCGGGCCGGCCGGCGTCGTCGCGCGTGAGGATCGTCGCCTCCTTCACGTCCTTCGCCCATCTCGGGTACGACGCGAAGTCGGTGGCGAGGTCGAAGCAGTCGAGCGGATCGGCCTCCACATGGATCTGCTCGTGCGCCTCGTCGGCCATGGCGGATATGCAATCACACGCGCCGTCGAGGCGTTGCGGGAGGTCGGGGCGGGAACTTCCCGTGCCGCGCCGCCCACACGCCCGCCAGTCCGACGGGAAGCATGGGGACGAGCACGCCGAAGGGCTCCCACGCCGCGGTCGCCGCTGCGATCGCGAGACAGGCGAGGAACAGGACGAGGAAGTCGATCCGGACCCGTCGGGGTGCGGAGCCCTCGAGGAAGAAGAGGTTGGCAACAGCCACGTTGTCACCGCGAGTGCTGCGCGCCACCGCGATCGCGAACGCATAGACGAATGTGGCGATGGCGAGGAAGAAGAGGAGCAACGCGACCGCGATCGCGACCCCTTCGACCGCGTCCTCCTGGATGACGGCGGCCGGGATCGCAGTGACCGCGAACAGCGCGTTCGCAATCCATCCCGCGACGAGGATCGACCGGCCCGGCGCCCGGTCCGACGTGGCATCAGTGGCTCGACCGGAAGCGGTCATGTGAGCAGCCCGAGGCCCGAGAGGTCACCGGCGGCCAGTGGCGCGAGCCGTTCGACGAGGCGGTCGTACGAGAACTCCGACACCGCCCGGACGCGCGCCGCGTTCCCCATCCGCGCCCGCAGCTCGGGATCGGCGACGAGCCGGGCGATCGCACCGCGCACCTCGCGCGCACTCCGGCCGTCGACGACGAAGCCGGTGGTGCCGTCGACGACGGCTTCGTGGGAGCCGCCGCTGCGGCCCGCGACCACGGGCACGCCCGCGGCGGCGGCTTCGAGGAACACGATGCCGAAGCCTTCCGCTTCGAGGCCGAGCCACCGGTCGCGACACGGCATCGCGAAGAGGTCCGCGCTCGCGAGCAGGGGCGCCAGAGCCGCGTCGGGGACGCGACCGAGGAAGCGCGCCCGGCGGCCCAGCCCGCGCCGCGCCGCCCGCGCCTCCAAGCGGCGGCGGTCGCGCCCGCCGCCCGCGATCGCGAGCTGCACGTCGGGCAACCCGGCGACCGAGTCGATGAGCACGTCGAATCCCTTGCGCGGCACCAGCCGGCTCATCCCGACGACGAGGGGGCGCTCGTCGTCGAGCCCGAACGCCTTCCGCACCGCGAGGCTCTCGGCCGCGTCGATCGGGCGGAAGCGCTCGACGTCGACTCCGGGCGGGACGACCACACCCGGGAGCCGCCGCCGCGCGGCACGGACCGCTTCAGCTGCGGCGTACTCGCTGGCGGCGACGACGCCCGCGGCGCGGTGCAACACACGCGCGCCGAGCGCGCGTGAGCCGGGCAACCGGCCGGGCACGGTCACCTCGGCACCGTGCACGACCACGACGTACGGTGCCGCGCGCAGTCGCGGCGCGAGCTGACCGAGCGGCAGCCAGGGGTCGACGAAGATCACCTTCGCACCCACCTCCCGCGCGAGCGCGTCGATACGGCGCGCGAGCGACGACGTCGGGAAGAACTGCGATTCGCGCGCACGAACGACGCGGAACCGGCGGACCGCGTCCCATGCCTTGTCGTCGGCGTAGTTCGTGGTGAACACAGTGGTCTCGGTCGGGGGCAACCGTCGCCAGAGCTCGAACAGATACGACTGGATGCCACCGATCTTCGGCGGGAAGTCGTTGGTGACGAGGAGCGACGTCACGCCGCGGCGCGTGCGTGTTCGAGCGCGGCATCGAACGACGCCTGCTCATCGATCATCCGGCGGTACTGCATCAACTTCGCGGGCATCGAGAAGCCCAATGCCCCCACGAGACGGCCGGCGCGTCCGAACACCGCGACGAACCGGCGCTCGTCGAGCGATCCGTGCACGACGGCCATGTCGTCGTCGCCCCGGAAGTGGCCGACACTCTGGATCTTGCGGTCGTACTGGTCGGACCACACGAACGGCACCGGTGCGAACGGTTCGGGCGCAGCGCCATCGCCGTAGAGCAGCCGGCGCGCCGCCGCGACTCCCTGCTCCGACGCGTTCGTCCAGTGCTCGAGCCGCATCAACTCGCCGCCGAACAACGGGTTGGGCCAGCGCGTGATGTCGCCGGCCGAGACCACACCGGGTGCCGCGAGCAGCGTGGCGTCGCATACGACCCCGTTGTCGAGCTGGAGGCCGGACCCTTCGAGCCAGTCGGTGACCGGCGCGACACCGACGCCCACGACGACGACATCGGCGTCGACCGCGGTGCCGTCGTCGAGCCGGACCCGCTCCACCCGCGCGGTTCCGTCGAAGCCGGCGACCCCCACGCCGAGGCGGAGATCGACGCCGTGGTCGCGGTGCAACTCACCGCACACCATGCCGAGCACCGGACCGAGCCCGCGTACGAGCGGCGCGGGCAGCGCTTCGAGCACGGTGACCTCGAGGCCGCGCAATCGACACGTGGCCGCGACCTCGGAGCCGATGAACCCTGCTCCGACGACGACGACGCGCGGGCTCGCGTCGAGCGTGGCGCGGATCGCAAGCGCATCCTCGAGCGTGCGCAGCACGAACAGACCGTCGAGATCGGGCGTGCCCGGAAGCATCCGGGGCGCGCTGCCGGTGGCGAGCACGAGTCCGTCGAACACGACCTGCCCGCCATCGTCGAGGGCGACGCGCTTGCTCGCGAGATCGAGGCTGACCGCGCGCGTGCCGAGCCGCAGCTCCAGATCGAGGTCGTCGTACGACGCGCGCCGGAGCGCGACATCGTCGGGCCCGACCTCGCCCGCGAGGAACTGCTTGGAGAGGGGCGGGCGGTCGTACGGGAGCGTCGGCTCGGCGCCGATCAGGACGATGCGGCCGTCGTAGCCGTCCCGGCGAAGCGTCTCGGTGGCGCGCAGCCCGGCCAGGGAGGCCCCGACGACGGCCACGGTCTTCAACGCCATGCGGTGGATCTCCTCTCCCGGTCCTGCTGCGCCGCTGGCGGGGACGACGCCGAGGGGCAGGCCGGGCGCGCATCGACCCCTGTCCAGGGGGGGCGGACAAGGGCCGATGCTACGGCGCTTACCGGGCCGGAGGCCACGGGCGCTCGTACGTTGGCGGCTCCGGTACCCCTGCTCGGGGTAGGTGCCGGTGACTGACGATGAGAGTATTTACTCCGTAGTATCCTATGTCAAATCGGAGCCCCGGACCCAGCCTCGTCCGGATCCGACCACCGGTGACGGCGTCGACCGCCGAGCGCCGCGTACCCGAACCTGTTCGACCGGAGAACCTTCGACGTGAGTGATTGGCGCATCGACGAGCTGGCACAGCGGGCCGGGGTCGCGGTCGACACCATCCGCTACTACCAGCGCGAGGGCTTGCTTCCGGCCGGTGAGCGGTCCGGGCGCTCGATGCGGTTCGGCGCCCGCCACCTGGAGCGACTGGAACGGATCCGGGCGCTCCAGGCGCGCCGCTTCTCACTCGCCGCGATCCGGGAGCTCCTCGATCACGACGGCGGCCCGTCCTCGTTGGAGTCGCTGCTCGCCGGGCACGATCGCTCGACGTACGACCGCGAGGAGCTCTTGGCCGCGGCCGGCCTGGGCGCCGACCTCGTGCGCGAGCTCGAGCACATCGGCCTGCTCCGGGACCCGAAGGAGTCGGGCCTCGACGCGTACGACGCCGACGACGTCGACATGCTCCGGTCCTTCGCCGACCTCCACAGTCTCGGCGTTCCCGACCCGGTGCTCCTGGAGTTGGCGCGGATCCTCGACGCGGGCATCGAGTCGGTGCAACGACAGACCGCCGCAGTTTTCCACGGTGACGAGGGTCCCGACTGGGGCGCGGGCGTGCGCGAGGAGTTCGAGTCGACGACGTCGGACCAGGCTGCGCGCGTGGTGCGCGACATGCGGTCGATCGCCGACTACGTGCAGCACCGCGGGATCCAGCGCGCGGTGCTCCGCGAGCTCGGCGAGCCCTACTCCGAGGAGTCGCGCGAGACCTGAACTCTCGCTCGCTCGTAGCGTCTGGTCGCTCAGGCGGATCGGGGATACCCCGATCCGCTTCCTTCGCTCCTGGGCCTGGGTCGCTCAGGCGAATCGGGGAAACCCCGATCCGCTT
>WUUC01090097.1_pt1 | contig 10740 bp, 8 predicted proteins | sample 6278441 | NCBI WGS metagenome assembly WUUC01 (sample SAMN13675441, study PRJNA597444) | soil metagenome | isolation source: soil | place: USA: Washington | collected 2017-10 | reverse complement strand
CGGTGAAATGGATCTGACAGTTGACATTCCCGCCATAAAGCGGAAGAAGGTCGTACGCATCGGCCTGGCATGCGATCGATTGAAAAATCCCACACCATCCGGATCGTGCCGTCATCCATCTGATGCGGGTGTAGGTTGGGAGGACCGATCTCCACGTAGAGATCAGAGACTTGTCCTCCGACCCACCGGCTGATGACCTCATCCCACGTCCGGTACGGCCCCGCGACATCTCGCTTGACGGCATTTTTGCTCTCCTCCACGCATCCCGTCAGCGCCAATGGCAGGAACCAAGCCGAAACAAGAATGACGAAAACGATCAATCTCATCTGAGCATGCTGGTCAGGGTGACGCCCGCGGAGCATGACCCTGGCGCGGAGCGTAATGGCTATCCTTGAGCGTGTCAACGCTCACAGGGGCTCCAATCGGGCGTGCGATTGATTACCGCCTCAATCCTGAAGTAGCCTAGGACTTCCCGTCCGACCACGGCAGTTGCTCCAGGAAAGGAGATCCCCTGCACATGACCGGCTTTCCGATCGAAGTTGCATCGCGTATCAAGACGTTGCCTCCGTATTTGTTCGCTGCCATCGACAAGATGAAGCAAGCGGCGATTGCCCGTGGAGTGGATATCATCAACCTGGGAATAGGCGATCCGGATCTGCCGACGCCGGCACCGATTATCGACAGCCTCGCGGAAGCCGCCCGCCTTCCGAAACACCATCAGTACCCGTCGTATGAAGGCATGCTGACGTTTCGCCAGGCCGTGGCGGATTGGTATCACCGCCGGTTTAGCGTGAAGCTCGACGCCGCCAACGAGGTGTTAACGCTGATCGGCTCAAAAGAAGGCATTGGCCACATCCATTTGGCATTCGTCAACCCAGGCGATATCGTGCTTGTGCCAAGTCCGGGCTATCCCGTCTATCCGGTTGGCACAGCGTTCTCAGGCGGCCTCTCGCATATCATGCCGCTGACGAGGACGAACGGATTTCTGCCAGACCTGGACGCCATTCCGAAGGATGTGGCCAAGAAGGCCAAGTTGATGTGGCTTAACTCGCCCAATAATCCGACTTCGGTCGTCATGACCAAGGAGTACTTCAAACGGGTCGTCGAGTTCGCTTACGAACACCGCATCATCGTCTGTCATGATGCGGCGTATTCAGAAATCTTCTACGATGGCAAGCGTCCTGCAAGCTTCATGGAAGTGGATGGCGCCAAGGAAGTGGGCGTGGAATTCCACTCGCTCTCGAAAACCTACAACATGACGGGCTGGCGGCTTGGCTTCGTCGTGGGCAATAGGGACGTACTGGCCGGCCTCGGCAAGGTGAAGAGCAATCTGGATTCCGGCGTGTTTGAGGCGGTGCAAGCGGCAGGCATTACGGCGCTCGGACTTGACGATACGGTCACAAACCATATCAGGCGTATTTATCAAGAGCGCCGGGACACGCTGGTGCCGGGGCTGAAGTCCATTGGACTCGAGGTGGAGACGCCGCCCGCCGCCTTCTATATCTGGGTGACAGTGCCGAACGGGCACACCTCCGCGTCGTTCACCGCTCACTTGCTGGAACAGGCCGGCATCGTCACGACCCCGGGCAACGGATTCGGGGCGCCGGGCGAAGGATATGTCAGAATGACCGTGTGCACGTCCAAAGATCGATTGGCAGAGGCCATTGAGCGAATGAAGAAATTGGCAATGTGACGCATGATGAGAGAGACGGTCTACATCGGCTTCGGCTCCAACGTTGGAAATCGCGTGGATTTTTGCGACCGTGCGGTAACGCTTCTCGGTCTACTCCCTCACTCTCAAGTCACCGGCGTCTCGCTCCTGTATGAGACGCAGCCGGTGAGAGACAGAGCGGATCCAGCTGAGGGGTGGTTCCTGAACGGGGTCGTCGAGCTGGAAACTGAAATCGCTCCGCAGAGCCTTCTCGGCATGTTGAGAGAGATTGAGCGCTCGCTGGGTCGCGACGAGGAGAACCGCTCCGGGCCGCGAACCCTCGATCTTGATATGCTTTTTTACGGTCAACGGGTGATTGACGAGCCGGGCCTGACGGTGCCTCATCCGCGGCTGCACTTGCGGCGCTTCGTCCTGATGCCGTTGAGTGAACTCGCCCCCTTGTTTGTCCACCCCACGCGTCTTCGTTCGGTGAACCAGATGCTCGCCGACACTACCGATACATCGGAAATCCGCCTCCTGTTTCCCCAACCTTCAACGACATACGGCTCACGGCGGACCTGCAGCCCTCGTATGGATTCATGAAAACGATCCGCTCTCCCGTGGCGATGGCAGCCTGGAGCAAACGGCTGCAGTGCGAAGGAGTCGTGATCGGCATGGTTCCGACGATGGGCGCGTTGCACGCCGGACATCGGGCACTGATCCGCGCGGCGCGGCGGCTGTGCGATGCGCTGGTCGTCAGCGTCTTTGTGAACCCTACGCAGTTCGCTGCCGGTGAGGATTTGGCAACCTACCCGCGTCCGATACAGAACGATCGCGTGCTTTGCCGGGACGAAGGCGTGGATATCTGTTTCGAGCCGACAGCTTCCGCCATGTATCCGAAAGACTTTCAAACCCTGGTGACCGTGCCATCCATTGGTCGTCGGTGGGAAGGCGAGTTTCGACCGCATCATTTTACCGGCGTCGCAACGGTCGTGGCCAAGCTGTTCGGCATCGTCCGGCCGGAGCTCGCCCTGTTCGGGCAAAAGGATTACCAACAGTCGGCGCTGGTGCAACAATTGGTGAAAGACTTATATCTGGGCACCCGCATCGTGGTTCGTCCGACGGTGCGGGAACGCGACGGCCTCGCCATGAGCTCACGGAACGTCTTTCTTTCAACAGAGGAACGCAGAGTTGCACCAATTTTTTTTCATGCGCTAGAGGCGGGCCGTCAGGCCATCGAGGCGGGCCTGACCGATCCGGAGTCGGTCCAGGCGATGATGCGAAATGTAATTGCGGGGGAACCTACTATTCGAATCGACTACCTGGCCGTAGTCGAGCCACGTACATTGGAACCGCTCGCAACCATTGATCGCCAGGCAGTTATTATCGGTGCAATCCGCCTCGGCTCAGTCCGGCTCATCGATAACGTGATCGCGCGCGGAAGACGGCGACGGTCCTAGTGTCCGCCTCAACGCCGGCGCCGTCAGTCAAAGGGTCAGGCGTTCGTGACCGGATGGCGTCCTTGACTCACGAGCAAGCCGAGGACCACTTGACTGAGGCGGCGTTGGTCGGGTAACGGGATTTCAAGAAACCGTAGCCCTACCGACGTCGGATGCACGGAACAAACCATCGCCGTTTCAATTCGGATCGCCTCGTCTTCCTGCTCAGGCTTGAGGACGAGGCCTAAGAACGTCCCACGCGGCAAGCCTGTGCTTTGCAGCGTGCAGCCGTCCATCGAAATGTCCGTGATGCGATTGGTCGAGTGCATGCGGTTGTCGGCAAGGAACTGCGCCTGTATGGAGGTGGGGAGCCGCTTGTATTGACGACGATCGAACCCTTGAACGCTTTGGCCGGCCTCTCGATTGAACGCGTGGAATTTATTCATGCACAGCTGGCACCGAAAGAAAAAGACATGCACTTGCTGCAACACGCGCTCCATCATCCCGGCCTGGGGCGCGACGCGGACGAACGGCGTTCCACAGTTGGGACACCGAAGCATTTTCATCCTCTCGATTCCGTCTCCATAAGTTGCGTAGATGCGCCCATTCGTTTTTCTTGAGCCTGTTGGTCGGCCACGATCGGTTCGATGGCGGCGGGCGAATAGGTGGCCGGCTTCACCCATTTCCCATCCTCCCGCTTGTGGCCCCCTACTTTACTCATGTTTGACCGATGCACCTCGCGGAATATCGGTTCCATCTCGATTCCGTACGACACGGCCGTCCCGTACACGACGTACAAGAGGTCCGCGAGTTCTTTCGCGACGGCCGTCAAGTCATCGGTGCGCATCGCCTCTTTCAATTCCTCGAATTCCTCTTGAATCAAGCGCTCGCGGAGGATGCGGGTCCGCTCGTCAATGACACCCGGCGTCCGTTGGACGAGAATGTCAAACATCCGATGGAATTCCTTCACCATCGATTGGGGAGTTGCCGGCGATGGTTCATTCCTGGTCATAGGGTAAGGCCTTTCGCGGTACGACTTCCACGGGACTGAGTGCGGCAACATCCTTATCGGACGACACGCCGAGTTCCTTAAACCGGCGCGCTGCCGGCAAAATTCTGGTCTCAAGCGATCCTACCGCTTTATTATAGGCGAGCACGCTCTTGCCGAGCGACTGCCCGACGTCATTCACATGCTCGGCAAGACTGGCCATCCGTTCGTAGAGATCTTTGCCCAATCGACCGGCTTCCTCGGCATGCGCGGTGAGCCGTTCTTGCCTCCAACCGTAGGCGATGGCCCGCAGCAGCGCCATCAGCGTCGTCGGCGTGGCCAGGACTACCCCCTGTGCGAATCCATCTTCGATCAGTTGGGGATCCTGTTCCAGCGCCGCCCCGAGGAACTGTTCTCCCGGTAAAAACAGCACGACGAACTCCGGTGCCTGATCGAATTGGCTCCAATACGCTTTCAGGCTTAAATCACTGATGCGTTGCCGCACCTGTGCCGCATGACGCCGCAACCCTTCCGCGCGACGCGCATCATCTGTCGCTTCATGCGCTTCCAGATATCCGGCCAGCACCGTTTTCGCATCAACGATGATCTGGCGGCCGCCGGGCAATTGAACGACCATGTCCGGCCGCAGACGGCCGTCAGCGGATGTCACCGATTCCTGCTCGTGAAAGTCGCAATGGGCGACCATACCGGCCAATTCGGCCACGCGCTTGAGCGTGATTTCACCCCAGCGGCCGCGGACAGCCGGCGCCTTCAATGCATTGACGAGGTTGCCGGTTTCCTGTTGGAGCCGCTGCTGCGTTTCTGCGAGTAACTTTAGATGCTGGTCCAATCCCCCATAGGCAGCTTGGCGTGATTGCTCCAGGTGACGGAGCTGTTCGTCATACCGATGCAGCGACTCCGAGAGCGGTTTGACCAACTCGTCGATCGCTTGCTGACGCTGGACCAGATCGCCTTTGGCCTCGGCGTGCAACGTCTGGAACCTGCTCGTCGCCAGAGTGAGAAAGGCCTCATTGTTCTGCTTGAGCGCCTCGCCCGAAAGGGCCTGAAAGGAGTCTGCCAGTTCTTGCCGCGCTTGGGCGAGCAGCGCCTTCTGCTCCTCCACCCGTTTGGCGGTTTCAATCGCTTGGGTTTCAGCGACGGCGCGGCCATGCGCAACATCGGCGAGTTCGCCTCTCAGGCGATCGATTTCCGCATGGTCTGCCTGCTCGGCGCGCCGTAATTCGCCGACGAGCGTTTCGGCTTTTTGCGCGCGCTCGACGGCTCGAAGCAATTCGGATTGAGCTCTTGCCCTTGAGCGAGCGGAGACCCAAACGGCCGCGACCAGGCCGCCCAGCACGATACCGGCGAGGATACCAAGACCGAGAGCAGTACTCTCAACCATAGATCGCGCTCCGCGTCCTTACACGGCGAGAAAACGTTGGTCCCGGTATGGATATGTGGACAGGTAATTGAATTAGCTTCGGGAGGGTACGTAATCTCACTGGAAACGTCAAGAGCAGGATGATACGCAAAGCCGTTCGGCCCTCCTCGGAAAATCTTGGTGAAGAAGATTCGCTTAGGGTTGTTGACCACCGGTTCAGTTGGCCTGAGCGAAGGACTCCTAGACGCCGATCGCCGGCGATGTTTCCCTCCTAGGAAGTTCTTAGGTTTCCGAGGCCTCGGAGCGGAGTCACGCACCCCTCCGCGGCATCCAGGATGACGGATTCGCCTTCAGACAGACGAGACATGGCATGATGCATGTTGGCGATCGTCGGCAATCCATATTCGCGTGCGATGATGGCGCCATGGGAGAGTGTTCCGCCCATTTCGGCGATCAATCCACCGGCGATGCCGAACAGAGGCGCCATACCCGGATCGATCACCGGCGCCACGATAATGTCACCTCGTTCCACACGGCTCCAATCAGCGGTCGATCTGACGAAAGTCACGCGCCCGGCGACCCGCCCAGTGCTGATCGGGATGCCACGGAGCGGCTCGTTCAAATCCACTACGGCCGAATTGATCGTTCCCTGCGAATCCCCCCTTCGAAGCGTGTCCGGAACCTGCATCGTTAGCCACCGCTCGCGTTCGGCACGCCGGGCGCTGATCAGCGCAGCCAGACTGTTGGTTGGCTTCGAAGCCAGCGCTTCGCGCTCCTCGAGCGTGAAAAGGAAGATGTCGTCCGAAACACTGAAGACGCCCTGTTCCACCAGGAGTTCTCCCACACGCAGCAATAGATTTCGCGCCGCGAGGGAAAACCACATCAGATGGTGACGATTGGCTTCACGTAATGCAAAGAACCGGCACAACCGCCGATACCACCACAGAAAGACCAGCCAGCGATCAATACGCCACCCGCAGCGAGCCTTGATCATGGCCAAGGCGCGGCCGCTGGTTTCGCGTTGACGGCTGGCGATATCTCCGGAGGTTTGAGGCGGTCCCTCGAGCTGCGTTTTGACCACGTCCAACAGGGCTTGCTGCCGATCGGAAAGGCGAGGCGACATCACGTCCGATTCGCCGAGCCCGCGATGGCCATAGTCTTCGATAAAACGGTTGAGGGCGGCAACAAAGGGACTGCCCTCGAGCCTTTGACGATAGGATTCCGGTTGCCATCCCGCTCGAAGGGCATGAGAAACGGCCTCGTCACCGCGTGCAAGCTCGACCAGTTCGGCCACGCGCACGATTTGTTGCGCGCTGATGACGGTGCCTTGACCCTGCAGAGAGGCATTGAGCAGACTGCGCCAGTCGTCGCCGAGCCAGCGCGGCAGCAGCCGGCTCAAGGCCTGTAAACATTGACCCACCCCCGCCGCAATGCCGAATGTTACTTCCCGATGATCAAGCCAACGCTGTAACTGGTCGAGCCTCCTTCCGGTTTCGTCAAGCGACAGATGACGGACACGGTCTCGTGTGTATTGGGCCGCAAGTCCTTTCATTTCGGCGAACCAAATTGGACTCGAACGCAGGGCCCGCCGCATTTCCTGCGAAATCAACCATGCGGCGCGCAGGTACGCAGCCAATCCGAGCGGTTGAACGATCGGCGGCGATCTCAGGAGTTCGCCCCCCATTTGTTCGATATTAAGGACGGGATCGCCTCGGAGCTGTCCGACCAGAACGTGAAACAGCGACGCGTTGAGATACGGGCGGCCCCATAGAACGCGAACCGACGAGACGTGTGGCGGGATTCGGCAACCGAATCGGGCATAGTGTGAGAGGATATGCGTACTCATAAAGTATCGGAGGAACGAAATTCCCATCGGACTGGGCACGTCGGGCATCGTTTCCTTGAAATTCGCTCTTGACCACTCACTGTCATCGTCGGTGAGTTCGAAGGCCGGTCGGACCGCCGTGAGAGGCCGGGCTTGCAGCAGCCACAGCCGCTCGTTTTCGATGGCCCATTCCACATCAACCGGTTTCCCAAACATCCGCTCGATTCCCTTGGTCACCTCTGCCACCTCGAACAGTTCTTGATTTGAAAGAGAAGATTCAGCTGTCTCTGCGGAAGCAACTCGTTCGCCGGAGACGCCGTTACGGGGAAGACACAGCCGTTCCTGCTGCGGTGCGGGCATGTGCCTGACCACTCGGACGGGATGGCGGTCCTGCATCTCAACCGTGTACTCATCCGGGGTGATCGTGCCATCGACGAGAGGCCGTCCGATTCCAGGGATTGCATTGATCGTCACATGATTGCCTCGTCCGGTGACAGGATGGATGGAAGTGGCCACCCCGGCGATCCGCACATGCAGCATCGGCTGAATGACGACGGCCATGTCAGGCGGCCCCTCGAAATTCTGTCTCTGTATCATGTACTCCATGACACGCTCTTCCCAAACCGATGCCCAGACCATCCTGACGCCTTGCGCAACCTGTTCCCACGACAGACCTAGCTGCGTTCCATACAGGCCGGCGTAACTCGCCTGAGCCATATCCTCTTGGGAAGCCGATGAACGCACGGCCCACCCCGTGTCCGCCGGAGTGGCCTGTTGATTCATCGCTTCACGCGCCTGATACACGAATTCAGTGACGTCCGCTTGCCTGACCGCCTCGCGGCAATCCTCTAACTCGCGTCGCCGGTCCGTTTTTTCTCGTTCGAGCGCACGCCGCCACCGTTTCAGGGGAGAAAAGCCGATTGCCTGCAGGGCTTGGCGATAAGCAGATGTGGTGACGCAGCAACCAGGAGGAACCGAGAAGCCTGCTTCCATAAGGCGGAACAGACCCACGGCCTTACCTCCGGCAAGTGCCGGATCCTGGCACTGTGACAATGGAAGCACGAAGGAAGACGCCATCGGTCGGCATAGTAACTAGAAGAGAAACAGGAGGTAAAGGTCGTTGACGTTTGTCCCCGTTGGACCGGTGATAATATGACACCTCAGGCGCTTCAACGCGCGATAGGTGTCGTTGTGAGACAGCGCTGCGTCGAAATCAATTCCCATCCGCCTGGCCCGGGACCACGTGCCTCCGTCCACGAGCGCTCCGGCGACATCCGTCGGGCCATCGGTGCCGTCGGTGCCGATCGCGGCCACATACACACCTGGAAGTCCCTCTATCGCCTTTGCAGCTGCCACCGCAAATTCTTGAGCACGGCCTCCTTTGCCGCTCCCCGTGACAGTCACCGTTGTCTCGCCTCCGGCTATGACGCAGCACGGTGTGGACGTCTGCCCTTGCTTCGTCAGCTCGTGACGAGCAGCTTTCACGAAGGATACCGCTGCCGCCCGGGCTTCCTTCGTGAAAGGGGCCAATCGGACAGTCCGCATTCCCATGGACCGGGCTCTCGATGTGAGCGCCGCAAGCGCTGTCTCATTGTTGCCGATAATCTCGTGGTGAACTCTTCGAAACAGGTGAGCCGCCGGTTTGGGCGTGTCCTCCAACCGTCCGCTCACACCACGCATCAAGTGAGCTCGCACCGACCGCGGGACCGAAGACCACAGGCCGCGGCGGCGTAAACAGTCAACGGCCTGATGGTAGGTACTGACATCGGCGAAGGTCGGCCCGGACGCGATCACGCTGAGATCGTCGCCGATCACGTCCGAGAGGACGAGGGAAATGATGGTCGCGTTCGTGGATGCCGCCAAACGGCCGCCCTTCAGATCCGATAGGTGCTTGCGCACCGTGTTTAGTTCGGCGATTCCGGCGCCGGAGCGAAGGAGCTGTCTGGTCACCTGCTGTTTGTCAGCGAGCGTCAGACCCGAAGCCGGTACAGGCATTAAGCTGGAGGCACCTCCCGACAAAAGGACGACCAACAAGTCCTTGTCCGTAAGGGATGCGACCAACGCCCTGATCCGGCGAGCCGCCGCAACACCCGCACGGTCAGGGACCGGGTGGCCTGCCTCAGCCACCGAGACGCGTGCGGTGCGGACTCCATGGCCGTATTTCACGATGACCAATCCGCCATGCACATGCCGACCAAGCGTCCGCTCAATCGCAACTGCCATGTGGGCTGCCGCTTTTCCGGCTCCGACGACCACGACTCGCCTGTAGTCCCGCAGGTCATAGCGCCGCGATCCGACCGTCAAGACATCGCCGTGTTTATGAACACTTCGCCGCAAGGCATTAGCGGCATGGGACGCATCCAACGCATCCTTCACCATCAGGGTGAGGAACCGGCGGACAGGAGAAGCGGGAAACTGCACGGCTTTCGAGGAGCGCGTTATGGAGCTTTGTCTTGCTTGAAGCAGCGGTCAGGGCAGGTTTGACGGGGGACTCTGATTTGATAGGTCCCGTGGGGCAGGAAGTCTTTCTTGAATTCCGGATTCAGCATTTTGAGTTCAAGGAAATAGGTGCCGAACTCTTGGGCGATCGAAGTCAACGCCCGTTGTGGTTCCTTCACGTTGACGGTGATGGTTTCGGTTTCCAGTGGAATATACAGGTCCTTCTTGCTCAATCCGAGATACTTTTCCGGCTGTGAGTAGATTTCCTTCGCGGCAATGATCCGCGGAACATAGCGCATGGTCTCTCGCGGGCCATGCATCTTCCAGTAGTCCGTGATTTTCTGGTCCTTCAATAGCCTGCGAATGCGCTCTTCTCCGGCATTGTAGGATGCCATCGCCATGAACCAATCGTTTTGTTGGAAATCCTTAAGATACTTGAGATACTTGACGGCGGCTTCCGTCGACATTTCCAAGTTCCGGCGCTCGTCTCGCACGGCATCACTCTTGAGCCGATACCGCCGTCCCGTCGATGGAATGAACTGCCATGGCCCCGAGGCCTTCGCCTTCGAATAGGCGGCCGAGATGCACTTGCTTTCAACCAGCAGCATGTACTTCAGATCATCGGGCAGGCCGGCTTCAGCCAATTGCCGCTCTGCGGGCGGGAAGCAGCGGCCCGTGCGTTTGGCGAGAATGATGCTTTCGCCCTGATCTTCAAGAAATTGGTAGAATTCGTATTCAATCCGTTCGCGAACCTGCCAATTGTCGAGTGGCACGGCTTGGCCGGCGAACGTCAGCTTGTCCGGAAGCTTGAAAGAACTGAGAAAAAACCGTTCGCCGTCCCGTTTGATCTCCGGAAGGATGACGAGGCGATCCTCGGTTTCGTTGGCTCCGTCGACCGGATCGGGGGCAAGGTCGCGTTCCGTTTCGCCCGCTGCGGCCCCTTGAGAAAACAACTCTTTCCCGGGAGCATCCAATTGCGGCTGGCCTTGCGTCGGAATGGGAATCATGACTGCTAGG
>WUUC01136901.1_pt1 | contig 10741 bp, 23 predicted proteins | sample 6278441 | NCBI WGS metagenome assembly WUUC01 (sample SAMN13675441, study PRJNA597444) | soil metagenome | isolation source: soil | place: USA: Washington | collected 2017-10 | reverse complement strand
CGCTGAGCTGGAGTCGGAGCCGCGCGAGGCAGTTGTCGCCAGGTATTTCCCCGGCCGCACGGTGGCTGGGGCAGAGGAGATCGACGAACAGGAGACGCAGGATGACCGGAGAACCGAGTCAGAAGCTCCGCCAGTGGCGGATTGCGCATCCGGAGACGATGACGGTGATCGTCAGGGACCACGACCGGGAGGCCGCGACGTGGGGCAGCTCGGGCCCGTGGAGCCCGGCGTTGAAGACGGTGGAGATCTCGGTGAAGTGCCCGGAGTGCGGCGGGCGCCGCGGCGAGGTGCGCGGGCACAACCAGCGCGAGGACGGGGTGTCGTTCCACGTGAACGTGTGGGCCAACCCCTGCGGCCACATCGACTACTACGCAAGCGTGATCCACGAGGCAAAGGTCCGGATCGAGCTGCTCGCAACGAGTTCGGCCAGCTGGACCACTCTGGCGTCGAAGACCAGGCGCCAGCCACAATGAAGTCCCCCGGCGCTGCCGCGCGCGGGGAAGCGAGAGATTCAGGAGAAGATCATGGAAAGGTTCGACCTGACCCTGCCCGGGCGTCAGCCCGCGAGCGTTGATGACGAGCTGTGGCGCATCGTGTTTCAGGCCCCGCTCTACGGCGAGCTGAAGGTGCTTCGGGTCGACGACGTCCCGCGGGCGCATGCGGAGCAGGTGTTCACCGCTTGGGCCACCCGGCCCGACCTCTGGTCGATGTTCTGCACCGACTGCGCGCCCGGTGTCGGCGAGCGATGCCAGCACGGCCCGCGGCCGGACGGCGCGCCCCGTGGGTGGCTCAACAGCGACATCGAGACGATGCGCATCATGCCGATGCGCGAGGCCCTCTGATGTCGGATCGTCAGTTGATCACCATCCTGCCGAGCCTCGTCCGCAACGTCACGCTGGGCACCTCGGACCTGTGCGACATCCAGGTGGAGCAGGTCGGCCCGGTCCGGGCGCTCCACGCAAAAATCGCCAAGAGCCTGCTGAACGGGTACGCGGTAACTCCCCTGGACCCGACCGGTCCGGTGCGTATCGAGCGCGGCCAGCGCTCCTTCCAGATCTTCGAGACGACCGTGCTGGAAAGCGGCGACGTGATCCGGCTCGGTGGCCGGGTCCGGCTGCTCTGGGCACCCGATATCGCAGTCGCACCGGCCAGCTGACCGCCGCGCCGCTGCGCCCGGTCTACGAGACATCACAGGAGAAGATCATGAAGTTGCTGGAACAGGTCATCAAGTTCTTCAGCCCCGAGCAGGAGACCGCCTCGTTGCCGGCGCCGGACGACGGCGAGGAGCGCTGGGGCGTCACCTTCAACGCCCCGCTGCCCGAAGGTCTGGGCACCGCATGCCTGCACGACGTACGCCGGCGCGACGCCGAGATTTTCCTCGAGCAGCGACGCGACACTCCGGAGAGGCACGTCAAGTTCTGCTGGGCCTGCCCGACCGGCAGCGACGCGCTCTGTTCGCATAACGAGACCGTGCTGCAGCGGGGTTGGTTCTATCACGAGATCACCAATCCTCGGATCATGCCGATGCACGACTTCATCTGCCAGTGCCACTGACCAGCATTTCTGTCGTACCCACGTTGGACGATTGATGGTGGGAGCCGAACATGCGTTCGGCTCCGCGCCACCGCCGTGCAACGCACGCGGACGAGAGGAAGATCATCATGAGTATCCCGCTGGCGGTCCCGCCGCCGCACACCACGGTCGCCATCGGCTCGCACACCAGCTGCGCGGTGCAACTGCTCGACGATGCCGAGGTCTACCCGCGGCACTGCGAACTGTCCCGCGGGCACGGCGAGGTCCAGCTCTACGCCCAGGCGCGGACCATGCTGCAGCGCAACGGCCGCCGGTTCAGGATCGAGGGCATCGAGACCCTGCGCTCCGGCGACGTCATCGTCGTCGGCAGCACCGAACTGCACTGGCAGGGGTAGTGCGATGAGCGACCTGCGTTCCGCCGAGTCGACCGCGCAGTCCGACGATGCGCTCTACCGGCAGATCGTGCTGCGAGCGGCCGGCGCGTGCGCGCACTGGGCGGTGCCCGCGTTCACCGGGCACCTGGACCTGGCGTTGTTCCCCCGCGGGCGCGGCCCGATCGAGCAGCAGATCCCGTACCGGGTGGGCACACGGGTCGTTGAACGGGGCGTCTGGCGGGTGATGCTGTGCCGCGCCGATGCTCTGCCGGCCGGCGCGTCCACCGCCACCCGAGACGCGATGTTGCGCGCTCAGATCGCGCTGAGCGCGGCGCAGATGGGCGACCGGGAGGTGGATCACATCGTGCAGTGCGGCCTGTTCGGAGAGGTGCTGCACGCATGGTCTACCAGGTCCGGGTCGAGGTGAGGACCATCCGCGGCGAGCTGCGCACCGAGGTGGTCGACAACGTCGACGAGGCCATGGCCAACGAGTGGGCGAAGGCCTGGGCGCGGCCGCGGTGGTGGCGCTGGAGCAGGACCTTGACTCTGGTGTGGCCTGACCTAGGGTTGACCGCTACCTACCGCTGGTCCGATGTGCTCAGCCTGCGGATCCAGCCCTACCGAGAGGTGTGCTCGTCGTGAGATGGAAGGTCCTGCCCCACCGGATTACGAATGGCCAGTGCCGCGAGTGCGGGGGGCACGACGAGCGCGCTGCGCCGGGCACCTGCACCCGGTGCGCGCTGGCGTGTCACGAGGCCCTCGGCCACCCGGTGATGGTCAACCCGGTGGCCGCGTTCCTCGCGGGCCGGGAGCAGTGGCGGGTCGTAGCCCAGGACCTGACCAGCGGCCGGATCAAGTCCGGCGCGTTCTACGTCTACATCGGCCATGGTGATGGTGGCCCGCTGGAGCTTCCGGTGGGTGACCTGGATCCGGGAGACTGGCAGCACAACAGTGCGAGCCTGGCCCACGAACTGGCGGTGGCGCTGCTGCAGCGCTATAGCCAGTCGTGGGTGGTCACCACCGTCGGCTGCTGGAGCGCCCGGCAGACGATGTGATGTTCATGCTCGACGCCAGCCGGCGGCGAGCAGCGAGACACCCAAGGAGAAACGATCATGATCAAAAGCACCGGCAACGGCAAGACCAACCTGTTCGCCCCGATCCTGCAGCGCTTTCTCGAGGAGGCCGCGGCCGACGGCGCGGACCTGACCGAGCTCGTCGAGCGGTGGAACGCCGAGAGCGACGGCGAGCTCCTCTTCGTCATCGACGAGGCGCACGGGTCCCCCGACTACGACCACGAGGCGTGCGGCACGCTGCAGGCCGCGCAGCGTGCCGGGCGCGACGACCGGGTATCGCTGCGCTTCGACTGGCGCGACTCCATCCAGCGCGCGGACCCGGCGCCGCTCGAGTCGCTGCCGGCCGAGCTGCGCGAGCAGATGCGCCAGGTCACCATGGGGCGGCCGGTATGAGTTTCCGGCCGGAAGCCGACACCAGGTCGTTCTGGGTCTTCACCGCGACCTGCGGGCACGTCATCGGCGTGCTGACCGACGAGAACTACGACTACCACGGCGCCTACTGGGAGATGTACGGCGACATCCAGGCCGCGTCGGACGCGATGGACCGCACCTCGGTGGATCTGGTGAACGCCGAGACCTACCACGCCAGCGTCTTCGAGAAGGTCCAGGAGGGATGCACATGTCCGAAGTGAGCCCGCAGGTGCCGACCGGGGTCTGGGTGTTCACCCGGCCGTGCGGGCACCCCATCGCGGTGACCAACGACCACGGCTACTCCAAGTTCGAGGCGTTCTGGGAGATCTACGGTGACGACGGCCTGATCCAGGACGCCATCGACCGCGACCGCATCACCGTGGTCAAGGCCGACTGGGACACCTACACCCGCGAGTGGTATCCGCAGATGGGCAAGTGCGCATGTCCGGCCGGCTGAGCAGCGGCGGCTTCACGGCAGCGGACCTGGTCGCCGAGGTGGAGCTCTACAACGAGAGTGGCCGGCCGGTCGTGGTGCAGACCGAGGACGGCGAGCGCCTGGAGATCGTCGACATCTTCCGCAGCAGCCAGCGCGGTGAGGTGGTCATCGAGGCTCGTCCTGCGGGCGGGTACTAGCGTCAAGTTCAACTAGACAAAGTCCTGCCAAGCGTCGTACGCTGCGGGTGAACGAAACATCCGAGCCCGCCCGCCGGCCGTGATCGGTCCGGCGGGCGGGCTCTTCTCCGTTCAACACCCCAGAGAAACGAGGTGAGACGGTGCGGCAGATGCTCACCGTTGAGGACCTGAGCGAGTTCTTCGACCAGCTCTTCGACCTGACCAGGGTCATGCCTGGCGAGACCTGCATCAGGGAAGCCGGCGCGCTGCTCAAACAGATCGAGACGGGGCCGCAGCGCTTCCTCATGCAGTGGCGGGCCGCCGCGGTCGCCGACCAGTACTACCTGCGCGGCGCGAAGCTGCGCCACCTCGCCGAGCGGCAGGACGTCACCTTCCAGGCCATGTCGTTCTGGCTGCAGAACCACGGACCCGCGCACTACCTGGTGATCTGGCGAGGCGACCCGCCCGGCCGGACCTTCGGCTCGAAGCTGGTGATCGCGAGCACCCTGAACCGGGTCCGGGTCGCTCAACTGCGCGGCGCCGGCTACCGGATCGCGCCGGCCACCTTCAACGTCGTCGACGCCAGTCGGCCCGGCGGCCTGGCCGAGGGCGCCGAGCTGTCGACGATCTGGACCTGCATCGAAGGATGGGAGAAGGAGCAGCAGTCCGGCGAATGACGCCCGGATCGGACACGTCAACCACCATGAGAAACGGCAACCCCAATGCCTGCACTGCGCTACCCCCGACCGCCGATCGTCCTGGTCGGCCTGTTCTGTGCGCCGGCCGCCGAGCCGGCCCCGCTGATCCCGCCCTGGTGGCCCAACGACAAGCAGCGCGTCGCGTCCTTCCAGCCCCCGCTGGTGGCCGGCGCCGAAGAGAAGGAGGACTGGAGATGATCCACGACGTGGATGTCATCGGTGTGCAGCTGCATGCCGGCGACATCGTCACGCTCCCCGGTTGGGCAGGGGAGGTTTTCCAGATCAAGAGCCTGCAGTACCCGGGCGACGCGATCATCGAGAACATCCACCCCGGCGGCCGGCTCGGCACCAGCACGGTGCCGTGCGACAGCCTGGTGCGCGGCACCAACAACTCCGGCCCGCGGGTGCGCGGTTGGGACTACACCTACGAGGAGCCTGACCTGTCGCCCCTTGCGGGCACCGTCCTGCCGTGCGGCTGCTACGCCCGCAGCGCCGACCTGCAGGCCGTGCTCTGCCAGCAGCACCTGATCGAGGTGAACCTCTGATGACGGACCTGACCTTCCAGGAGTTCAGCCGCATCAACAGCGAGCGCGTCCGGCGCTGGCACCCGGGTTTCCCCGGCGGCGACGGCTGGACCGGCGCCGACTGGTCGAACGCCATGCAGGGCGAGGCGGGTGAGGCCGGCAACGTCGTGAAGAAGCTGCGGCGGATCGAGACCGGCCAGCTCTCCGCCCGCAACGACGGCAAGCGCGAGGAGCTGCTCGCCCACCTGGCTGACGAGATCGGCGACGTCTACGCGTACCTGGATCTGCTCGCCCAGTTCTACGGCCTGGACATCGCCGCGTGCGTGGCGGAGAAGTTCAACAGGGTGAGCGTGCGCGAGGGCATGCCCGAACGAATCGGAGAGGATCACTGATGCGCGTCGACGACATCCTGACCGAGCCCGAGGTCGAGGCCGTGGTGGCCGGCGACTCCTTCGACCAGCTGGTCGAGCGGATCTCCCGGATGGTCCGCGTCCCCGATCGGCGCCTGTCGCTGGCCATCCGCGAGTTCATCCACACCGGCGCGACAGCGAAGGTGTACGGCGGCCTGGCGGTGGACACCGCTGCGTTCGAGGGCGGGTTCCGTAGCGGCCGCGACGAGCGGCGGGCATGGTGCCATTTCGTGCTCACCGACGGCAGCGACGACCACGACGGCCTGTACGGAGTCGGGTTCGACGCGGATATCTACCGGGACAGCGGCAACGAGACTCACTCCGAAGCCTGGCGCAGGTACAAGCACCACGAGGCGGAGCATGCCGACTACTTCCGCCGTCGCCGATGCATGACCCACATCGCGATCAGTGGCGGACTGCTCGGCCTGCGCTACAAGGCCGACGACATGATCACCATCAGCAAATGGAACCGCGACGGCGTCTGCACGGAGAAGGTCATCGGCTTCGACTACGTCAACGGGAGCTGGACCTGATGGCTGGCGAGCACGGTCCGATGGAGCCCTCCGATTCCCGCTGGAAATCGATGGCCGGCGACGACGACTGGGCCAGCGGTGTGCTGTACGACGCCCCTGGCTCCTGGGACGGCGACGAGAGCGCGGAATGGGTTGCGCTGGCCTATGTCGCGACCCTCGAGGCGCGCCTGGACGCGGCGGGGATCTCCCGCGAGAAGTGGGTCGAGTAGGCCCACCCGGACTCCTCGAGCCCACCGGCCTCGAGGCGAGAACGACCGACAGAAGAGAGAGATGATGGTCAACTTCATGACCGAGCCGGTAGCCGGCACCTACGGCTACGACATGCAGGCGCAGGTGCTGTACGACGCCTGGGTCTCCAGCAACTGGTCCCCGGTCCCGGACCAGCTGGAGTGGGACACCCTCAAGCACCTGCGCATGGTGCCGTACGGGATCTACCTGGCGTTCGAGCAAGGCCGGAACAGCCCGGCGATGGCGCTGGCCTGGCGCGACGACGCGGGCTACGACCTGGCCGACTCCGACCAGATGGGCTACGAGCTGCACGCGGTGCACGAGGAGGGACACCGCGACCAGGACCCGCCGGCCCTGGTCCAGCGGTTCCACGAGCCGGTCGACCGCTACATCGCGCAGATGGCGGAGCTGCTCGACCGCAACCTGGCCACAGCGCCGGCCGAGCACCGGCCGGCGCTGTTCGAAGCGTTCATGCGCAAGATCGCCGGGTTCATCCTGGCGCGCATCGATCTGTGGATGGTGCTGCGACCGCGACTGTACGACGACGGCGGCCAGCTCGAGGGCTACGGCCCGGACGTAGCGCCCGGCCTGAAGGCCGCCTGGGACGCGTTCCTCAACGACGAGAAGAAGGAGATCTGAGCATGACCGAGCAGCAGAGCACCGAAAAGCGGCTGTCGCCGCGGGACCTGACCACCATCGAGCTGCGCTTCAAGCTGCTCGAGATCTTCCGGACCGTGCAGGACCGGCTCAGCCACCTGGCCGGTGGCGGCGACGTCTACTGGGTGCCGACCGTGATCGTCATCGAGCACGCCGAGGAGGTGTTGGCCGACGATGATTGTCAGAATCGCGTCGAGGGCATCGCCCGATTCGGCCGGGTAGCCGAGGTGCGCCTGCACCTGATCTTCGACAGGCCGGTCGGCAAGCTGACCCTGGGGGACTACGGCACGTCGGTGCTGCGCTCACTGCTGACGACCGAGCGTGGCGGCCACATCGTCAGCGACACCACCGGACGGACCCTGCAGGAGGTGCTGGCCGCTCAGGGCTGACCAGACCAGGACGCAAAGAAGCCCGGACCCTCACGTGTCCGGGCTTCTTTGCGTTCCCCCAGGGTCTCCCCTGGCCTGCACAACGAGCCACCGCTGCCGGCGTTACGCATAGCAAAGGGGCCCTGCCGGGGCATCTCGTCGGCAGGGCCCCTTTGGTGGGGTGTTGTTTCTCTTACCGCGCGTGGCGGAAGTTTGTAGCCCGGCCGCAGCGATAGCTCATTGCGTTCGCCTCGGCCGGGAAGCTCTTGGCGATGAACCCAGCTTGCCCTGCCGCGGCCGTGCTGTCAAGAATGTTCTTCGCGCGCCGCAGAACTTTCTAGAAAGACTGCTAAGCTGATCACGCCAGATCGCAGCACCACCTGCAGCCCACCTCGGTTTCCGTCAAAGACGACCGAGGTGGGCTGTGCAAATCGAGCAAGCGGTGCGACTATCGAGATAAGTTGCTCGACTAAGAGAGGCATCTCATGGAGCTGAACCACCTGTTCACCACCAACACCGGCTGCAGCGGTAGTCACTGCCCGACCGTGTACGAGACGGACCGCGGCACCCTCGCGGTGCAGGGCTGGGATCTGCCGGCCGGCACCATCGAGACCCCGGACGGCGAGAGCATCGTCGAGATCCCGGCCGACGTCGAGGAGCACATCGCTCGGCGCTGGGCCAGCCGCCAGGGCCTCATCTGAAGATCCGTAGGCTTCAGCCGGGCCCTGAACCAAGGGCCCGGCTGTCTGTTTACCGCGGCCACCCCCTCCCTCGGGCTGCGAACTGGCACCGATTCCATTCCCGAGGAACGAGATCAAGATGACCAGCAACCCCACGAATCCTCTCGCCGAGCGCCTGAAGGCGGCCCGGCGAATCCGCATGACCCAGCAGCAGCTCGCCGAGGCCGCGGGCTGGGTCCCGTCCAAGATCAGCAAGATCGAGAGCGGCCGGCAGATCCCGACCGAGCAGGACCTCGAAACCTGGGGCCAGTATGTGGCCTCCGACTCAGCCGAGGTCCAGGCCTGGATCGGCATGCTCGAGCAGGCCCGCGCCCAGCACGAGCGGTACTCCGAACTGCTGCGCGCCGGCCAGGCCGCCACGCAGATGGACTACCAGCGGATGGTCGAGACCTCGACGGTCTTCCGCTTCTACGAGAAGGCGTACGTCCCGCTGTTCCTGCAGACCCCCGCCTACAGCCGGGCCAGCCTGGAACAGATCAAGCGGATCTACCAGCCCGAGGTCGACCTCACCGACCCCAGCGCCCAGGAGGACCTCGACAAGGCGGTCGCCGCCCGGCAGGCCAGTGCGACCCAGCTGTTCGACACCGGCCGGCAGTTCGAGTTCATCCTCGACGAGGCAGTGCTGCGGACCTGGCGCTACTCGCCGGAGCTGTGGCGCAGCCAGCTGATGCGCATCGCCGGCGCGCTGGACCTGCCGAACGTGCGCCTCGGGATCCTTCAACTCGATGCCATTCTGCCGATCTTCAACACCAGCTCCTTCGAGATCTACGGCGACGTGGTCTCGGTGGAGACCTTCCTCAGCGACAGCCGGCTCGTCCAGAGCGAAGACGTCGACGCCTACCAGCGCCAGATGGACCAGCTGTGGGACGCAGCCGTCACCGGCCAGCGCGCCGCGCAACTGATCGAGCGGGCCCGCCGGCTCATCCCTCACCCGCCACACCCCTAGGAGTTTCCATGCGAGAGCCGCTGGACAACACCGACGACACCCGCTTCGAACAGATCCTGTCCAGCGCCGAGCACGACCTGTGGCGTTTCGAGCAGCAGCCCGCATACCTCGTCGACGACGAGGGCGGGCTGCTGCTCGCTTTCGCCGAGGGTCAGCGGCTGGACCCGACCCAGGCGCCGGGACTGCGCGGCTGGTTCGACCGCGTCCGCCAGCTGACCCGCGGTGGCGTCGCGGTCGGCCGGGTGCGCGTGCTCGAGGAGCCGCCCACCCTGTACCAGCGGTGGCTGCAGCACAACGATCGTTGGAACCGCGAGGCCGGCGAAGAGATCCACTACCTGTCGCGGGCGGTCTATGAGTACGAGCGCGAGCATGGCCGGCTGCGCTCGCCGTTCGGCCGAGCCGACTGGTGGCTCGTCGACGAGCGCCAGGCGATCATCATGCACCGCGACCGCAGCGGTGCTCTCCTCAAGATCGAGTTGAGCCGGTCACCGGCGGAGATCGCCGACGCGATCCTGTTCCGGGCTCAGGCACAGACCATGGTCCGCGACATCGAGCGCTACGACGCGCAGACCGCACCACCGCGCGCCGCCTGAGACGTCTCCTCGTCCCCCACCCGCGAAGCCCCGGCCGCTACGGTCGGGGCTTCGCTGTCTATGGGCCACCCCCTTGGGCCACCCCCTGGGCCGGCCCAAGGCCAGGCCGAGGCCGGCCCAAGGCCGAAACTCGGAGAATTTTGTGATTCGAGCTAGAAAGTTTCTTGGCCTTGCTGTAGCGTGGGCCGCATGACAACCCCCAACGAGGCCACCTGGGCCGCCCCCGAGGCCGCGGCCCAGCGGCCCGAGGCCGTGGCCCACAACCCGGCCAAGAACGAGGCCGACCACGTGGAGGTGCTGGCCCAGGACCCCAAGGCCGCTCGAGTTCTCGCCAAGGCCGAGGCCGCCCGGATCAAGGCCGAGGCCGAGGCCGAGCTGAAGGACCGCGAGGCCGCCCGTCGCCGCCTGAACCAGTCGGCCCAGGCGGACCGGTCCGACACCGAGGCCGCTCGCCGCCAGGCTAAGGCCGACAATGATGCCGCCAAGGCCGCCGAGAACAGGAAGAAGGCCATCGGTTGGGCCGCCGGTGTGGTGGCCTCGATCCGCAGTGAGGCCGCGGCCTCGTACGCGGCCTTCATCTACGCGGTCGCCGTGATCGTGGCTGTGGGCTCGCAGTTCGTCTTCTTCAAGGGTCTGATCGAGACCGCACCGTCGCTGTCGGCCCTGGTCAGCGTGTCTGCCCTGGCCGCCCTGCTAGCGTCGCTGTTCATCGAGGGCTTCGGTCTGGCCTTCTATGCCACCAGCGTGGCGTCGCGGATGCGTGGCCGCTCCGGCTGGGTTCCGCGCATCGCCGCCTGGGCGGTCACCGGGTTCGCCGCCAAGATGCAGTACGAGGCGCACCGTGACCTGCTGGTCCTGGGTAAGCCCCTGGTCAGCTATGCATGTGCAGCTGCATCCCTGGGCGCCATGCTGCTGGCCGAGGTGCGCACCACCTACCAGGTGGGCGAGGCCCTGGAGAACATGGACCAGAAGGACAAGCCCCAGGCCCGCCTGGGTGTGAAGTTCTGGATCCGCTACACCCGCCAGGCCTGGTGGGCCTGG
>WUUC01215228.1_pt1 | contig 10742 bp, 10 predicted proteins | sample 6278441 | NCBI WGS metagenome assembly WUUC01 (sample SAMN13675441, study PRJNA597444) | soil metagenome | isolation source: soil | place: USA: Washington | collected 2017-10 | reverse complement strand
GATTTCCGGGCGCGTTGCCGGCCGGCTGCATCTGTTGAATGGGATTTTCCTGTTCGGCACACCGTCGACGGTCATGTACCGCTCCGATATCGTCCGCGCCAGGAGTCCGCAGTTCTTTCCGGAGGATCGCTTCTACCACGACACCGAGGCGGCGTTTCAAATTCTGGCGGATCACGACTTCGGGTTCGTTCATCAGGTGCTCTCGTTCAGCCGCTACCAGCCGGGGTCGATTATTGACACGGTGAGCCGCTACTACTCCCGCGAGATCGACCGCATCCTTTGCGTGCACACCTACGGGAAGGTTTACCTCACTCCGGATGAGTTCGAGCGCTGCATGTCGCGGGCGTGGCGTGTTTACTACGAGGGCCTCGGTCGCCAGTGGCTCCGTGATCGATTTCGCGGCACCAGTAAGGACTTCTGGGACTTTCACGGGAGACGGCTCGCCAGCGCTGGCCTGAAGATCGAGCCTACTCGCCTCGCCGTTGGAGTGTGCGGCACGCTCCTTCGAACTCTCGGTTCGCCGTTCGATCTGGTGCGGGACCTCGTCCGGAGCCGCCGGCCCGTTGAGGATCCATGGCGAGCGTGATCGCAAAGGACGGCGTTGAGCTAACGCCGTCGTTGCCCTCCAGCGGCACCCGTCATCGCAAACACGGGCGTGCGGCCCTGATCGTGGCGGCGATTCTCCTCGCCTGGTCCGCGTTTGCCTGGACGGTGCTGAGACCCCCCGAGATCGTCTCGGACTGGAACAGCTGGCGGCAAGCTGACACGCAGACCATCGCCCTCAACTTCACAAAACCAGGGTCAAGCATATTCCTGCCGACGATCAGATGGGGCGGTGATGGACCTGGGTATGTCGAAGCCGAGTTTCAGCTCTACACGAAGATCGTGTCGGTGCTGATGCTCGTCTTCGGCGGCGCAGAATGGGTCGGGCAGCTGGTGTCGCTGCTGGCCATCGTCGGAACAGCGTGTGTGATCTTCGTTCACCTGTCCCGCCGCTATCAGCCCGTCGCGGTGGCTGTCGGCGTGATGGCGTTTCTGGCGAGCCGTCCTGCGCAACATCTCGCGACAGTCGTGATGCCGGATGCGTTGGCCCTCCTGGCTTATGCTGCCGCCTGGGCGTGTTTCTGGCAATACGCCAGGCTGGGTCGCGGGCGTGATCTGGTGATGTTCGGGATCATCGGCACGATCGCGATGCTCACGAAGCCGACCACGGCGCACATCGGCATTTCCAGCGTCCTCTTTCTCGCTCTGTCGTACCCGGCTCGGCTGAGGGACTACAGAGTTTGGGCGACATGGGTGGCAATGGTGGCCGTGGTGGGCCTGTATCTCTGGCACGCCAATGGTCTCTACACCGATTACGGAAACACGTTCGGACTGCTCGCGGGGGAGGACCGAAAAACGCCACTCCTTCGCCACCTGCTCATGCCGGAAGTACTGCTGCGCGCAATCCGGAACGCGGAAGGTTGGGGTCTGGGCCACGTTGCGGCGCTGGCGCTGATCGTTCAGACGCTGCGACGGCGAGTAGATGCCGAGCATGTGGCGCTCGCCGTGGGCAACGCCGTGATCGTGGTGGTGGCGCTGCGCTACATGTCCCAGGACGCCGGAAATTACTATTTCGCACCTGCCGCGGTGCTGGCAGCGAGCTCTGTCGCCAGCCTTGTTGACGATCTTCTCGAGGCGAGGAAGACGTGGCGGTACGCTGCGCTGGGTGCGATCGGGCTGCTGTTGATGGTACAGGGGTATCGCAACCTGAACCTGCGGTATGTCCATGGGCACTTCGTCGACCCCGAAGTGGCCAACGTGGTCAAGACCGGCAAGCAGCTCGCTCTTCTGACGAATCCGGACGATCTGGTCATCGTCCGATCGGTGAATGAGGCGTACGACGTATTCTGGCAATCGGGCCGGAACTATCATGAGCCGCGGATCTTCTACATAACCGGCACGCGGGGCTGGACCATGGGCCGCGAGCAAGCCGACCTCGACCTCCTCGCCGACGCCACTCGCCGTGGCGCGCGTTTCTTCGTGGATCCGCTGAGCGAGGGGCATCCGCAAGTGGACGCCTGGCTGCGCAACGCTGCCGACCTGGTCTGGTCGGAGCCGGACGGCGGGCGAATCTGGCGGTTGCGGCCGGCACCCCGGCCCGCGCCGTGACGCACGCGCGAGGCCGGCGACACCATGCGGTTTCATGAGCTCTCGTTACCTGGTGCGTATCTGATCGAGCTCGAGCCGCAGGTCGATGAGCGCGGCTTCTTCGCCCGGTGCTTCGCGGAAGAGGAATTCGCCGAGCGCGGACTGGTGACACGGTTTCCGCATTGGAACCTCTCGCGCAACTCTCGCAGCGGCACGCTTCGGGGAATGCACTACGTGGTCGCGCCGAGCGAAGAGGCCAAGTTGGTGCGGTGCGTGTCCGGGGCGATCTACGACGTCATCGTTGACGTGCGCGGTGGGGCGCAGACATTCGGTGAGTGGACCCCGGCGGAATTGACGGCCGAGAACGGCCGCGCGTTGTACATACCTCCGGGATTCGCACACGGCTTTCTGACGCTCACCGACGACACCGACGTGTTCTACCAGATGGGCGACGTGTTTCGGCCGGACACTGCCCGTGCATTTCGCTGGAACGACAAGACATTCGGCATTTCCTGGCCGCACGCTCCGCGCGTGATCTCGCCCAGAGACGCCGGCCACGCGGACTTTCGGCATGAATGACGGGCCCGCGCCGATATCGAGCCCTCGGGAGGGCGGAAGGAGTATTTTGACGACCAAGATCAGCGCCCGCATTCCTGTGGCAGGCCCCTGGGTGACGGAACGGGAGATTCGCTACGTCACCGATGCGGCCGCCAACGACTGGTACGGCCAGGCCGGAGAGTCCCTTCGCCGCTTCGAGCGCGCCTTTGCCGAGAGGTTGGGCGCCAAACATGCGATCGGCCTGCCGCATTGCACCGCAGGCTTGCACCTGGGCTTGCTCGCGTTTGGCGTCGGGCCAGGCGACGAGGTCATCGTGCCGGACGTGACGTGGGTGGCTACTGCCGAGCCGATCTACTACGTGGGCGCGAGACCCGTCTTCGCGGACATGGACCCGGTGACCTGGTGTGTCACCGCCGAATCGATCGAGCGGTGCATCACCGAACGCACGAAAGCGATCATCGTCGTCGATCTCTACGGCGCCATCCCGGACATGGACTCCATCCGCGACCTAGCTAACCGGAAGGGCATCCCCATTCTCGAGGATGCCGCGGAGGCCATCGGCGCCGATATCGGCGGCCGCCAGGCCGGCACCTTTGGCGATATCGCCGCCTTCAGCTTTCATGGCTCCAAGACGCTGACGACCGGCGAAGGCGGGATGCTGGTCACCGACAGCACCCAGCACTACGATCGCTGCCTGTTTCTTCGGGACCACGGCCGGCCGCCCGGGAGCGCCCGGTTCTTCGTCTCGACCGAAGTTGGCTACCGATACAAGATGAGCGGGCTGCAGGCGGCGTTCGGCCTCGCCCAGCTCGAGCGGCTCGACGAGCTCATGGCCCGTAAGCGGGCGATTTTTTCCTGGTACGAGCAGCGTCTGCATGACCTGCCCGGCGTCACCCTGAACTACGAGGCGCCCGGGACCCACAACGCCTATTGGATGGTGACCATCGTGGTCGATCGCGCGTACGGGCTCAATCAGCGTGAAATGATGGCGCACTTCGATGGCTACGAGATCGAGACGCGCCCCTTCTTTCATCCATTGAGCTCGCTGCAGGCATTTGCGCAGGCCCCTGACGCCGCCGAGGCGCGGATCAGGAATGTGCACTCATACGACATCAGCCGGCGCGGGTTGAACCTTCCGTCGGCGTTGCTACTGGACGAGGGTCAGATCGACCGCGTGTGCGCCGCGGTCCGCGATCTCTTGAACCGTCCTGACCGGAGTCTGGGAACACGATGAAGGCGGTCATTCTCGCGGGCGGCCAGGGCACGCGGATAAGCGAGGAGTCGTATCTCCGACCCAAGCCCATGATCGAGATCGGCTATCGCCCGATCCTCTGGCACATCATGAAGCTGTACTCGGCGGTCGGCATCAACGACTTCATCATCTGCCTCGGATACCGCGGCTATGTCATCAAAGAATACTTCGCCAACTACTACCTCCACCTATCGGACTTGACGATCGACCTGTCGAGCAACAAGACCGAGGTCCACGCCGCCACTGCGGAACCGTGGCGGGTCACCCTCTTGGACACCGGAGCCGAGACGATGACCGGAGGTCGCCTCAAGCGCGTCGGCGCATTCCTCGACGATGAGGATTTCTGCTTCACGTACGGCGACGGATTGAGCGACGTGGATATCCATGCCTCGATCGCTTTTCATCGCCGCCATGGGAAGCTGATGACCGTCACTGCGGTGCAGCCGCCTGGGCGATTTGGCGGTCTGCATTTCTCGAATGGAGAAATCACGCGGTTCGAAGAAAAGCCGCACGGCGACAGCTCGTGGGTGAACGGCGGGTTTTTCGTAGCGTCCCCGCGCGTGCTGCAGTACATCGACGGAGACGACACGGTCTTCGAGCGAGAGCCGATGGAGCGCCTGGTAGCCGACGGTCAGCTCGCCGCGTACCAGCACCGCGGGTTCTGGCACTCGATGGACACCCTGAGAGACAAGGAACACCTCGAGTCACTCTGGAGATCGGGGCAGCCGCCATGGAAAACCTGGAAGAATCGCGAGGGAGGCAGCAAGTGAGCGCTGGATCGTGCCGCTACTGCGCGGCGACGCTGGAGCACTCGTTCTGCGATCTCGGAACCTCGCCGCTGTCGAACTCGTACCTGCGACGCGACCAGTTGGCCGTCGCCGAGAAGTTCTATCCGCTGCACGCGTTCGTGTGTGGCACTTGTTACCTCGTGCAGCTGCAGGAGTTCGAGAGCCGAGAGATCCTCTTCGGCGACTACGCTTACTTCTCCTCGTACGCCAGCTCGTGGCTCGCGCACGCGCGTACCTACACCGACGACATGATCGGTCGCTTCGGCCTGGGGCCGTCCAGCGAGGTCATCGAGATAGCGAGCAACGACGGGTACCTCCTGCAGTACTTCATGGCCAGGCACATCCCCGTGCTGGGCATAGAGCCGGCCGCCAACGTCGCTGCAGTCGCCGAGCAGAAGGGCATCCCGTCTCTCGTTCGGTTCTTTGGCACCGAGACCGCGACCACGCTCGCGAACGAGGGCCGCCGCGCCGACCTGCTGCTTGGCAACAACGTGCTTGCCCACGTTCCCGATCTGAACGACTTCGTGCAGGGATTGAAAATTGCCCTCAAGCCCAACGGGGTGATCACCATGGAGTTCCCGCACTTGTTGCGCCTGATCGCGGGGACCCAGTTCGACACCATCTACCACGAGCACTTTTCATACTTTTCCTTCCTGACGGTCGTGCGGGTGTTCGGCAGTCATGGATTGCGGATGTTCGATGTCCAGCAGCTGCCCAGCCACGGCGGGTCGCTGCGCATCTTCGCGACCCATGCCGAGAACAGCACTCACGCTGTTGGGAAGAGCGTGGACGCCCTGTTGCGCGAAGAACGCGCGGCCGGGCTGGACCAGCTCGAGAGCTATCGCTCCTTCGGCGAGCGCGCGAAACAGACCAAGCGCCGCCTTCTGACGTTTCTCATCGACGCGAAGGAGCGTGGGAAGACGGTCGTCGCGTATGGCGCGCCAGCCAAGGGCAACACGCTGCTCAACTATTGCGGCATCGGCACGGACTTCATCGACTACACGGTCGACCGCAGTCCGCACAAGCAGGACAAGTTCCTGCCGGGCAGCCGGCTGCCAGTCTTTGAGCCTGGCAGAATCCGGGACACCAGGCCCGACTATCTGCTGATTCTTCCGTGGAACCTTGCCGACGAGATCAAGGAGCAGATGGCCCACATCCGTGAGTGGGGCGGGCAATTCGTGATCCCGATTCCCGTGGTGAAAACCGACAGTTGATCGCCGTGGTCGTCGCCGGCGAACCTGATATCAAGGTGTCGACTAACTAGATCGTACTCGGAGGGTTTATGAGTGGCATTCGAAATGGACAGGCGGACGTGAGCATTCTTGGAGTCTTCGACGACCCGTCCTACGCCCGACTGGCTGTCGAGAACGCCCCCAAGTATCAGTCCGCCTCGCCGTTCCCCCACGGCGTGTACGACAACTTTCTGCAGGAAGATCTGGCGCGACGGTTGTCCGCCGCCTTCCCCGCCCCGGAAGACATCGCCTGGGTCGAGCGGGACAACGTGAACAATCGGCGTCGCTACCAGCACGACGAAACCAAGTTACCGGTCACGCTCCGAGAGATGCTCCGAGAGTTTAACTCGCGTCAGTTCGTGCTGTTTCTCGAGACCTTGACCGGCATCGAGAACCTGGTGCCGGACCCGTACTTCATCGGTGGCGGCGTCCATATCAGCGGCACGGGCGACTTCCTCAAGATCCACGCCGACTTCAACTGGCACCACAAGTTACAGGCCTATCGACGGGTCAACGCGCTGTTGTACCTGTCGGACGAGTGGCTGCCCGAATGGAAGGGGGCGATTGAGTTCTGGAATCGCGAGATGACCGAGGCGGAGGTCAGCTCGCTGCCGATCTTCAATCGTCTTGTCGTCTTTTCGACCGGTGAGCATTCGAATCACGGCCAGCGTCAGCCGAACGAGTGCCCGCCCGGCGTCTATCGCAAAGTACTGAACCTGTACTACTACACGACCCGGCGTAACGACGGCGATACGGACGATCCGCACTTCACGCTCTACAAGACTGAGGCGTCGCCATTCGCCATGGAGCTCGGTGACCAGTACCGACAGTCCGGCGAGCGCAAGGACCCCTGATCCAGCGGATGATTGCTGGTCGAGGCCGAAGGATTCGACGACGACATGGAAAGCCACAGTTATGTTTTGGATAGAACACGAAACAGGATGGTTGACGTGAGGCTGAAGGCCCTTGCCAAAAAGATGTTGCCGTCTCCCGTGTGGGCGACACTGCGATGGGTACCGAAGCAACCCGCGGCCATGAAGCTGGCCATTGAGCTCGCCTTGATTCGCCAGCACATCGAGTCGGCGGCGCGAGGACACAAACGCGTGCGGCTGTCGCGCTACCAAGTCCGTATCAACAACGGACCCACGCCTTTCCACCTCTATCAGGACATCTTTCTCAACCAGGTCTACCATTTTGAGGCGCAGCGCCCTGACCCCCGTATCCTCGATTGCGGGAGCAACATCGGCCTGTCCGTGCTCTACTTCAAGGATCTGTATCCAAGGGCTCGCGTGGTCGCTTTTGAGCCGGACCCCACAATCTTCACGTTCCTGCGGGAGAACGTCGAACAGAATGGCCTGACCGATGTGCAGCTGGTCCAAGCCGCGCTAGCCGACACACCCGGAACGGTGACCTTGAATTCCGACGGTGAGGTCGCCAGCCACGTCCAGACGTACAAACCAGAAGGCTCGCCGCAGACATGGACGGCGTACGAAGTGCCGTGTGTGCGCCTGCTCGACTATCTGGCGGAGCCCGTAGACTTCATGAAGATGAATATCGAGGGTGCCGAGTGGGAAGTACTCGCTGACTGCGAGCCTCTCTTGCACCAGGTGCGGGAGATGAACATCGAGTATCACCGGCTGCCTGGTGTGCCATGCAGCCTCCACAAGATCCTCGACTTGTTGCACCGCAATGGTTTTCGGTACGTTGTCAGTGACTTCGGTCTTGCCATGTACGGGAATCCTCGTCCGCCCGCCCGCGTTGATTCGCAGGCCCGGTTCTGGCGGCAGATATACAGTCGCAGAATCACGTGAGATTCCGCTTCACTGGAATCCATGATCGACCCTAATCACCAGACACTGGCCGCGCGGCCCAGTCCACCACGCTCGAAGGCACTGCCTCTCATCATTGTGGCAGCCTTGTTATTGCCTCTGATCGCCGTGCGGTTCCACCACACGTTCGGGCCGGCCACGTACGACCTGATGCGCGACGCCAGGAGACTCGTTGAAGGGGGTGGAATCGCCGTTCTCATGCCGGAAGAGCCTCCGGGGTACCCACTGCTGCTCGCGCAACTGTTCGCGGCTGGCGTTGATCCGATGCTCGCCGGAATGTTGATCTCACTGTTCGCATTCGTGGTATCGGTCGTCGCAGCCCATCGACTCCTGGGCCTGACCCTCGAAAGATGGGTGCTGCCGGCAACGCTTGTATTTCTCCTTCAGGAGAGATTGCTGTCTCACGCGACTCAGGCGTGGGTGGAAGGCGCTTACGTGGCCTCAACACTCCTGGCGTTGCTCGTGTTCGGCGTCATGCATCGCAACAACTACCGCCTGCCAGCTCGCTTACACCCAGCTGTTTATGTCTCGGTTTTTTCGTGTGTCGTGGCTGCCCCTATATGGTTCCGGCATGTCGGATTGCTGATACCTGTTTCCGTGTGTACAGCGCTGCTACTTGGCGCGCTGCGCACCAAGGACCGTCTTGCGATCAGACATTGCTTGCTAGTCGCGGCTGGCACGGCGTGTTTGACTGTAGCGCCACTTGTACATGCCTACCGCCTCACGGGCACCCTGACCGGCCATCCAGTTGGATTGGCTCCAGGATACACATTCATCGAAGCGCTTCAAGCGATGGTGCTACAGACCGGTTTGGATGGCTTCGGCGTACCGTTCAGGATCAGCGAACAACTGCAGGCGGCAGCGCCGTCGTTGTTCTTCGCAATCACCGTGATCGTCCTGTTCTGGCTCCTGGTCACCCTGGACCGATCGCCCTTGCCGAGGCTCATCGCGTTCAACATCTTCGCCTATCTGTTTCTCTTCGCGTACTGGGAGTCATCAACCAGGCTCGACGTAGTTTCGATGCGGTTCGTCTATCCGATTATCCCGCTGATCACGCTGCTCTTGCTCATGAAGGCGGCCTCCATGACACTGAATTTGAGGAGGCTGATGATGGCAATGCCGGCAGTGCTGCTGTTGGCGATCTCAACAACCGCAAGCGCCTACAAGCTTGTGCGCGGTGCCGGTGTGACTCACCAGCAGCGAGAATTCGGGTATGCGCCGAAAACCACTCAAGCAGTACTGAGCCTCATGCGGAACGTGGCTCCAGGCCGGCAGCTCAGCATCGCGACCAATCGCTTCGGTGAACAAGTCCTGGCATATACATCCAAATTGGACTTGAAGGTGATTCCATACAATGACGTTTTCAACGGTGATTTTACCCAGGTCTATGGAATCCAGACATGGAGTGAGGCGGCGGCGCGAAGCTACTTTAGGGAGCATCAGACCGAATGGATTGCGTTCTTCTACGGCATCAGCCGGGTCGACCAGTATATGCAGCAAAACGCCTATGGAGACTTCATTACACGAATTCATCGGGGCGAGGTCAACGACCTTGAGCTGCAAAGAATCGAGCTTGCAGATGGACTGCTGCTAAGGGTAAAACCGACTGAATGGTAGGATCGCGCCGGTGTGACGCACGGATGCGGAAATCTGACGACAGGACGCAGGGTCTCGAGCGTAGATGAAAGCTCAGCAGCCGATACTTGGAAATACGTTCGTTACCGGAGCGACCGGTCTCTTGGGATCAGAGCTCGTGCGGCAGCTGCTCGATGCTCAGGAATCGTCACGCATCGTCTGCTTGGTGCGCGATTGGGTCCCCCACAGTCGCTTCTTCCATGACCGAATGGACGAGAAAACAATTATCGTTAACGGCGACATCCGTGATCAAGACCTCCTCGACAGGACGCTCAACGAGTACGAAATCAGAACGGTGTTCCATCTGGCAGCGCAAACGCTGGTCGGGCAGGCCAACACGCGACCCACTGAGACCCTCGACGTAAACATTCGCGGAACCTGGGCTCTCCTGGAGGCCGTACGTCTGAACGGCAGTTGCGTCGAGGCAACCGTGATCGCCTCAAGTGATAAGGCCTACGGGAATCTGCACGGCGACAAATACGATGAGAAATGCCCGCTGGCGGGATCGCACCCGTACGATGTGTCCAAATCGTGTGCCGACCTAATCAGCCACACCTATGCACACTCGTTTGGCATGAACACCGCCGTTACTCGCTGCGGAAATTTCTTTGGCCCAGGTGACCTCAACAACAGTCGTATTTTTCCTCATACGATTCTTTCCTTCTTGAAGCACCAGGCCCCGGTCATTCGATCGAACGGTCATTTTGTTCGTGACTATATCTATGTCGGTGATGGAGCGTCGGCCTATAGAAGTTTGGCTAAACAGATGTTCGGCGGGCAATTCAGAGGTGAAGCGTTCAATTTTTCCTATGGCCTTCGCTTGACCGTGCTCGACGTGGTGGCGGCCGTTGCGAAGGTCATGGGTGTTGATATTGAGCCTCACATCCTGAACCAGGCGCACAACGAAATTCCGGTTCAGTGCCTGGATAGCACAAAGGCGCGGGAGCTCTTGCAATGGAAACCCGAGCTGGGATTCGAAGCCGGTATCGAGAAAACCGTAGACTGGTACAGATCGGCTGTGGCATCTGGTCTCATCGGATGACGGCTTCGCTGCTCCCGCGAGCCCATGCAATTCCCTGCTTTTCAACAGCAGCAATGGATTTCTGGGACCGGGTCTCAATCGACGGAGCTCGGCATTGAGGACCAGGAGGCGTTCGGCGACCGCCACCCAGGCGGGCCGTGTTTTGGTGGCCCGGCAGAGGGTGAAGAGTACGACAGTAACCCTGAGGTCGATCCTTTTTGCGAGCGCTCGGAGGTGCTCACCGCGGTGACATGACGAAAGAGCGAATCGACGACGCCGTCAGGCACTTCTCCGGCT
>WUUC01130623.1_pt1 | contig 10742 bp, 13 predicted proteins | sample 6278441 | NCBI WGS metagenome assembly WUUC01 (sample SAMN13675441, study PRJNA597444) | soil metagenome | isolation source: soil | place: USA: Washington | collected 2017-10 | reverse complement strand
GGTCGGACCGCGAACCTCCGACGTCGTTCGCCATCCTGGCTCACATCCGGTTCGAGTCCGACTAGCTCCATCCAGTCGGTCGGACCGCGAACCTCCGACGTCGTTCGCCATCCTGGCTCACATCCGGTTCGAGTCCGACTAGCTCCACTACGAAACCTCCGCTACCGCGGCGTTGTGCAGATTGTGGGCTAAGAGCCGCAGCTCTCGAAGATCAAGGCGGACCCGAAGGAGATGTCGTCCACCAGGCGGAATCGCCCTGTAGCGAGCACCTGCGCGCCGCCGCCGCTCGGCTTGTAATAGATCAACGACACCCGCCGCGGATGCTCATCGATCGACTCGATGATGTTGCGCAGGACAGCGTCCACCATCTTTGCGCCCAAGCCGTAGGCGTGATACGCGATCGTGAGGTCGTCCGGCACTCGGAAGCGCTCGGCGTCGCAGGTGACGATCTCCACGCTTCCGCAGCGGTACTTATGTCGATTTGAGGCCACGAGGCTCTGGGCGAAGCTCGCCACCTCGGGGAGGATCTCAACGCCAATCACCCTTTTTAGCGGGCGCTTGGCGGCCTGATGGACGATCCGTCCCTTGCCGCACCCGAACTCGACGAACACGTCGTCACCGCAGGCACCAATCTTGCGCAGTCCTCGGGGCAGGATGTGCCAGGGGGTTGGTCCCGCCACGTACCCGACGCCGCCCTCCCCCTTGGGCGAAGGAAAGAACATGTCGTCGGCGGTGTTCAGCCGGCGATCGAGGATCGGGTTCAACCGCTCGATCTGCTGCTCGACGATCGGGCCCATTCTCGCGCGAAGTCGCTCGCGCAGCGGGTCGCGATCGCCCAACTGCTCGCGCTTCTCTGCGGCCCAATACTCCAGCCATGCTTTTCGTTGGCGAGGGTCTCGGGGGATCTGGCCCACGCGCACACGCTAACGCCGGTGACGTGCCGGCCGTCGTTCCCCGCGCGTGGTTTGTCCACGAAGACGTGCTGCCGCGCCTGGAGCAGCGATGATGCGGCCTATGTCCGCTCTGGCTTGCAAATGCGGTTGAGGCTGTGGGCGCCCAGCAACCGCTCCTGATCGCCTATGACGGCTCCGATGGCGCACGCGCGGCCACCGCGGCAGCAGGTGCGCTGTTCAGCCGCCCAGCTGTGGTGGTGAACTTCTGGCAGTCGCTTGCCGGCGTATTTCTGCGCACCGATGTGGACCGCCTGACCGGCACGATGGGCGATGCCGCTGCCGAGCTCGACGCAGCCGACGCCGGGGCGGCGCAGGCGCGCGCGACAGAGGGGGCGGAACTGGCTAGGCGAGCAGGCCTCGAGGCCGTGCCGGTGAGTACGCGAGCCAACGGCAGGGTGTGGCGCGCGGTGCTCGAAGAGGGCGATCGGCGTGACTGCGCCGCGATCGTGACGGGCACGAGCGGTCTCTCACGCCTCGAGTCGACGCTGCTCGGGAGCGTTTCCCACGGTGTTCTTCACCACGCCACTCGTCCCGTCCTGACCGTGCCGGCAGGTGGCGGCGAGAATGGCGAAGGTCCGATGCTCCTTTGTTATGACGGCTCGGAGCACGCAAAGCGGGCGGTGCGCAGTGCGGGCGAGCTGCTGGGCAGCCGTGCGGCACTCGTCGTTACGGTTTGGCGGTCCTACAAGGGCGCCACGTCCGCAGGGCTAGCCGGCGCTCCGAGCGACGTCGTTCGCCGAGCTTCGGAAGAGCTCGACGCGGCAGCAGAGCGCAAAGCGGCAGAGGTTGCCCAGGAAGGCGTCGAGTTGGGAACGTCAGTCGGGCTGAGCGAGGTAACCGGAGAGGCTGTGCGTGCCCGTCCGAACGAGTGGTGGACCATCGTCCACACCGCGGCCGACCGCCACGCCCCCGTAGTGGTGGTGGGATCCCGCGGCCGCTCGAGCGTCGCCTCTGCGGCTCTCGGAAGCGTCACTCGCGGCATCGTGACCCACGCCAAGGCGCCGGTTCTGGTTGTACCGCCAGGCTGACCCGCGCCGCCTCAGCTCTTGCGGTAGAGCCGCGTGGTGAGCGGAGCGAAGACCGCCGTCAACACCATCGCCACCCCGAGCACGATGGCGATGTCGGAGGCCTCGGCATTGCCCTCCATCAGCCCGCGTGAGGCGGTCGCCAGGATCGAAATCGGGTTGACCTCGACGAAGGCCTCGAGGCCCGCGGGCAGCGTCTCCGGGTCCACGAAGACGTTCGAGAGAAACGTGAGCGGAAAGATGCCCATGAAGCCCGCGTTCATCACGGCGTTCGGCGAGCGCAGCAGCAGCCCGAGGGTGGTGAACACCCACGAGAGCCCGAAGGCGAAGAGCACGACGAGGCCGAGCGCGGCCACGACCCCAGGGACGCCCGCCCCCGGGCGGAAGCCGAGAATCACACCGAGCACGATGATCACCGTGCCGGCAAGCACGTAGCGCACGCTGTCGCCCAGGAGGGATCCAAAGAGGGGTGCCGGCCGCCAGATCGGCAGCGAGCGGAAGCGGTCGACCACGCCCTGCGTGAGGTCGGTGTTCAGCGAGATACCGGAGTAGACGGTGGTGAACAGCACCGACATCACAAGGATCCCGGGAAGGATGTAGTCGAGGTACTCGGCGGTAGACCCCGCGATCGCCCCGCCGAACAGATAGGTGAACATCAGGACGAACATCACCGGGGTGATCGTCACATCGAGCAGCTGCTCGGGGACATGCTTGACCTTGAGCATCCCGCGCCAGCCGAAGGTGAGGGCGGCGGACAGCGGCCCGGCCTGCGGCGGTCTTGGTGTGGATGCGATCGCCTTGCGGACCGCTGCCTCGTCGGCCATCGGCGCTGGCGGTGTGGTGGTCGGTTCGGCGCTCATACCGCTTGCTCCTCCTCCATGGCATCGGCTGTCGTGTCCTCGGCGGGTCGGCCGGTGAGGGCCAGGAAGACCTCATCCAGGCTGGGCTGGCCGAGCGAGAAGTCGGCGATGCCTATGCCCGCGGCAGCCAGGTCGGCAACGGCCTGCGCGCCGCGGTCCCCGTCGGCGCACGACGCCATGAGCCTGGCAGGATCCGCCTCGAGGCTCACGGCGCCCAGCTCCCGGCTCAGAACCTCCTGCGCGGCAGGCCGCTGCCCTGGATCGAGCAGGCGCACGTGCAGCGCACCGGAGCCCACCGAAGCCTTGAGCTGCCCGGGTGTGCCCTCGGCGATTACCTTGCCGTGGTCGATCACGGCGATGCCGTCGGCCAGCTGGTCCGCCTCCTCGAGGTACTGCGTGCACAGCAGGATGGTGGTGCCCTCGGCGACGAGCGCACGGATGATGCCCCACACCTGGTTGCGAGAGCGAGGGTCGAGCCCAGTGGTGGGCTCGTCGAGGAACATCAGCCTGGGGGTGACCACGATGCTCGCCGCGATGTCGAGCCGGCGCCGCATGCCCCCCGAGAAGTGCTTGACGAGCTTGCCCGCGGCTTCGGCGATCCCGAAGGCCTCCAGCAACTCGTCCGCGCGGGCCTTCGCGGCGGGGCGCTTCAGGCCCAGCAGCCGGCCGATCAATACGAGGTTCTCGCGCCCGGTGAGCATCTCGTCCACAGACGCGAGCTGCCCGGTGAGGCTCACCGACTGTCGCACCGCGTGGGCGTCGTCGACGATGTCCCGGCCGAAGACCGAGGCGTTGCCGGCATCCGGTCGGATCAAGGTGGCCAGCATCCGGATCGTCGTGGTCTTGCCCGCTCCGTTTGGGCCGAGCACGCCATAGACCGAGCCGGCGGGCACCGTGAGGTCCACGCCATCTACGGCGCGGGTCTCGCCAAAGGTCTTGACGAGGCCGGTGGCCTCGATTGCTAGCGGCAAGTCACTCGTCATATGGCTCCTCGCGAGTCGGGACTTTTGCGACCTCTCAACCGTAGTGACCACGCGACGGCTTCGAAATCATCGGCCGGACATTGCGGGAGTTGCGCAAGAGCAACGGCTTACGGCACGCGTTAGGTCTCTTGGAATCCGGGTACCTAATTCGAGTGGTTGGACCGCCCGGAAGGGCAGCCCGGCAACATTGTTCAAGTTAGGACGTAACGGCTGGGTGGGGCCGCAACGGACTGCTGCCAACAGAAACCAGAAAGAGCCTCACATGCCCTACGTGAACTGTCCCGAATGCGGTATTCGCAGCTTCGCCCTCGCCCCCTGGTCCTCAGTCGGCAGCTGCCCGACCTGCGAGGCCCCGCTTGCGGTGCCACGCCAGGGCGTGAGCCGAGATAGGCCGGAGCGGGGACCCTGGTCGAAGGTGACCTCGCTCGACAAGCCGCAGCCAGGTCTCCAGCAGGCTCAGGGAGGCCGCTAGCCGGTCCTCAGCTCGATCTCGCCAGCCGCGGCCAACAGCATCGTGAGGCCGTGTGGCGGATCGCGCGGAGATCGCCGTTGCTCGCGCAGCACCACGGCCGCCCAGGGATGGCCGGAGTCGATCTCCGCAGCTATCTCCGCGGCGATCTCGCGCGGAACCCACCCGAGCTGGTCGCCTCCATCAGGCGTGTGGACCGCTATGGCGTTCGGGTCGTGCGGGTTTCCCGGATCCCGGCGCAGCGAGAGCCGTGCGCCAGGGGCAGCGGCCCCTGACTCGAGCGCGTCTGCGTGATGGCGCGCTGCTCCGGCCACTGCGGACACACGCAGGCCGCGCTCCGCGAGCGCGGGCGCATCACGAGCCAGGAAGTCCCCCGAGTCGAGGTCGATGAGCTGGTAGCCCGCGAGCCACACCGCGCCGCCCTCGTCCGGGTACCAGTAGCGGTCCTCCCGGAGAACGTCCACCACCGCCACGGCTGGCTCCATGCCCTGAGCGTAGACCGAGGTGCTGCCGCTGGAAACCGAGGTGCTGTCGCTGAAGCCGCGCCGCGCCGCGAGCATATGAAGGTTTCCCGGCGGCCCGATTGAGGAAGGAGGAAGTCATGGGCATCGAGTTCGTTCTCTTGATACTGCTCGTGATACTCGGCGTAGGGGCCTTCTTCTTCTTCTCGGGAAGCTTTGGCGTGGCAAAGGCAGCCAGCGGCGGCGATGACGACGGCAAGCGGCCCACCCACGCGTACGTGGAGAACGAAACGGACGAAAAGCTCTTCGGCAGCGACAGCACCGAGAAGGTTCGGCGGCGCGCCGAGGAGGATCCGGAGACCGAAGTCCGCGCATAAAGGGTTAGGTAGGCCGGATCAGAAGAACGGCGCCGGATCGGTTGGTCTGCCCCCGACCCACGTCTCGAAGTGCAGGTGATCGCCGAAGCAGCGCCCGGTGCAACCCACCAGCCCGATGGGCTCTCCCTGCCGTACGACATCGCCGCGCTCGACGAGGAAGCGTGAGAGATGCGCGTAGCACGTGGTCAACCGGCGGTTGTGCTGGACGCATACGTAGTTGCCGTAGCCGCCCACCGGGCCCCTGATGGCGACGCCGCCATCCGCGGCGGCGTGGATGACCGTGCCCGCGCGGGCGGCGATGTCAATCCCCGCGTGAAGCCGGCCCCATCGCTGCCCGAACGGCGAGACGACGGGCCCGGAGAGCGGCCACGCGAGCCCGCCGGCCCCCAATCGAACCGGCCCGTCGTAGATGGCGCCCAAGCTGGCCAGCTGCCGCGCCACCCGTCGGCGTGCCGCCTCGAGCGCCTTCAGGTCGCTCAGCTGACGGCGTAGCTCGGCGTTGTCCTTCAGCACCCTCGCCGGTGGCTCCTCCTCGTCCTCGGCCGCGGCCTGCGCGTCGTCCGCGTTCCCACCCGGCCGGGTCACCTTCACCACCTTCGGCTGCGGCGCATCACCGGCGGGCCGCGGTTGGCTCGATCGGCGCGGCCGCGTGGGCTGCGAGCCGTCGAGGCGAATCTCCTCGCTGGTTGACTGCTTGGTTGAAGAGCTCGATGAGGACCCGAAGGAGCCCGTGGCCAGCGCCACCACGACCACGAGGGCCACCAGGGCGAATGCGCCAAGAAGCATGCGAGCCATTGCTCGCGGGATGTTAGGTATCGCGCTTGGAATCCCCGCCGGTCAAGCGGGCAGGGGAGAAGTTGCGCACGGCGTCCTTGCGAACGAAGACGATCTGCCCTACGGCCAGCTCGAGCTCCTGAGCCTGGGTCCTCGTGGTCTGCGCCCACAGGTGGCGGCCATCCTCGAGGGTCAGCTCGACGCGCACCTCGAAGCCGAGATGCACGACGCGGTCGATGAGCGCCTCTTGCGTCGACCCGTTCGGCTCGTCCAGGATCTCGATGTCGTGGGGACGGATGAGCTCGTCACCCAGCTGGTTGACCTCGCCGACGAAGCCCATCACGAACTCGTTGACGGGTTCCTCATAGAGCTCCCGCGGGGTGCCCGTCTGCTCGATGCGGCCATCGTTCATCACCACGATCTGATCGGAGATGTCCATTGCCTCCTCCTGATCGTGTGTCACGAAGATGGTGGTCACGTGCACCTCGTCGTGCAGCCGTCGAAGCCAAGCACGCAGCTCCTTGCGCACCGTGGCGTCGAGCGCGCCGAACGGCTCGTCAAGCAGGAGCACCTTCGGCTCAACGGCAAGCGCACGAGCGAGTGCCATGCGCTGGCGCTGCCCTCCGCTGAGCTGGGAGGGATAGCGGCCGTGATAGCCGGCGAGCCCGACGATCTCGAGCAACTCGTCGACGCGGCGCGTGACCTCGTCCTTCGGGCGCTTGCGGATCCTCAGGCCAAACGCGACGTTGTCGCGCACTGTCATGTGCTTGAAAGCCGCGTAGTGCTGGAAGACGAAGCCCACACCACGCAGCTGCGGCGGTGTGGAGGTCACGTCCTCGTCACCGAGCGTCACTGCGCCGCCGTCTGGATCCTCGAGCCCGGCGATGATCCGAAGCAGCGTGGACTTGCCCGAACCGGAAGGTCCGAGAAGCGCGGTTAGCGAGCCGGGCGGGACCTCCAAGGAGACACCGCCAAGCGCAGTGAAGTCGCCGTAGCTCTTGGTGACGTCCCTGACCGTGATCATGAGAGCTCCTTCCGGCGGTTGGCCAGCACGATACCCGCGAGCGTGGCAAGCGCAATGAACGCGAGAAGGGTCGAGGCGGCGTACGCCCCGGCGAGATCGAAGTTCTGGAAGCGCTTTTCCACCAGGAGGGTCAGCGTCTCGGTCTCGCCTGAGACCTTGCCGGACACCACGCTCACGGCTCCGAACTCCCCAATTGCCCTCGCCGTGGAGAGGACGATGCCGTAGACCAGCCCCCAGCGGATGGCAGGCAGCGTGATCAGCCTGAAGGCTTGCCACCGGGAGGCACCAAGGGTGGAGGCCGCCTGCTCCTGGTCCTCACCCACCTCGCGCAGCACGGGTGCCACCTCTCGCACGACGAACGGCAGTGTCACGAAGATCGTGGCGAGAAGAATCCCCGGGAAGCTGAACAACACCTGCACACCCGCGTTCGCGAGCTCGTCGCCGAACCACCCATCTCTTCCGTAGAGCAGCACGAGCGCAAGCCCCACCACCACGGGCGAGATGGCGAAGGGAAGATCGATCAGCGCCTCAACGAAGCGACGCCCCGGGAGGCGTCCGCGCACCAGGGCCATTGCCGTGAGCACCCCGATGACCGCGTTCAGCGGCACCGCGATCGCCGCCACTGAAACGGTGAGCCAGAAGGCATGGATCGCGGCGGGGGTAGTGATGCTGTCGATGAAGGCGCCGACCCCGGGCTCGAAGGTCCGGTAGATCACCACGCCTACCGGCGCGAGCAAGATCGCCCCGAGATAGGCGACCGCCACGAAGCGCAGCGAGAGCCGCCCGGCGCGCGCCCTAGCCACGGCTCGAAGTCCGGCTCTCGAGGAAGCGCAGGCCCACCAACACCAGCAGGGAGAGCGCGAGAAGCACCACCGAGACTGCGGCCGCGCCCGTGATGTTGTCGGACTCGAGCTGTTTGTAGGCGTACACCGACGACACCTGGGTGTCGAAGGGCTTATTGCCCGATATGAGGATCACCGATCCGAACTCCCCGACGGCGCGCGCGAACGCCAGCGCTGCGCCCGAGACGATCGCGGGCACGAGGTTGGGGAGCACGATCCTGCGGAAGCTGGTGCGCGCGGAGGCCCCGAGCGAGCGGGCAGCCTCCTCCATGTCGCGGTCGAGCTCGATGAGGACCGGCTGCACCGCACGTACCACGAAGGGCAGCGTCACGAACAGGAGCGCGAGCAGCACGGCCTGCTTGGTGAACGCGATCGCCTCGCCGTAGAGGGCGAGAAGCACGATGCCGGCCACGATCGTCGGCAGGGCGAACGGCAGGTCGATGAGGGCATTGAGGGCTCGCTTGCCGCGGAACTCGTCACGCACCAGCACCCAGGCGATGAGCGTGCCCATCACGGCGTTGATGGCAGTGACCACCAGCGACACCAGGAGCGTGAAGCGCAGCGCGTCGACCGCCTGCTTGCTCGAAACCGAGTCCCAAAACGATTGAAGGCCATCCTGCAGCGAGCGGTCCACGACCGCCGCCAGCGGCAGCAGCACGATCAGGCTGAGCCACAACGTGGCCACGCCAAGGCCGAGCGCACCCGTACCGCCGCTGACATTCCGGCGGCGGCGCGGGCGCGAAGCGGGTGCGGCAACGGCGCTCATTTTGCCGTCGAGACCCCCGCGTCCTCCTCGATCTTGGCGATCTTGCCGTTCTCCGGATCGAAGAGGTCGTCATTCACCTTGGACCATCCCCCCAGGTCGGCGATCGTCGTGACCTTCGGGGGGTCGGGGAACTTCGCCTTCGTGGCCTTCTCAGTGGCGGGGTCCACGGGGCGGTAGCCCCACCCCACGAACTTCGACTGACCGTCCGGGCCGATGACGTAGTCGATGAACTTCTTGGCCGATGCAGAGGCGTCCGTCGTGGCGGCGATGTTGATCTCGATCTCCACGGTGCTGTCGGGTCGCACCAGCTCGATCTCCTTCTCGCCCTTCTGGATCGCCGTAGTGGCCTCGTACTCGTAGGAGAGGAGCACGTCCCCCTCGCCGCCCGTAAAGGTCTGAAGCGCCTCGCGCCCCGACTTCGGCTGCACGCTGACGTGATCCTTTATGAGCTTCTCGACGTAGCCGAGACCCCCGTGCGCAAACGCGCCCAGCAGGTTCCACTTGGCCGCGCCCGAGGTGAACGGGTTGGGCGTGATGACCTTCACGCCGGGCTTGAGCAGGTCATCCCAGGTCTTGATGCCCTTGGGATTGCCCTTGCGGACGATGAAGGAGACGATCGACTTCGACACGAGCCCCTTCGTCGAGGTCTGCGACTTCCAGTCCTTTGGCACGAGGCCGGCATCCACAAGCCGGTCCACGTCGGGCTCAATCGAGAAGGAGACCACGTCGGCCTTGAGCCCTGCCTCGACCGCGCGGCTCTGCTCTCCGGACGCGCCGAATGAGGTCTTGAACGCGATGGCGCTGCCGTCGGAGGTCTTGCGGAACGCGGGCACGATCTCGTCGTAGACCACCTCGGGCGTTGAGTACGCGACGAGCGAGAGCGTCTCCCCCGTCGCAGTCGGTTCCGCAGCGGAATCGCCCCCGTCGCTGCTGTCGTCGGCCCCACCGCAACCGGCCGCCAAGAGGGCGGCGGCGACGAGCAAGGCAGTGATGGTGCGACGGGTCCAAAGCATGGAAACTCCGTAAAGTCGGTCGGGAATAGGTGCGTTTAACCCTAGCAAGTCGGTCTACTTTGTGTGATTATCGAGCAAAAGCGGCGTTTTGGCGCCAAGTGCCGCGGGTAGGGCTGAGTCATCACCCCGAATGAGGAGAGTGACTCCCAATGCCAGATGGAGCGAAGCGTGTCGAGCCGGAGTTGAAGGCCCGAGAAGAGGACGACAGGGCTCCCGGCTTCCAGGACCCGTCCGGAAGCGTGCCAGACCCCTCCGGAGACACCGAGATCACCGAGGAGGACCGCGAGAACCCGCTCGTGAACGACGGCTCGTTCAACGAGTCCGGCGAACACACCGACAAGGGTCAGTAGAGGAACGCGTGGTCGCGGCAGGGCGGGTACGCCCCGCTCGCCGCGCCGCGGGTCAGCTCACGCCAACCAGATCCACCACGAATACGAGCGTCTCGTCGGGCCCGATGACACCGCCCGCGCCACGCTTGCCATAGGCCAGGTGGGGAGGGATCGTGATCCTCCTGCGCCCACCCACCTTCATCCCGGCCACGCCCTGATCCCATCCTGGGATCACCTGGCCTTGGCCAAGTCCGAACTTGAAGGTGCTGCCGCGGTCCCACGAGGCGTCGAACTGATCTCCGGAGGCCCATGAGACGCCCACGTAGTGCACCTCGACACTCGAGCCCGAGACAGCCTCGTCGCCGTCGCCGACGGAGATGTCCTCCAGCTCGAGCTCATACGAGGGCTTCTGGTCAGCGGGGATCTCGACTTGGGGCTTCTGGTCAGTTGGCATGTCGGCAAGCTACCTGGCCGTCCAGCTGCGCGCTACGGTGAATCCGTGGCGCCACGCTCACGCATCCTTGCCTTCGGCTCGGCTGCCGCGCTTGTCGTTGTGGGAGCGATTTGCGGCCTGCTCGTGTCTGGGCTTACGGGTGAGGTACTCGCGGGTGCGCTCATCACCGTGGGCCTTGGAGCCGTCATCCTGCTGGTGTTCTTCGAGGTGGGCCTGAGCGACGACCGGGCAATGGCCAGGGAGGAGGAGCGCCGAAAAGGCCGCCGTGACGGTTCCGGCAGGCCCCGAAGGCGCCCAACCACGATCCGCCCCCGCCGTCGCCCCTAGACAGCGCTTCCACCGGTACGCTCGTGCGAGCGGTGGTGACCGATTTCTTCCTTGTGGCGCTGACGGTTGCCCTGATCGTGTGGGG
>WUUC01145924.1_pt1 | contig 10744 bp, 10 predicted proteins | sample 6278441 | NCBI WGS metagenome assembly WUUC01 (sample SAMN13675441, study PRJNA597444) | soil metagenome | isolation source: soil | place: USA: Washington | collected 2017-10 | reverse complement strand
TGCGCAGCACGAGGCCGCTTGAGGAGTGGATGCTCGACTGGCGTGGCGATCTGTTACAGGACGCAGCTCGGCCACAAATCAATGCCGCTCAGGATCAAGCCATCTTGATCCTACCCACTCGACCAGGAACCTATCGGCTACAACTCGTGGCCCGCAATGCGCGGGGAGTAGTTGCCTACTCAAATGAGCTGAGGGTGGTCGCAGCAGTATCACCCGATCAAACTACCGATGTGCGTGCTGAACGTTCTGCTATTGATGATCGCAGGTGCGAAGCGTATAGCGGTGGCCATCCAGAAACATCTGACAATGAAACAGTTAATGAGACTGAGGACAAAAAAAACTATCTGAACACAAGTCACAAGCAATATGTGACCATAGCTGCCAAAGTGTGATCAAAGAACTACTAATCAAACGACTACTCAGAGTCAGGTCAAAACAAATAAGCACACTAAAAAAGATTAATCAAAAACAATGTAAAGAAACCGAATCTTATCAAAGTAAATGCCAAATACAAGATAGAGATATAAAAGATCCGTGGGAAAGATATAAGCAGTTATTTGTAATAGCTGAGAATGCGATTAATAGTTCTTGCATGGTTTACGATAAGTATAAGTCAACCAAAGCCACCAGCGACAACGCTCTTCCAGCTCATTCGGATGATAAGGCAGTAGGGCTGCAGGGGGGGGCAGTACCTGCTACAACACCTGCGCCAGAAACCACAGCTCAAACAGCTGCAGTGAATGAAAAAACCCCTAAAATTAATAGGCACCTAAGCTCTTTCCCTATAAACACGCCACCAACTCAGGCCCCTGGTTCAAGCTCTTCAATAGATAATGAGCAGGTACCGGCAGCAGTGTCCAAGGGTAATACAACCAACGCCCCAAGCTTCAACGCTCCTCCAGCTCATTCAAAGGTTAGGAAAGAGCAGGAGGAAGTGCAGAAAAAAGTCTTTATATCACCAGCGCCGGCGGTTTCAGAAGCACCAGCATCCGTGCCAGCAGTCACACAGAGTGTGTTAGAAAGAGTTAAAATGTGGGATAAAAAAGTAAAGGAGCAGGCGCCCCAGCGCCAGTAGCTCCAGATCTGGAGAATGCTCCCTAAAGATTGTTCTAAGAGAGCGTAATTTGATCATTTACCCACGCTATTCAAGTAGTGCCTCATAATGTTCGACCTGCTTTTTGTTGAGCGCCAAAGCTCCTCCATGAGGCTAGAGGATACCAGGCACTCAAATTTACATAAAACCGGCCAAAGTAATTGTCGCGGAACAAAAAAATAGGGTATCGTAGTTCATAATAAAAGCCTATGAGGGCCTATCCCAACACCAGAGAGCCTCCATGAGTCAGCGTCGCGATCAGCTATTGCAGCAACTGGGAATCACCCAGTGGCAGTTGCGGCGTCCCGAAGCTTTAAATGGATTGGTGATTTCACCGCTATCCTCCTCTATCCGCTTTGTACTGTTGGCCGATCCACTTCCATCATTATCAACACCGTTAATACAGGATGTGCTACAGACACTCCAATTGACCGAACAACAGGCCCTCTGCTGGTCACCCGCATCGCTAACCTCACTGCCTAAAGCCGCGCTCTACTGGTCCTTAGGCGATTGCGCCGTTAAACCACCGGGCAGAACGCTACTCTCCCCACATTTAAGTGAGCTACTCTCAAGCGCCCAGGCGAAGCGCCAACTATGGCAACAGATTTGTCACTATGCAGCAGACCATCTCTCCGCTACTGCCTAACGAGCTGGAGATGGCTTATGCTATCGCCCAGGCCAGCCACCGCTATCCCTGCAAACAGGAGACCTTTTTAGCACAACAGGGTTCAACCTATCTGAATCTCAAAGTGATGGAAAGCACCAAAATGGTAGGGTTCGCTATCACCCAAATCGTACGGGATGAGGCCTCCCTGCTCGATCTGGCGATTCACCCAGCAGCCCAACGGCGAGGGAATGGTCAGCAGCTGTTGCTGGCGCTGATTGAGCAGTTGCAGATGCGGGTCGTGCAGACACTCTGGTTAGAGGTGCGGATCAGCAATGCACCAGCGCGTGCACTCTATCAGCAGTTGGCGTTTAATGAAGTTTTTGTCAGATCAGGCTATTATCCCGCTGAGCAGGGGCGTGAAGATGCACTGATCTTAGCCAGATCTCTAGCAGACTAGATCCTAGGGCGACATACTATGTATCAAACCTTGATTCGAACAGAGTTACAGCAGGCCTTGCAGCTACTTCAGCGCTTTTTGGCTGATGATCTCCAGATCAAAGCCATTCAAGCCGCAGCTATGTTATTAGCAACTGCCTTTAAGGCGGGAGGAAAGGTGCTGGCCTGCGGCAATGGTGGCTCACACTGCGATGCAATGCATTTCGCTGAAGAGTTAACGGGACGCTATCGAAGCAGTCGCCCCGCATATCCCGCGATAGCTATCGCTGATCCCAGTCATCTCTCGTGTGTCGCCAACGATTTTGGATTTGATAAAGTGTTTTCTCGATATCTTGAGGCCCTAGGGCGACCAGGGGATGTGCTTTTAGCGATCTCTACTTCCGGGAACTCTCGCAATGTGATCGAAGCCGTCAAGGCGGCGCGCGCTCAGCGCATGCAGGTGATTACTTTGAGTGGACATCAGGGTGGGCTGTTGGCGGGACAGGCCGATGTGGAGATCTGCGTTGACCACACCGGCTATGCTGATCGCATTCAAGAGATGCATATTAAAATTATCCACCTATTGATTCAATTGATTGAACAGGAGATGGTCCGGTCTGTTTAAATCGTCGTTCAGGGTTTTTTGATGAAATTATTGATTATGCGGCATAGCGCCACTCGATAAAAAATTTGCTTGATCACTGCTGGAGGATTATTTGGATCAAATTATGCTTGAGGAGACAGTGGATCAACTGCAGACCTTACAAGATCTCCTGCGCTGGGCCATGAGCCAATTCAATGCAGCTGCTCTCTGTTATGGGCATGGAGCTGATAATGCCTGGGATGAAGCACGACAGCTGCTGCTACCTGGGCTACACCTGCCGATTGATCTGCCACCTGAGCTCTATACAGCACGGCTCACGATCCGTGAACGACAGCAGCTCGTGAGCTGGATACAGCAGCGGATTGAAGCACGGATCCCGGTAGCTTACCTGACGCAGCGTGCCTGGTTTTGTGGGTTAGAGTTTTATGTCGATGAGCGGGTGTTAGTGCCGCGATCCCCTCTGAGTGAGCTCATTCAAAATAGATTTGCCGGAAGTGTGGTCGCAGAGCCCAGGCGCATTTTAGAGCTCTGTACTGGCAGTGGGTGTATTGCTATCGCCTGTGCCTACGCATTTCCGGAGGCGGAGATTGATGCGGTCGATATCTCCCCAGAAGCGCTGGCAGTAGCTGAAATCAACATTCAGCGGCATGGCCTGGAGCAGCAAATCACCCCGATAGGCTCTGATCTGTTTCAACAGCTCCCTCTGGACTCCTACGATCTCATCATCGCCAATCCCCCCTATGTCGATGCCGAATCGATGGCCAATTTGCCTGCTGAATTTCACCATGAACCCGCTTTAGGGTTGACTGCTGGTGAGGATGGGCTACAGGTGGTTGAACGCATTCTTTCGGAGAGCGCCGCTTATCTGAATGAGCAGGGGCTGCTGATTTGTGAGGTTGGAAGTAGCTGCCTGGCCTTAGAAGCCCTCTATCCGGAATGCCCTTTTCACTGGTTACCTTTAAAACAGGGCGGACATGGGATCTTTCAATTAACGCGTCAGCAGCTATTGGCCTCTGCTCAGCAGCGCAAAGCCTGATCTCAGGCTTAACTCGGCGGTATGGCATAGTGAGGATGAACCCCTATGGCAGGTAATAGTATCGGACAGCTATTTCGGGTGACCACATTTGGGGAGTCCCATGGCCCAGCTCTTGGCGCTATCATTGATGGCATGCCGCCGGGCATGCCGCTGAGTGCAGCAGATATTCAACCCGAACTGGATCGCCGTCGACCTGGTCAATCCACCTATACGACTCAACGGAGTGAAGCCGATCAAATTGAGATCTTGTCTGGAATTTTTGAAGGCTGTACGACCGGAACCCCCATTGGATTATTGATAAACAACACTGATCACCGTTCGCAAGATTATGTGGCACTGAAAAGCTGTTTCAGACCAGGGCATGCAGACTACACTTATCAAAAAAAGTATGGGATCCGCGACCATCTGGGAGGGGGGCGGGCTTCAGCTCGCGAAACGGTGATGCGGGTAGCTGCTGGGGCCATTGCTAAAAAGTATCTTCGACAGGCTCTGGCAATCAGCGTACGTGGTTATGTAGACCAAATAGGTTCGGTGATCAGTGAGCAGGTGGTGTGGGATGAGGTGGAACGGAACCCCTTTTTTTTCGCTGATCCCAACCAATTACCTGCTCTCACAGCCCTGTTCAAGGATCTTCAGCAGCGAGGGGATTCGGTTGGCGCCAAAGTCGTTGTTGTGGCCAATCAGGTCCCAGTTGGTCTGGGAGAGCCCGTGTTTGATCGGCTCGATGCCGATTTAGCGCACGCCTTGATGAGTATTAATGCAGTCAAAGGTGTTGCCCTGGGTGCTGGATTTGATGTCGTGACTCAGTTTGGCAGCCAACAGCGAGATGAGATCACTCCAGGCGGCTTCATGAGTAACCATGCAGGCGGTACGCTTGGTGGGATCAGCAGTGGTCAACCAATCATCGTCAAGTTAGCACTGAAACCGACATCAAGTATTGCCATTCCAGCTCGTTCAGTGGATCAACAGCAGCAAGCGGTTGAAGTGGTTACTCATGGGCGCCATGATCCCTGTGTGGGGATCCGAGCGGTTCCGATTGCAGAGGCAATGGTTGCCATCGTGTTATTAGATCATCTGCTACGTCATCGTGCCCAGTGTAGCGCTACCGGATAATCTCCACCAGAGGCATTCCGTTTACAAAGTACACGGATCAGTATCATTTCCTTGTCAATATGAGATAATAACGTCAATTGGAGACCGATTCGCCTGGTAGGGGTTGACTGTCAGGCTAAGCTTGGAAATTAAAAGGTTTATATCATGAAACGTGCAGTTATTACTGGTCTAGGGATTATCTCCAGTATCGGTAACAATAGTCAAGAGGTCCTGACCGCCCTGAAGGCCGGTCGTTCGGGTATTACCCTAGCGCCAGCGTTACAAGAGATGAACATGCGCAGCCAGATTTGGGGTGGTATTAAATTAGATTTTAAAGATCTAATTGACCGAAAGATAGCGCGCTTCATGGGGGATGCATCAGCGTATGCCTACCTGGCCATGCGGGAAGCGATTGCAGATGCTGGTTTATCAGAACAGCTGGTCTCTAGTGACCGTACCGGCGTTGTGGCGGGAACCGGTGGCGGATCACCCGCGAATCAGGTAGCGGCTGCAGATGCCATGCGCTCCCGCGGCCTGAGAGGCGTGGGTCCCTATATGGTGCCCCGCACCATGACCTCCGGAATTACCGCCTGCCTAGCAACAGCCTTTAAAATCCGTGGGGTTAATTACACGATCAGCTCCGCCTGTGCCACTTCTGCACACTGCATCGGTCATGCCCTAGAGCTGATTCAACTCGGTAAGCAAGATTGTGTATTTGCCGGTGGGGGGGAGGAGTTGCACTGGACCTCGGCGATGGAATTTGATGCTATGGGAGCGCTCTCCACACGATATAATGCCAGACCTGAGAAAGCCTCACGCCCTTATGATCAAGGGAGAGATGGTTTTGTGATCTCCGGAGGCGGGGGAATCGTGGTTGTCGAGGAGCTTGAGCATGCCTTGAAACGAGGCGCCACCATCTACGGAGAGATCGTCGGTTATGGCGCAACCTCTGATGGCCATGATATGGTGGCACCCTCAGGGGAAGGGGCGATACGTTGTATGCGAATGGCACTACAGGGGGTCAAGTCGCCGATTGACTATATCAACACCCATGGAACCTCTACTGGCGTGGGTGATGTCAAAGAGCTATCAGCCGTTCGTGCGATTTTTGGCGACCACTCTCCTGCTATCTCATCAACTAAATCGATGACAGGCCACGCCTTGGGAGCGGCTGGGGTTCATGAGGCAGCTTACAGCTTGTTAATGTTAAAGCACGGTTTTATCGCGCCCAACATCAACCTTGAGCAGCTGGATGAAGAGGCTGTCGGTTTGGATATTGTCACGCAGTATCGCGAGCAGAGACTCACCACGGTGATGTCTAATAGCTTTGGCTTTGGTGGAACAAATGCCACCCTGGTGCTGCGCACACTACCAGCCGACAGCTAAGCACTATTAAAACGCTTCGCACACCCAGCCTGATTCACTACCCCTAGCTGGTGCCACCAACCCTGTGCGTATTACTGTCGATCAAGCCACACCAGCAGCGTCTCAGCTCTTTGGATCCCTGGGAGAGCTACAGAGTCTTCCAGGACGCCTGATCACCAGCCAGCACTGCACAGCGGCCCAGGCGCTCATTGTCCGCTCTATCACTAAGGTCAATCGTGAGTTACTCACCGGCAGCAAGGTGCAGTTTGTTGGCAGTAGCACCGCCGGCACCGACCATATTGATCAGTGCTGGCTACAGCAGCAGGGCATTGCCTTTGCTCACGCCCCCGCTTGCAATGCGATCGCTGTGGTCGAATATGTGATCAGTGCGCTGCTATGGTTGGTCGCGCGTGAACGCTGTACTCTCCACGAGAAAACCATCGGGATTGTTGGGGTGGGTCAGATCGGTTCACGACTAAACCAGCGGCTACAAGCATTGGGGGTGACCACCCTGCTGTGTGATCCACCACGGGCGGAGCGAGGCGACTGTGGCCCCTTTTGGCCCTTATCCCATCTTGTGCGGCACGCCGATGTATTAACTTTTCATCTCCCGTTACAGCATGAGGGCCCCCATCCAACCTGGCATTTACTGAATGAGGAGCTGTTAGCAGCACTGCCTGATGGACGGATTTTGGTCAATAGTGCGCGTGGGGCAGTTTTTGATAATGCCGCGCTGCTCACCGCATTAGCGCGCGGTAAAGCGTGTCGTGTTGTGCTAGATGTTTGGGAGAATGAGCCAGCGCTGTCTCTACCATTATTAGCCCACGTTACCCTAGCTACACCCCATATCGCTGGTTATACGCTTGATGGCAGGGTGAATGGCGCGTTTACCATCTACAAAGCGCTCTGTCACCATTTGGGGAGACAACCCTGCGTCGATCGTGCCGCACTACTTCCCAGCGCGCAGCAGGCGCTGCACGTATCGGGTCCCTGGCATAGTGATCAGCTAAAGCCTGTGATGGAGCAGATCTATCGAATCGAACGGGATGATGCCGCACTGCGCGCCGTAGCCGACCAAGCTGGCGCCTTTGATCAGCTGCGTGCAACCTATCCAGAGCGGCGTGAGTGCTCCTCACTGCTCATCGTGTGTGACAATGAGACAGCGGCTCAGCAATGGCAGCAGCTCGGATTTCAAGCGGTTGTAAGGTAAATCCAACCCATCAGTCAGTGTAGGCCACTACTTAAAATCTGGTAAAAATATGCAAAAAACTCCAAGACGGCTACTTCTCTGTAGGGGAGATGGCAGAATTCAACTGCCATAGTGAAAGGCTATATGAGGATCTCACGCTGGATATGTCACGCCCTTAGGCGACTCGTGCCGCTCGCTAACGGCTAGCTACTGGTGCAATACACTCCTGGTATGTTTTGCTGCACGTATTTCGTAGCTTTGGTGGAGTGAGGGGGCGACGCTCCAAGCTGGGCAGTAACCTCCTCCTCTGAAAGAGCATTCGATACTGCAGCGTGTTTCAGTTTTTCCAGAGAGGCGTGGGGTTTCTCAAAGGTGCTCTTCTCGCTACTTTCGTCCGAACGTGGGGAGGAGAAGACGCTTTCAGGAGTGCGCTCTCTAGGGAGCATAGCGCGGAGATCCATAGCCAGCACCGGAGAACCAAAGGGGACGGTAATAACCTCATCATCCGAAAATTTTTGTGGGCGAATCGTTAAAATGGTCCTTTGGCTCCATCTTTCAAATTGTGCAGCCCCCACTGGCATGGATGCCAGCGCTAAGGTGGCCAGCGCCAGCGTCTCAGCACTGTTGATGGCCATCCATTGATATAAATTTTTTTGCCAACTGTCACTGAAACCCTCTTCCAGTAATTGCCGAATTTCAAATAGTCTTCTTTTTTCTGTCGGTAAGCTTTTAGCGGTTCCGGCAGCCGCTAATTGGTAAGCACTATTTAAATCAATAAAAAATTTCCTTTCATGTATGGCGTAACCTGGGAGAAAAAAATCGTAGGTATGATCAACTTGATGGGTCACTTCATGGATAAACGTTGTCACCAAAGCAACTGTACCCCCCATTATTGTTGGATTCAGAAATATTTTATTTTCACCATAATTACACCAACCTTTAGCATTCGATTTTTTATTTGAGAACTGGATAACTTGATCGACCAGTCGTTGTTGGATAAGTTTATATAGATAATCTAGGACAGAATAAAGTTTTTTCTCAAAATTCAATCGGGTATTATCATCCCAAACACCGAACAACCGTTGCAATAATTTCTCTATGAGCGGCCGCTGTTTACGAAAGGAAGCCAGTTTTGCTAAGTGATCAGATGCTTGAAGAGCGATATTATAAGCTAGTTTCACCAACGTCGACCGCAGCGGGTTGAGCTGTTCAAAATCCACCAAAATGCATGGATGCATGAAGGTATGAGCTAATGACCTTAGCTCCTGCTGTTTTATAGGAATAGGCTCCAAGTCAAAGCAGGACGTCTGAGTCTGAATAGCAGACGCAGGCTTTCCTTCCTCGGCAGCGCGCTGTTTTGCTTGCAGATAACTTAGGATCCCCTGAGCCACCTGGGTGCCTGGCTGACAGCGCTGCTGTGCCAGCGCAATCGGAGTTAGGCCACGCCTATTGGTTAAAGATAGTAATCGCCTAATAGCTTTATGATCAATTTCATCTAGAAGCAACTCGATGGTAGCTTTTTGCTGTGCTGCAATTGCAATGTGTAGCAGGGTCTCTCCTCCTGAATAGCGTAGGGTACGAGAGACTCCCGCTCTTAAACAATCTGTGATAAACTGAATATTATTTTCTTCAATCTCCTGAGTTAGTTCTTCTAATTGAGAACGAGGATTAATTTTATAGATGCTAACAATAAACTCTTGAAACCAGTCAGCAGCGGTTTCTCCCTGGAGATTTTCGGCAGTGATCGGTGCCCCCTGTTTAATCAACCGCTCGATTAACTCCAGGTCGCGCTGCGCTACCGCATAGTGCAGTGGGGTATTGCCTTGTGCATCGGCAATAGTATTGATCGCTCCTGGGTTAGCTGCTTTATCTTCTTTAGGAGAAGCCTCTATTAAATCCACGAGCAGTCCCCAGAGTGGACCTGGTTAATTGGGAGTAATTCAGAAGGGTGCCTAGAATTTATGTAACTGTGCTCATCACAGCCTTCGTTGCACGAACATGCCGACGCTATTCCTTGCAATAACCGGAAATTTTCAACAGGCTGTTCAGCCAAATCCCTCTCAGGGATAGGGTCTCCTCCCTTAAGTAGGTGGTCAGGGCAGCACGAAGGGCTCGAGCTCACTTGTGGTGAGATAATGCCTCTTTGGAAGAGTGTTTGCATAGTAAAATTCCTACAGTTTATTCTGCTATTTTTGCTATTATGGGATAATTGCTCTGATTTATGAGCATTTTCAGCCATAGTATCAGGATTATTGGATCTTAAAAAGTAGGTTTTTTTATCAGGACAAGCCGATTTTCTGACAACACCGCCAGAGTTTTTTAAAGTTTTACTAGCCTGCCTTGATGGAATGTATTTTTGAAAATGTATTTCAAAAACAAATTGGTTATGCTCTATATCTTCTTTTGTATCGTTAGAAGGTGAGTGCTCCCTCCTCGACAGGTTGGCAACCACCTGTTCATGATTGATAGTAACGGCAGGAGAGGAGTGCACGCTGAGCACTGCTGCAGGTGGAATCAGAGTGGAGAGCTGGCAGTGACCATCGGTACTACTCGCTGCTTGATTTTTTTTTAACCAGCTACGCCCTTGACCATGTTTTATTGAACGCGAATGAAATTTTTCTAGGTGTTCGTGTCCTCTGACTAATAATTTAACGTACCTTCTCAAAAAGCTAATGTCATCCGCACGTGACCAGCCGCAGAGTCGCAGAATAGAGTCCTCAGGTTGACCTAAACACCGCCGGTTTTTCGCACTGTTGAGACACCTCTGTAATAGTTTTTTATCAGGATAAGACAGTTTTTTGATAAAATTAACGTTTTTTCTTAAATGTTTAATAGCTGGGATTGGTCCAATGATTGCTTGGAGAGGTTCAGCAAAAGCCAGTTGTTTATGCTTTGTATCTCTTTTTATATTGTTAGAAGACGACTGCTCCGCCCTTGGCGAGTTATCAGCTCCTTTGGCAGGTTTTACGAGCTTTAACAGCGCCTGGCTCATTTCCATCCGATCAGCGCTACTCCAGCGGATTGCCGGATCACCAGAGGAGGGGGGTGAGCGCAGCGGCCTCTCCTGATGCAACGGTTTTTCTGGTGATGGCATGGGGGCAATTGAGCTAGAGAAGATCGGCTTGGTGACTGCAAATAGCGCACTCGGCGTAGAAGGGTTCTGGATCAACTCTCTGAGGTGACTCCCCTTCTGGGATGTGCTCTCCGGCTGCTGCACACTGCCGCCCACAGGCGCTAGCGTCTCGCGCCGCGGCGCCACCAAGCAGAGCAGCGCCGCTTCATGGCGTACGATGGCCGCTTCAATTTTGAGTGGAGCGGTCAGC
>WUUC01142364.1_pt1 | contig 10744 bp, 11 predicted proteins | sample 6278441 | NCBI WGS metagenome assembly WUUC01 (sample SAMN13675441, study PRJNA597444) | soil metagenome | isolation source: soil | place: USA: Washington | collected 2017-10 | reverse complement strand
CTGCTCTTTAAGATTTCAGATCCACTTTTGGCCCAGGATTTTTTTATTTGTAAATGAGCCAGAGTCCATGAATGCCATTGGCAATCGATTGGACAGCCATTGAAGCCAAGATCAATCCTCCGATACGCGTCACAAGATGAATTCCCGTATGCTTAAGCATCCGTTCAATAGAGCCTGCAAAATATAAAACTGATCCTGTTGTCAAAGCAACTAAGATTGCACAAAAAGAGAGATAGAGGTGGCTTAACGGTCCTGTCCAGATAGAAGCGCCGACAATTACGGTTGTGATCGCTCCCGGACCTGCCATGATCGGCATGGCCAAAGGAACGATAGCGATGGACGCTTTATGCATAACTTCAGATTCGTCTTCTCTAGATTGCTGGATACGATTAGGACGGCCATTGAGCATGGTGAAGGCAACCAGGGCTAGGACGGATCCCCCAGCGATCTGGAAGGCAGGAATGTGAATTCCAAAAATATTTAGTAAGGGGAGTCCAATCCAGGTCACAATGACAAGGATCACGGCCACGGCAAAGCTGGCCGTGATAGCGATCTTCTTTTTCTCCGCATCGCTTTTGCCATAACAAAGATTTAAAAGGGCCGGCAGAGCCGATAAAGGGCTGCAAACGACTAGAAGTGATATGAAATAGTTGAAAACATCTGTAAGGACCATTGCGGGAAACCTTTCTATTCTTTAATCTTATTATCTTAGCCATAGCAAAGAACGGATTTTATGAAAAAAAGTTTTATTAAAATTGTGCTTTTATTAGGAGTGTCTTTAATTCCTTTAGTGTTGATCTTCCTATCGATGCAAGATAAAAAGAAGACTAAAGTAGCTGCAACTCCTCCTGAGAAAGCTTTTGTCATCATCGTCCCCTCTTATAATAATTCATCTTATTGCGAACAAAATATTCTATCTATTCTCTATCAGCAATATGAAAACTTTCGGGTGATTTTTATCGATGACGCTTCTATTGATGATACCTATGAAAAAGTGAAAGCTTTAGTCGACAGGTCTCCTAAAAAAGATAAGGTCACGCTGATAAAGAATGGAGAAAATCAAGGATCATTGAAAAATCTCTACACAGCCATTCATAGCTGTGATGATCAAGAGATTGTAGTTCGTGTTGATGGTGATGACTTACTGGCTCAGCCGTTTGTGCTTAAAAAACTCAATAAGGTCTATGCCGATCCTAAAATTTGGATGACCTATGGAAATTATCTTGATTATCCGACGTATAAGCAAAGACCTCGGCTGTGTCAAAAATTTCCTAAGAGTGTTCTTAGAAACCATCGGTTCCGTCAATATAAATGGGTCACTTCTCACTTACATACCTTCTACGCGGGACTGTTTAAAAAGATCTCCCCTGAGCATCTGACCAAGGATGGGAATTTTCTATCTGTCGCAGGCGATGTCGCGATCATCATCCCGATGTTAGAAATGGCTTCCGGCCATTTTCAGTTCATCGAAGAGGTCCTTTACCTCTATAACCGGTCTAATCCCCTTAGTGACCATCGAAGCACCCGACTGGTGCTGCAAAATTCATATGACAGATACGTCCGTTCGCTCCCCCCTTATCAACCCCTGATACAGCCGCCCTATCTTCCGGTCGAAGCTGTCCGATGAACGAGTCTATTTTTCTTTTACAGATTTCTGTTTTAGTCGGAGCGCTTTTTTGGGCTGCTAGGATCGGCAAAGAAGCGCTCATTGCGCTTTCTGTCCTGTTGTCGGTTTTTGCAAATTTTTTTGTCCTCAAACAGATGTACTTACTGGGATGGAATGTGACCTGCAGCGACGCATTCGCCATTGGAAATATCTTCGGTTTGAACATGCTCTCTCAAGCCTACGGTAGGGATGTTGCCAAAAAAACGATTTGGATCTCGTTTTTTGGTATGTTATTTTACGCAGTGGTCTCGCAGATCCACCTCTTCTTTGTGCCAAGCCCGCATGATACCAGCCATGGCCATTTTGCCTATCTTTTAAACGCCGCGCCGCGGCTCCTCATCGCATCTCTGGCAACTTTTTTCATTGTGCAGCAGTTCGATGTCAGGCTGTATGGTTTTTTCCAAAAGAAACTATCAAAGTTTTCTTGGCAAACGAGAAGTACTCTTTGCCTATTTATTTCACAGGCTCTCGATACGGTTCTTTTTAGCCTCTTAGGGCTTTATGGAATCATCAATGATCTCTTCTCTATGATGGTCGTTAGCTACCTCGTTAAATGCGCGGTAATCGCCTTGACGTCGATCGGAGCGGTCTTTTTCAATCCTCTCAAGAAGCTAACCCATGAAGTTTGAAATTCTCCATACGTCTTCGAAGTCCAGAGCTAGGATAGGTCGCATCCACACCCCGCATGGGATCATCGACACACCGAACTTCGTAGCAGTCGGCACGAATGGGACTTTGAAGGCTCTCGATAATAAAACAGTGCAAGAGATCGGGCTACAGCTGATGTTCTGCAATACGTATCATCTTTTGCTGCAGCCTGGCACTGAAATCGTTAGAGAGAGCGGAGGGATCCACAACTTCATCAACCGCCAGCTTCCGATTATTACTGATTCGGGAGGTTTTCAAGTGTTTAGCTTGGCTTATGGATCTATAGCCAGTGAACTCAAAAGCCAAGGAATGAAAAAAACTGACGGATTGGTTTTGAAGATCACGGAAGAAGGGGTTCTTTTCCGTTCATACCGGGATGGAAAAAAAATCCTGCTGACTCCGGAGAGTTCGATCGAGGCCCAAAAGAACTTAGGAGCTGATATTATCATCCCTTTTGATGAGCTCCCACCCTACCATATCGACCGTGAAAAGCTCGTCCAATCTTTAGAGAGGACCCATAGGTGGGAAGAAAGGTCTCTACAAGAACATTTAAAAAACCCGCGCAATCAAGCGATGTATGCAGTGATCCATGGAGGAGTCGATCCTGATTTAAGGCAAAAAAGCTGCAAAGTCCTTTCTAACCTTGCCTTTGATGGGTTCGCCATTGGTGGTAGCATGGGCAAGACAAAAGATCAGATGATCGGGATGCTGACTGCAATGATGCCCTTGCTTCCCTTAGACAAGCCGAATCATCTGCTCGGGATCGGAGATTTAGAATCGATTACCGGCTGCATCCCTCTAGGTATTGACACATTTGATAGTTCTTATCCAACAAGAGCGGCACGGCATGGAATGGCTCTGACAGGAACAGGACCGGTCAATCTCACCAAGGGTGAATATGGGAGCCGGTTTGAGCCGATTGAAAAAGGGTGTACATGCAGCACATGCGCGCACTTTACAAAGGCCTATCTCAACCATCTGTTTAAAGCGCGCGAAATGACAGCTTTGACACTGACGACGATCCATAATCTCCACTTCATGGTAGAGCTCATGAAGAACTATCGAGCAGCCATTGCGGCGGATCTTCTCTGACCTGCATCTTCCAATTGCTGCCGATAGCAACAGTAACAGACTGGAAAATATTTCTCTTCCGCTCCCAATTGAATCACAGGCCCTTCAAGGGTTGCTTTTCCATTGAGGTGCCGGATATTCATGATGGATTTTCGATTGCAGTAATAGCAGGTTGCCTTGACCTCTTCGATCGAATCGGAGAGCTCCATCAAACGGAGCGATCCAGGAAATAGCTTGGTCCGGAAGTCTGTTCTGAGGCCATAACAAATCACAGGGATATCTTTATCGAGAGCAATATCCCGGAGCTGATCGATATGTTCCATAGAAAAGAAGTGTGCCTCGTCTACGAGAATACAGTTAATCTCATCATAGTTGATCTGTATTAGGTCAGTTGCAGGTCCTACTAAAATATCGGCTTCACATTGAAGACCAGCACGAGATTTGATATTTTCTCTTCCAAAACGCGTATCCATGTCAGGCTTAAGCAGCAAGACCTTCTTGCCCTGTTGTCGATAGTTATGTGCAACGGCGAGTAAATTCAGGGTTTTTGCACTACCCATTGTTCCATGCCGAAAATAAAGCTTGGCCATTTTTAGGCTCCGGGTTAAGGTTGAACATGACAAAAATTTTAGATATTTTGTCAAAATGCTTGTTTAAGCATTAAAAGAGCCAGGTTAATTGATTTAGTGATTTTTGAGGAGGTGAAGATGACGCCCGATATAAAAATCAGGACCTTGAGAGGAGCAGGAATTAAAACTTATATCCCGAGTATTGTCAAAGTCCGCAATGAAGTTTTAAAAGAATATCCCTACATGCGTGTGGGCCATGTCGAAGAAGATACCCAGTATTTCAGACAGCTATGTCAGTCGAAAGATTCAATTGCAGTACTCGTCTTCGATGGACCTAAAATCATCGGCGTCTCTACAGGCGTGCCGCTGGAAGAACACTTGACCTCCTTGCAAAAACCGTTCTTAGAAAAAGATCTAAAGCTATCCGACTATTTTTACTTTGGAGTTTGCACTCTTTTAAAGCCGTACCGTGGCCGTGGCATTGCTCATCATTTCTTCGATTTCAGGGAAGAGCATGCCAAGCATCTGAAAAGATTTAATAAAATTTGCCTCAGCAATGTCATCCGTCCGAAAAATCACCAAAAAAAACCTAAAGACTATATTCCCTTGGATTCTTTTTGGAAAAAGAGAGGCTATGTAGAAAGAAAAGATCTTATTGCTCAGCTTAAATGGCGAGAACACGATGAGAAAACTGCCACTCCCAAACCTGTGGTCTTTTGGGTAAAGGAAATTAATTAATTAAAACTTTCTCGACCGTTTTCAGGTCGAAAGAATTGACAAAAGTCTCATGCTGCAAGTCGCGCGGAGTGTCAGGGTGATAGACAACCATGAGCCTGTAGAGCGTATTGCCCACTAAGATTAAGCGGCCTTCGATCTCATTAGCACTATCTTTCATGCGGAAATCCATCGCAGGATAGTTCTTATGTTTGACAATTTTTTTATCAAGCAGCTCGGTTCCAGGCATGTGTTCTAAGACGACGTTCATTGCGCCCTTGAGAAGCGTATTTGAGCTGAAAATTTTCCATTTCTTAGGAAGGTCTAAGTAACTGACAGAAAAAGCGGCATCTTTTTCGGCTTTAAATTCGTTAAGATTGATTGGATCTCCATTGGGTATCTCCACTTTTTTCTCGACGACTTCAGGCTTTTTAGGAAAGTGAACTGAAAACTTCCCATTTTCAGACATATATTCAACCCAGCCTGCTCCTGCAACTTGCTGCTCATAATGGACGGCTGCTTCGGAAATATCTTTTCCATAGAAAAGACCGCTTCCAGCCGAGCAGGCGATCATTAAAGCGATAATATAGCGCCAGTAGGTGATCTTACGGAATGTAACAACTCCGGGCCTTTTGCCTAAAAAGAACGCTCTCTTCAGACTTTCTTTCCAAGACAGGTTGAGTATTATAATTCCAAAAAGTTTTTTACCCAGAGTTGAGCGATAACGAGACAAGAAAAATGCTTCTAGAGGAGCCCAGAAGAAAGGAACGGCACAGGCAAAGTAAAAGTAAAAATTTTCATTGACTTCGACAGGGGTCATAAGGGTAGTAAAGACCGTACAGAAATAAAATAGGCCGTAGTCGAGTAAACGGGCTAAAGATCTTCTTAAAAACATAATAGTAATATTATAGTATAAAAGAGAGTTAAATACTAGGGAAAGGGAGATCTATTAAACTTTAATTTGAAAGAGTTTTGGGTCTTTTTTTGAACCTTGGAAATAGTTCTTAGACACTGCATAGACAGCGCCAGCTAGACTTCCTACGACTGCTCCAACAATGAATCCTTTGAAAATCAAGTAGGGTGGCACGAAATTATAATCTATAAGTTCGTCTGCACGACCCTGCAAGGATTTTATTATATTCAAAGTAAAAATCTGAAAAAAATGCCTACGGTTAGAACTGATATAACAGCTAAACCACTTAATATCATGCCTGTTGCTCCGCCTATGAGTTGGCTGATTGCTGCACTTTTCATTGCATGCGCTAATAATCCTCTTTTTTTGCAAAAATCATAAAACCATTTTTTGTTTATAACAACCAAACAGAAAATTTCTAAAATGAGTAAGCTTTTTAAATTAAAAAATTCTATCCGAAACAATAAACACTCCTGCATAAAGTGTTGCAGGAGAATGAGATTTTCAGGCAAAATCATCACAAACCGTTCTTTTAAAAAAAATTGTGGTAATTACCTATGCGTCGATCGATTTGTGTCTGTGAACCAATGGGCTGTTATGCTGGAGAAACAGGGAACTTCCGTTTTGTTTATACCCCTGCTGTGAACCTTCCCAAGGGAACAAAACTTCGATTCGATCTGGCCACGAAAGGACGGCCTATTGATTGGGAGCTTCCGCAGACCAATGTGAAAACTAAAAAAAATGTGATCTGGGCTCAACTTCCTGATGGAAAAGGAATCCCTGCAAAATCCATTGATAAAAGCGATAAAATCACGCAACTGTTTGAATTTACACTCCCCATGGAGATCAAAGCAGGCGAAAATTTTATCATCTATATGGGTTCGACTGTCAAAGGAAAAGACACAGGCAACCGCTGCCAATTAAATGTTCAACGCAGAAGACCATTCCATCTCTATATTGACCCACGCGGAAAGGGTGATTTTAAAGAACAAGAGACGTTCCACTTAGATGTGAGAGGAAACGTCCTGCACAACATCCGCATCATTGCCCCCTCTTTAGTGGCAAAAAATAAACGGTTTGATGTACTTGTCCGTTTTGAAGATGAATATGGCAACCTAACAAATTACGCTCCTGAAGGAAGTCTCATCGAGCTGAGTTATGAAAACCAACGAGAAAACCTTAACTGGAAACTGTTTATCCCTGAAACAGGTTTTATTAACCTCCCCAACCTCTATTTCAATGAGGCTGGCGTTTACAAAATTCAACTCCACAACTTAAAGACAGGCGATAAATACTTTTCAGCTCCGATTAAATGCCTTCCTGAATCAGCCAATGTTATTTGCTGGGGCCTGCTCCATGCCGAATCAGAGAAGAATGATTCGCATGAAGGCATCGAAGCCTGCCTGCGAGAATTCCGCGATGAAAAAGCTCTTCAGTTCTATGGCACGTCTCCTTTTGAAAGCACTGATGAGACAACTCCTGACATGTGGAAACAGATCTCCACTCAAGTGGCAGAATTTAATGAAGAGCAACGCTTTTGCACTTTCTTAGGCTTTCAATATCCTGCCGATGAAGGCTTACGCCAGATTGTCTATTTCAAAGACCTCAAGCCCCTGCTAAGGAAAAAAGAAGCCAAAAGCAATGTCCTTCCAAAGGTCTACAAGTTGCTCACTCCAAAAGAAGCTCTTATCATCCCTTCTTTCACCATGGGTAAGGGATTTGAGACCGACTTTAATCATTTTGAGCCTGAACTTGAAAAAGTCGTTGAAATCTATAATGCGTGGGGCTCTTCAGAATGCACAGCTAAAGAAGGCAACCCACGTCCTATCCGTTCAACATCTAAAAAAGGCGTGCAGGAAACAGAAGCGGGCTCCATTCTCAATGCTTTGAAAAAGAATCGCCGATTTGGTTTTGTAGCCGGAGGCCTTGACGACCGTGGCATTTATGCCGATTTCTTTGAGAACAATCAAGTTCAATACAGCCCTGGCTTGACCGCTGTTTTATCGACCGATCAGACTAAAGATGCTATTGTCCAAGCTTTGATGCGCCGGTCTTGCTATGCGACGACAGGGGCCCGCATTATTGTAGGACTCAATATCGCCGGCACGAATATGGGTGGTGAGCTCAATACCAAAGCAAAACCAGGCCTTGTCATCAACCGCCATGTCATTGGCTATGTGGCAGGGACAGCTCCATTAAAAGAAATCGTCCTCCTTAGGAACGGCATCCCGATTAAGAATTTTCCGATCAAAGACTTCGCTTTGGACTTTGCTTTCGACGACATGGAACATCTTTCAAAATGTGCTTTAGCCTCCTCAGACGATAAGCCGCATTTTGTGTTCTATTACCTCCGTGTCACCCAGCAAGACGGCCACATAGCTTGGAGTTCGCCAATCTGGATTGACTATATGGACTACCAGCCGGCCCCCGCTCCAAAAAAAGTTAAAGGGAAATAGTGACGAAGATCATCTTGGGATCGCAATCGCCGCGCCGACGTGAGATCATGGATTTTTTCTCACTGCCGTTTGTTCAAGTCTCTTCTGATTTTGATGAAGAGTCTATCTTTTACGAGGGAGATCCTGCTAAACATGCAATGCTGCTCTCTCAAAAAAAAGCCGAAACACTCGCTGCCCGGTTTCCCAAAGATGTCATCTTGACTGCAGACACTGTCGTGTTCTGCAATGGCAAGCTCTACAACAAACCCCGTGATGAGCACGAAGCGGGAGAATTCTTAAGTGCCTTTGCGGGGAATTGGCAGTCGATTAATACCGGTGTGACCGTCCGTCGCGGCCCTGAAGTTTATACAAATTTTGAAGAGACCAAACTCCTCTTTAATAAACTCACTCCAGAGCAGATCAAAAAATTCCATACTCATTGTTACTTTCTCGATAAGGCCGGCGGCTATGCTATCGAAAAAAGTGGAAATTTGATTGTTTCCCGAATCGAGGGATGTTATTACAATGTGCTGGGCCTGCCCATTAACACAGTGCAAAAACTTCTGCTGAAGTTGGGAATTGATCTATGGGACTTTTTAAAAAACTTGTCTTGACTACCCTTCTCATTGCCTCATGCCATGCTTTGGAAAAAGAACATGTCGCTTATCTCATGCAATCCAAAGAAATTGATGCCTCGATCTCTCTCTATGAAATCTACAAAAAAGAACTCGGCCGGCATGATTTTGAAATTCTCGTCCATATGGCCTCAATCATTTTAGAACAAGGCATAAAAAGTAGTGATGTCACTATTCAGCTCTCAAGTCTTTATGGAACAGCCTTTGCGAGTATGACTTCTTCGTTAGATATTCTTGAGCAAGGCATCAAAAGCCAGAATTTTGAGACTCAGCTTGCCTCTATTCAGCTTCTTGCCCACATGCATGATGACCGTGGCGATGAACTTCTCACTAAAGCGATGGCCTCTCCCTTTCTCATGGCACGCATGGAAGCCGGTTTTCATCTGGCCTCCCGTAAACATCGAAAAGCTGCCGGCCACATCGAAGCGTTAATGTATAAACTTCCTCAACAGTTCTGGTATTACTTCCCCCAGTTTTTTGCCCTTATCGGAACCAGCGATTCTATCGATGTGCTTAAAAAATTGATGGAAGATCCAATTTCGATGACACGTGTTGAAGCCATCCTCTGCGCTGCGCGTTTTGGCCGTGATGATCTCCTTTTCAAAATCAGGGCCCATGCTACCCATCTCAATCACGATGAACAAGAAGCCTCTGCCTGTGCTTTAGGGATGCTTAAAGACTCTAAATCTATCCCTCAGCTCAAACGGCTTTCCCAATCAGTCTCAATTCCTGTAAAACTAGCTGCCCTGCGTTCTCTCTACTTGCTAGGAGATACTCAGGCCCTACTGCCTATTTTTGACCTTGCTCACCAGCATGATATTTTTGCGATTGCACTCCTAGGAGAACTGCCCGGCGGAGAAGAGGTTCTTGTGCCTCTTTTAAAACATGACAATATTCATATTAGGTTCAATGCAGCATTTTCCCTACTCCAGAGACGTGATGAAAGATCTATGCCGGCGATCGAAGAGTTTCTTTTAAGAAATGCTAAGGACCTCGGCTTTCATCCTCATAGCTCGATCGGCCACTCTCTTACGTCCTGGAAAGTCGTCCCCTCGATGCAGCACCATGTAAAAAATCTTCCCTTTGATCTAGCAGCGATGTCGCTTCAAACGCGCGAACAAATGCTTTCGGCCTGCTTAGAGCTCTCAGAAGAAAGCTTTCTTCAGATTGCAGAAAAAATCTTCCAATATCATGAACTCGATCTGATCCCTCTGCTCGTCCAGCTTTTAGAAAACCATCATACTGAAGCCTCCATCCATCTTCTGAAAAGACATGCCGAGCATGCAGGAGCACCGCTGATCCGAACCTACTGCAATCTTGCATTGTACCGTCTTAAAGAAAAAGGGCCGTATGAAGAGCGGCTCCGCCACTGGATTACGCGCGTCCAGTTACAGGAAATGGTCCGGTTCCGGCCCTCGCTACCATGGCACCTGCGTAAAAATGCCTCTCCTTACGAGCTGACTCCTGAAGAAAGCACCCGGCTGCTTTTAGAGGGCTACCAGGCGCTGGCCGACCGACATGATGAAAAAGGAATTGAAATTCTTCTGCAAGGAATCAAAGAAGGTCATCCAAAAAATCGTTACGCCCTCGCAGGACTCTTGATCCACACTCTGCAATAAAGTATCCTTTTTCAAAATGAAACGGTTTCTGCTTACTTTTACTCCAGTAATGGCTCTCGTGCTAGGTTCCCTTGCCGCTGAAGATTATAACATTAATCTGAAAGATCCTGTTTTCATCAATGGCACAATCTCGACAGACCAAGGCGGAATCATTTCTAATTCCGAACTGCGCATCCAAGCACGCCATATCGAATACACTAACCGGATCGAAAATGGCGTAGCCATTAAAAAAGTCATAGCTGAAGGCGATCTCCTCCTAGAATATAACGGCCGTATCTTTATCGGAAAAAAACTCGAGTATAATCTTCTGACAAAAACCGGTACGATGATAGAAGGCCGCACTTCAACAGATTATTGGTATGTAGGCGGCGATGAGATCGAGCTGCTTCCCGATGGAAGCTTTTGGATCTCGAATGCCTATTTAACTACGGTTGAAAGCCAAGACACCTGGTGGGAAATTCACTCTTCCAGAAT
>WUUC01131824.1_pt1 | contig 10744 bp, 12 predicted proteins | sample 6278441 | NCBI WGS metagenome assembly WUUC01 (sample SAMN13675441, study PRJNA597444) | soil metagenome | isolation source: soil | place: USA: Washington | collected 2017-10 | reverse complement strand
GCGATCGCGACTCGCAGCTGAGCAGGCATGGCGCCTGACACTAGACGGCGACGCCGTCACGCGCGCAGACATCGCCCGCCGCAGGCCTCGCCCGCTCGACGGTGGCGCAGCGGGTGGACGCATTGCCTGGAGCACGTGCTGGCCCCGGAGGCGATCGACAGGGCGATCCGAAGCAGCCTCACCTGACCGCCGTACAGCCCGCGCCGTCGAGCCCGAACTCGAGCTCCGGCACGCCGTCCTCGGCGAGAGCGCCGCGGGTGCGCTGCGGGTCGGGGGTGTAGACCAGCAGGAAGCCGCCCCCGCCGGCGCCCAGCGAGATCACGGCGCGGGCTCCGGCGCGAAGGGCGTGCTCGCGCAGCCGGTCCATGTGCTCGGTCACGGTGCCCGGGGCGCGGCGCCGCTTGGCCTCCCAGTGCAGGTCCATCAGCTCGCCCACCCGCTCGAGGTCGCCTGCCTCGAGCGCCCGGGACGTCTCGCCGGCGAGCTCCTTCAGGCGGTGGAGCGCCTCCTCGAGCTGTCCCGCGCCGAGGATCTCGGACGCCGAGCGCTCCTGGCCCGTGAAGAACAGCAGGAACTGGTCGCGGAGCGCGCGGCGCACCTCCTCCGAGAGCCGCAGCTCGCGCACGTCGACGCTGTCGTCGGGGTTGAACGTGTATGCCCGGATGCCGCCGAAGGCGGCCGCGTACTGGTCCTGCTTGCCGATCGCGCGACCGAGGACGTCGATCTCGAGGTGGCAGGCGGCCTCGGCGAGCTCCGCCGGCTCGAGCTCTCCGCCGGTAAGCGCCTGGATGGCGCAGACGGCATAAGCCCCGGATGACCCGAGGCCGGTGCCGGGCGGCACGTCGGACACGCTCGCCAGCTCGATCGGGCCGCCGCTCCAGTGGTGGAGCAGCGCCTCGCGCAGGATGGGGTGCCGCACCTCGCGCGGGTGGTCGGCCTCCTCCCACTCCAGGTGCTTGAGCCGGAAGCGGCTCTGGAACTGCGTCGACATCACGATGTACACGTACCTGTCGATCGCCGTCGAGACCACGAAGCCGCCGTGCTTGCGGTAGTAGGAGGGGAGATCGCTGCCGCCTCCCCCCAGCGCCACCCGCAACGGCGCCCTGACGACCACGGACTGCATGCTGGCGGCAGCCTATGCTGCGCGACCGTGCGCAGGCGGTTTCGCGAGCTGGGCTACAGGGTCGGCCGCTTCCCCCCGGGGGAGCGAAACGCGCTGGTGGACGTGCCGGACGTGCTCGTCGGCCACCGCACCCTGAGCGAGGACGATCGGCTGCGCACCGGGGTGACGGCGATCCTCCCGCACGGCGGCAACCTCTACGAGGAGAAGGTGCTCGGCGCGTGCCACGTGATCAACGGCTACGGCAAGGCCGCCGGGCTGTCCCAGCTCGCCGAGCTGGGTACGATCGAGAGCCCCATTCTGCTCACCTCCACGCTGTCGGTCGGGCCGGTGTGGGAGGGCGGGCTTCGCCACCTTCTCGAGCAGAACCCGGACGCGGCACGCGACCGCGACACCGTCAACGTCATCGTGGGCGAGTGCTTCGACGGCTGGCTCTCGGACGCTCGCGTCCTCGCCGTACGGCCGGAGCACGCGCTCGAGGCGATCGCCGCGGCCGGCGCCGGCGAGGACCGCGAGGGCGCGCTCGGGGCGGGCACCGGCACCACCTGCTTCGGCTACAAGTCCGGCGTGGGCAACGCCTCGCGCCGTGCCGGCGAGCACGTTCTGGGCTGCCTGGTCGTGTCGAACTACGGCGCCCGGCGCGACCGGCACCTGGTGCTCGGGCCCGCGGCCGAGGCGGAGGCGGGCCCCGAGCCGCCTGCGCAGGGCGGCTCGATCATGATCGTGTTGGCCACCGACGCGCCGCTCTCGGAGCGCCAGCTCGGGCGTCTCGGCGCCCGGGGCGCCTTCGGCCTCGGACGCGCCGGCAGCTTCGCGTCGAACGCGAGCGGTGAATACGCGCTTGCGTTCTCGACGGCGCAGCGGGTGCCGCACCGCACGGAGTCCGCCTACCACGAACTGCGCTTCCTGCGCGACGACTCGGCGGCCATGCGTGAGCTGTTCGAGGCGGCCGGCGAGGTCGTGCACGAGGCGGTGCTGGGCTCGCTCTGCTCGGCGGACGCCATGGAAGGACGGGACGGCAACCGGGTCGAGGCTCTCCCGTACGAACTGCTGGCAGGGGCGCCGGGCGTCGAGAGCCTGAAATGACGAAGGGCTCCCGAGGGAGCCCTTCGCACTGGCCCACGGACGGCGCGTCATGCGCCGCCACGTCCTGCCTAGGAGCCGCCCCCGGACTCCTTGGCCTTGCCTGACACGCACTTCCCGAAAGCGTTCCGCTTGTTCGGGTTCGTGCCGTACTTCGCCGCGAACGCCTCGCGGCCCAGCGCCTCCCGCTCCGCGGCGCACTCCTTCGCCGCGTTCCTGAACTCCTTGGCCTCCTCCGCGTCCTCCGCGTCCATCTCGGCCTTCTTCTTGGATGCCTTGCCGGACACGCACTTGCCATAGGCGTTCTTCTTGTTCTTGTTGGTCCCGTACTTCTCGTTGAAGGCGACGGGATCCGCGGCCCGCTCCGCCTTGCACTCCTTGGCGGCGTTCTTCTGGGCCGTCTCCTCCTCGGCCTCCTCCTCGGCCGCGTTTCGCAGCACGCAGCGGCTGAAGCCGTGGTACTTCGCGTTGAACGCCTCGCGGGTGGCCTTCGACTTGCCGCGCTCGGCCTTGCACTCCGCCTTGGCGGCGCGCTTGTTGCTTTGATCCGGTCGCGCGACCGCGCCCGCCGGGAGCGCGATAGCGGCGACCAGCCCCATGCCCAGGACGATCTTCTTCATGTCCGCTTCAACGCTCGCCGAGGCCCGAGGTTCGGGAGTTACGCCCGAACCTTTGGCCGCCGATTGCGTTCCCATGGGTAATGCCGGCCGCGTTGACAGCCTCCGGGACGGGTAGGAGCCTCTCGGTATGCGAGCGGCGCAGGTACCGGCACGGGCAACCCTGGTCCGGCCGCCGCGGTCCCGCCGCCTACTCGCGCTGGCGGGGGACGAGCGGCTGGTCGAGCAGATCAGGGCAGGCAACGACGCGGCGTTCGAGGTCGCGTTCGAGCGCCACGGGCCGGCGGTCCTGGGCTTCTGCCGCCACATGCTCGGCTCTCCGGAGGAGGCCGAGGACGCCGTCCAGCAGACGTTCGCCTCTGCCCATCGCGACCTGCAGCGAGGCGCCGAGCGCGACATCGCGCTCAAGCCGTGGCTGTTCGCGATCGCACGCAACCGCTGCGTGTCCATGCTGCGCGTCCGGCGCGAGCAGCCGCTCCAGGACGTGGAGCTTCCGACCGCCGGCCTGGCCGAGCAGGTCGAGCAGCGAGCCGAGCTGCGCCGGCTGCTCGCCGACCTGCGCGAGCTGCCCGACGAGCAGCGTGCCGCCCTGCTGCTCGCCGAGGTCGGCGACCTCTCCCACGCCGAGGTCGCGGGCGTGCTGGGCTGCGAGGTGCCGCGCGTGAAAGCGCTCGTGTTCCGGGCCCGCTCGGCGCTGATAGCCCGGCGCGAGGCGCGCGAGACACCCTGCGAGCAGGTTCGCGAGCAGCTCGCGACGCTGCGCGGCGGCTCGCTGCGCCGGACAGAGCTGCGCCTGCATCTGCGCGACTGCCCCGGCTGCCGGGCCTACCGCGAGCAGGTCAAGCAGCAGCGGCGGATGCTCGCCGCCGCGCTGCCGGTGGCGCCCACGCTCGGCCTGAAGACGAGCGTGCTGGCGGCCGCGGGCATCGGCGGCGGCTCGGCCGGCGGCGGCGCGGCCGCGGGCCTGGCCGGCGCGGTCGGGAGCACGACGCTTGCCAAGGTGGCGCTTGTGGGCGTGCTGGCCGGAGGGGGCGCCGTGGCTGGCGACGCGGTGCTCGACTCGCAGCGCGACGGCGGCGGGAGGCGAGACGCCGCCCCCGCGGTGTCGGGCGCTTCCGGCGCCGGCGCGGCGAGCGGCGCCGAGGAGGTCCCGGCCGGATCGAGCTCGCCCGGCGCAGGTGACGCCGAACGGCGCAGCAAGGACGCGTCCTCCGGTGCTCGGCGGCTGCACAACGGGCCGCCCGCCCACGCCCGCGCGCGTGGGCGAGGCCTCGGCCGAGACGGCGCTCCGCCGCCCGGCCGGACGAAGGCCAGGGGTGGCCTGAAGCGCGGCGACACGAAGCCGCGGAAGGCCAAGTCGAACGAAGGCCGCGGGCGGATCGAGGCACCTCCCGCGACGACTCCGGTCAAGCGCGGCCCAGCCGAGCCAAGGCCGAAGCCCACCGAGCCGGCGCCCAAGGTGAAGGCGACGGCGCCCGCCGCGGCGCCGCCCGCCCCGCGCGTGGTGAAGCCGAAGATCCCCAAGCTCGAGGGGAAGGCCCTGAAGAGGTAGCCCCCGCCGCGAGCGCTCCGCGCCCGCATCCCGCAGCGCGGCCTAGGCTCGGCGCACGCAGCCTGGGAATGGGTTACCGCGCCTGGATCTTTCCTTGCAGCGGGTGCGGTCGGCCCCCGGCGGCGGGTACGGTCCCCGCCGTGGGACCCAGCCTCATGGCGGCGCTCGCGCCTCTGGTCGCGGTCGTCGCCTCAGCCCCTGTCGCCGCTCGGCCCGCCCAGCAGGACGACGCCGGACCACTCGCGTCGGCATTCGAGTCTCTGGCGCGCGCCGCGCGGAAGGAGCTCGCCCCGCCCCGGCCGCGCGCCTGGTTCCCCGTGAGCGGCGTGATCGACTTCGGCGAGTCCGCCGCCCGCTTCGGCGCCTGGCGCGACGGGCACGAGCACGAGGGGCAGGACTTGTTCGCGCCGGCCGGCACTCCGCTGGTGGCGGTCCGGGAGGGGCGGGTGGTCGAGATGGGCGACGACGGCGGGCGCGGCAACTACGTCGCCGTGTGGAGCGCGGCCGCGCGCCGGACGTTCGTGTACCTGCACATGCGTGCGCCGACGGCCCGGAGGCTGGGGGAGCAGGTCGACGCCGGCGCCGGTCTCGGAGCGGTGGGCTGCACCGGCTCATGCTGGGGCGACCACCTCCACCTCGAGATGCGCCACGGCCGCGGCACCACCGGCAGCCCGCTCGACCCGCTGCCGCTGTTGCGCCGGCTCGCCCACCGCGCCCGCTAGGGCCTCCCCGTCCGCACCGATCGCGGCCCGAGCGGCTAGCCTGCTCACGCCGTGGATCAGATGGAGCTCCGCAACCGCCTCGTGATGGCGACTCAGATGTGGCGCGAGGCCACCGACGAGCCGCTGCCGCGCATGCCTCCGGGTGATCCGGCCGAGCAGCTCCAGGCCTTCGAGCTCAAGCTCGTCGACATGCTCTGCGCGCGGGCGACGCCGGAGACCGCGCGCGACGTCGCCGACAAGACATGGGATCTGGTCCACGATCGTGCCGACGACGACCCGGTCAAGCGTCGCGTCGTCGAGTGCCACGAGGCGCTGGCACGGCTGTCGGCTCGCGGCGGAGGACTCGAATAGCGAGGCCCGCGGCTGCGAGCCGTAGGCTTTGGACCTCGGTGAGGGAGCTGCCGGAGCTCTTCGACCTACGCGTCAAGGCGCGTTCGCTCGCGTACCTGTTCGTAGCCGGCGCCACGATGGCGCTCCTCACCCTGGCGCTGCCGCACCACCGCATGATCATGGAGGTGGAGCTGGCAGTCACGGCCTGCCTGGCGTTCGCCGTCGGCGCGGGCATCTTCCTGGCCGACGAGCGGGCGGTCGACTGGCACATCCACGCCCTCCTCGTCGTGGGCACCACGATGGTCGCCTTCGCGAACGACTTCACGGGGTTGAGCGCGCTCTATCCGCTGCTGTTCAGCTGGCCGGTGCTCTACGCCTCGTACTTCTTCGGGCTGCGGGCCGCGCTCGCCCACGCCGTTCTGGTGGGCGTGGCCTACGCGATTGTGCTCGCGATCCAGGACGCGTCCAGCCCGCTCGTGCGCTGGCTGCTGGTGGTGGGCACCCCACTGGTGGCGGGCGTGCTGATCCAGCGGCTGCTGAGCCGGGTGCGGAGCGAGATGTCCGCCTCGGAGGAGCGCCAGGCGGCGCTCAGGCAGAGCGAGGTGCGTACCCGGCTGGTGCTCGACAGCGCGCCGGACGCGTTCATCACTCTCGACCGCGACGGCATCATCCGCAGCTGGAACCTGGCCGCGGAGCGGCTGTTCGGCTGGCCCGCCGCCGAGGCGGTCGGCAGGCCGTTCCGAGCGCTCGTGATCCCGCCCGAGCACCGCGAGCGCCACGATCAGCGCCGCATGGATCTGCTGGAGAGCGCCGGCCCGCTCGGGACCGAGCAGTTCGACGTCATGTTCCAGCGCCGCGACGGGACCCGCTTCCCCGGCGAGGCCACGGTGTCGAAGGTCGACGTGCGCGGCGAGATCCTGCTGGCAGGCTTCGTCCGCGACGTGGGCGACCGGCAGCGCCGTCAGGAGGAGCGCGAGGCCCTGCTGCGCGAGCAGGCGGCCCGCGCCGAGGCCGAGCGGGTGGCGGAGATGGTCAGCGGCATGCAGCTGCTGGTGGACGCCGCGCTCGCACACCGCACCCTCCGCGACATCCTGTCCGATCTCGTGACCCGCGTGCGCGCCGTGCTCGACGCCGACGCCGCCGCGATCTACCTCGCGGAGGAGGGCGAGCGGCTCGTGCTGCGGGCCGCGTCGGGCGGCCCGCCGGCCGAGGCCAGCGAGCCGCTGGCGTTCGGCGAGGAGTTCGCGGGCCGCGTGGCCCAGGCGCGCCAGCCCCAGCTCGCGCAGGACCCCGCCCCGCGGGAGCTGCCCTACCCGGGCCTGGCCGAGCTCGATATCGACTCGATGATCGGCGTGCCGCTGCTCGCCGAGGGCGAGGTGGGCGGCGTCCTCGTGGTGTGCGTGTCGGCGCCGCGGCACTTCACGCCCGACGACGTGAACCTGCTGCGCCTGGCGGCCGACCGCGTGGCGCTGGCCGTCGATCACGCGCGCGTGTACGAGCGCGAGCACCGCATCGCCGAGACGCTGCAGCGGAGCCTGCTCCCCGAGCGGCTGCCGCAGATGCCGGGCCTGTCCGTCGCCGCCCGCTACCTCCCCGCGGCCACCGAGGCCGAGGTGGGCGGCGACTGGTACGACGTGCTGCCGATTCCCGGCGGCGGCATCGGCCTCGTGATGGGCGACGTCGCCGGGAAGGGGCTTGCCGCGGCGTCGATGGTGGGCCGGCTCCGCAGTGCGCTGCGGGCCTACGCGCTCGAGGGCCACGCGCCGGCGCGGGTGGTCGGTCAGCTCAACCGGCTGATCTGGGCCGAGGCCGACGAGAGCCAGATGGCCACGCTCATCTACGTCGTCGTGGACCCCTCCGCGGGTGAGGTGCGCTGGGTCAACGCCGGCCACCTGCCGCCGCTGCTGGTGGTGGGCGAGCACATGCCGCACTACCTGGAGGGCGGAAGCTCCGTGCCGCTAGGCGTGCTGCCGTTCCCCGACTTCGAGGAGGTGTCCGTGCGGATGGATCCCAGCTCCACCGTGGTCCTCTACACGGACGGCCTCGTGGAGCGGCCCGGCGAGAACATCGACGCCGGGATGGGCAGGCTGGTGGGCGTCGTGCGCGACGCTCCCCCGGAGCCCGAGCAGCTCTGCGACCACGTGCTGAGCGAGCTGGTGCCGGACGGCGGCGCGCTCGACGACGTCGCGCTCCTGACGCTGCGCGCCGTGCCGATGGGGGACCGATTCCGGGTCGAGTTCCGGGCCGAGCCGGAGTCGCTCGCCTCGATGCGCGCCCTGCTGCGACGCTGGCTCAGCCATGCTCGCGGAACCGACCGAGAGATCGCGGAGGTGGTGACCGCCTGCGGTGAGGCGGCCACCAACGCGATCGAGCACGCCGGCGCCGGTGGCGCCGCGCCGTTCGAGGTCAGCGGCGCGCTCGATGGGGACGAGGTGCGGCTCGCCATCCGCGACTACGGCGCCTGGAGACCTGCCCGCGAGGGCGACCAGGGACGCGGTCTGACGCTCATGCGGGCGCTGATGGATACCGTTGAGGTCACGCCGACGCCGGAGGGGACCACCGTGCTGCTGCGGCGCACCTTGACCGGCGCAGATCCAAAGGGGAACGGAGGGCCCGCGTGAGGGACCTGGTTGACGTCCAGATGGAAGACCGCGGAGAGGTCGTGCTGGCCCGCGTGACGGGCGAGCTCGACATCGCCGGCGCAGCCAGTACCGGCGAGACCATCGGCGACGCGGTCCCGACCTCGGCGCACATCCTGATCGTGGACTTCAGCGAGCTCGAGTTCATCGACTCGAGCGGGATCGCGATGCTGTTCGGGCTGGCCCGCAGGCTCGGGAGCCGCCGTCAGGAGCTGCGCGTCGTGGCGCGCGACGGCGAACCGGTGGCCCGGGTGCTGGAGATCGTGGAGTTCGGCCGCGCGGCGCCGATCTACGAGACGCTCACCGCGGCGCTCGGAGAGCTGTCGACCGACAGCGCTTGAACTCACGCCGGCGCGGCCGCCCGCTCCGCGATGAAGTCGAGCACGAGGCGGTTGAACTCCTCGGCGCGCTCGATGTTGGCGCCGTGCGGCGAGGCCTCGATCACGGTCAGCTTCGACCCGGGAATCAGCGCGGCGAGCTCGCGCGACTTCCAGACCGGCACGAGGATGTCATGCTCGGCGCCGATCACGTGCGTGGGAAGCTCGAGTGTGCCGAGCCGGTCGCGCGCATCGTGACGGCTCGAGGCATCGAGCTGGCGCGCGAACGCGGCGGCCGGTTGGGGGTGCGGGTTCTCGAGCATCATGCCGCGCAGCCAGGCGACTCCGTCCGCGTTCTCGAAGAACGCCTCCGACAGGCTGAGCAGCATCAGCTCGTCCACGCGCTCCTCGCGCGACATGCGCTGCACGCGCGCTCCCCACACCTCGCTGAGCTTGCGGGCCCACGCGCCGCCGCCGGCGAACGTCATCGCGAGGGTGAGCGTGCGGACCCGCTGGGGCGCGGCCAGCGCCATCTCCTGGGCGATCGCCCCGCCCATCGACAGACCCAGCAGGTGGAAGGAGTCGAGCCCGAGCGCCTCGGCGAGCGAGAGCGCGTCGCGCGCCATGTCGGCGCTCTCGTACGGGCCGGTGGCCATCGACGAGCGGCCCACGTCGCGGTTGTCGAAGATCACCGTCCTGTGGCGGGCCGCGAAGGCGGGCACCTGGAGGGCCCAGGCGAGCGTGTCCGCGGAGAGGCCCATCACGCACAGGAGCGGCTCCCTGTCCCCGTGGATCTCGTAGTAGAGCGTCTGTCCGTTGGCATCGATGGTCGGCATCTCGTTCGGTCCTTTCCGCGCGGATGGCTGGCGCGGGAAGCGCGCCTGACGCCCCGCCGCTAGGGGTAGAGGTCCCCCTCCTCGCCGATGACGAAGATCGCGCTGACCGGGCAGCCCATGGCCGCGGTCAGCACATCGTCGAGCGGCGCACCGTCGGGATCGACCACCACGGCCTTGTCCTCGTCGTCCAGCTGGAAGACGTCCGGGGCGGTGTCGACGCAGTCGCCGGACCCGATGCAGAGCGACCGGTCGACGGTCACCTCGATGCGGTTCTTCTGTGACAGCTCCGGCACGTCAGGAGTGGCGGCGCAGGAGCAGGACCGCCACGACCGCGGCGATCAGCAGCAGCGGGATCAGCGTGCGCGGATCCGGCCCGCCGTCGCCGCCGTTCAGCTCGGCCCCGGCCGGCATGGCGAACTCCTCCGCGGCCAGCACGTCGTGCGGCTCCTGGATCCCGGTGGGATCCGGCGGATGGCGCTCGTCGCGGGTCCCGATCCCGAACTCGTCGGCGGCCAGGACGTCGTGCGGCTCCTCGATCCCGCTGGGGTCCGCGGGCACGCCGGGCTGCCGGGGCTCTCGCTCAGTCATCGTCCCTATCGTTCCAGATCCATGGACGAGCAAGCCCGGACCGAACTCGAGGCCGCCGCCTTCCGGCGCCTGGTCGAACACCTGCGCGAGCGGACCGACGTCCAGAACCTTGATCTGATGGAGCTGGCCGGCTTCTGCCGCAACTGCCTCTCGCGCTGGTACAGGGAGGCTGCCGAGGAGCGCGGGCTGGAGGTGCCCGACGCGGAGGCTCGGGAGATGGTCTACGGCATGCCCTACGAGGAGTGGAAGTCCCGCTACCAGTCCGAGCCTCGCGCCGCGTCCTGATCCCGGCCGCCTGCCTGGTGGCGCTCGCCGGTTGCGGCAACGGCACCGCCAGGGAGCAGGCGGAGGAGGGGCGCCCGGCCGCGGGCGAGATCGTCCTCACCCCCGAGGCGGCGGCGGAGGGGCGGGCGAGCCTGCGCGAGGAGCGGCCCGGCCGGCGTTCCCGGCCACGCGTGGTCGAGCTGCGCGGCGCCGGCGCCGAGCCGCAGGTCCCGGCCGGCGATCCCACCGAGGACGCCCCGAGCCCGGGCGCGCCGACCGATGCCGAGGTGCGGGCCGAGCTGCGCGAGGCGCGCGCCGCGCTCGCCGACTTCAAGCACCACCTCGACACCACCGCGTTCCTCCAGACCGGGCCGCGCGCCCGGGTGCTGCCGGACGGCACCGCGGTCGCGCCCGAGAACGCGCCCGAGCCCGTCAAGCGCGTGATCCTCGCCGCGAACCAGATCGCCAAGTTCCCGTACAAGTGGGGCGGCGGCCACGGGGTATGGCGCGACAACGGCTACGACTGCTCCGGCTCGGTTTCCTTCGCGCTCGCCGGCGCCGGCCTGCTCGACCGGCCGCTCACCTCGGGCCTGCTGGCCGGCTACGGCGCTCCGGGGCCGGGCCGCTGGATCACGATCTACGCGAACAGCGGCCACGTCTTCATGATGGTGGCCGG
>WUUC01115985.1_pt1 | contig 10744 bp, 9 predicted proteins | sample 6278441 | NCBI WGS metagenome assembly WUUC01 (sample SAMN13675441, study PRJNA597444) | soil metagenome | isolation source: soil | place: USA: Washington | collected 2017-10 | reverse complement strand
CTGCGTCTTAAGGGACTACCGCCTGCCTCGTCCTGAATAGGGCAGAGCTTGGCCGCGACAGCCTCTTGATTTTTGTCGCCGATGGCGGCGGAGAGGCTGCCATCATGGCCAAACGTCCCAACACCCAGCTGCCTTCGGCCTATCGACCGACGCCGCCTGCCGAAAAACGTCCTCCTCCGGCCGAAAATCGTCTGCTCGCCGCGTTGCCGCCCGACGATTACCGGCGGATCGCTGCCGCACTCGACGTTGTCTCCCTCAGGCTCAAGCACGTTCTTCACAAGCCCAATGAACCGATACACCACGTCTACTTCCCCGGCGGCGGCTTTTGTTCGGTGCTCGCCGTATTGGAGGATGGCCACATGGTGGAGGTCGCCACTATAGGCCGCGAAGGAATGGTCGGGACGTCGGTCGTACTGGACGGGAGCCCGCCGTCCTCTCTAGCAATGGTCCAAGGCGAGAGCGATACCTGCTACCGGATGACCGCGCAAGCCTTCCGCGTGGAAATGGATCGGCGCGGCCCGTTTTTCGAACTGCTCACGCGTTATACGCAGGCGCTCGTCGGCTTCATCATGCAGTCAACGGCCTGCAACGCGATTCACTCGGTCGAGCAGCGGCTGGCGCGATGGCTGTTGATGGCGCAGGACCGGATGGAGGCGGACAATTTCCCGCTCACGCAGGAATTCGTCGCGATGATGCTCGGGGCGACGCGGCCAACCGTCACCGTCGTCGCGGGCACGTTGCAGCGTGCCGGCCTGATCACGTATCACCGCGGACACGTCACCGTCCTGGACCGCGAAAAGCTCGAAGCCGCCTCATGTGAGTGCTACCGCGCGGCAACCGATATGCTCGAAAGCGTGACCAAGCGCAGCCGGTCGGCGTAGCGAACGCGTAAGGCAGCAGCCAGCAATCAAGTGCGACCCTGCGCGACCTGTAGTGTGAGGTCTGGCAGCTCCAGACCGTCTATCGCCGCCGTCCACGTCTCTCCAGGGAAGATCGGCGTCGACTCAGTGAGCGTTCCCGAGCTGACCAGCTCCCCGGCCGCAAGAGGCGCCGCGTGTGCAGAGCGGGAAATCGCCGACGCAAGCTCGCCGAGCGAAAGGGCCGGACTTCGAAGCGCGTTTCGGCCCGAACCTTCCTCGACGAGCTGTCCATCCCTCACCAGACTCACCTTGAATCGCGCGAGCTGGTCGGCGAGCGCCGGGATGCCTTCGGGCGTAACAGGCCGCGGCTCGCCGACGACGAGGGCCGCGTGCAGACCGAACGCGGCGACGAAGTCGGCCGGCTGGAACTTCCAGTCGGCAAACACGCAGTCGATGATCTCGAATCCGAGCGCGAACCACTCGACCGCGTCGAGGACGGCAGCCGTATCGAGGCCATCGCCGCCGAGCGGCCTCTTCAATCTGAACACGATTTCGGGCTCGATCTTCGGCGAGCACATGCGCTCCAGGGACAGGGTCGCCCTGTTGCCCTCTGCGTACCGCACCGTATCGTCGTAGAGGTGAGCCCAGACCAGCGTGTCGAGTTTGAGAACCCGCCAGATCGCCTTGTTGGCGAAACCGACCTTGAGTCCGACGGTCGAATGGCCCGTCGCCTTGCGCAGTCGTACCAGTTCGGCCTCCACTGCGTAGGCGGCCGCAAGGTCGAAACCCGGATCGCGCGCCGACGGAGGGATCGCCACGACCTCGCAGCTCGAATACGCGGCCATCAGCTCGCGGGCGAGTGCGGGTGGATCAGCCGCAGACATGCGCTCGTCGTCCTTGGTCCTTTGTCCCTGGTTCTTGGTCCATCCTTGGTCCCGCCCAGGCGCGCCGTGGGTTGACGTTGCTGCCGCGCGGATCCTTGTGAAGACCGCCGTCCGTACTAGATTCCTGGTCCCTGGTCATGCATCCACAACCGAGCGCGCCAGTCGAACAAGGACCAAGGGTCTTCGCGTTAGGGACCTCTCAATAACCAAGCAGATCCTCGATGGGCCCCTTGGGAAGCGGCACGAGGAACCACACCTCGAACATCAGGAAGAGCGCGAGCGCGATCGCCGTGCCGACGAAGGCGCCGCGCAACGGCCGGTATCGCCCGAAATGCCACATGAACAACGCGATGTACAGGGCCGAGGCGAGGTAGATCCCGATGTAGTCGAGCACGAACACGTACGCGCCGAGCGGCAGAAGCACCGCCAGTACTTTTCCGAAGGCTGCTCGCGTGACGAATGTAGGTCCCCCGCTCGCAGGGTCGACGAAAAGAGCGCGCAGCAGATTCACGACGCTCGCTATCGCGAGAAACAGCCCGATGTAGAAGGGGAAATATCCGGCGGCAGGTCCTTCCGCCTCCCTCCATCCGATCCCTAGACGAACGCTGTCCATCATGACGATGCCAGCGACGATCAGCAGGAGCGTCGCCACCACGACATTCATGATGCGGATCGAGACGAGCGGCGAAGCGGCTGGCGATTCCATCACCTGGCCTGAGCGAGAAAGCCCGCTTCCTTCATGAGGTCGATGTGCTGCTTGTCGGCGGCTTCCAGCCAGCCCCGGTACTCGGAGCCGGTCAGTACGGTCCGGTTGAATGCGCCCTGCTCCATGAACTGGCCCCAATCCGGTGTCTGCACCACGCGGTTGAGAAGATCGACGAAAAAGTCCACCTGATCCTCGGCGACGCCGGGCGGCATGAAGATGCCGCGCAGCATCTGGTATTCGACGTTCACACCTGCTTCCCTGCACGTCGGGATGTCGCTCCAGGCCATCGAGTCGGTGATCTTCGCCGTGTACGGGCTTCGCTTGCCGTCGAAGATGCACAGCGGCCGCAGATTCCCCGCCTTCCACTGTGCCACCGCCTCGATCGGGTTGTTGACGGTCGAATCGACGTGTCCGCCGACCAGCTGCACGGCGACGGTGCCGCCGCCCGAGAATGGAACGTAGGTGAACTTCTTCCCGCCCGTGCCCCGCTCGAGAGCCGCCGTGATGATCTGATCCTCCTGCCGCGAACCGGTGCCTCCCATGTTGAACTGACGATCGTCCCCCGCCTTCACGGCGTCCAGGTACTCCGCGGCGTTCTTGAACGGCGCCTTGGCGTTGACCCAGAGAACGAACTGATCGAGCGCGAGCATCGAGACGGGCGTGAAATCCCGCCAGCTGAAAGGCGTGCCGGTCGCCAGCGGCGTCGTGAACACGTTCGAGAGCGTGATCACCAGCTTGTGCGGGTCGCCACGGCTCGCCTTGACGTCGAGGAACCCCTCGGCGCCTGCGCCTCCGGCCTTGTTGATCACCACGAGCGGCTGGTTCATCAGGTTGTGCTTGGCCACGACACCCTGGATGAACCGCGCCATCTGATCCGCGCCGCCGCCGGTGTTGGCCGGCACGATGAAGGTGACCGCTTTGGTGGGCTGCCACTTCTGCGGCGCGCCGGGCGCGGAGCAGGCCGACATGCAGGCCATGGCGAAGATCGCACGGCCCAGCGCGTGTGCCGTAACGGACTGAACTGTTGCGAACTTCACGATCGGCTCCTGCTTTCGCCTCGAGACGTCACCGCATCAACCGGAAATCCCGTACGTCCGTCCATTGATCTCGAAAGCGCTTGGGTTGATGTGGCTACATCGCGAATCCGAACGTTCCGGGGCCGGACCGCGCGGCGATGCCTTATCGTGGCCGCTCGCCGCGAGGTCCTTGACCTCGCTCGTGTCCCTCAGGCTTCTCGCGCGGTCAGGCGCACGTGTCGGCCCCTCCACACGGATTCGTGCTGCAGCCACATCAACCCAACCGCTCGTGCATCGTTCTCACGTCATAGCTCCGCTCTCGGCCGAGCGCTGGCGATGGCGCATGCGATCGCGCGCCCATGCGGCAACCGGCCAGAGGAGCAGCACGACGCCGAGGCCCACGATACTCCCCACCAGACCGTTCGACCAGAAAATCGACAGGCTGCCCTGCGACAGCAGCATCGCCTGCCGGAACGAGCTCTCCGCGAGATCGCCGAGCACGAGCGCCAGGATGAGCGGCGCCAGCGGATAGGACAACTTGTTGAACGTGTATCCGATCACACCAAAGACCACGATCATCCGCACGTCGAACATGGCGTTGTTGACCGTGTAGGCCCCGACGGCGCAGACCACCATGATTGCCGGCGCGATGATACTGAAGGGCACGCGCAGAATCGCGGCGAACAGCGGAACGCACGTCAGGACGACGATCAGGCCCGCGAGATTGCCGAGATACATGCTCGCAATCAGCCCCCACACGAACTCCTTCTGCTCGACGAACAGCAGCGGTCCGGGCTGGAGGCCCCAGATCAAGAGTCCCCCGAGCAGCACCGCGGCAGTCGGAGACCCCGGAATGCCGAGCGTGATCATCGGCAGCAGCGCAGCCGTGCCCGCGGCGTGCGCCGCCGTTTCAGCCGCCACGACACCTTCGAGCTCTCCCTTTCCGAAGCCGGCGCTGTTCCTCGAGAAACGTCTCGCCAGGCCGTACCCCATGAAAGAGGCCGGCGTGGCGCCGCCCGGGGTGATGCCCATCCAGCAGCCGACGAGGCAGCTCCTCAGGGAAGTCGCCCAGTAGCGAGGGAGCATTCTCCAGGTGGCGATCACCGCCGCGAGGCTGATCTTCGCGTGCGCCCCCGAGAACGCGAGGCCCGCTTCCATCGAGCAGAGAATCTCCCCGATGCCGAAAAGACCGATGACCGCCGTCAGGAACTTGAACCCGGTGAGCAGCTCGGTGCTGCCGAAGGTCAGACGCAGCTGGCCCGTGACCGTGTCGAGTCCGACGGATGCGAGCGCGAAGCCGAGGCACATCGAGGCGATCGTCTTCGACGGCGAACCGCGTCCCATCCCGATGAAGCTTGCGAAGGTCAGGAACTGGACGGCGAAGAACTCGGCCGGGCCGAACCGCAGGGCGAAGCGCGCGACCACCGGCGCCAGGAACGTGATCACGATCACGGCGACCAACGCGCCGACGAACGACGATGTGAATGCGCCGGTCAACGCCTCTTCGGCGCGACCCTGCTGCGCCATCGGGTGTCCGTCGAAGGTGGTCGCCACGGACCACGGCTCGCCGGGAATGTTGAAGAGTATCGACGTGATCGCGCCGCCGAACAGCGCGCCCCAGTAGATGCACGACAACATGATGATCGCGGAGGTCGGCGGCAGCGCGAACGTGAGGGGCAGCAGGAGCGCCACGCCGTTGGCGCCCCCAAGGCCCGGCAGCACGCCGATGATCACCCCCAGCAGGATCCCGAGGAACATCAGCGCCAGGTTGAAGGGTTGGAGCGCAACGGCGAACCCGGCGGCGAGAGACGTCAGTTCTTCCACCGACCCGTGGCCCCTTTCTCGATCCCACCGACCCGACCCGACCCGAACGACCAACAGGCCCCGCCAGCCCCGACTACCCGAGCGGCGATTGTGCGATCGGTACTTCAGGCAGCGCCGACGGCGCGTAGCACCCGGCCATCCGCCCGCGCTGGCGGACGAGAGCGTACACCACCTCGCACGTCGGCATCGACACGCCGGTAATGCGGCCCATTTCGACGACGGCGCCAAGGAGCGCGTCGATCTCCATCGGCCGCCCTCGCTCCAGATCGACCAGCGTCGAGGGCTTGTGCGCTCCGACCTCTTCGGCGCCGGCAATGCGCGCGTCGACATCGAGCGGAAGCTCGACGCCAAGCTTCTCGGCCACCGCCTGCGCCTCGACCATCATCCTCCGCACCACGCCGCGCGTGCCTGGATCGCGAGCCACGACCTCGAAGGTGGCGGTCGTGAGCACGCACACCATGTTGAACGAGAGACTTCCCCAGAGCTTCACCCACAGGCTGTCGCGAATGCGCGGCCGGATGGGCATGCGGAAACCCGCCTTGATCATCGCCTTCGCGAAGGCGCTCGCGCGCTCGCTCTTCGATCCATCGGGCTCGCCGATGTCGAAGCGGTTCGAGTAGGTGTGTTCGACGATGCCCGGCGCCGTCACGTCGGCCGCGGGATAGACGACGCAGCCGATCACGCGCTCCGGCGCGAGCCGCTCCCAGAGGATTCCCCCGGGGTCCACCGTTTCCAACCGCCTGTTTTCGTACGGACCGGCGAGTTTGTAGAAGTACCACCACGGCACGCCGTTGATCGCCGGCACGAGAGTCGTGGACGGGCCGAGCAGCGGCAGCACGGCGTCGGCGATTGCCGGGAGCCCGTTCGCTTTGATCGCGAAAACGACGACGTCCTGCGGCCCCGCCGCACGCGGGTCGTCGGTCGCGAACGGCCGCGTGACGATTCGCTGTCCTTCGCTGACGAGCGTGAGCCCGTTCTGCTGGATTGCGGCCAGATGCGGCCCGCGCGCGATCAACGTGACCTCGTCTGCCCCGGCTGCGGCGAGCTTCGCCCCGATGAGCCCTCCGATCGCGCCGGCGCCGAAGATGCAGATTTTCATGACGCTGACGGCGCGCCGAGTCCCAGTTTGGCGGCGAGGCCGATGCGCTGCAGCTTGCCGGTCGCGCCTTTCGGGATTTCGTCGAGGAACACGATCTTCCTCGGGAGCTTGAAATCGGCAAGCCGCTCCGCCGCAAAGGCCTTCAGCTCGCGCTCGGTCGCGCCCTGCCCTTCGCGCAGCACGACGGCGGCCGCCACTTCTTCGCCGAGCGCGTCGTGGGGCATCGCAAAGGTGACCACCTGCTGGACCGCGGGATGCGCCATGAGAATCTCGTCGACTTCGATTGGGGAGATCTTCTCGCCGCCCCGGTTGATGAGCTCCTTCAACCGTCCGGTCAGGCGGAGATATCCCTCGGGATCGAACACACCCTGGTCGCCGGTCCGAAACCACCCATTCGTAAACGCGGTTGCGTTCGCGGCCGCATTCGCCTCGTACCCACGCGTCACGTTTGGCCCCCGAATCACGACTTCGCCAATCGATCCCGATGGAAGCAGCGACCCCTGCTCGTCCATCACCGCGACCTCCGGCCCCGCCGCGAGGCCCACCGATCCCGGCTTCCGCTCGAGCGGCGGCAGCGGATTCGAGGCCATCTGGTGCGACGCCTCGGTCATGCCGTAGCTCTCGATCACCGGCGCGCGAAACCGCTCTTCGAGCTGCCCCATCACGGCAGACGGCAGCGACGCGGACGAGGAGCGGATCAGCCGAAGGCGGCTGCGCTCGAGCGCGTCTCGGTTGCGGTCCGCGCGCGCGAGAATCGCCTGATGCATGGTGGGGACGGCTGTATACCAGGTGGGCCCCGCCTCATCGAGCCACGCGAAAAATTTCAACGGGTTGAATCCGGACGTACACCACACCTGAGCTCCCGCGGCCAGCGACGCGAGCACCGCCGCCATCAGTCCGTGTATGTGAAACAGCGGCATGATGTTCAGGCACGCATCGCCGGATGTCAGCCGCAGCGTGCTGACGATATGTCTCGCGCTTGCCGTGATGTTTCGGTGCGTCAACGGCACCATCTTCGGCCGTGAAGTGGTGCCGGAGGTGTGCAGGATGAGGGCGACGTCATCAGGTTCGGCCGCGCCTAGCGAAGCGGCAGCTCCACGCGCGCCCGCGAGCGCCTCGATGGTGAACGCGCCGGCTCCGCCGGCGTTGTCGGGATGCAGTTCCAGGATTGGCACTCCGAGCTTGTCGGCTACCGCACGTGCAGGCGAGTCCACGCCGTGCCCGATCAACAGCGCCCGCGCCCGCAAGTCGGTCAAATAGAAGTCGAACTCTTCGGCGCGGTAGGACGGATTGAGCGGGGCCGTCGTCGCTGCTGCGGCAACCGCGACGAAAGCCGAGGCCATCTGCGGACCGTTCCCCAGCACGATCGCGACCCGGTCGTCGCGGCCGATGCCCAGGCCGTTGAGCCGATCGATCGTTTTCGCGGCCAGCGTACGCAGCCCCGAGTAGGAGAGCGGACGGTGAGCGGGCGCCGCGATCGCCGGGTCCTCGTCGCGCCCTTCGCCGATCAGAGACATGACTGTTTGAAACTCGCGCATGACCGTCCTCACGCCCCGGACCGCTCGTATGCTCGGGAAAAGCACTGCCCATTCGGTGCGGGCAGGCGGAAAGCCGAATTCGAAATTTCGGCACAGGCTATCACGATCGCTGCCGGCCAATCGAGGACGTCCGGTTCGCCGCAACGATCACGCCGGGCGGTTCCGCTACGCTGACCAGCCGGTCCGGCCCCGACGCGGCGGCACTTCGTGGGAGTTCACATATGAGCGGCAACAAGAGGACGGTCGAAAAATACCTGGACGGCTTCAGTAAGAGCGATCAAGATCAGCGCGAGGTCCGGCTAAAAGCCGGACACTACGTCCACTACACGGGCTATGAGGGAACGGGGACGGGCGTCGGCACGACCTGCGGGCGTGCGACACCTGCCGCCGCGTAGATTTCCGGCTCGTCGAGGCTCTCACGCGCGAGGAGCTGGGCGACGATCGCATCGAGCTTCTGGCGGTTCTCTCGCAGCAGCCGGCGCGCTTCCGCGTAGCATTCGTCGGTGATCCGCCGCACTTCCTCGTCGACCGCGTCGAGCAGGCCGTCCGAGATTCCCGCCATGCGCGGGTCCCCTTCTGCCGGCAGGACAGACAACGTACCAATTCGTTCCGACATGCCCCACCGGCCGACCATCGCCCGGGCGATGCGCGTGACCGTTTCAAGGTCGCTCTCGGCGCCCGTCGTCACAATCTTGAACACCTCCTGCTCGGCGGCCATTCCACCGAGCGCGCCGATGATGCGGCCGCGAAGGTAGTTGGCGTCGTAACCGTAACGATCGGCTTCCGGCGTGGACAAGGTGACGCCGAGGGCACGGCCGCGCGGAATGATCGAGACCTTGCGCACCGGATCCGCACCCGGCTGGAGCATCCCGATCAGCGCGTGTCCCGCTTCGTGGTATGCCGTGCGCCGCCGCTCCTCTTCGGGGATGACCACGTTGCGCGCGGTGCCCAGTTGCACCTTCTCGAGCGCATCCGTGAGATCGCGCTGAAAGACCGCCTCCTGTCTGCGGCGCGCCGCCAGAAGGGCGGCCTCGTTCACGAGGTTCGCGAGGTCCGCGCCGGTCATGCCGGGCGTCGCCGACGCCAGCCGCTCGATGTCCACATCGTCGGCGAGGGGGACCTTTCGCGTATGCACTTTCAGGATCTCGATGCGGCCCTTGTGGTCGGGCGGATGCACCATGATCTGGCGGTCGAATCGTCCCGGCCGAAGGAGCGCCGGGTCGAGCACATCGGGCCGGTTGGTTGCGGCGAGGACCACGACGCCCTCGTGACCCGAGAAGCCGTCCATCTCGGTGAGGATCTGGTTCAATGTCTGTTCGCGCTCGTCATGACCTCCGACGGCCCGAGCGCCGCCGCGGGCGCGGCCGATCGTGTCGATTTCGTCGATGAAGATGATCGCCGGCGCCACCTTCCGCGCCTCCTCGAAGAGCTCGCGGACGCGGCTCGCCCCGACGCCGACGATCATCTCGATGAACTCGGAGGCGCTCGCGCTGAAGAACGGCACTTTCGCTTCGCCTGCCGTGGCCCGTGCCAGCAGGGTCTTGCCCGTACCCGGCGCGCCCGCCAGCAGCACGCCCTTGGGGGCGCGCGCGCCAAGCCGGCGATACTTGTCCGGCTCCTTCAGGAAATCGACGACCTCGTTGATTTCACCCTCGACCTCGTCGATGCCGGCGACATCTTCGAAGGTGACGCGAATGGTCTCCGGATCGACGCGTTTCTGCTTGCCGCCTCCCAGCAGCCGTCCGGCCATCGCTCCCTGCTGCCGCCGCAACATCCACACGTAAAAGCCGATGAGAAGGAGAAACGGTGCGAACGAAATCAGGAGGTTGGTCAGGAAGCCGCGCTGCTGCACCAGCGGCGTCGCGCGGACGGTCGCCCCGCCGGCGGTCAACTCCGCCAGAAGGTCGTCGCTCGCGAAGGTCGGCCGCTCGGTGGTGAACTGCTGATAGGTGCGATTGGGCTGGCCGGGCAGGGGTACGGGCTTTTTCAGCTCACCTTCGATTGAATCACCGCGGGCAAACAGCTCCGCGACGTTCTTGTTGGCGACATGAGTCTTGAACTCGGTGTACGCCACCGGCTGCGGCCCCGAGAGTCGATCCTGGAGCGTCAGCAGCCCGAACAGCACCAGATAGGCAACCAGCCACATGGCCAGCGTGGGCCATCGGGGTTTTCGTTTCGGCGACTGTCCTTTCGGAAGTCCCTCCGTGCGCCACGGACGCGACGCGGGCGGCTGCCCGGTCGACGGTTCAGAAGGTTGACGTTCGCGCTGGGCGTCGACAGGCGGTTGAGAGCTCGACGCGGTCATGTATCATCCACCTCGTTGCAGCCGTCAGGCAGGTCCAAAGGCTGGATCGACCGCGTCTCATCCGGGAAATGCCCATCAGCCAACCACGCGGTCTGCAAACGATCGCCGGAGTGTTCAGCAAGGAGCAAGAGATATGCCTCAGATCCAGGCGGATCTGTGCGCGCGTGAGGCGTTCTCTGAATCAGCCGGCCTTGCGGGATTCGCTGGACTTGCCGGCTTCCTAGCCGGGGTATCTGCCTGAGATGTAATCCTCGAGGTGATGGATCGTCACATCCTGAGCCCTGATCGTCCAGTTGACGAGGTCGCCAATCGACACGACGCCGAGCAGCGCGTCACCGTCGAGGACCGGCAGGTGCCGGCAGCGGTTGTCGGTCATCCGGCACATGCATTCGTTGACTGGGGTGCTCACCGCGACCGTGACGGCCGGGGTCGACATGATCTCGCGGACCTTCATTTCCTTCGAAGATCGATCCTTGAGGATCACCTTCCGCGCGTAATCGCGTTCGGAAATG
>WUUC01076636.1_pt1 | contig 10745 bp, 4 predicted proteins | sample 6278441 | NCBI WGS metagenome assembly WUUC01 (sample SAMN13675441, study PRJNA597444) | soil metagenome | isolation source: soil | place: USA: Washington | collected 2017-10 | reverse complement strand
GCGCTGCGGGAAGCCGGCCACGAGGTCGCCATCGCGGCGTACCCGAGGTTCGCCGGGCTGGTCGAGTCGGCAGGCGCCGAGTTCCGGGAGATCGCGGGAGACCCCGCCGTGCAGGGGGAGTGGACCCAGGCGGAGAACTCCACCCAGGCCGCGAAGGGGGTCGCTGCCAAGCAGTTGGAGCTCGGCGAGTCGATCCTGGCCGTGGCGAAACAGGGCGCGGACGTCCTGCTGCTGTGCATGGCGGCCCAGTCGGGCGTGCACGTGGCGGAAAGCCTGGGGATTGCCAGTATCGGCCTGTTCCTGCAGCCGGTTTTCCCGACCAGCGAACACCCGCCGTCCTTCCTGGGGACCTCCGGCTCTTTGGGGTCGTGGGGCAACCGGGCGGCCGCGAAGCTCGTGGTCGGCATGATGGGCAAGCTGCTGGCCAAGTCCACCGCTCAGCTGCGGTCAAGGCTGGGGTTGCCCGCGCTGAGCCGCAAGCAGCTGGTCGGACAGCTGAGCAGCTGGCCGGTGCTGCACGGGTACAGCCCGAGCGTGTTGCCGCGGCCGAAGGACTGGCGGCCCGGCGCCGAAGTGTCCGGCTACTTCTTCCCTGCGGTGCCGGAAGGCTGGCGGCCGCCCGCCGAGCTGACCGAGTTCCTTGCCGCCGGGCCGAAGCCGGTCTACATCGGCTTCGGCAGCCGCAAGATCGCCGACGCGCCCAGGATCGCCGCCCTGGTCGACGAGGCGCTGCGGATCGCCGGGGCCCGTGGCGTGATCCAGGCCGGCTGGGTCGGGCTGGTCAGCGGATCGCACGACACGATCACCATCGGCGAAACCCCGCACTCCTGGCTGTTCCCCAGGATGGCAGCGGTCGTGCACCACAGTGGTGCGGGCACCACCGCGGCCGGACTCCGGGCGGGCGTACCGACGGTGGGCGTGCCGATCCTCGGCGACCAGCCGTTCTGGGCGGGGCGTGTCGCCGCGCTCGGTGCCGGGCCGGCGCCTGTCCCGTACAAGAAGCTCACCGCCCAGTGCCTCGCCGACGCCATCGGCGCCGCACTGACCACCCCGTCCTACCGGGATGCGGCCAGCGCGCTCAGCGGCCGGATCGCGTCCGAGGACGGCCCCGGCAACGTCGTCGCGGCCATCAGCAAGCTCACCGGTTGCAAGGAAAGGACTTCCTCGTGAACGTCGCACGTGTCGGGATCGTCGGCTGCGGCACGATGGGTGCCGGTATCGCCGAGGTCTGCGCCAGGGCCGGTCTCGACGTGCGGATCGCCGTGTCCGGCCGGGACTCCGAGCACCGCGGCCGCAAACGGCTGACCGGCTCGCTGGACCGGGCGATGGACCGAGGCCGGATCACCGGGTTCGAGCGTGACGACGCACTGTCCCGCGTGACCTTCGCGCATGCCGTCGACGACCTGGCGGACCGGGAACTGGTGATCGAGAGCATCACCGAGGACGAACAGGCGAAACTGCACCTCTTCAAGGACCTCGACCGGGTCATCGACAACCCGGACGTGGTCCTGGCGTCCAACACGTCGTCGATCCCGATCATCCGGCTGGCCGCGGCGACAAGCCGCCCGCAGAACGTGATCGGCATCCACTTCTTCAACCCGGTGACGGTCCTGCCACTGACCGAACTGGTCGGTTCCCTGATGACCGACGCCGCCACCCGCAGGACAGCCGAGCACTTCGCAGCCGGCCAACTGCGCAAGCAGGTCGTGTGGTCACCCGACCGGGCTGGGTTCACCGTCAACGCCCTGCTGATCCCGTACCTGCTCAGCGCCATCCGCATGGTCGAGTCCGGCTTCACCTCGGCAGAGTCGGTCGACCGCGCCATGACCCTGGGCTGCAACCACCCCATGGGTCCGCTCCAGCTCGCCGACCTGATCGGGCTGGACGTCGTGGCCTGTATCGCCGAGGCCATGTACCAGGAGTACAAGGAACCGCTCTACGCTCCGCCGCCGCTCCTGCTCCGCATGGTCGAAGGCGGCGCGCTGGGTCGTAAGACCGGCCGCGGCTTCCACACCGGCCGCAATCAGGTGGTCGATTAGTCCACTGTGATCACACGAAGTCCTGGCGGACGCGGGGGTTGGCGAACCTGTTGTACAGCGGCCGTTCCACCGTCACGTACAACACGTGCGAGACAACCAAGCACAGCGGCAGCACGATGAGGAACAGCGACAACAACGCCTGACCGACGTCAAGCCCGGCGGCAGGGAAGAACAAGTGCCGGGTGAACGCGATCACCACGAAGTGGCTCATGTAGAGCGCGTACGACCGGTCTCCGAGGAACACCAGCGTCTTGCTGCCCACCCGGGACCGCAGGCCCTGGATGTCCCGGGTGGCCAGAGTGACGACGAGCAGGCCGGCGGCCGCGGCGTAGAACGGTCCGAAGAAGAAGATCGGCGGCAGGGCGAGTGACACGATCAGCGACCCGAGCAGTGCCAGCACCGCCCAGCGTGCCTTGGCCGGGCGCCAGAGCCCTTCCCGCACGATCCGGGCGAGCACCATCCCGAGCACGAACTCCGGCAGCCGGGTCACCGGGAACAGGTAGCCGAACCAGAGCTGGGCAACCGGGATCGGCAGCTCGGCCGACATGTGCGGGCCGTCTATCAGCAGCGCGAAGCACGGCACCGACAGGCTGAGCAGCGCCATCCCGGCCGCCCACCGCTTGAGCCGGGCGCCGGAGATCCGCTGCACCATCGGGTACAACACGGGGAAGAGCAGGTAGAAGAAGAACTCGCACGCCAGCGACCACGCCGGTGCGTTCGCCGAGGAGATGTACGCGGGGTCAGGCACCCACGTGTGCACCAGCAGCAGGTTCGCGATGGCGGCGTCCCACCGAATCGGGCCGGCCGTGCCGATCAGGTGGGCTGTGCCGTAGAGCAGGATGAACAGCACGGCCGGAACCCACATCACGATGTGGTTCGGGAAGATCTTGACCAACCGCCGGCGCAGGAACCGGCCGGCCGGGTCCGATGGGCGCGCCGAGAAGGTCAGCACGAATCCACTCAGGACGAAGAAGACCGACACCGCGGCCGTGGCGAACGGAATGGTGGCACCGAACGCCTTCTGCAGCGTGGTGTTGGCGAAGATCGCCTGGGTGGACAGCAGATGCACGACGACGACGGCGAGCGCCGCGTAGAACCGCACCCCGGTGAGCGACGGCAGCCGGTGGTCGCCGGCCGGCGCGGAGGACTGCTCGGACTGTGCTGCGGGACTGACCATGACGTGATCCTCAGACTTCCTGCTCGCTGGGCGAACGCTCGGGTTCGAGGCCGAGGCCGGTGCCACCGGCGAGCATGTCGTCGCAGACCCGGTGGAAATGCGTGATCAGGCATTCGCGGTCGCTGAGCACGTTGCGCCGGTACGCTGAGGACCGTGCGGTCGCGGCCACGTCGGCCCACTCGTCGACGTCCTGCTGGACGATCGCCTTGTAGAGCTCCCAGGACATTTCCACGTAGTCGAGGTATTCCTCGTCGTCGGTCTCGTACCGCAGTTCCCACGCCTCGAACCGGGTTTTGTCGACCGCGAGTGGAACGGCGCGGAAGACCTGGGTGTGCAGCCTGGTGGCGTTGATGACCGTCGTGGGGAACAGGACGTAGTTGCACGTCGCGAGCGACTGGTGGTCGAGCGTTTTCTGCAACTGCTCCAGGACACCCATCACCGGGACGACCATCATCCCGTTGCGGCCGAACACGTCGATGGTGGAGTGCCGGGCGTCGCGCACGTCCGCCTGTGGCAGTTCGTGCAACGCCTGCGCGTGGTAGTACTCGCTGAAGGCGTCGACGCAGATCTTCCAGTTGACGTCCACGACCCACTCGGCCTTCTCGGTCAGCTTCATGTCCTGCATGCCGAACGCGCCGAGGTCGCCGGCGATCTCCGGGCCGATCCAGTCCAGCAGCGGCCCGGCTTTCCCCGGCCCGGCCAGCACGGCCCACACCCAGCCGCCCCATTCGTCGACATCCACCGCAGGCGCGGCCAGGCCGTCCAGTGTCCCCTGGTCGAAGTCCTGCCGGTTGGGCACGCCACGGACGTTGCCCTCGATGTCGTAGGCCCAGTTGTGCCAGCGGCAGGTGAACCGGCGAGCCCCGGTGCCACCGCACCGCACGATCCGTGCGCCGCGGTGCTGGCAGACGTTGTGGAACCCGGCCACGCCACCGTCTTCACGGCGGGTGACAACGATGCTCTCGCCGTGGCCTTCCCACACGTGGTGGTCGCCTGCGTGCGGAATCTCAGCCGAGCGGCAGATGATCTGCCAGCTGGGGTTGAGGATCCGGCTGCGCTCCAGTTCGTAGCGCCGCGGATCCCGGTAGACGTCAGCGTCCAACGTGGACGGTCCGATCAGAGGTGCGTGCGGCACGCCCGGCCCGAACCGGGCGGGCAGCTCACCACGGGTGGGTTGAAAAACCACGGCTGTCCTCCAGTGGCAGCCGCATGCTGCCGCTCGCGAAGTTCCCCAGAATGCTCTCCAGCTGGCAGTTTCCGGCCAGCCGGCGCGGCCGGTCCAGGCAGAACCGGCGGCGGAAAGCCGGGCGCCGATCCGCCGGGAGTTCTGCCTGGCCTGTGTCCCGCCGGTCTGGCGATCATTCGCTGGAGGGGTGAGTGATCCGACGATGAACGACATGCCGGTGAGCGCCGAGGACAAGCTGCGCGGCTATCTCAGGCGGGTGACGGCCGAGCTGCTGGAGACCCGGGAGCGGCTGGTGGCCGCGCAGGGCGGCGGCGAGCCGATCGCCATCGTGGGCATGGCCTGCCGGTTTCCCGGTGGCGTCCGTTCGCCTGAGGACCTCTGGGACCTGGTGGCCCGCGGCGGTCACGGCATCACCGGATTGCCGGAGGAGCGGTACACCGGTCCGCGGCAACCCGGTCTCTCCGGTGGGTTCCTGCCGGACGCGGCGGACTTCGACGCGGACTTCTTCGAGATCTCGCCGCGTGAGGCGGCCACGATGGACCCGCAGCACAGGTTGTTGCTGGAAGTGGCGTGGGAGTCACTGGAGCGGGCCGGTATCCCGGCCGGTTCGCTGCGCGGCACGGCCACTGGTGTCTACATCGGAATGATGACCGGGGACTACGCGACCCGGATGACCGCGCCGGACAGTTCCGGGTTCTTCCTCAACGGCAATGGCAGCAGTATCGCCTCGGGACGCATCGCGTACACACTCGGACTGCAGGGTCCTGCTGTCACGATAGACACGGCCTGCTCGTCGGCGCTCGTCGCGCTGCACGAAGCAGGTCACGCCCTACGCCAGGGCGACTGTGACACGGCACTGGTCGGTGGGGTCGCTGTGATGTCCACGCCCGCGTTGCTCGTCGAGTTCGCCCGGCAGGGCGGGCTCGCCGCGGACGGTCACTGCAAACCCTTCGCCGCCGCGGCCGACGGCACGGCTTTCTCCGACGGTGTCGGCATGATCGTCCTGCGGCGGCTGTCCGACGCTGTGCGGGACGGCAACGACGTACTCGCCGTGGTCCGCGGCTCGGCGGTCAACCAGGACGGCGCCTCCAACGGGCTCACCGCACCCAACGGTGCCGCTCAACAGCAGGTGATCCGGGCCGCGCTGGCCAACGCCCGGCTCACCCCCGACCAGGTCGACGCGGTCGAGGCGCACGGCACTGGCACCACGCTCGGCGACCCGATCGAAGGCCAGGCCCTGCTGGCGACTTACGGCAGCAGACGCCCGGACGGCAGACCCTTGCTGCTCGGCTCGGTCAAGTCGAACATCGGCCACGCACAGGCCGCCGCCGGCCTGGCCGGCGTGATCAAGATGGTCCAGGCGATGCGGCACGGCGTGCTGCCGCCGAGTCTCGGCGTCGACGAACCCACCCCGCACGTCGACTGGTCCACCGGCACGCTGAAGGTGCTGACGGAGACCACACCGTGGCCCGACACCGGCGCACCCCGCCGGGCCGGGATCTCGTCGTTCAGCCTTAGCGGGACCAACGCGCACGTGGTGGTCGAGCAAGCCCCGGCGACGGGCGAGGCACAGTCCAGCGCGGCGCTGGCGTCCGCACCAGGGCCCGTGCCCTGGATGCTGTCGGCCAAGACAGTGCCGGCGCTGCGGGCTCAGGCCGGCCGGCTACTTCACCACCTCGACGCTGATCCCGCCGCCGAGGCCTCCGACACGGACATCGGCTTCTCCCTGGCGACCACCCGTTCCCATCTTCGTCACCGTGCAGTGGTGGTCGGCGAGGGACGGGAGGCGCTGCGTGCCGGACTCGCGGCACTCGCGGCAGGTGAGGACGCCGACAACGTCGTCCAAGGCGTGGCGTCCAGCGTGTCCCAGCCGGGGGCGGTGTTCGTGTTCCCCGGCCAGGGTCCACAGTGGACGGGCATGGGTGCCGGACTGATGACCGCGTCGCCCGTGTTCGCGGCGAAGGTTCGTGAGTGCGAGGCGGCGTTCGAGCCGTACCTGGACTGGTCGTTGGGCGATGTGCTCCGCGGTGTCACGGGTGCGCGCAGCCTGGACGACGACGAAGTGGTGCACCCGGCGCTGTTCACCATGATGGTCTCGCTGAGCGCGCTCTGGGAGTCGTGCGGGGTCAGGCCGACCGCGGTCGTCGGCCACAGCCAGGGTGAGATCGCCGCGGCCTGCGTCGCCGGCGCGCTGTCTGTCCACGACGCGGCCAGGATAGTGGCGCTGCGCAGCACACCGATCCGCGAGAAGCTGACTGGCCGGGGCGGCATGGTGTCGGTCGCGTTGCCCGCGGACGACGTCGAGGTACTGATCGAACCGTGGCGCGGCCGACTGTCGATCGGTGCGTTGAACGGCCCGGCCTCCACCGCTGTCTCCGGTGACCTGGACGCCATCGAGGAACTGCAGGCCAAGTGCGAAGCGAATGGTATTCGCGCGCAACGCGTCGCGATCGGGTATGCGGCCCACTCGGCGCACGTGGACGCCATCGAGGCCGACCTGCGCGAACTGCTCGGCACGATCGCGCCCGGCGATCTGAGGGTCCCGTTCTATTCGGCGGCTTCCGCAAGCCCAAGGGCCGGGCGGGAGCTGGATGCCGCGTACTGGTTCGAGAACCTCCGGCAGCCGGTGGATTTTGTCGGAGCGGTCGGGACGCTGCTGGCCGACGGGCACCGGACCTTCGTCGAGTGCAGTGCCCACCCGGTCCTGACCTACGGCATCGCCGAGCACCACCAGGCGGTCGTCACCGGCACGCTCAGGCGTGAGTACGGCGGTATGGACCAGTTCCTGGCCTCGCTCGGCCAGTTGCACGTGACGGCGGGACACATCGAATGGGCCGGGTTGTTCGACGGCGCCCAGCGAGTGCCGCTCCCCACTTACGCCTTCCAGCGCAAACGGTACTGGATCGACCCGACCGGCAGCCCCGGTGACGTCACCGCGGCCGGGCTGTCCGCTGTGGACCATCCGCTGCTCGGCGCCGCGGTCGACCTCGCGGACAGTGACGGTGCGGTCTTCGTCGGCCGGGTGTCGGCCCGTGGCTGGACAGCCGACCACCAGGTCGCCGGCACCGTGCTGATGCCCGGCACCGCTTTTGTCGAACTGGCGGCACATGTCGCCGAAAGGTTCGGCCTGCACGGCGTGGACGAACTGACCCTGCACGCCCCGCTCGTACTCGGAGACGAGGAGACGACCGTCCAGGTGGCCGTGGGTGGTGAACGATCACTCACCATCCACTCGCGCGGTTCGGAAATCGAACCATGGACCCTGCACGCGGCCGGGACTCTGGGAGCCGAGGCGCGCGCCCCGAAATGGCAGTCCGCCACCTGGCCGCCCGCGGACAGCGAACCGGTCGCGTTCGACGGACTCTACGAACGCCTCGAAGGCCACGGCTACCGATACGGCCCGGCATTCCGGGGACTGCGCAGGGTCTGGCGCACGGATGAGGCCGTGTACGCCGAAGTGACCCTGCCCGTGGAACCTGAGAACTACGGCGTGCACCCAGCATTGTTCGACGCGGCACTGCATGCGGTCCTCGTCGACCGTGCGGCCGATCCGGACACCACGCAGCTGAATCTGCCGTTCGTGTGGCGCGGTGTGGCGGTGCACGGCAAGCACGCAAGCGCGTTGCGCGTCAAGATCACGGTCAACGGCGACGAGATCACCTTGCACGCCACGGACGACACCGGCGCCCCGGTCATCTCCGTGGAATCGTTGACGACCAAGACGATTGATGTCAGCCAGCTGCGTGCCGTGCCGCGTGACTCGCTGTTCCGCATCGAGTGGCGGATCGCGACGCAGGCATCCACGCGCCCGCGTAGTTGGGCGGTGCTGGGTGACGATTCCGGTCAGCCGACTGGAAATCCGGCCAGCCGGTTCACGACCCTTCGGCAACTGCGGGCGGCACTGGGCACTGGAACGCCGGCGCCTGAACTGGTGATCGCGCCGGTCACGGCGCGGGCTGTCCGGGACGGTTTGGCGACGGCACTGGCTCTTGTGCAGGAATGGCTCGCCGACGACCGGCTGACCGGGTCGAGACTGGCGATCCTGACCAGGGGAGCGGTCGGCGACTCACCGGACCTGACCGCCGCCGCGATCTGGGGCCTGCTCCGTTCGGCCCAGACCGAACACCCGGGCCGGCTGTTGCTGGTGGACACCGACGACACATCCCCAGACCTGATATCCCCTGGCCTGCTGCTGACGATCACCGAGCCGCAGTCGGTGATCCGGGACGGCACGATCCGTGTCGCCCGCCTTGTCCGGGCAGCCGCGCCCGCGCCCGTCGCGAATCCGGTCGGAACAGTCCTGCTGACCGGTGGGCTGGGTGCATTGGGCTCTCTGGTCGCGCGGCACCTGGTGGCCGAACGTGGTGTGACGGACCTGGTCCTGGCAGGCCGCCAGGGCTGGGACACCCCAGGTGCGTCCGAACTGGTCGATGAGCTGACCGACATGGGCGCCGTGGTCACCGTCGCCCAACTCGACGTCGCCGACCGCGAAGCCGTGGCCGAACTGCTGGCCAGGGTGCGGCTCACGTCGGTGATCCACCTCGCCGGCGTGCTCGACGACGGCGTCGTGGAAAGCCTTACGCCGGACCGGCTGGAGCACGTGTTGCGCCCGAAAGTCGACGCGGCGATGAACCTGCACGAGCTGACCCGCGACCACGACCTGCGGGAGTTCGTGATGTTCTCCTCGCTGTCGGGCGTGCTCGGCGGCGCAGGGCAGGCCGGTTACGCGGCAGCCAACGCGTTCCTGGACGCACTCGCCCAGTACCGCCGAGCCCATGGCCTGCCGGGCCAATCACTGGCCTGGGGGCATTGGGCCCTGGGCATGGCAGGCGACCTGGATGAGGCCCGCCTGGCCGCCGCCGGCATCCTGCCGATGACTGCTTCCGAAGCGCTGACGCTGTTCGACGCTGTGCGCGGCGCCGACGCGGCGACGCTCGTGACCGCGAAACTCGACCTTGCGGCGCTGGCGAAGGTCGACGCCGTCCCGCATGTCCTAAGTGGACTTATTCGGCCGCGTCCACACCCGGCGGCCGAGCCGCGGTGGACCGGTGAGCTCGCAGGTCTTCCCGCGGCCGAGCAACAGGCCAAACTGCTCGAACTGGTCCGTGTCAAGGTCGCGGCCGTACTGGGGCACACCGAGGCGGACGGCATCGAGTCCGACCGGCCCTTCACGGAGCTCGGCTTCGACTCGCTGACCGCGGTCGAGCTGCGCAACCGGCTAAGCACCGCCACCGGCGTCAAACTCCCGGCGACGCTGGTGTTCGACTACCCGACGCCGCAGCTGCTCGCCGAGCACCTGCGCTCGGAACTGGCCGGCACCCGGCCCGAGAACCACCCGGTGACCGCTGCGGTCGAGCACCTGCGCTCGGTGGCCGCTGCCCAGCCGATGGACGACACAACCCGCGACGAGCTGGTGGCCCGGCTCAAGGACCTCGTGCGCCAGTGGACGCCGACCCGCCAGCAGCCCGCCGTCCACCACGCCGGCGCCGACGAGATCTTCGCCCTGCTCGACGAGCAGCTCGAGATCTACTGATCATCAAGGGGAACGCCAGCATGGACACCACTGCCGACCAGCTCGTCGAAGCGCTGCGGGCGTCGCTGATCGAGAACGAACGGCTGCGCAAGCAAGTCGGCCAGGCCACCTCGGCCGCCGAGCCGCTCGCCGTGATCGGCATGGCGTGCCGGCTGCCCGGCGGCGTCAGCGGCCCCGAAGAACTGTGGCGGCTGATGGTCGACGGCGAGGACGCCATCAGCACGCTGCCGGCCGACCGCGGCTGGGACGCCGAGACGCTGTACGACCCGACCGGCACCCGGCCGGGCACGATGAGCATGCGGGAAGGCGGTTTCCTCGACGACGTCGCCGGGTTCGACGCCGCGTTCTTCGGCATCTCGCCCCGCGAGGCACTGACCCTCGACCCGCAGCACCGGCTGATGCTGGAGTGCGCGTGGGAGGCGCTGGAGAACGCCGGCCTCGACCCCAAGGCGCTCGGCGGCAGCCAGTCCGGTGTGTACATGGGCCTGGCGTACAACGAGTATCTGGGCAACGGCAGTTCGGGCAGTATGGCCGCGGGCCGGATCTCGTACACGCTGGGCCTGGAGGGCCCGGCGATGACGATCGAGACGGCGTGCTCGTCCTCGCTGGTGGCGTTGCATTCCGCGGTGACCGCGCTGCGGCAGGGGGAATGCTCGCTTGCCCTGGTCGGCGGTGCGACCGTGATGGTCACCCCGCGGGTGCTGGTCGAACTGTCCCGCCAGGGAGTGCTGTCGCCGGATGGCCGGTGCAAGCCGTTCTCCGCGGCCGCCGATGGGATCGGCTGGTCGGAGGGCGTCGGGATCGTGGCGG
>WUUC01207893.1_pt1 | contig 10746 bp, 12 predicted proteins | sample 6278441 | NCBI WGS metagenome assembly WUUC01 (sample SAMN13675441, study PRJNA597444) | soil metagenome | isolation source: soil | place: USA: Washington | collected 2017-10 | reverse complement strand
TTCCAAGTCTAGCCACACAATATGAAGCTGAAGAAATTACTCCAATTCCACTTGCGGCACAGTTGATGGGGTCTGATCCACAGTTGATGGCTGATATGGCGCGTGCTATGCAACAGCGTGGAGCACGTCGTGTGGATTTAAACTGCGGGTGTCCTTCCAATACTGTGACAGGTCGCGGTGCGGGTTCGAGCCTTTTGAAAGAGCCTAGAGTGCTCTATGAAATTGCCAAGGCAATGGTAGATGCGGTTGGAATTCCTGTGACCGCAAAACTACGCTCAGGTTTTGATGATACTTCGTTGTTTAAGGAAAATATTTTAGCAGCTCAAGAAAGCGGCATTAAATATATTACCATTCATCCCCGGACTAAAGCAGATGGTTATGGCCCTCCTGCGAAATGGGAATTTATAGCCGAAGCAAAAGCCATTCTCGATATTCCCGTTGTAGGAAATGGTGATATTTTAACTGTTGATGATGCTCTTAAAATGTTAAAAGAAACTCAATGCGACGCGCTTATGATCGGAAGGGGGAGTGTCATTAACCCTTTTATTTTTCATCAAATTAAAGCACATTTTGCTCGAGAATCTTACTCATGCCGATGGGATGATCTTCTTCGTTATTTTGATGTTTATCTTTCTGAAATTCCTTCCAAAATGGTCGAAAAAATCAAAGTAAATAAAATGAAGCAACTCATGAGTTTTCTGTTCAAGGGAAACGATTCTTTGCTGCAAAAAAGGCAAGACATCTTAAAATCCGCACATAAAGATGTACAATCCCTAGTCCAATTTGCATTGCCCCATTTACAAAAGGAATGGAATTATAGATAAAGGATGATTAATGAAAGAACTCGTACCTTCTGATTATGTAACCATTGTAGTTATTGTGAAAGCCATGCAGATATGATACGCGAAATTCTTGCAAAAGAAGGCGCAGGCGAAAGCAAACGTTACTCCCATGGCAGTTTTTCTGCTAAGGGGATCAGTCGCTATATGCCCAAACAAAGTGCGGACCCTTCTCAGGAGAAATCGGGAAATTGAAGAGGTTAGCGAAGAGCGGATTGAAACGATTTGTTCTTACCATCGTCTTGAAAAAGTTATGGCAGCTAAAAAAAAATCCCATCCCTATGAAGAAACGGTAATCGATATCTACCCGATCTACAACCTTGGTTGTAAGCGCGAAAGCTTATAATTACAAATTAATAATTAAAACACCTCTAGTTTGTTTAATAATTGCGCTTTTTCTTAATAAATAATTAATAAAATTGTATTAAAATATAATTTAAAATTAAAAAGGGGTATTATATGAAATTCTCGAAACTTCTATTGTCATGTATGTTGCTCTCCGGGTGTATAATGGCATTTGCAGCCAATGCAGAAGCTCAAACTATCATTCCTAAAGAAAGTCAATCCCTTATTCGTCACCGACATTGGTATGATGCAGCAAATAGTCCCAATCTCCCGCATTTTTATCGTTCAATAACGATGAAAAAGTTAGATTTCATGGCTAAAGAAACAATTAAGCACGGTTCAGTTCTCCCAGCAATCGATGGACCAGGAAAAAAGATTCATCAATATAAATATCCAAAAGCTATTGGGGTCAATTCACAAGGTGTGAAAGCCTACTTTTTAAGAGTCGTGACTGATGAAAAAGGAAATGTGATTACTGCTTTTCCAGTATAAAATAACAGCCTACTAATCGAAGACATCCTGCCAAGGTTAATCCCTAAATTTTTTTGAACCCTCTATCAAGAAATGTTAAATCTAGAGGAGGTAAAAAAAATCTCCAATTTTCTTCGCTAAAGTCTTATTCCTTAGTATGTTTAATTTTATCACCTTATTATCAATGGGTTACAGAAAATTTAAATCCAGTTAAGCCTATCGTTTTCAATCTTTATAGTTTAAAGAAAATGTTAAGAAAAAATTTGAAAACCCTTGTTTCATTTACCCAAAAAGAAGATACAAAAAGGAAGGCGGAACGCCGCAAAACAAGGAGGTATTCTATGCAAATTTCAAATGTCACAGCAGATAGACCTCATGGTCTCGGTCTGTTACCTGAGGATCCAGGTTTACAAAGAACCAAATCAAGTCTATTAGCAGAAAAAGTTTATAAGACCATTTTAAATAATGATCTTCCTCCAAAACTCGATGTGCGTCTAAGGGAATTCCCTGTGAGAGATCAAGGTCAGCAAGGGTCATGTGTTGCTTTCGCAATGATGGCCATTGCACAAAACCTGGAGTATCACGATAGCACGATGCTTAAAACAAACCTTTCGACACAATATGCTTACAATCAGCGAGTAAATTATCCAAGTGAGGGAATGTATATTTCTGATGCAATGCGCATTATCAAGGAAAACGGAGTAGTGCGTGAAAGCGATTTTTCCTATGGCGGAAGCCATGTAGGGGGTAGAGACAAAATTCCACAGAAAGTATTTGAACTTGGTCAAAAATATAAAATGGGAGAAGTGGTTTGGATTAATACTCTCGATGGTTTGAAAAAGTCCATTTTTAGTTGTAATGCAGGCATCATCTTAACTTTCAAAGTTTATAATTACTCGCAACACTTTTGGCGCCAAGGAAATGGAGATGAACTAATCGGTCATCATGCCGTCGCTGCAGTGGGATACGATGATGCAAAACAACATATCATTATCCAAAACTCTTGGGGAAACGATTGGGGTGATAGGGGGTACACCTATTTGCCCTATGACGAATTCAACAAGCATGTCCACAGTGAAGCTGTAGCTTTTGTCGATGTAAAAGGCAGTCCTCCTTTTCCTAAAGAGGAAGAACAAAAAAAATGCTGCAATTGTGTATTAATGTAAGATTCTCGGGCGCAGAGAAATGGAAATATTTTCTGCGCCTTTTATAGTTTTAGCAATCCATCATCCGCTTGCCATTTTGAACATCCTCATTTCTATTAACAAATTTAACAGTGGATATGGGATCTTTATCTCTCTAGGACGTCATGTTCTTTGTGGCTAATATTTGTAAATCCGAGTAAGGGGTGCCTAAAGGCTATCCTCAAATTGCATTCAAAATCCTAATATGCTTTGCCATGTAATAGGCGATGGATTATTAAGTTAATGGTGCTCAACTGGAGAATGGATGGAGTCGTTTTTTAGCCTTAATGCAATCATACCTTTTCTTACTTTGTTCGCCTTGGAACTGGTATTGGGCATTGATAACATCATTTTCATATCGATTATTTCTGATAAGCTTCCTAAACATCAGAGGCAAAAAGCGAGAACACTTGGCCTTACCTTAGCAGTCATTACGCGTATTTGCTTATTGCTTTCCATTTCTTGGATGATAAGTCTTACCAGTCCATTATTTACAATTTTTACTCAAGAAATTTCTGGAAGAGATTTGATACTCGTTTCAGGAGGTCTTTTTCTAATTGCAAAAAGCACCCATGAAATCCACCAAAAACTCGAAGCTGCTGAAGAAATAAAGCCGATAAGCGGTCACTACAAATTTTGGGGTGTTCTTATACAAATTCTTCTGCTTGATATCGTCTTTTCTCTAGATTCAGTAATCACAGCAGTCGGCATGGTCAATGATATACGCATTATGGCTGCAGCTATTATTGTATCTACTGCTGTTATGATCTTTGCCTCAGGTTCCATATCAAGTTTCGTAGATAGGCATCCGACTATAAAAATGCTGGCTTTAAGTTTCTTAGTTCTGATTGGAGTCGCCTTAATTGCTGAAGGATTTGACCAGCATATTCCGAAAGGATATATCTACTTTTCAATGGGTTATGCCTTGGCGGTTGAAGTCCTCAATACTCGTCTTAGAAAGAAAAGCGATCCTGTTCACCTCAAAAAGAATTGGTAATAACCCTTTAATTATTGATATTAGAAAATTTATAAATTTACTATGCTCTGCTCAAGTGATTTGCTAAAGCTATCTTCGCTACTAATAGACAAATACGAAATAGGTGATTTGTATGTCAGATAAGTATCAGGGCATTATTTTTGATTTTAATGGAGTTCTGTTGTGGGATAGCCATCTCCATGAAAAAGCTTGGAATGATTTTTCGCTAACTTCTCGAGGATATGCTTTGAATCCTGATGAAATATTCGGACAGGTCCATGGACGAACAAATCGCAGTGTACTTGAATTTCTATTGAATCGGCAAATTTCATCTCAAGAATTTGAAAAGCTTTCCCGCCAAAAAGAAACTATTTATCAAAATCTATGCTTGGAAAAAATGGAAGAATTCCAGCTATCACCGGGAGCAATCAAATTGTTCGATTTTCTAATTGATCATGATATCCCACATACAATTGCGACAGCTGCGGATAAGTTCAATTTGGATTTTTATGTTGACCACTTAAAGTTAGATCGATGGTTTGACGTGTCCAGTATCGTTTATGATAACGGTACTTTTCCAGGGAAACCTGCTCCAGACATGTACTTAAGGGCTGCAAAAAACATAAATGTAACTCCAGACAAATGCGTTGTCATTGAAGACTCAAAATCTGGCCTCATGGCCGCGATCAATGCAAAAATTGGAAAAATCATCGGACTTGCGCCACCAGGAAAAGAGAATCAATTACTCAACATCAAAGGAGTATCAGAAGTTATTCCCTCACTTCTTCAACTTAAAAAAGAGAAGATGTTCGCAACACCATGATGAAAGTTAAATTGATTGTTGAGCAAACCTTTATATGATAAAAAAAAGTAACTCATTAGATCCCTCCATCGAACAATATTATTCCCAAGGGTTAGAGCAAGATCGCTTGACCCAAGGCATATGGAAATTGGAAAAAGAGCGTACTCTAAACATACTGACGAGAACATTGCCTCCCGCTCCGGCAGTGATCCTAGATGTAGGAGGCGCAGCAGGTGCTTATGCATTTCCTTTAGCTGAACGGGGATATCAAGTACATTTGATAGATCCAGTTCAGCTACATATTGATCAGGCGCTGGAACACTCCAAAACAACAAAAATAAGGCTTGCAAGCTGTGCCCTGGGGGATGCAAGAAAGCTTAATCAAGAAGACAATATTGCAGACGCTGTCTTATTACTGGGCCCTTTATATCATCTGATCGATCGAAAAGATCGCTTACAGGCATTATCAGAAACCTTTCGGATATTAAAACCCAATGGCATTCTCGTCGCAGCTGCCATTTCAAGATTTGCTTCTTTTATGGATGGCATATATCGCGGAATGCTTTTTGATGCAGCCTTTCAAAAAATTGTAGAAAATGATTTGGCGATAGGGGAGCACAGGAGCTCCGATCAGAAATATTTTACGACAGCCTATTTCCATCGTCCGAATGGGTTGAAAGAAGAGGTCAAGGAGAGTGGTTTTAGAGACATTTCTCTTCTGGCGGTGGAAGGTCCAGTATGGCATGAACCATCGATAGAAAATTTATATGATGACCCCAAAGTTCGGGAAAAACTCCATACCTTGCTACAATCGATTGAGACCGATGAATCCATTGTAGGAGCTAGCGCTCATATGATAGCAATAGGTAGGAAGTAAAAGAAGGCCCTCTTTTTATGACAACAAATTATTTGGGTATTAGGGTTTTAATGAAAAACCAAAATTTTGATAGGTAAAATACAATAAAAGTGTTATTGTATATGATGAAAATTTAAGGAACAACTTCAGAACAAAATTAAGGAAGTAAATATGGCAAAATCTAAAGGAACCGTTAAGTTCTTCAACGCGCAAAAAGGATTTGGGTTTATCAAACCTGATAACGGTGGAAAAGACCTATTTGTGCATGCAAATAACGTAAAGGGCAATGCTGCAGCTTTACAAGAAGGTCAAAAAGTAGAATACGTTGAAGCTCCTGGCCGCAAAGGCCCAGAAGCTACAGATGTTACAATTGTGTAATATTCGTTCGTTTCTGTTTGAAAAATCCTTGAGAGATTTATTCACGGTCTAAACGGGGAGAGCGTCTGAGTCTTTTGGTTTCAGATGCTTTTACTTTCCTATCCCTATTTTTGATCTTAACAGATTGCGGCATTCGTGTCGCAACGCGTTTTGGTTTTCTATAATTTAGCTTTGAAACTTTCTCTCTTAATTTTTTTAAGCATTCTCGCTTGTTTAAATATTGACTACGCTCTTTTTGACTCGTTACAGCAATCCCTGTGGGTAAGTGAATAAGACGCACTGCGCTATTCGTTACATTAACATGCTGGCCTCCGCTGCCGCTAGAGCGAAATGTGCTAATCTTGCATTGATCGAGCAGGTCATCGTCATGTGCAGGTAGATGTATTTTCCCCATGTCGCCCTTTTTTTTCCTTTTTTGAAACAAGAATAATTGCCAATTTCTGTTCACGGCTCATTCTTTTGATTGCAATTTCGCGTTTTGTCGCGTCCGATCGATTGGAATGCGGTTCCATATACACTACTTTTTCAGGACCAGAGATATGAAAAAAGCGCGCCCCGCGTTTTTTTTTATGAAGGGCAAATCGACGATCCATGTCGTTAGTAATCCCTGTATATAGTTTACCCGATTTCGTTTGAATGATGTAAACCACCCAATCACGGGTTTCAGAATTATTCATATAACAGTAATTTTTAATATTTAAATTCATTATTACAAATAAATTATTTCTTGTAAAAATCATTCATGCAACTAAGATTTTAATAGGCTTGCAGGTTTAATAAGAAACCTAATACAATCTAATCCAAAATTTACACCTTAGGATATGAGGGCGGGGATAATTGAAAACAAAGATCTGTTCAATGGAATGATTTCACTCTTAGGTAGAGGCTGCATTAGCATTTTATTTCTAGGGGCCTGTGCCGCGAAGTTGATGGATTGGCCAGGAACTATGCCATACATGGCGTCTAAAAATATGCCGATGATAGCTTTTTTTCTACCCGTAGCAGTATTAATGCAATTCCAAAAGAGGTCTCTCTGCTTGCGGTGAAATAGTTTAAGACGTTAAGATTTATAATTAATTTTGTAAAAACACTCATGGAAAATTCAGAAGATATTATTCAATTCTACAATGAATTTGCTGAGAAGTATGATGCGACGGTACTCCGCGACCGCGACTATACTGCTTATGAAAGAATCCCTGCTTGGCTGCTGGAGGCATTGCCTTCTCCAAAAGTAAAATATCATATTCTTGATCTAGGCTGCGGGACGGGGCTTGGATCTTTAAAGTTTTTTCAAGCAGGACATGATGTTGCTGGAATTGATATCAGTCCAAAGATGATCGAATGCGCTCAGAAGCTTCCTTTCATACAATTAATCTGCCAGAGTCTAGAATCACCCTTACCCTTTCCAGAGAATGAATTCGATGCTGCAATTATGCTGGGTGTTATGGAATTTATTAAAAAACCACAAACTTTATTTCATGAGATTGCACGTATCTTGAAGTCGAAATCTTTATTTGGATTGACAGTTCCCAAAAAGCTGCCTGAGGATTTAGAAGCGGAATTAGGCATTAGAACTTATGATCCTTATGTCCTTGAGAAGCAGATTGCGAAAGAGGGGTTTGAGATAATTAGGAAAGAAGATTTCCAGGGTTTCATTTACAAAAGCAGAACCATTTCTTACCGCGGGTATTTGTTCCAGATTGTTTAAAAATATTTTCGTGCTCGTGTGCGTGCCCGTGCCCGAAATGTACAGTAATTTTATTGCATGAACAAATTAACTTCAGTGATTATAGGGGGAGGCGCCGCAGGGTTCTTTGCTGCGATCACATGCGCGGAACAAAATCCAGAAGCGAAAGTGCTTTTGTTGGAAAAGTCTCAGCATCTACTGACAAAAGTAAAAATTTCCGGAGGCGGACGCTGCAATGTCACGCATGCGTGTTTTGATCCTGCAGAATTGGTTAAAAATTATCCTAGAGGTAGCAAAGAACTACTCGGCCCTTTTACCAAATTTCAACCCAAAGATACCATTGTTTGGTTTAAACAAAAGGGAGTAGAGCTAAAGACAGAATCGGATGGCCGCATGTTTCCTGTAACGGATAGTTCCCAAACGATCATTAATTGTCTCGTAAACGCTGCCAAATCCGTAGAAATTCAATGTGGAAAAAACGTTACAAGAATCGAAAACAGTCCGAGCGGTTTGATTGTGCATTTAAAATCAGGAGAAACAATTCTAACAAAATCCGTCATGCTTGCCTCTGGGAGTACGCCCATGGGACATGCTCTGGCAGCTGATGCTGGCCATACAATTGTAGATCCCGTGCCTTCTCTTTTTACCTTTAACATCCCGGACTCTCCACTAATACCTTTAGCGGGAATTTCGGTAGAAGGTGCAACAGTCAGTCTTCCTGAATTCAAATTCTCATATACTGGGCCTTTGCTCATTACGCACTGGGGATTTAGTGGGCCTGCGATTTTGAAACTATCGGCTTTCTGCGCCAGAGAACTGCATGGCTGTGAATATCAGACGGTTTGCCAGATTGATTGGTCTCCGACGCATTCGGAGACGAATCTAAAAGACCAGATCAAAAAGAGGAAAGAATTGCATCAGACGAAGTATGTGGCAAACGATCCCTTGGTAAATCTTCCAAAAAACTTATGGAAATCCTTTTCAGAAATATGCGGGATTAGAGAAGATGTGCGTTGGATCCATTTGTCTAAAATACAAAGCGAGACGCTAATTAAAAAAATAAAGCAGGATCGCTATCAGATCTCTGGAAAAACTACATATAAGCAAGAATTTGTTACTTGCGGAGGGGTGAAACTTTCCGAGGTCAATTTTCAGACAATGGAAAGTAAACTTTTACCGGGACTTTTTTTCGGTGGAGAGGTTTTAGATCTGGATGGGATTACAGGTGGATTTAATTTTCAAGCCGCATGGACCACAGGGTGGCTGGCTGGCAGTACTATGAGCAGGAGGTAGAATGATGATACTTAAAAGCATTTTATTTGCATTTGCAATATGTTTGGTAAATGCTAATGGATTTGGAGCAGTACAAAACCCAATGAAATCGGAAGAAACCATGACACCGCAACATTTATTTAAGATTATTTCAGTTGAGAATTGGCGTGCAAGCGAAGGCAAAAAAACTGTTCAGTTATCTCAGAACGATGAAAAATTTATACATTTCGCAACAAAAGATCAGCTAAACGATATAATCGTAAAATATTGGTCGGGAGTACCGAAATATGTAGTGTTGAAAATCGATGCTGCGAAATTGCCTGGTAAATTGGTTTTCGAAAAAAATCCAGGCGGCACTAATAAATATTACCATTTATATAAGGGTAGTATTCCCATGGATGCGGTGGTCATCTTCGAAACTCGTCTTGGGCATTGAGCGTTTGTTTGACAATATTAAGATACAATGCAGAGGCGCAGAGTCGCAGAGAAATTAAAATACTTTTGACAATCTTCTAAAATGTAAAACTGTCCTTAATTTATATTTCTTTGCATCTCTTTGCGTTTATTTTTTTTCTAAATCTTCGCTTATTAGTCTTTTCCGGAAATTTTCTTCAAGGCGGCATCGTAATTCGGCTCACTTGTAATTTCAGGAACAAGTTCCGAATATACTACTTTGTTGTCTTGATCCAAAACAATTACCGTTCGCGCACACAATCCTTTCAAAGGCCCATCAGTTAATCTCACGCCGTATTTATCTGGAAAATCGCTGCGGAATGCGGAGAGGGTTACAGCTTTGTCGAGTTTATTTTCTTTGGTGAACCGTGCAGCAGCAAAGGGAAGGTCCATGGAAATGTTCAATACTACCAAATCAGGAATGTTTTGGGTCTTTTCGTAGAATTTACGCAAAGCAAGAGAGCACACACTGGTGTCCATGCTCGGGAATATATTGAGCAATTTTTTCTTCTTACCTAAGGTTTCAAGGGTCACTTCCGCAAGGTCTTGACCAACTAATGCAAATGTCGGGGCTGTTTTGCCGACTATTAGCGGTTCGCCATTGGTATGTACAGGTTTAGACTTGAATGTGACAGTTCCCATGATAAATTCTCCTTAAATTGTATTTCAGTACAATAAATATCACAATTTATTTTAAAAGCACAAATAAATTCCAAACATGAACTTATTGCAAAAAAGTTAATAAATATTTGTATATTATTTATTCTTCCTGTATTATCTATCACTAAATAACTATAAATATTCATTCTTATGGCATTACAAATGGCTTCAACTTCCAAAAGACATGCGATGGATCTGTCCTTGGAAGAATGGAAAGAATGGTGTTCAACTGCAAAGCTGCCGCTTTACATTTCTGATCAGATCATTAATTGGATTTTCCAAAAAAATACCCTTAATCCCGAGTTATTCACAAATATATCATTGCAATACCGCCAGCAACTGATCGAATCCTTCGAATGGGCTTCTATGGAAATAGATTCTCGTTTAATTTCTAAAGATACAAGCGAAAAATTTTTGTTAAAAACGGTAGACAATCTCCTCATTGAAATGGTTCTGATGCCCTGGGAAAATAGGACAACGCTTTGCATTAGTTCCCAAGTCGGTTGCCGCATGGGCTGCACTTTCTGTCAAACTGGGAAGATGGGCTTTCAGCGCAATTTATCTTCTGGTGAAATCCTCATGCAGATCCATATTGCTAACCAATACACTAAGGTAACGAACATTGTTTTTATGGGAATGGGCGAACCTCTTGACAACTACGATGAAGTCGTTAAGGCGTGCAAGTCTATGATTTCTCCTAAAGGTTATGGGCTTTCGAAATCTAGAGTCACAGTCTCTACCTCTGGGTTGGTTCCTGAGATACAGAAGCTTGGGGAAGATCTTCCTGTCAGGCTTGCGATTTCACTGCACCAGGCGGATAATG
>WUUC01187564.1_pt1 | contig 10748 bp, 5 predicted proteins | sample 6278441 | NCBI WGS metagenome assembly WUUC01 (sample SAMN13675441, study PRJNA597444) | soil metagenome | isolation source: soil | place: USA: Washington | collected 2017-10 | reverse complement strand
GCGTGGGTGCCCCGGTGTTCGTACACCCGTGGGACATGCCCGACGGCCGCCGGCTCGACCGGTGGATGGCCCGCTGGCTCACCGGCATGCCGGCGGAGACCCACCTGTCCCTGCTGGCGATGATCCTCGGCGGCGTCTTCGACGAGGTGCCCGACACGCTGCGGATCTGCTTCGCGCACGGTGGGGGGAGTTTTCCGTACTGGCTGGGCCGCGCCGACAACGCCTGGCACCGCCGGGGGGATCTGGTGCGGGGGCGCTCTACCCACCCGCCGAGCCACTACATCGGACGGTTCTACGTGGACAGCGTGGTGTTCGAGGAGCCCGCGCTGCGGCTGCTGGTGTCGGTGGTCGGCGTGGACCGCGTGGTGGTGGGCAGCGACTACCCGTATCCGCTGGGCGAGCGCCCCGCGGGTCAGGTGGTTCGAAAAGCCGACTTCCTGACCGAGGAACAGCGCACCAAGATCCTGACCGCCAACGCGGAGATCTACCTTGGACGTTGACTAGGGTCAATTGCTGACCGTCCCGAACCGGATCCGAGCCGCCTGGATTGATATTGGGAAGGAATTGACACGCGGTGGATGTCGGCGCCAACCACATAACGGCATAAGCCACGCGAATTACAGGCTGGAGAGATCCGTGACCAGCGGCGATAATTCATCGTGTGACGGGCGACCAGCACTCCGTGATCGTCGCTGGCCTTCGTGCTGCCTTGGCCCGCCTGTTTACTGGTCTACAGCCGGCCCTGCTTGCGGCCGTGGCTGTGGATCTTTTCCGCACCGAGCAATTCTCGGCCGACCTGCAGTGGGGCGACGTCGATGCGGTGGTCGGTCGCATCTCCGCAATACCTGCGGGTCCAGACGGAATACCACCGCTGTTGGCTTTTGCCGCGGGGGTGGCGGCAGAGCTTTCCGGCCCGCGAGCCCTTCAGGTCGACCAATGGGTGGACAGGGTCGTCCACCTCATGGACACCGACCGGGCGGCTCTTGGACTACCGGCACCCGCCCGGAGCGCTGCCGAGCACGGATCTGGCGAACATGGTCAAGATTCACGAATTAATACGAAATCCGAGGCTTTCTCCGATAATGGGTCCCAGGGAAGTTCGCCAAGCGAGGAGTCGAGAGTCGTCACGGTGACTGACCGGAGCGGAGCGACGCTGCTCGAGCCGACCCGCGCCTCCCAGGAGAGCCGCGTTCGGCCGCGGCTCTGGGGCGGTGTCCCACCACGCAACCCTGCGTTCATCGGCAGGGAGGCCCTTCTGCTCGAGCTGCGGCGGGCGCTGGAGCGTCGATCCAAGGCGTCGCTCCTGTCGCGTACGCGGCGCGAGCCGGGTGGCGTGGGGAAGACGCAGCTCGCGGCTGAGTTCGTGTACAGGTACGCCGATCGCTACGACATCGTGTGGTGGATCCCGGCCGATCACCAGTCGCTGGTCCTGCAGTCCCTCAGTCAGCTGGGCCGGCGCCTCGACGCGCCGGAGACCGCGGATCTCGATCATGCGGCCGGTCGCGTGCTGGAAAAGTTGGCTGGCGACGGGCTTCGCTGGCTGCTGATCTACGACAACGCCAATGAGCCGGAGGACGTCGCCCGGCTGCTGCCCGATCGAGGCGGTCACGTTATCGTCACGTCCCGCGACCAGACGTGGTCGGAGATCGTGGACCCGGTCCGGGTGGACGTCTTCGGTCGCGCCGAGAGCGTGGCGCTCGTCCGTAGACGCAGCGAGGGCGTCTCGCCGCAAGAAGCGAGCCGGCTGGCTGACGTGCTCGGCGACCTTCCCCTCGCGGTGGACCTCGCTGCCTCCTGCCAGGCCGCGATGGGCATGTCGGTGGCCGAATACCTCGCCGAGTTCGACCAGGACATGCGGGATGTATCCACGCGGCGCTCGGACCGCCTTCAGATCGCCGCGCTCGTGCGGCTCGCCCTGCGGCGGATGCGCGCGACCGCGACAGCGGCGGCGGAGCTGCTGGAACTGTTCGGGTTCCTCGCCGCGGAGCCGATTTCGGCTGCTCTGCTGCGCCGAGGGCGGGACGCGCGCGTGTCACAGGCCCTTGGACACGCGCTGCGTGACCAGATCGCCTGGGACCGGGCGATCCGAGACCTGCGCCGCTACGGCCTGGCCAAGGTCGATACCGATCAAAGAATCCAGGTGCACCGGCTCTTTCAGGAGGCGCTACGCGAGGAACTTACGGAGGAGACTGCCCAGCGCGGCCGGACCAACGTGCAGCGCCTCCTGGCGGCGGCAAATCCCGGCTATCCATACAACATGGACACCTGGCCGATCCACGCGGAGATCGGGCCGCACATCGGTCCAGCGGGACTACTCGATGCCGGACTGCTCGACGCTAGACGCGTCGTGCTCGACCAGGCCCGGTACCTCAACGGTATTGGCGAGATCGAGGGCTGCCGACGGGTGAGTGAGATCGCCGTCCATACCTGGTCAAAGGTCGAAGGGACGGAGGGCGTCGGTCCCGACGGGGAGCTGACGCTGCGCGCCGCTTTGTGTCTCGCGGCCGCCCTCCGGTATCTAGGTTTCAACGACCGGGCCAGGAGCCTCGTCGAAGGCGCGTACGACCGCCTTCGACGCAGCCCCGAGTTCGGTCCGGACCACGAGTTTGCGCTCTCCGCCGCGGATAGTCTCGCGCTGTGCCTGCGAGTCAGTGGCCTGTATCGCGAGGCTCTGACGTCAGACCGCGAAAACCTCGTCAGGCATAGGCGGATTTTTGGCGACGACCACGCGGAGACCCTCAAGGTTCGCAACAACGTCGCGGTCAATCTGCGCCTGCTCGGTGACTTCTGGGGCGCTCATGAGATTGATGTCGACGTGGTGCGCATCTGGCGGCAGTCGGTGAGCGAAGACGACAATCGGCTGCTCTTCAGCCAGACCAACCTCGCGCGCGACCTCTGCGGTGTCGGTCTGTACAGCGAGGCGCTCGCACTTCTACAAAGGATCCTCCCACCGTACCGGCGGCAGCTGGGCGTCCGGCACCCGAACGTGCTTCTCGCCGATCGTACGCTCGCCATCGCGCTGCGGAAGACCGGGCAGTACCAGGCGGCCCTGATTGCGGCGGCCGAGCACGACCGCGACAGCGAGAGCCGGTACGGGCCGCAGCACGAGCACGCGCTCGCCGCCGCGACGACTCATGCGAACGCGCTTCGAGCCATCGGTGACTTGGTGGAAGCTCATCGGCGTGCCGGCGAGGCGATGGACCGGTACCTCCTCGTATTCGGTGAGGATCACCCATTGGCGCTAGCGGCGGTCGTCAACTATGCGGTTGGGTTGCGTGGGCTCGGCGAGCTGACCCAGGCCCGGGAGGTGGACGAACGGGCATACGTACGGATGCGTGATGTGCTCGGGTCCGACCACGAGTACACCCTCTGCGCAGCGAGCAACCTCGCGAGCGACTTCGCACTGACTGGCGAGCTCGGAGAGGCGCGGCGCTTGTCCGCGGAGACTCTTGAGGCCTCCCGGCGCGTCCGCGGCCGGCCGCACCCGTACAGCCTTGCCTGTACCGTGAACGCGGCGCTCGACACCCTAGCGACCGGCTCGCGAGATGACGGCCAAGCCCTGTTCGACGAGGCGGTAGCGGAGCTCGGTGAGGTGCTTGGCGCCGGCCATCCCGAGACCGTCGCCGCGCGTGAAGGACGTCGCATGGAGTCGGACATCGAGCCGCCGCCGGCATAGTGGCCGGTAGTGCTTACTTGTCTCCCCGGGGCAGATTGCCGTGAGCGGCGTAGCGCTCCCTGGGGAGACGACGCTGATCCAGGAGACGCTTCAACGCACGATCCAACGCTGCGTCGCCATCGTCGATCAGGTCGCTCAGCGGCACTGTGCTGATATCTGGGATCGCCGAGGTTTCGTGGTCCACCGGCAGGACCGTAGCATCGCTCAAGTCCGGCCCCGTCCTTTCAAGGCGGATCTATCTGATCAGTCCACAGTGAAGGATACGGCGGATGCCTGAACCAGCAGTCACGCCACGCCGTATGGTCACATCGGTGGATCGTCCGCCCGCAACCGGTCGACCGCTTGCCGCACGCCCGCGGTGAATACCCGGCCGTTGGGAGTGAGTTCTGTCGAGCGTTCCAAGGTCGCGAGCCCAGCCGCGACCTGATCACTCGCGAACGCGAACTCGCGGGTCGCCAACGCCTCCAGCTCAGGAGCCGAGCGCAGACCGCGCCAAGTGTCCGCGACGCCGAGGAACGCGTACACGCCCTGGATCAGCCCGCTGGTGGGGCGCTTGTCTCCGCGCCAGGGGACCGAGTGTCGCTCCCGTCCGGGCATCTCATACAGTGGAACCGCGTCGTGCAGCACGCTCAGTTTCGAGTGCTGAAACTCGTGGACGAGCGTTACCGCGAGCCGTGCGCCAGACCGAGGGCGGGTGAGGCCTAAGGCCCCGAAGGTGTCCTGGGCAGTCGCGCTACCGTCGGCGCTTTCGTCGGTGGGCACCAGCGGCACCACCGAGCGCAGACCGACGGCCAGCTCCGCGGCGCGCACCGGCAGAAACCGGAGGAGCAAGTGCCACGCGTGGGCGAACAACTCCTGCCAGCGCGACACCTCGGCTGGGTCCAACCGGTCTGTGGGGTCCAGGTGGTAACAGCGTCGGTACGGATTGTCGTCCTCGATCGTAAGCGAAGCGCTCAGGTAGCCTTCGGGGGACTCGAGGCGACGCAGCTCCCGCCAGCGCGGGTCGCCTGTGCCGACGGTCACCGAGGTAGAGCTGCCGGTCACCGTAACGGCATCAGCGGTGACCGCTAGCGTGGTGGGACCGTCCGAGGCCAGCGCCGCAGCTCCCATGGTTGGCAGCGTGACGACGCCAGCCAGCGAATGTGTCCGCACCTCGGCATTCAGACCGGTGTGGAATGCGGCGGCGGCGGCCAGCGCCCCGAACTGCGCGAGCTCAGCGGCGATAGGGACCGAGGAGCGGTCGGTGGCGCCGACGAGGCGTTGGGCCGTCTCCATCGCCCACGCGCTGACCAGGGGATCCGTTATCAACTTGGCCACCACTCGCGGATTGCGCCGCTCCGCCCGGACGATCAGATCAATCGTGGCGGCTGAAGCCGGATCACCGGACCACACGTCCGCAAGGTAGCGGATCAACAGCCGCGCCTTGCTGTGGTGGATGCTGGCGAGCTGCCGTACGGCGTCTGGCCCGCCGCGCTCCGAACCGATATCGGCGACGCGTTGGGCGGGCACTTGATGGTAGATGGTCACGGGAGGTTCCTTAGGCGGTCACGCAGATCGGGGCCGGCGCGCCGCGTGACGTGCTCGATGAGCCGGCGTAGGTCGGGGGAGTAGACGGACGGGTTACGGAATCCTTCGCCGGTGCGGAAGCGGTGGGCGTAGTGACCGCCGCCGCAAATCTTGTGCACCGGACACTCCAGGCAGGTCTCGCTGAGCGCGTCGCGGCCGATCTGCCGGGCCACGACACCGGGGTGGTTCAACGCGGCGTCGAAGGAGTCCTTGAACACCGTCAGACCGGTGGCACATGCGCCCTGATACGTGGACTTGAGCGAGTCGGCCTGCTCGATCGCGCCGTCCGTCTCCACCACGACCACCGCGACCGGACTCAGCCCAATATGCTCCGAGTCGCCATCGCCGTCGAGCATCAGCACCATGATGTCCAGCAACGGGTGGACGTCAGTCTCCAGTGGAACTGCGTCGTACCACCGGTCGAAGACGGCGACCAACCAGTCGCCGTAGGGCGTGGATCCGTCGCCTCCGGGCCGGCTAGGCGGAGCCGACCAATTGGCGTACGGCAGCAGGAAGTCGATGGAGCGTGGCTCGTACGCGAGGAGAGCCTCGTAGCACCGCACCGGGTCGCTGGCAGCGTCAACTACGCAGAGCACGCCTCCGAATGCCGGGCGGTGTTCCGGCGTTCCCAGCAACCGTAGCGCCCGATCGACTCCGGGGAAGCTGCTCCGCCCGTCAGCGTAGCGTCGGTGTCGGTCGTTGTCCGCGAGCCCGCCGTCGAGACTTACGCCCACCCTTACTTCCAGCTCCCGTATCTGTCCCAGCATCTGGGAATCGAGGAGTGTGCCGTTCGTCTGGATCCACACGTCGAGCTGGCAATGACCGTCGAACGCCACACGGAAGTCGCCCACAAGCGTCGCGAGCCGCTCGCTGCCGGCGAGTAGTGGTTCACCGCCGTGGAGGATGAGCCGCATCGACGGTAGATTGTGGACACGCGCGTGGTCGACCATCCGTCGAGCGGCTGCCTTCCACGTCTCCCGATCCATGACGGCCGGGCGATCCCGCCACGACTGGTCGGCCATCGTGTACACGTAGCAGTAGCTGCAGGCCAGGTTGCAACGCTGATGCACCTTCAGAACGACGTCTCGAAACGGCGTAGGGCGCCAACCGCCGGCGCGCAAAGCTGCGATGTCGAGTGACTCGTTGGGCCAAGGAGCTGGACTTTGGCCATCGGCGAGAATCCGCGGCTGGCTGGACGCCATCGGTCACGCCGCCCTTGCAAGAGACACATTGGGAATCGTAGACCTCGCCAAGAGGAAGGGCTTGATTTCAAACTGTTGGCGGCTCGATGTCGCACTCGCCGGGTCGTCCGTCGCGGGCGGCTGCCGCCAGCGGATGGTCGGGGCCTAGCGCCCGTCGTAGCTGCACCAGCCTTGAGCCGAGCAGGCCTGCGCTCGGATCGTCGCCTGTGGAGATCATAGCGAGATTCGTAGCGCAGATCAGGGTTTCGGGGTGGTTTTCATGGCGGGCGGCCAGTGCGGCTTCCAGCGTCTGAGTAAGCAGACGGCGGGCGCTCGAATCCATACCGGCGAGCATCAGGTCGTTGCCCACTCCGATAGCAGCGGCGATCGTGTAGGGGTGGCTTGCCCCGAGTCGCTGCCGCAACGTGTGGAAGCTACTCCCACCCACCTGCCTGGCGCGACGTCGCTCGCGCATGGCCCGCAGGACAATGGCCTGGTTGGTTGCGGCGGCAAGCGTCAGAGGGTGGCGGTCGCCGAAGTGACGGCGATAGCGGGCCATCGCGTCGGTGGCGAGATTCCACGCTCGGGCCACGTCGCCCGCGGCGCAGAGCGTATTGGCGTAGGTCATCATCGCGGCCAGGCTGATCTCATGGTCCGATCCGACGTGCCCCTGACTGACGAGATAGAGCCGGCGCCCCTCCTCAAGCGCCGGGCCGATCTGGCCGGTCTTGCGCAACCCCAGCACGATCGTGCGCCAAGCGCTGAGCACGGATGGATGCCGGTCACCGAGCCGGTCCCGGTAGGCGTCCCAGACGGAGCGCTGCAGCTCCAGCGCGCCCGCGTAGTCGCCCAGTCCGTAGAGGTCACGCGCGAGGTTGGAGACGGATGACAGCGTCCGCTGGTTGTCGTTTCCGAGCCACTCCCGACGGGTGACGACGAGCTCGCTGTCGATCTCGTGTGCTGCCTGGAAGTCACCGATTGCGCGGAAGTCGGCTGCCAGGTTGTTTCGCGCGTCGACGGTATCGCGGTGGTCTTCACCCCTGATCCTGCTGTAGCGCTCAACCCGGTCCCGATCCAGACGAAGCGCTGCGCCGTACTGACCGAAGACACGATGTAGTACGGCCAGTGTTCCCGCGAGATCCAGGGTGGCCGGATGGTCGGGGCCGTAGTCGGCGTGGGTCTGTAGTCGGTCCCATGCTTCGCGGGCGAGACGCTGTGACTCTCCATAGCGTCCGAGCGCGTACAGGGCGGCGACAAGTCGGGAAAGGCACGCCAACGTCTGTACATCGTCCGCGTCGTTTCGCCTCCACGCGGACCACGCCTCGTCGCTGATCCGTCGGCTGCCGTCGAAATCTCCACTCTCGAACAGGTACGTCGCCTGGTCGACCACGACCTGGCGGCTATGCGGGTCGGCCGCCTCGAGAACCTGAGCGGGGCGCAGGTGCGGACCGATCTGCGCATACATGTCCCAGGTCAGGGGGTCGGCCGGACTGCCGGGGTTTGCCGACGCCAGCAGTTGACTGGCGTTGTGGAACGCCCGCGTACGTGCGGCCGCCGGGAGCGTATCGCGGACGATCGCCTGCACCAGGCGATGTACCTGGAGGACCTGCCCTCCGTCCAGGACCTTGGTCAGTCCGTATCGCCCTAGCAACCGGACAGCCTCGTCCAGTAGGTCCGGTTGGCCCAGGAGTCGACCCAGTGGCGGCGCGATCTGGTCGCCCGCGCGCCGCAGCAGGGAAAGCGGGATCGGCTCTGCGCCGAGGCAGGACAACAGCTCCAGCAGCTGACCGGCCGCCAGCGACTCGGCCCGCACCTGCTCGGCGGCGACCGCGAGGGCGGTCGCCACCGTGGCCCGGTAGTTGCCCGGCTGTGTGGCGGCCAGTAGTCCTACGGCCCGCTCGTCCAGCTGCCGTACATACTCCCCTACTGGGGTTTTCGTCGCCGACTGCATCGCTGCTACCTGCACGAGCGCGAGGGGTAGGTCGCCGAGGCGGTCGGCGAGGAGGTCCGCATCGTTGAACGTAATGTCGTGGCCCCGCGTCTGTAGCAGCTCGATGCTTTCGTGTCGGGCGAAGACGTCGACCTCGACCGATCGGCCGGCATACTGCCAGGCGCTGTCGCGCGTGGTCACGATGACGTGACCGCCAGCCGCGGGAAGAAGGGGGGCGAGTTCCTCCGGCGGGCCGGCGTTGTCGAAGACCAGGAGCCACCGGAGCTGGCCGCGCTCGAGCCGGCTCAGCACGGTGGTTGCTGTCTGCGCCATATCGAGGCTGATCGGCCAGTCCTGCCGCTCGCCAAGCGCGACCAGTGACACCGTGGCCTGTGAGAGGTCCTCAGCGGAGATCCACCAGACGAGGTCGTACTCGTCCGCATGCCGGTGGAGGTACTCGATCGCGAGCTGCGACTTTCCTACGCCGCCCAGGCCGTGCAAGATCAACGGCTGCCACGGCAGGCCCGCCAGCTGCCTCTGGATTAGATCCAGGACCCCTTCGCGGCCGGTGAACGCCGCGTTGCGGTGGGGAGCCAGGCCCGTTGGGGTGGTGCCTGACGGTGGCGGCGGATCCGGGGTAAATCCGACGGCCGGCTCGGCCACGACCGCAGGTGGATTGCGGCCGACCTGCGGAGTCGCGGCCGTATCGCGGTCGGCCGGCAGCGCCGCACGCGGCCCGTTGTCGGCGGCGGCGAGCCAGAGCGCATGGAAACGCCGTACCTCTTCGTCCTGGTCGGGGCGGTGCACGGACATGGCGGCCAGATAGCGCACCACGCACTCCACCTTGGACCACCGGGGTATGGCCTCACCGCGCAGGACGGTGCTGACCGTCTCGTGGCTGACGGTGTCGGGCATGTGGTTTTGCCGGCGGATCTCGTTGCTGATCCGGCGGTAGGACGGACGACCGGCGGCGCGGTGGAGCAGCTGTAGCTCGGCGACGAGGTCTTGCGCCACCCGCCACGCTCCCCAGTCCCACATTTCGCCGCTTGGCGCCGGCTGCCAAGTAGCGTCAATTTCTGACAAGTACAGGATTCCATACGCATGCACTTCCAGGAACACCCGTAAAGCTTTGAAAGTGATCGACAGAAAGCGATCCGGGACCTCGAGCTTGCCGCATGATCGAAGTCAATGGCCCTCTCAAGGTAGGAGTGCGTCATGTGGGCGCGGTTACCGGTCCCGGCTGCCGGGTATCATGTATCGAGCGATCGTGAAAATCCGCCGAAAGGCGGAAACGTTCCAGGGCGACCTTTGTCGCTATCCCTTCTCAATTTTCCTCCGTCGATGCATCCATTCGCTTCCGGCGATTCTCCGCACGCGGCCGGCCCGCTCGCCGCCTTCACGTTGGACGAAGGTGCGCTGCCGCTTACGCTGGCGCGGTTCGCCGGCGCGAGGGGCGCGGCCGCGGCTGCTCGAGCGTGCCCGCCGGGACAACCGGTGATCGGGATCGTGACGGCGCTCCCGGAGGAGTTCGCCGCGATGGTCTCGGCGGTCGACGAGGCGGAGGAATGGGCGGTGGCGGGCGATCCCGCTGAATACGTCTGCGGGACCATCCCGAGCGCCATGCCCGGCCGGCCGCACCCGGTCGTGCTCACGCTCCTCACCGAGACCGGCACCAACTGGGCGGCCACCGCCGTGACCAACATGCTGCGCAGCTTCGAGTCGATAGACCAGGTGCTGATGGTGGGCGTGGCGGCCGGGGTGCCCGCGCCGCGCGAGCCGCACCGGCACGTACGGCTCGGCGACGTGGTCGTGGCGACCTGGGGCATCGTCGACTACGACCACGTCGTCGACCAGCCCGGCGGTGTCAGCCTGCGGCAGGGTTTTCCCCAGCCGTCGGCGTTCCTGGCACAACGCGTCAAACGGCTGGCGGCTGGTGACCTAGGGGGATGGCGTCCTTGGGAGAGCGAGCTGGTCGCCCTGCTGGAGCGGCTGCCCGGCTTCGCCCGGCCGGCGCCCGCCAGCGACCGCCTGTACCTCCACGAGCGGCAGGTGCGGCACCCTGACCCGGCGGCGTCGGGCCACCGCGCCGGGGTGCCGAAGGTCCACGAAGGACGGATCGGCTCGGCCAACCGCTCCCTCCGCAACGCCGCCCGGCGGGACTCGCTGGCCAGGGAGTACGACCTGCGGGCGATCGAGATGGAGGGCTCGGGCATCGGCTCGTCCGCGTTCGCGGGCGGGCGGGACTGGCTCGTGGTCCGCGGCGTCAGCGACTACGGCGACCAACGCCTCGACCGCCTGTGGCGTCCCTACGCCTCGGCCGTCGCGGCGGCCTACACCCGCGCGTTGCTGCGCCGCTGCCCGCCGATCACCCCGCACGGCGGCCGGATCGGCGGCT
>WUUC01157564.1_pt1 | contig 10748 bp, 11 predicted proteins | sample 6278441 | NCBI WGS metagenome assembly WUUC01 (sample SAMN13675441, study PRJNA597444) | soil metagenome | isolation source: soil | place: USA: Washington | collected 2017-10 | reverse complement strand
AGATCCAGAACGTCGAATAATGCTCGGAAACTTGTTCGTCGTTGCTGCACCCTCGGGAGCAGGAAAAACTTCCCTCGTTGCTGCGCTGGTCGCGCGCGATGAGAATGTGCAAGTGTCGGTTTCCTGCACGACCCGCAAGCGTCGTCCCTCCGAAAAGAACGCGCAGAACTACCACTTCGTAAGCGAGCGCGAGTTTGCCGCGATGGAAGCACGCGATTCGTTTCTCGAATCCGCGACAGTGCACGGAAGCCGTTATGGGACTCCGCGCGAGTGGGTGATGCAGGCACGCTCGCGCGGCACTGACGTTGTCCTCGTGATCGATTGTCAGGGCACGAAGCAGGTCAAAGCGAAGGTTGCAGAAGCAATCGCCATTTTCATTCTCCCGCCCTCAATCGACGAACTGAAAGCGCGTCTTGAAAATCGCGGACAGGACAGTGCGGAGATTATCGCGGAACGCCTCGCTGCCGCCACCGGGGAGATGCGCCAGGTCGCTGATTTTGACTATGTTATTATTAACGAGGACTTCGAGCGCGCAGCGCGCGAGCTGACCTGCATCGTGCAGACAGCGAGACTAGCGACGGCGCGCCAGCTGGAACGGCACAGCGAACTCATTCAACATCTGCAAGGATAACGATGGCCAGAATCACCGTGGACGATTGCCTGCAATATATTCCGAACCGCTTCGAGCTGACGCTTGCTGCGACTTATCGCGCGCGGCAAATGGCGAACGGCGCAAGCCCGATGATAGACGCGAACAAGGACAAACCGACCGTGATCGCACTCCGCGAAATAGCGCAGAAGAAAGTCGGGAAGGAAATTCTGAACAAGGGAAGCTGAAACGATAGACATCAAGGAGTGAGGGTTAAGACAAACGAGGAAGAGGGGAGGCTCGCCAAAAACCAATTTTCGTTGTGAACCTCTGAGTTTTGCTTCCTTAAAGCTCATGATTCAAAGTTCGCCCAGTCCTCGATCCTCATTTCTTGCTCCTGACGGGTTTGGGTCATGAATCTCTGGCAGCGCGTACTCTCGCCCAGGACGGAACCGGCAGATCTGCCGCTCAAGGATCCGCCGGCGTATCTCAAGCCCAGCGATGTCGAACAGCTGCGATCGGCTTACGAGTTTTCCCGTAACGCGCACGAAGGCCAGTTCAGGAAGACCGGCGACCCGTACATCTCACACCCGCTGGCAGTCACCAGCATCCTCGCCGAATGGCATCTTGACGTTCAAGCGCTGTCGGCGGCGCTCTTGCACGACGTCATCGAAGATACCGAAGTCTCCAAGCTCGAGATCAGCAAGAAGTTCGGCAAGCAGGTCGCCGAATTGGTCGACGGCGTTTCAAAGCTAGACCGCATCGAATTCGAATCGCAGGAAGTCGCGCAGGCCGAAAACTTTCGCAAGATGCTGCTTGCGATGGCGCGCGACGTGCGAGTCATTCTGATCAAGCTCGCCGATCGGCTGCACAACATGCGCACGCTCGATGCGATGCCGGACCACAAGCGTCAGCGCATCGCGCGCGAAACTGCCGAGATCTATGCGCCCATTGCCAAGCGGCTCGGGTTGAACAGCGTGTACCACGAGCTGGAAGACTTGAGCCTCCGTCATCTGCGCCCTATGCGCTATCGCGTGCTCGAGAAAGCGATGAAATCAGCGCGCGGGAACAGGCGCGAAATCGTCGGCAAGATCTTGAACTCGATCAAGCGGCGGATGAATCAGGCGGGAATCGAAGCGCTCGTTACCGGAAGGGAAAAACACCTCTACAGCATCTACCAGAAAATGCAGGAAAAGAATCTGAGCTTTTCCGACGTGCTCGATATTCACGGTTTCCGCATCCTCGTTCGCGACGTACCTTCGTGCTACCTCGCGCTCGGTGCGCTGCACGGCTTGTATAAACCGATCCCCGGAAAATTCAAGGACTACATCGCGATTCCGAAGGCAAACGGCTATCAGTCTTTGCACACGACGCTGTTTGGCCCGTTTGGCACGCCGATCGAAGTGCAGATCCGGTCGCACGACATGCACAAGATCGCCGAGTCCGGAGTCGCGGCGCACTGGCTGTACAAAGGCTCCGGCGCGACCTTAAGCGATCTCCAGCAGAATACGCATCAGTGGTTGCAATCGCTGCTCGAAATCCAGTCCGAGAGCGGAGATTCGATCGAGTTTCTGGAAAATCTCAAAGTCGATCTCTTTCCCGATGAGGTCTACGTCTTCACGCCGAAAGGGGAGATCATGGCGCTTCCTCGCGGCGCGACTGCCGTCGACTTCGCATACGCGGTGCACACCGATATCGGAAGCCGCTGCGTAGCGGTGAAAATCAACGACGAGCTGATGCCGCTTCGGACCGAATTGAAAACCGGCGACCGCGTCGAGATCATCACCGCTGCGCTGATCGGGCCAAATCCCGCATGGCTCAACTACGTTGTCACGGCAAAAGCGCGCTCGCACATCCGCCACTTTCTGAAAACGATGCAGTTCGATCAGTCGGTCAAGCTCGGAGAGCGGCTGCTCGAGCAGGCGATGGATGCGCTCAAGCTCAATTTGAATACTGTGAAGAAAGCGCAGTGGGAAAAACTCGTGCGCGAATCGGGGGTGAAAAGCAAGGAAGAGTTGCTTGCGGATATCGGGCTTGGCAAACGCCTGGCACTCGTCGTTGCCCGACGTCTTTTGCCGCCGCACGACGAGTCGCGTCAGGAAGGCAAGCCGAAGGGAGCGATCACGATCCGCGGGCTCGAAGGAATGGCAGTCCAGTTTGGAAAATGCTGCGGCCCTATCCCCGGCGATCCGATCGTCGGTTTCATCAACAAGGGACAGGGAATGCTCATCCACACGCACGACTGCCCGACGATTGCCAAGACGAAAGGTGACTCGGAGAAATGGCTCGACGTCGAATGGGACAACGAGACGAGCAAGCTCTTCAGCGTCAATGTGCGCATGGTCGTCGCCAATCAAAAAGGCGTGCTGGCGCGGGTCGCGGGCGCGATCGCGGAAGCGAATTCGAACATTTCGAATGTCAGCATGGAGCCTGACGACGCGAGCGCGTACACGACGATGAATTTCACTTTACAGGTGTTGAACCGCATGCATCTTGCGCAGGTGATGCGCGGCTTGCGCAAGCTGCAGTCGGTGGTCCGGATTACGAGGGTGAAGAGCTAAGCAAGCGCGACAAAGTTTCGCGAGCACGCGCAATAGGGAGTGGCTTAACTGTTAGTCATCAACTCGATGACGCACTTATTGGGCGAGCGTGCTCGCCCGATACTTTGTCGCGGAAATCAGCGCAATTGGCTCGGGACAGCCCAGCGCCAATTGCGAAACGACGTTTTGAGCTGACTGCTTTCAACAGCGTGGATATGCCAGCGGTCTTGAACTGACTTCAATCCCCAGCAAACTAGCTTCTTACTTTGCGACCTAACGTTTCGCGCAGATCCCCATCCCGTCTTTCCAACCCGCGGCATACTGAGTGTCGGCCTTGAACCGCGCTTCATCTTTTCGCATCGAACCCTTCGCGCTCGCGCAGCCATCGGCGTATCCTTCGCGGAACTCGCGCGGATAGCCCGACAGATTGATTCCCGCTTGCGCTGACTCAGCCTTCGGCTTCGGCGTAGGCTTCTCAGCGGGTCGTGGCGGCGGAGTCGTGCAGGCGGCCAGCGCGACGACGGCGACCAGCAATGCTTTTTTCATATCGATTAAGACACGGCCGCCGCGACAAAATTCTGCGGGCCAACATTTTCGTCGCTTGGATGTTCGCCGCGTGCGCCGGACAAAAAAACGCCTGACCGGAGGACGCGGGCAGGCGACGCAGAACCGATTAGCGAAGAATGAGTGTGCCGTCGCTGACTTTTACTCTTTCTCCGGTTTGGAAAACTGGGGGTTCGCTGTAGTACAGCGTCCGGTAGTTGCCGTCTTCCATGAAGACGCGCACTGCATATCGGAGTTGGCTTGGATCGGCGGCGGTCGCGTCTTCGTCCATGCTCCATACCGACTCGATCATTCCGCAACGCCGGCATCCCTGCTCCACGTCGGGAGCGATGACCATGCCGGTGCCGGTGTCTCGCAACGGCAATACACCGGTAATCGTCGCGACACCAGCGAGGCTGAGAATGATCACCGACAACGCGGCAGCGACCATTACGAGGTAGAGGTAGTTCTTGTTTGCATCCATGCCGGGCGGTGGCAAAGCAACTTGAGTGCCAACCGCGTCTCAGAATGAAGTCAGGCATCGAAATACCGCCTGATTGTCGTTGTCATGCGACAGCTATCCAGGAGCGAGCGGCAGCGGATTGATTTCGGGTAACTATTTATGTCGCCGCATCACGACGACATAACGGGCGCTGAAAATCGCTTGCCGTCGACGACGTCGTCGCTAGAGCTTGGGCTGTTTGAAAAGCGAAGGATCGAGGTGATGCCGCTGCAGCAGCTTGTAGAACTCGGTGCGGTTGCGTTTCGCAAGGCGTGCCGCCTTTGAAACGTTTCCACTCGTAATCTTCAGAAGCTGCGCGAGATAGTCCTGTTCGAAGCGCCGTCGCGCATCGTCGAACGAAGAAAGCTCGTCGACCTGCCGGTGGATAGCGCTTTGCACGAGCGCGGGAGTAATTATCGAACCGGTCGATAGCGCGACCGCCTGCTCGACAACGTTGAAGAGCTGCCGGATGTTTCCCGGCCACGATGAAGTGACGAGAAGCTCGATCGCTTCGGGTGCGATTCCGTTGATCTTTTTGGCGTACTTCTCGGAGAGCTGCGCGAGAAAGTACGTAGACAGTAGAGGGACATCTTCGCGGCGCTCGGAAAGCGCAGGAAGCTTGAGCACGACCACGTTCAAGCGGTAGTAGAGATCTTCGCGAAAATTCCCCTCGGCGATCTCCGCCTGCAGATTCCGGTGAGTTGCGGAGATGATTCGGACATCGACAGGACTGCCCTGCGTCGCGCCGATCGAACGCACTCGCCTGTCCTGCAATACGCGCAGCAGCTTGACCTGAAGCGGCACCGGCATATCGCCGATCTCGTCGAGAAAGAGCGTTCCGCCGTCTGCCGCCTGAAACAATCCCTTGTTGTCTCGTGTCGCTCCTGTGAACGATCCCTTGATGTGGCCGAAGAGCTCGGATTCGAGCAGTTGCTCCGGGATAGCACCGCAGTTGATCGCCAGGAAGCGTTGGTGTGCGCGCGGACTCGCCTTATGGATGGCGCGGGCAAGCACTTCCTTGCCGGTGCCGGAATCGCCGTAGATGCACACGCTCGCGTCGTTTTCCGCGACGAGCTTCGCCTTCGCGAGCAGATCTTCCATCACCTGACTGCGCGTGATGATCTCCTTCCGCCATTCGCCGTCGGCGTTTGCGGCTTCAGCAGGACCAGCGCAGCTCACGCTGAGCGCCTTTTCGACTTCCGCGAGCAGACTTCGGCCGTCGAAGGGTTTGGTGAGATAGCCAAACACGCCTCGTTTGGTCGCCGCCACCGCATCGGGAATCGAACCATGAGCGGTAAGAATCAATACCGGCAACGCCGGATTCGCGCGATGGACAGCGTCGAAGACCGCCATTCCGTCCATCCTGCCCATCCTGAGATCGGTGATCACGAGCTGTGGCCGATTGACCGAAAGCTGCGCGAGCGCTTTTTCTCCGCTGTCCGCCTCGATCACTTCATATCCGGCCGCGTTCAGACGAATCGCCAGTAGCCGCAGAAGATCCGGATCATCGTCGACGATAAGTATCTTGCTCATTTGCGCGCTCCCTCGCGCTCCATCAGACTTTTTTCGATTGCTTTCAACGCTTCCAATTTGCTCTCCAGCTGCTCGCTGCGCCTTTGCTCCTCACGCAGCTTCGTTTCCATTACGTCCGCACGTCTCTGCTCGTCTTTGAGTTTCTGCGCCGAAGTCTTCGCAGACTCATCAAGCTTCCGCTGCTCGAGAATCGAGGAATTGAGGTACACCGCGAACGCGCGCAGCCCCTGCGACCGCGCGGATTGATCCTTCAGAAAATACTCCAGCAAGTTTAACGCACGCGTGTCGTCGCGAAAACCCGTATTGGGCCAGCTCGAAAGCACTGCGAGCTGCATGCGCAGATATTCGCTGCGATCGGATTGAAAGTTTTGCCTGACCTGCTCGTATTCACGCGACAGCTCGAGCGGGCCCAGGTCGCGCAGGCGCTCGAGATAGAGCAAAAGTTTTTCGACCTCGCTGTCGGCGCCGATTTCCACCCATTGAACTTCGGTCTTGACCTGTGGCTCGGGGCACGTGCGGGGCACCATCACGATCCGCTCCTCGACCGGAGGAGGTACCGGCGCCGGCTCGACCGGCGGCTGCGTCACGCACGACGCCGGCAGCAAAAACAAAAACGCCGAAAATCTCACGCGCGTGCTCGCTGCTCCGCCGGAAGCTCCACGCGAAAATGCGCGCCTTTGAGCGCCGCATCGACGACGGCGATGACACCGTGGTGAGCGGCGACATACTCCTTGACGATCGAAAGTCCGAGACCCGTTCCCTTGACGACGCCTCCCTGCTCGGCCCCTCCCTGGTAGAAAGCCTCGTACACCCTTTCGCGTTCGTGAGGTGCGATTCCAGGGCCGGAGTCTATGAAGTCCATGATAATTTTGTTTTCAGTCTGCTTCACTTCGATGCGTATCGCCGCGCCGTGAGGCGAGAACTTGATCGCGTTCGAAAGGAGATTGTCGACGATCACGCGGATCTTTTCCTCATCCGCCTGCGCCGTGATCTCGGGGCATTCGATGTTGAGCTTCAGATCTTTCGCGATGATCGGCAGTCGCTGGCTTTCGATCACGCGCTCGATCACCTTTTTGATCCCGACCTTGGACAAACTGAGGTCGAATTTCTGAAACTGCGCGGCGTGATAGCTCAACAAGTCCTCGATCAGCTTCTGCAGGCGCAGGCTGTTGCTCTGCAGGATCTGCGTGATCTCGCGCTGCTCGCGGTTGAGCGATCCGACCGATTGCTCATCGAGCAGTTCCGCACCCTCTCGTAACGCGGTGAGCGGAGTTTTGAGCTCGTGCGAGATATGCCGCAGGAACTTGTTCTTCTGCTCTTCCAGCTCGATCAATCGCAGTCTCATCCAGTCGAGCCGGTTGCCGAGATATTCCAGGTCCTGCGGTCCGTCGACCCGAATCTTGTTCGCGAATTCGCCGTCGCCGAGTTGGCGGATCGCTTCGTCGATCTGCCGGATCGGCCGCGCAATCAGGAGGGTAAACCCGACCACGAGAAAGAGTGCGACGGGAATCATCGCGAGCAGCTGCCAGAAAATGACGCGCTCGATCTGCTCCGCCATGAGATGCATCTCCTGCGCCTCGCGGTCGATGAGCTTGTCGCCCTCGGCGACGATGGCGCGAGCGAGGTCGAAAAGCTTGACGAACTCATCGACGACGCGGTTGATTTTTTCCGGCGACTGTTCGGTCGTCGTCGCGAAACTTTCGTATAGCGCTATTTCCGCGGCGACCAGCTCCTCCAGCCTTGCGCGCTGCCTGGAATCGAGTGGTAGCGACGAAAGTCTTCTCGCTGTGTCCTTGAAGTTTTCGTGCGCTGTTCGATAGCCTTCCAGCACCGAGGCATCGCTCAAAATCAGAAATTGCCGCGCGCTCCGCTCCATCGCATTGATCTGCTCGACGAGCGCACGTCCGTTCTGAGTCGCCTGCACCGCCTGGTACACTGCCTTCTCGCTGTGGTTGGCGAGCTGATCGACCGAAATCGCGTTGGCGATCAGCACGACGATAAGCGGCAGCGCGACGAGCAAAAACCCCGCGAGAATGAGCTTGAGAAACGAACGCGGGTAATACGAGCGTTTGAGCATGTGCCGGCAAATTCTACACCCTACCCTTCCCGCGGACGCCGCAGGCGGATATTCTGGCCTCGGTACGCGTTTTTGCTTCGTGCCATGTGTTTTTTACAAATCGCATTCGGACGTCAGCACCGTAAACCTTTGTCTTTACGCGTCTCAGCGTCTGGCACCCAAATTGCGTTGTCATAACGGTCTACTTTGAGGTGTATCAATGAACAACATCATCTACATCGTCGGGGTGGTCGTCATCGTTATCGCCATCCTGTCCTTTCTTGGCTTGAGCTAGAACTTTCACGTCAGGCGCGGTTCGCCGCGTAACCGAATATGGGAAGATTCGGGCGGTTGGGTATTGCGCTCATCATGGTCGTTTTCGGCCTGGTGACGTATTTCGGTACGACGCAGGAAAATCCGATCACCGGGGAAACGCAACGTGTTGCGATCTCGCCCGATCAGGAGGTCGCACTAGGACTCGAAGCCGCCCCAGTCATGGCGCGCGAAATGGGCGGGCTGCATCCCGATCGGCAGGTGCAGCAGTACGTAAACCAGGTCGGGCAGCGCATTGGCGATCAAAGCGGCGCCAAAGAATCTCCCTACCGTTTCCAGTTTCATGTGCTTGCCGACCCGCGCACAGTGAACGCGTTTGCGCTACCCGGCGGACAAATCTTCATTACCGCCGCGCTGCTCGGGCAATTGCAAAACGAAGCGCAGCTCGCTGGTGTCCTCGGACATGAAATCGGACACGTCATCGGGCGCCATGCGGCCGAGCACATGGCGAAAGGTCAGCTCACGCAGATTCTGGTTGGCGCAGCAGGGGTCGCGGGAATGGACCCGGGCTCGCCGGGCAGCGGTCAGAGAGCGGCGGTCATCGCATCGATGGTCGGCAATATCGTCAACCTTCAGTACGGACGGAACGACGAGTTGGAATCCGATACGCTGGGAATTCGCTTCATGAGCGAAGCGGGCTACGACCCGCGCGCGATGGTCGGCGTCATGGACATCCTCGAAGAAGCGTCGGGAGGCGGACGCGGCGGGCCTGAGTGGCTGCAAACGCATCCGAACCCGGGGAACCGGCGGGAGAATCTCAAACAAGTGATCGCAAACAATTTCCCGCAAGGGGTTCCCGCAAATCTAAGTACGCGCGGGTCGGGATTATTCGAAGAAGTCCAAAGGCGCCTTTAGACTGCGGTCATGTCGGAGGGCAGCGCCGCGTCAGCTAAAGAGAAATAGTTCGTCGTTCTTCGATAGCTCGCCGCAAACAGCAGGACTTCGCCGCCTAGCCGAGCTTCCCCTTACTTGTAGTGTCTCCATTATCGATGTTGCGCGTCGAGCGCCGTCGCTATCATAAAAGCCGGCGATAAGGCGAAGCTTCTGACCGTGGCGTAAGATGGGTTACGGTTCCCTTCGATGCGGAGAACGCGATGATTGATCTCGTCATTGAACAGCGCTGCCGCGACCTCGGCGGCTTTGAAGTCGGACGGGTACTGCCATACGCGAAGCGGCGCATGGTGGGACCTTTCATATTCTTCGACCGCATGGGACCCGTCGACTTCCATCCCGGGATTCCGCGGTCGGTTGATGTGCGGCCGCATCCCCACATCGGCTTGTCGACGGTCACGTACCTGTTCGAAGGCGAGATCATGCATCGCGACAGCGTGGGGTCCGAACAGGCGATCCGCCCCGGTGAAGTCAACTGGATGACAGCCGGTCGCGGTATCACCCACTCGGAGCGTTTCGAACGCGCGCGGCGCGAGGGCGGGCGCATGAATGGCATCCAGGCCTGGGTCGCGCTTCCCAGGGAAAACGAAGAAATAGATCCTGCGTTCGCGCATTATGGCATCGAGCAGCTGCCTACTACCGATCAACGCGGCGCATGGATGCGAGTGATCGCGGGGGAGGCGTTTGGCGCCAAGGCCAACGTCGCAACACAGTCGCCGCTTTTCTACGTCCACTGCCAGCTCGCGGCCGGCTCGCGCGCGCCGTTGCCGGATTCGTTTCCCGAACGTGCAATGTACGTCGTTTCTGGTTCGATCGACATCGGCGGCAGCACATTCCAAGAAGGACAGATGGTCGTCTTCAAGCCGCGTGCTCACGTTGCGTTCGCCGCAGAAACACCCGCGACCGTCTTGTTATTAGGCGGCGAGCCCGTCGGCGAGCGTTTCATCGAATGGAACTTCGTGTCGTCATCGAAGGACCGCATCGAGCAAGCAAAAGCCGACTGGCGCGCGGGTCGAATGAAACTGCCGGATCATGACGACCGCGAATTCATCCCATTGCCGGACGATTCGAAAGCGCCCGCGAACCCGATGTCTTAGCGCTCGCATATAAGTCGTGGAGCGTTACTAGCGATCGCGCGATCGCATAGTGGCGTCGTGCCGGAAGGTGCACGATGGAATTTGGAGACAGAATCAGGAAATGATCCGCGCGTAAAAGCATGACCATGGCTGATTCGCTACATGTCGTCTGTCCGCATTGCTTAGCGGTCAACCGCGTGCCTGCATCTCGCGTCGCGCAAAAGCCGTTGTGCGGGCGTTGCCGAAGCGGTCTCTTCGAAGGCAAGCCTGTAGAACTCGACCGGCGCGCTTTCGATACTCAAGTCCAGCGCAGCGACATTCCGCTCGTCGTTGATTTCTGGGCGTCGTGGTGCGCGCCGTGTCATGCGATGGCGCCCGTATTCGAGGCGGCTGCCGCGCAGTTGGAGCCGCACGTGCGCTTCGCCAAGGTCAACACTGAAGAAGAACGCGAGATCTCAGCATCCCTCGATATTCGCGCGATTCCGACACTCATCGCTTTCGCGAAGGGACGCGAGATATCGCGAACGTCGGGCGCGATGCCGCTCCCTCAACTCATCGATTGGGTGCAACGCGCGGCGCTACAGCATTGACTTCCCCATCAGCGGTCGTGTGACGAAGGAAATCGGAAATTGGAGCTTGATGTGCTGGTAGGCCGTACCAGTTCTAAGAGTAAAAAAAACGCTAG
>WUUC01121040.1_pt1 | contig 10748 bp, 10 predicted proteins | sample 6278441 | NCBI WGS metagenome assembly WUUC01 (sample SAMN13675441, study PRJNA597444) | soil metagenome | isolation source: soil | place: USA: Washington | collected 2017-10 | reverse complement strand
CCGGCGACCCCACCATCCGCACCACCAGCGCCGCCGTAGCCGAGGCGACCGTGCCCACCAACGCCGGTGCACTCCAACTGGTGCTGCTCACCCAGCCGGACGGCACCTGGCGAGTCCGCTCCTACGACCAGGCGACCAGCTGATGCGCCGGTGGCTGATCGCGCTCGCCCTCGGGGCGGCCAGCGTGCTCGCGGTCGCGGTGATCCTGTTCGGCACCGCGCTGAGTCCCACGCCCGCCGTGGCGCAGCGGCAGGACTGCCAAGCCACCCTCGGCCCCTGGCCGCCCGCTGGAGGTGGTGGCGGGGACGGGGCCGCCGACGCCGCCGCATTGGGTTCCGAGTCGCGACAGATCGCCGGCCAGATCATCGCCTCGGGCCAGCAGCGGGGGTTGCCGCCGCGGGCCTGGCAGATCGCGATCCAGGCTGGCATGACCGAGTCCGGGCTGCGCAACCTGCCCGACGGCGACCGCGACTCCCTGGGCATCTTCCAGATGCGGCCCTCCATGGGCTGGGGCACCCCCACCCAACTGCAAGACATCCCGTACCAGATCAGCAAGTTCTACGACGTGCTGCTCACCGTGGCCGGGTGGGACACGATGCGGCCCGGCGACGCCGCCCAACGCGTCGAACGCTCCGCCTTCCCCGACCGCTACCACCGTTGGGAAACCATGGCCGCCCACCTGATCGCCACCCTCGGCCAGGTCACCGATCCGACCGGCTGCGGCACCGGCACCCCGGGAGAAGCCGCCGCCCGCGCGATCGACGCGGCGACACGCTGGCTGGGCACCCCGTATGCCTGGGGCGGCGGCGGGATCGACGGCCCCGGCCCCGGCCAGGGCGGCGTGGTCGGCTTCGACTGCTCCAGCCTCATGCTCTACGCCTACCACCAGGCCGGGATCACCCTGGCCCGTGTCAGCTGGCAGCAGTACACCGCCGGGGCGCACCTCCCGCTGGCCCAAGCCCAGCCCGGCGACCTGCTGTTCTGGGCTCACGACCCCAGCAACCCAGCCTCCATCCACCACGTCGCCCTCTACTTGGGCAACAACCAGGTCATCCACGCACCCGACACCGGCGACGTGATCAAGATCAGCACCGTGTGGCACCAGGGCTTGGTCGACACGGCGACCCGGCCTGGTACCTAAGCAAAGGGAGGAATTGTATGAATATGCCGTCAACGGTGCCAATAGCAGACTACCTCAGCGCCAAGTCGCGGCCGGGTATCAGCACGGATAACCGCTACGTTGTGCTGCCTCGCATTGTGCTCGAGCATCTCCCGGTAGCTCTGCAGCAGGAGGCGGTGGGCCTGCTCTCACGTATTCATGACGTGGCTGCCGAGCTGCCGTGGCCCCAGTCCTATCGGGTCGAGGCGATCCGATGGAGGTCCCTCGTTGGACTCGACGAAACCAAGCTTCGGGAACTGGGGATCATCGCGGAGCTGGACTGGAATGGTGATCTGATCCACCGCGACGAAAACACCGGTCGCCCCCTCACCGCAGACCAGTTGGCCTATCCCCTGTCGGAATCGTGCCGAGACCCTCTCTACCCGTAATACCCGCATCCCGCGTCGGCGGTTCTTCACCCACCTCGAGTAACGGCGCTGCTCTTTTGTTCGCTCCATTCTTCTGGAGATACACCTATGTCTCCCCTGATGCTCACCGCCGGGCCCGCCGGCGGCTCAGATGGCGGCCAGGGCGGGTGGATCGGCGATCATCTGCACGACCCGGTCGAGGTCGTGCAGCGCCTGTTCGCCTACGTACGCGAATGGGCTCCGATCGCGGGTCCGCTGCTCGTGGTCGGGATCGTGGTTGTCGTGGTCGGCCGAGGCTGGTGGCGTCACCACTGTCACCAGCGGCTGCTGCCCGACGCGCGGATGGTCACCGTGCTCGCCCCGCCCACGGTAGACCCGGCTGGAGGGGTGGCGGTGTGGTCCAACCTGGTCGGCCTCCTGCACCCGGCGTGGAAGCGGTGGCTGCTTGGCCAGCCGCACCTGGCCTTCGAGTACCGGTTCTCCGATGCCGGGGTGGCGATCCGGTTCTGGGTCCCCGGCCGTATCCCACCGGGAATGGTCGAGCGCGCGGTCGAGGCAGCCTGGCCCGGCGCGCACACCCGCACCACCCCAGCCGACCCGCCGCTGCCCACTCCAGACAAGGGCCAACGGCGAATCACTATTGGCGGGCGACTACGGCTGGCCCGCCCCGAAGTCCTGCCCATCCGCACCAGCTTCGAGGCCGACCCGATCCGCGCGTTGATCGGCGCCCCGGTCGGGTTGGGGCGCGGCGAGTACGCCTGCGTGCAGATCCTCGCCCGCCCGGTCGCCGGCGCTCGCCTGCGCCGAGCCCGACGCGCCGCTCGCCGGGTGCATCCACCCCGCGCCACTCACCCATCGGATCGCCGACGGTCCAGCCGCACCGCGCTCGTCAACCCCGCTCCCGGTTCCCGCTCTCGAATCCCGACGCGGCTCAGCGATGAACCGCAGGCGTTGACCGACGTCGCGGAAAACCGCGCGATCGTCACCGCGCTGCGTGGCTCGCAGTACGAAACCCGCATCCGCTACGCCGTGGCCACCCTGCTCCCCAAGAATGCGCGCGGCAAGGAAGTCCGGCAGGCGCGGGCGACAGCCCGCGGCCGAGCGCACGCGCTGGCCGCGGCGTATGCCACCTACGCCGAGCACAACTACTACCACCGGCGCCGCATCCCCTTCCCCGCCACCATCCTCGCCCACCGCCGGCTGCGCCGCGGTGACCTGCTGTCGGTGCCCGAACTCGCCGCCCTGGCCCACCTCCCGCTCGACGGCGCCATCCCCGGCGTCCAACGCGCCGGCGCCCGCGCGATCGCCCCACCACCCGGCATCGCCACCCCCAGCCCGGAGGCCAAACCGCTCGGCCTGACCGACACCGGCCACCGCCGCCCCATAGCGTTGCGCGTCCCGGACGGCCGCCATCACCTCCACGTCCTGGGTGCCACCGGCAGCGGCAAATCCACCCTGCTCGCGAATCTGATCCTCGACGACGCCGACCACGGTCGCGGGGTCGTGGTGATCGACCCGAAGGGCGATCTGGTCACCGACGTACTTTCCCGGCTCCCCGTCGAAGCGGGCGAGCGGCTGGTGCTCTTCGACGCCGACTCCCGCACCCGCCCCCCATGCCTCAATCCCTTGGCCGGCGGCGAAACCGACCTCGTCGTGGACAACCTCGTCTCGGTGTTCCGGCGGGTCTACAGCGCGTTCTGGGGACCACGCACCGACGACGTCATGCGCGCCGCCTGCCTGACCCTGCGCGCCCAGCAGGGCGTAGCCACCCTCGCCGATCTACCCAAGCTGCTGGCCGAACCCGCGTTCCGCAACCGGATCACCGCCGGCCTGACCGACCCGATGCTCCGCGGATTCTGGTCCTGGTATGAGGAACTCACCGACGCCAGCCGCTCCCAGGTGATCGCCCCGCTGATGAACAAGCTGCGGGCGTTCCTGCTGCGGCCATGGGTCCGCGACACCCTCACCGGCGGCGAGTCCACAGTAGACATGGGGCGATTGTTGAACGGCGGGATCTGTCTGGTGCGCATCCCGAAAGGCTCACTCGGGGAGGAGACCACCCGGCTGATCGGCTCGCTGGTCATGGCCCAAACCTGGCAAGCGCTCACCGGTCGCGCCCGCATCCCCGAGCGTCAACGCCGGGACGCCTCCATCGTGATCGACGAATGCCAAAACTTCCTCAACCTCCCCTACCCGGTGGAGGACATGCTCGCCGAAGCCCGTGGCCTGCGCGGCTCGTTCATCCTGGCCCATCAACACCTTAGTCAGCTGTCCCGCGAGCTGCGCGAAGGCATCTCCACCAACGCCCGCAACAAGCTCTACTTCAACGCCGGCCCCGAAGACGCCCGCGACCTCGCCCGGCACACCAGCCCGCAGCTCTCCGACCACGACCTATCCCACCTCGGCGCCTACCACGCCGCCGCCCGCCTCGTGCTCCACGGCGAAGAGGCCCACCCGTTCACCCTCATCACCACCCCGCTGCGGGCAGCGGTCCCCGGCCGCTCCCGCGCCCTCCGACGCGCCGCCAGCACCCACCGCACCACCACCCGTCCCCCAGGCCGCACAGACCACACCACGCCCGGCACGGCGCCGAACACCGCCGCCTCGCCAACCCCGGCCAAGTCCAAAATCACCGATCCGCGCCGCACGACCTGAAACCCCACCGCGCGCGGGCACTCAGTCACCAAAACGTCTTACGCAGCCTTAGTTTCCACATAGGACGGTGTGCCATCGTGATTACCAATCCAACCCCTCAGCGCAAGCTGCGAGGCCAGCAACCCGCCCGGCCAACCGTCCGAGCGGCCAACACCGCCGAGCACCACGCCCGGCTGGCGTGGCGGCTCACCCCGCGAGACCGGTGGCTGATCCGCATGCTGCACGAGCACCGCGTTTTGACCACCCCGCAGATCACCGCGCTCGCCTTCCCCTCGCAGCGTTCGGCCCAGCAGCGGCTGCGCGAGCTGTACGCCTGGCGGGTCACCGACCGGTTCCAACCCCACCTCACCCTCGGCACCGCGGCCCTGCACCACATCCTCGGCCCCGCTGGCGCCGCCGTGCTCGCCGCCGAAGACGGCGTCGATGCCAAGGATCTCGGCTACCGCCACGACCGCGCCATGGGCATCGCCTACAGCCTGCGCCTAGCGCACACCGTCGCCGTCAACGACTTCTTCACCGCCCTGGCCGCCCTCAGCCGCCACAACCCCGCCCTGTCGTTGACGACCTGGTGGTCCGAAGCCCGCTGCGGCCGGCACTTCGGCGACCTCGTCCGCCCCGACGGCTATGGCCGTTGGCGCGATCAGTCCACCGAGATCGAGTTCTTTGTGGAGCTCGACTTCGGTACCGAACCCTTGGCCAAGGTGGCGAACAAGCTCACCGGCTACGCCGCACTCGCAACCGCGACCGCCATCGCCACCCCCGTGCTGATCTGGCTGCCGACCGCCCGCCGGGAGGCCGCCGCCCGCCGACTCCTGACCGGTGTCTGGCAACAGCTGGACAACCCGGCGGCCGTGCCTGCCGCAACCGCCGCCGCCGACCTGCTCACCCCCCACCAACCACAGCCCAGCCCCGCCGACCCGGTCTGGCTACCGCTCAACCCCACGACAACCGCGACCGGCGACCCGCCACGACGCGGGCTGCACCACTTGCTCGACAGCTGGCCACACCTACCACCACCGGTCACGAACATCCCCTCGACACCCGTAACCACGCATACCAACGCGGCGCCGCCACCTCCTCAACCGGTACCGCCGCCCACTGCATGACGCTCTCGGACATGTCATCGGCGCAGGACGTTTACCCGCTCACCACCGAGCAACGGCTTGTCCTCCGGCCCGGCGAAGTGCGGATCGATCCAAATTGGACGGTGATCATTGCGGCTGGGATACCACTGGTTGCGCCAATGGCCTCGAACAACCCACCGATGCCGGTACTCGCGGCTGCTCGCGCGGTTCTCGTCGTCGGCGCGATCGGTGGGCTCGGTGCGGGCGCGTCGAAGATCGATGTAGCGCACGGTCGGGTCGAGCGTCGGGTCGGCACGGGCGATGCGACGGCGCGCAGGACGTTGCGCGACCAACCGCTCGGACCGGACCAGCGTCTGACCCATCAACAGCCACGTGGCGAGGATGGTGCGTTCCAAAGCCTCCGTGGTTTCTGCGTCCAAAGTCGCCTTGCTGTGGGGGACGCCGGTCGGCCAGCCCTGCATGTCGGTGAACTCCATCGGAGTCAGTCCACGCCAGTGGTAGCCGTGCGTCGGGCTGACCGACGGCGGGATCGGTGCCCGTTGCAGGTTCGGGAGCAGCCCGGCGAGAAACCAGTCGGCCGCCTCGTCGGCGGAGGTCTCCGGTGAAAGATCGACACGGCGGAGGTGAGCGGCACGCCTCGCGCGAACAAGAAGAGTTTCGTGCGGCGCGTCGGCCAACGTCCGGCCCAGCCGCGCGAACCCGTTGGTTCAGGACTCGGTGACCGTTGCCCAGGTGTGCACCCACAGCCCGCCGCACCCCGGTCCCCACGACACCACCGTGATGCCGTCACCGTCTCGTTCTCGGTGCCCTCGACCGGCGGATGTTCGTAGATCATCAGACCAATCGGTGCGGGAAGGTCTTCGGGATGCAGTCGGTAGTCGGTCAGGGTGGTGGCGGCGTGCCGGGCGAGGTCGGTCATGTCCGCTGAGACGAAGAACAAGTCGGCGACGGGTAGTTGCGCGGCCATGGTTTCGGCGATGAGGGCGGCGACGTTGTCCGCGCGGTTGAATACTCGGGACTCGGTCACGTGCTCGGGCTGCGGGCCGAGGACGAAGGTGAACCAGTTCGCCGCGCCGTCGGGACCCGCATCTCGAGCCCACCCGGCCATTCGCGCACGAATCTCCGGAACATCTCGCGCACATACATTACTAGACATGACAGCCTCCCATGGGAATTGAAGATGGTCGTTATCGCCCGCCGCGATAACGGTGGCTCAGCGCAATTTCAAGACTGGCCGTTCTAGCACGTCGCAATTTGCTTTTGTGCGAGATTTGGTACTGCTCCAACTATCCGGTTGGAGCAGCACCGCTTGGCGGCTGATGACCAGTTCAGTTCTCGGGCTTGAGCGCGAACCGCTTGGGCTTGTCCTGGGTTTGCACGGCATAGCCGTCGCCGACCAGCTTCACCAGCGCGTTGAATACCGCCCCGGACGAACGGCCGAGAGCCTTGCCGATCGCGTTCGGACTGAACTCCTTACCGGGGTTCGCACGCAGATAGTCCTCGACCATGCCCCGCAGCGCACCCTTACCCAGCCGAGACGCCTTATCCGTCGTCGCGGCAGCCTCGGTGGCTGCGGTCGACGAGGGGTCCTCGTTGTCTCCTGAGGACTCCATGATGGCCTCGCCGGTGTCAGCCGTTTCGTCGACGGTGTCACTCGGCGGTTGCCCGCCTGCGGGCGCCTCGGCGGTGGTGGGGATGGTCCAGCGGTCGGCTGTGCGCCGTCCACCTGAGGCGTTGGGGGTTCGTTCGACGCTGCCCTCGGCCGCCCACGCGGCGAGAAACTTCGCGGCCGTGGACTTGCCGATCCCAGCCGTGAGGGCCAGTTCGGCGGTTGTCGCACCGGGATTGGCGCGCAACGTGTCCCACAGCTTGTCCTCGGCGACCGTCCGGGTCGTCGTCGTCGCGATGGTGGTTGTCCGCGGCGGCTCGGCCGCCGCGGATGACCGACGGGACCTGGCAGGTATGCGGGCATTGCTGTTCTTCCTGGGCATGACAGCCACTCCTTCAGGTGGTGTGTGGAAATTGGGTGGTCATGCCCCCGGGGGCCGGTGTAGCCCCCGGTGCGCTGCCGGTTGGTTCGGGCTACACCTATATGAACGCTTCGTTGTGGTCCACAAGTCAAGCGATGTCCAAACAAGACACACGTCTTCTTTTGCTGACGGTCACGGTCATGCCTGATGATTCGTGGGGAATGTTGGCCGGCACCGATCACCCGGCTGTTGGCGACTAATGGCACCCGCACAGTGAGGGCATACTTGACAACCCCGGTGTTAGCGAGCGCGGATAGTTATCGTCAACCCGAAATGCGGCCTCCATCAGGAGAGCACTACGCCGAAACCAATTCGATGGAGGTCAGCGATGAGCCCTACACGTGTTTGGAGAAACGGGAATCGGGAACCATACCCCTGGCCGACCCTTCGCGACCGCTGGAAGCGCAGGTGGGTTTCGTGTCCAGCAGGTTGGCACCTGGACGAGCCGGGCACAAGCGACGACAGTTGCATTGGTTGGGCTACCTTGACAAAGCTGCATGGCCCGCTTACTGAGGAATAAGCATGGCGGGCGTGCTCGGGTCGACGTGGTCGTAAAGCCGCCGAATGTCGCGCACTACCTGAGCGGCGCGCCACAGTCGCGGCACAGCAACAAAGCCGTGCTCATCGACTGGTTACTCGTCGTCTGGCGCGGTGCCCGAGTCGCGATCGTGCGCGGCCGGTGGGCAATCGGGCGTGGTCGTACGTCGGTTCGCCTCTGTAGGTAGCGCAGCGGGGTGGGCGCGAGCCTCGTCCGCGCCATCCCAGTCCAGGCGGGCGATAGGTGCATGTGCCTTGACGACGACAAGTGAGGTCTGAGCGCGGGCCTGGTCGGGTTTTCGCCGGATTCACGGCGAAGGCTTCATCCATCGGCGTGTCCGCGGATCCCAGTTGGCCTCGGCATGCAGGCGGTTGAGATCGGGGAAGTCGGGGCCGGTCATCCACCCGAATTCCTGGCATTCAGCCTCGCCCGGCCATGGCCCCGCTCCAGTTGTCTGAGCCGCAGTCGTGGTTGAGGTCGCACATGAGACGTTGGAGCCCGGTGACGAGGGATCGGGCGACGTCGCATTCGCCTACATGTGCCATGCCGATCGGTACCTCGCAGTCCGGGCAGCATGACTGGTCTTGGGCGGTGTCCACTGTAGCCACACTCCATGTCTTCGGTATGTCTACAGTGGACTGACCGCCTGTAGGGCAGCGAGGGCTTGGTGGGCCATGCTGTCGGCGTGGTTAGCGAGGGTGGTGGCGTAGTGGGGGTTGTTGCCCGGGGTTGCGTAGAACATCCCGGAGTGCAGGGCGCGCAGCGCGGACAGGGCGCGTTCCTGGTGGTGCGGGAACGCGGCGTGGTCGGCGACACCCGGCATTCCGAGTTCGGCAATCAGGTCCCCGAGCTGGGTACGGGTCAGCGCGGCCACGTCGATCTCCCGGGCGAAGCACGCGCATACCACCTTACTGAGCGCGTCCGCCGCCCGGATGTGGTGTTGGTGGTAGCAGCCATGGCTGGCGGTGGTGTCCGGGTCGCGCGGAACACCGACCGGAATCCCGAGGAGGTCGTGGTGGATCTCGGTCAGTTGGGCTGGTCGGTCGTCGTGTCCGTGGCGGCGGGTCGTGGTCCACCATCGCCCGGCGTCGTCGGGGCCGCTGATCCAGACTCGCCCTTCGGCCAGTGCATAGCGGTAGCCGACCAGGGCCGAATTGACCCAGGTCATCGGCCACTCGCCGTCCGGGCGGTACACCACGCCGAGATAGTGATCGTCCCAATGTCGCGCCAGTTCGTCGAACGCCGCGCGGTAATCGGTCTCGGAAGCGGCCTTCAACAGCGCCCGACCTCCGGGCAGGGTGTCGGCGGCCAACCGAACGGGGTCGGGCATGAGCACCGAGGGAGCCAATCCAGACCGCGTCGCGGCCGAGCCCGGTGTAGAAGTCGGCGTTGGTGTGTTGGGTGGTGGCGGTCATGACGGTCGACCTCCGATTTGGCCGTTGGTGGTCGGGTTTGGGGTTGCGATGGTCTGAAAGGTTCCGCGCATGGTGGGCAACCCCAGTGGGGGCGCTGGGCCGATCTCATGGGTGGTGAGTTGTTCGTAGTCGGGCACGGTGGGTTGCTCGGGGTCGAGCCGATGCCAGCGACAGCCGGTGCCCATGGCCAGCCACACCCAGCCGTGGTCGAAGGCGCAGATCCAGTCGGTGAGGTGGCTGTCCGGCCAGGGCCAGGGCCACCCGTTGGCGGGGTAATAGGCGATGCTGTGCCATTCGTCGAGCAGGGTCGTGACGGCGTCGGTGAAGGTGATCGGGTCGGTCGCGGTGAGCACGCGACGTCCGGTGGGGTGGGCGAGGAGCTGCTCGGGATGGCAGTCCCATTGCAGCGAGCCCAGCCAGCGGGCGATGCGACCACGCCCATCGTAGAAGTCGATCTTGCTGCTCATGCGTGCCACCACCCGTCGCGGTCGGTGGTGATCACACAGACGGTGCCGGGACCGCGACCTCGGTCGATCAACCGGGTCTGACCGGCTTGGTCGAACGCCACGATGGTGGTGGTGAACCGGTAATCGTTGGGGTTAGCGGGGTTGGTCCAGTTGTGGGCGTCGAGGATCGGTTGGACGTGGTGCGTGATCACGGCCCCGTCGGGGGCGTCGGGGTGGTCGTAGATCTCCTCGTCGTCGAGGCCGAATACGGCGAGCACGATAGTGCGGCGCGGAGGGTTCACCGCGGCGGAGTACCGGGCGTGTGCGGGGAGTCCGCTGTCCGGGTCGGCGGCGCGGGTGACCAGTTCAGCCATGAGCCGCTCCGCCAATTGGGGCAGATCCAGTCCGGCGGTGTCCGCATAGGACGATCCATAGCAGCGCCCGTTGGTGGCAGATTCGGCGCCGCAGCGGAGTTCGAGCCGGACGGTTTGGTGGTGGCACCGATAGAGGGCGGCCGGGTCCATCCAGTCGTGGCTGCGGTTCTCGTCGGGTTTAACCCCGATCAACGAGAACCCCCACCGCCACGGGGCAATAAACAGGGTCCCGGTGCCCAGGGTGGCCTCCTCGCCCATGATCGGCGTGGAGGGACCGACCGCGCGTGCGAAGTCGCCGATGTGGGGTGAGCGTCGGGTCTCGAGCACCACGGCGACCAGATGACCGCGCGCACCAACGGGCGCCGAATCGAAGGACGCCGGGCTGAAGTGGGCGGTGTCGGGGATGGCGTTGAGGTGGATGAGCCCGTAGCGGTCGCAGTGGCGTTCCTCGGCCGACCAACCGAGGACTTCTTGGCCGAGCACAGTGATGTCCATTGTGGATCCTCCTAGCGGGGTGTCGGTCGGCGATCACTTAGCCGAGCGGCCTGTCCATGTCGGCCGGGTGCAGGAAGTAGCACTCGTCGTCGCAGTCTCGAACGCCCGCAGTGGCCACAAAGGGGCACTCGTCGCGGTGCTGCTTGGTGAAGGTGACGCTGCCGTCGTCGTGTTCGACAATGT
>WUUC01088443.1_pt1 | contig 10748 bp, 11 predicted proteins | sample 6278441 | NCBI WGS metagenome assembly WUUC01 (sample SAMN13675441, study PRJNA597444) | soil metagenome | isolation source: soil | place: USA: Washington | collected 2017-10 | reverse complement strand
TGCCCGTGAGCACGTCGTGGTTGTCGACCTCGCCGGCCATGGGCTCGGGCGCATGATTGGGCACGCCGTCTTCGTTCGGTAGGTCGTCGATGATGGCTTCATCGGCGCCAGCCGGCCTTTCTTGCGACAAATCCGCCTTGTTCGCTGCGACGAGCCGCCCCACGCGATCGTACCAAGGGCCCTCGCCGACGCGCGTGATCGCGTCGACCGGGGCGCCGTCTTCTCCTTGGGTGGCGCTCAAGAAGGCGCGCCAGGTCTTGCCGTTGCCGGGCATGCTTTGCTCGGCGATCGTCGCGCAGATCTTGTCAGCGCCGCGCAAGCCGGCGCCCTCGCCCGTTTCGCCAAAGCGCAAGTCGCCGCCGAAGCCGTGCTCGTTGCCGGAGAGCTGCTGCATCGCCTTGAGGCTGGTGACGAAGAAGCTGAAGCGCTCCAGCGCCGGCTCCTCGTCCTGCGCTGAGGACTGACTGTCCCTACTGCAGCCGAGCTGCGTACACATGCCAACGACCACGAGCCACTGCCAACGGCGTTCTAGTTTGTACATACGACTACCTCGAGTCCCCTTTTCACCACTCGTGCACGGCCGAGCGCGAAAGCGATCACCAGTTCGTCGAAAAAGTCATGGTTCGTCCAGGCGCGCTGACCAGGAATAACCCTAGCCGCTGGGCGTTTCTTGAACAACTAATTCTTTAGTACTAAGGTTTTCGTAATGAAAAAGGCCCCGCTCCCCATCCTCACCCGCGCCGAATCAGAGGTCATGGCTGCGCTGTGGAAGCACGAGCGCTTGACCGTGCACGCGCTGGTCGAGGCGCTCGATCGCCCGATCGCCTACACCACGGCGCTCACACTGCTGCGCATCTTGCAGCAAAAGGGCTACGCCAAGCACGAGCCAGATCCAGAAGGCGGCCGCGCCTACGTTTACTTGCCGGCGGTCGCCGCCAGCAAGGCGCGCCGCAGCCACGTACGCGATCTGGTCGATCGCCTGTTCAATGGCCGGCCGGAAGAGCTCGTGACAGGGTTGTTAGAGGACGAGCGCCTGAGCCGCGCACAGCTGCAGCTGCTCCGCGAGCAGATCGAAAAGTCCCTCGGCCCACTGCGGCAGGGCGACAAGAAGCCGCGGAAGGACGGCAAGTAGTGCCCTCGCTGGAGCTGCTCGGCACCGGCATCATCGTCGCCTGGCTAGCGCTGCCGGTGCTGGCGCGAGCCGCTCGTCCGCGCGCCGTGCACGAGCCTGCCGCTGCCTATCGGAGCCTGTTTGCCGCGCTGGCGCTGTCTGCGGGGTGCCTGGCCCTGCCCTGGCTGCGCGCGCAGCTGCCGCGCTTCACCGATAGCCTCACGCCGGTCACGCTCAGCGTCCAAGTACTGGCAACGCCGGTGGCTGGTCAGCGACCGGGCGCGTTTCGCGGTTACGCGACCTCGCCTTTCGACTTGCTCGCGCTGGCCTGGGCGGCTGCTTGCGTGACCGCGGGCGTGCGCTGGACGGTCGCGCGGCTACGCCTGAGTGGTCTTCTGGCGCGGTCATTGCCCGCGCCCGCGGCGGTCGAGTGCGTGCTGAGACGGCTCGCTCTAGCCCAGGGCAGCAAGGCCCCGCGCCTGCTGCTTTCGCACGAGGCGATAGCGCCCTTCAGTGTCGGCACGCTGGCACCAACCGTCGTCTTGCCTGCCTCGCTGATCGACGAGTTGGCAGCGGACAGCATCGCGCTCGTCTTGCAGCACGAGCTCACGCACCTGCGGCGACGCGATCCGCTCACCCATGCTCTGGCGCGCCTGTGTTCGACGCTGTTTGCTTTCCACCCCACGGTGCCTGGACTGATGCGCGAGCTGATCATCGCGCGCGAGGCGGCCGTGGATGCCGAGGTCGCCGGTAATGATCGGCACGCCTACGCCACGCTCCTTCTGCAGCTGGCTTCGCGGCTGCGGTTCGGACAAGACCCCGCGCACGTGTCGATGGACGACACGGCGCTTGCCAGGAGAATCGCCATGCTCACCCAAAAAAGCCCCCAACAGCGCCCTTCGTTCGCCCCACTGCTGGCCGCCGCAGCGGCCATCGCCAGCCTCGGCTTACTCGCACCGCGCGTCTTCGCCGAGCCGTCACGCTTTGGAACGCTAGCCGCCCCGGCGGACGACCCGATGGCCCCGCACGAAGCCGAAATCGATCAATGCTACGAGCTGGCGCGCGCCGAGAGCTCCGAGCTGGTCATCGACGCGCGGGCTCGCTTCGACGTTGACCCTCGGACGTTCCGTGTCACCTCGGCCGACGTGCCCACGCCCGATTCGCCCACCTTCCAAAGTTGCGTGGAGGAGCGAGCCCTGACCTGGAGCTTTCCGCCGCCTCCAGGGATGCCGCACCCGCCCAAGGACGTGCCGAAGGATGCAAAAGTGATGGTCGTCGTCCACATCCACCGCGAGCCCTAGCAGCGTGTCGAGAAAGTGGGTGCTCGGGCTGTTGGCCACCGTGAAGCAACCGCTCGAGGTGCCCACCCCCGCCCGCCCTCGCCGGCCTACGCCGGCTCAGGGAGGGTCGAAGCTCGGCGATCCGGGCGAGGTTGTAAGCCGCTGCAACCATGAAACCGGCGCGCGTTCCTCGCCAAGCCGATCAGCCGTTTGTTCACCTCGCTACCGTTCCTAGCAAATGGTGAACGTTCGGCAAAGGCCAGCAATCGCGCGCGGGTCTCTCGAACTAGCGAGGCGAAACGTCATGAGCGTTGGCGACGCTAGGTTCGGGCGCTAGGATTCTTTGCACAGGAGCTGGCAACATGAAGCTTGGTTTATTGCTAACGGTGTTGGTGCTCACCGCTTGCGGCGGCAGGCCGCAGGTCAACTCGTCGCAGCACGAGCTCGACCAGCGTCACTGCACCTCGAACAGCGAGTGTACCAGTGGCCTCTGCCAAAACGGCCGCTGTGGCTGAGCCGTGAACCAGCTCGGCCGCAGCCTCGTGATCGTTGGCGTGCTGCTTGCCGTCGTTGGCGTCGTCCTGGTCATCGCCGGCAAGCTCGGCCTCGGCCGCCTCCCGGGCGACATCGTGATCGAGCGCAAGAACTTCAGCCTCTACGTCCCCGTCGTCACGAGCATCGTGGTCAGCATCGTGCTCACGCTGCTTGCCAATCTATTCTTCAATCGTCGCTGAGCGCTAAGCCGCCCCGCATTGTCGCGGTGACTTGGCAGGTGTAGCAGGCAACGTGGACTCGATGAACCGCGTTATCCTGGCAGGCTTGACGGTGGCGCTGGTGGCGTGCGGCGGGGCCACCAAGGATCCAGCGCCGAGCCGACGAATCCGCCAGCTCGCGGTCGGCGAGGATCAGGCCTGTGTGGTGCGCGAAGGCGGCGCTCTCGAATGCTTCGCTATCGGCGGCAGTTTGGCCGACGCCGTTTCACCACTGGCAGGTCGCTTCAAGCGTGTGTCGATCGGCTACGTGGGCGGTGCGGCGCTGCGGGAAGACGGCGTCGTTGAATACTTGGGTGTCGATGACGACACTCTGCCTACGGGCATGTTCACGGAGCTGGTGAGCGACGGCAACGCCGCGTGCGGGATTCGTTCCGACGGCACCCTGGAGTGTGGCGGCTCCGATGGGAGGTTCGAACGAGCACCACTACCGGGCCGCTTCGCGCAGGTCGTGCTGGCGGGTACGGATGGCGTGTGCGGCGTCACTGACTCGGGTCAGCTGCTCTGCCACCAGGGCCTACTATCGTGGAGCGCGCCACCACCCGAGGGACTCGACGACCTCACCAGCGTTGCCGTCGAGATCACGGCCAGCGTCGGCGGCTGCGGCCTGACTCGCGGCGCCGCGCTGCGCTGCTGGGGTGAAGTCTGCCCGGCACCGGGCGCCTACCGCGCCGTCGCGCTGACGCACTTGGATACCTGTGCGCTCGCTCAGAATGGAGAGCTCCATTGCTGGCCGAACTCCCGGTGCGGCAATGGGTCGCTCCCAACCGCGAATCCGTGGCGAATGCCGCCGCCGGGTGCATTCGGTCAGCTGGCTGCATCGCTCTATCACACCTGCGCGGTGAACGCGGCCGGCGACGACGTGCTGTGCTGGTAAATGGCTCATTGCGCCGCCCGGAGCGCGACTGCGCGAAATACCTCGTGCGGCACCTCGACGACAGAGCCGTGCCTGATCGGCGCCGCGAACACCGAGCTCGATACGTCTTCCCAGGTGGCAACGTCGCTCAATCCGACGAGATTGCGCGAGCGGAGGCCGCCCAGCCCGCCTCCTGCGTACCTATCGAAGAGCAGGAGCAGCCGCCCGTCCTGAATCAAGGGAGCGGGGCCTTCTGCGGGCTCCGTTCCCGTTAGCGGAGCCGACGGCTCGCCAGGCCAGGCCCCCTCGCCGAATAGTGAGAGTGAGGTGACGACACGCAAGTTCTTCTGAGTTGCGGCCTCGTCCTTCATGAACATGAGATACGAGCCGTCCTGTTGAACGATCGTGGCATCAATGAGGTCGCGATCCGCCCGGCCGTACAAAACCGCGGGCTCGCTGAAGGTGACGAAGTCTTTGGTGAGCAGATAGTAGATGCTGTGCGGATCGGCGTTCGGTGTCGCGTCGAGCGGCGACGCCCAGCTCACCAGGTACTGCTCGGTTCGCGCGTCGTAGAAAGTCTCCGGCGCCCAGAAGTGCTCTGCGTTCAACTTTTCGGCAGGCACCTCGATGAACCTCTGCTCCGAAAACGTGACCAAATCGTCGGAGGTCGCGTACCCGAAACCTCGGTCCTGAACGCACGCCGACTTGGCCGCCCAGGGCATACAAGAGCTGGTCCAAACCAGATGATACTTTCCGGACGGATCTCGCAGCAAATGCGGATCGCGAAACGAGCTGCCTCCGACGGCGGGTGACAAGAACACCCGCCCACCGCCCACCGGGTCCCAAGACAGCGCGTCGTGACTGTGCGCGAAATGCAGACCGTCACCTCGTGCTTCCTCGACCTCCTGAAAATAGGCGTAGAGGTAGTGATGCGCGTCGGGCCTGCCGAGGTGATAAAGGTCCACGATCTCGCCGGCCGAGAGGACGCGGTCGCTGACGCCCAGCTCGTCGATGCCTCCGCTCGTCCAATCCGTGGGTGCGTTCCACTTGCCGCGGCCTACGACTAGCGGTCCGTCCGTTTGAAAGCCTCCGGCGCACGTGGCCTTCCCGGATAGCAGCCCATCGACGTAGATGCGTTGCTCACCAGTCTGCGAGTCGCGCGTGGCGACGACATGATACCACTCGCCTTGCCGAGGGCGTAGGCCGGCCGTGGCGACACAAGGCTCGGCGCCGGGGCTATCGGAGGCGTAGGTGGTGAAGGCCAAATAGTTCGAATCTCGCCTCTGCAAGTAGAACGAGCTGATCGCTCGTCCATCCTGTGAAGCGAAAGTGCTCCAGACATCGGGCCGATCGAGCCGAACCCACACCGAAACCGAAAAGCTCCCCGACGCATCGATGATAGGACCTGGCGCGACCGCGCTGCCCGAACCGTCGAGCACCAGATAGTTTCCGGTTGGGCCGCTCGAAAGCTCACCCTGCTGAACGGTCAACGGAACCGAAGGTTCGATCGCCGAAGGGACGCGGTCGTCGAGCAACGTTTCGAAGCTCCAGAGCGCCACGAATGGACCGCTCGAATCACCACCGTCCGTGGCCGCGTTAGGGGCGCCTGCTGCCCCGGCGCCAACGGCGAGCTCCGGCTGCTCGTGGTGTTCGTGGCGGTGGATCCCGAAGACCGCGTTGCAGCCGACGAGCATCCACGGGAGCAACCACCGCTCGGCGCGCGCCATCAAAACCTCGCCTTGACCTGGACCTGCGTCGGGCCGAGCGCCACCCCGGTGTTTGGGTCATCGAACGAGAACCACAAGCCCGCAGCCGCCCCCAGCGCCACCACACCGCCTACCAGGAAACCCGTGGCGAAGTTGCCGGCCTGCCAAGCGCTCTCCCAGCGCTCCGCGCCGGCCGACGATGAGCAAGTGGCTCCCGGGCAAAGCGCTTGCGCCTCTTGCTTCCGGTCGAGCGCGATGACCGCGAAGATCGACGCCGTTGCCAAGGACGCCGCGCCAACCCCGCCCGCGACGAGGGCCGCGGCACGACGCGGCGCAAGCCCGCCGGCGGCGGGCGGGCGTGGCGCCGAGCTCTGCAGTAGGAAACGCAGCAACCGGTTCTTCTCGCGCGCGTGTACGGTCACCTGCATGGTCTGGGGCAGAGCCCCTGGAGCCTGAGCCAACAGCGTGTAAGTGCCAGGCTCCAGCTCGATGAGCTGATGCGCGGGACCGGCCGGACCTCGCCCGTCTACCGTGATCTGCGCGTCGTGACGGACACGTCCGGTGTCGTCGCGCACCTCGCAAATCACACCAGGAATGTTCTGCTCCACGAGCTCGATGCGACGCGCACATTCGTCACGCACTTCGTGCGGACAGCCGAGCGCGGCGCAAAGCCTGAGCGCATCTCGCGTGGCCAGCAGCTTCTCTTGCGTCTCGAGCTCGAGCGAGAGGTCGCTCGCCTCGAGGCACTGCGCGACGGTCGGTTGGGCTGCGCTGGCTGTCGCGCTCAGCATGGCTAGCACCAAACCAACCGACGAGGCCATCACGAGCGTGCGTCTGACCGCATGCACGAGCGTCGAGGGCAGCGTCAATGGGCGGTTGGTTCGGTGAAGCATTCGTGTCGGAATTTCTTCCTGCCCTGCGGGTCTACCGTGTACGGCGGATTGCACAGGCTTCTCGCGGCGGGTACGTTGCGCGAGCTCGACACCCCGCGCGCGTTCTTGGTCACGTCGCCAGTGGTTACTGGCGGCACTGGTTGGTCATTCGCAAGCAGCGGCACCTCGGGCTCGGAGATAGAGGCCGCGACCCGAGCTGCGTCGCCCGGGACGTCACCCGACCGCTGCCCGACCAGGCTCGGAGCGGAGGGGCTCACAGGAGATCCGTCGCCGTGTGTCGCGAAGAGTTGCCACGTCGCCACGAGCGCGACCAGCACGAGCAGCGCCAACAGTAGCTGTGCCTTGCTCGGACGCAGCGCTGGCGCGGACGGAGCTGCGCTTGCGCTGCGCGGCGTCGCATTGCCGCCCGCCATACCCGTCTCCTCGCCGGGGAGGTGGATAGGGGGTTCTGCGGCGAGAAGCTCCACGCGCTCCACCAGCCGCCCGCAGCCCGCAGGGCCGAACGGCTGGAGCGCCCGCGCGAGCTCGGCCACGTTCGCGAAGCGCAGGTCGCGCTCCTTGCTGAGGCACCTCGACAAAACGGATTCGAGCCCGGATGCTAACGACGGATCGATGAGAGCCAGCGGCGGCGGCGGCTCCGTTGCGATCTTGATCGCGATGTCACCGAGTGACGCGCCCAAAAACGGAGAGACTCCCGTCACGAGCTCGTAGAGCACGACGCCGATCGACCAGATGTCGCTGCGCGCGTCCACCCCCCTGGAATCGCGCAGTTGCTCTGGCGACATGTAGAGCGGAGTGCCCATGACGGCGCTCGGACCGGTCATCGACGTGGCCGCACGGCTTTGGCTCGGCCGCTCCAGCCGCGAGATTCCGAAATCCAGCACCTTGATCAACCAGGCGCCATCCTGGCCGCGCGTGCAGAACAGGTTCTCGGGCTTGAGATCGCGGTGCACCACGCCGTTGGCGTGCGCGGCCGCAAGCGCGACGAGTGCCTGCAAGACGTAGTTCACGGCCGGCTCCACAGCCAGCCGGCCTTGCTCCTCCAGCAGGCTGCCGAGATCGCGGCCGGTCAGGTGCTCCATCACCATGAAGGGAGCCCCGTCGTCGAGCTGCCCCAAGTCGATCACGCGTACGACGTGCTCGTTGCGCACGCGCGCCAGGATTCGAGCTTCACGCTGCAGGCGCGCGAGCGCTTCCCGATCCTCTCTCGCTGCGGGCGCCAAGACCTTGATCGCGACGCGTTCGTCGAGCGCGAGGTGACGAGCCGCGAACACGAGCCCCATCCCTCCGTGCCCGAGCAGCTCCTCGACCCGATACTTTTGCAGAAGAATCTGGCCAGGGACGATCGGGGTACTCAGGATTACCTCGGGCGCTCGTCACCTAGCATTGGCGCACCGTCGCGCAAAGCCGTGGAATCACCCTTGGCAGTAACAACGGAATCGAACCAGTTGCCCGGACTTAGAGCGACAAACGATCTGAAACCCGCGCTCCAAAGCGTCTGCGAATGAGACTAGCGATCAGTACTCGGCTTAACCTGAGGTCGGGCGGAGACGGCTGCCGTGTTGGCGCGGTACACAGCACTACGGCGTCGCCGGTAGCCCGCGAGTGCGAGCCCGCACGCTAGCGCAAACCATGCCCGGGAGGCGCTGCCGGCCCGCGCGCTCGCGGTGCACGACGCGCCGGCCGCGTCGCTCGGGCCATTGGCGTTGGTCGCACCTGCGTTCATGACTCCGCCGCTGGCGCTTCCGGCTATGGCGTTGCCCGCCGAACCCGCTTGGGCGCCATTGCCTGCGGAGCCGCCGGTACCAGCCGTTGACGCCGTGGCGCCGCTCATGGCGGTGCCGGCGCTGTTAGAGCTGCCGCCGTTTGCGGATCCGGCTGCGCCGCCGCCGCCAGCTGTGCCGCCGCCGCCAGCTGTGCCGCCGCCGCCAGCTGTGCCGCCGCCGCCAGCTGTGCCGCCCGTGCCGTCACCGTCCTCCACGAAGTCGAGCGAGTCACCCCAGGCTTCGACCTGCTGCCGCAGCTCTTCGGCTACGTCGCAGAAACGCGCGCCGGTGTTGCCGGTGTGCGTTGCCCCGACGACTTGGTTATCGAGAACCCATGGCCCTCCGGAATCGCCACCATGCGAGGCGGAAGCTCCGAGAACCAGGTAGTTGCCATTCGCGCCTACCCCGTTTTGTACTCGGGCGATTGTGACCTTGGGACTGGAGAAGAACTGATCGGCCGCGCCGTCTCGATTGTCACCCACCATGCGGCCGCTGACGACGACGCTCTTGCCGACTAGGTCGAGCGTATTGCAGCTGCGAAAGACACGAGGGAAAGCCAGCGTAACCGACTGGGGCACTCGATACAGGCCAAGGTCGGTCGAGCCCAGTTCCTTCCAACCGACGTTTTCGTCGCCCGCGATGTTCTGGGACTGTCCAAAGCCCTCGCCGTAACGAATTTGTGTCGCGGTGGTCGGCGTGATCGCTTCACCGTAATCATAATTGCGCGTGCAGTGCGCGGCCGTCAGCACCACGTGCGGAGTCAAAAACGCCCCCGAGCAGATCAAGCGAGCGCCGTTCGACATCGCTTGATTGATCTTGACGAAGTAGCTGGCGCCGACCGGCGTGCCACTCACGATCTCGCTGCGCGACGTGCCTGTGGCGTCTGCGCCGGACGACGCGCAGCCGCTCATGCTGGCGAGACAACCCACCAGACTCGTCATGGCGAGCACAATCCGCGTTGGCAACGCGTGACGCTGAGCAATCATCGGCTGACAGCCACGATGACGTCGAGCGCGGAGACTGTCAATTCGACGAGCGGCAATCGCCACGAGCGGCCACTCGCAATCGCCCACGGCTTCGCCCGCGGTGGAAAAGACCCGTATCGATGTCCGCCATTGTTCACGGGACGCCTACGCTTCGAGCAGCGGCACGCCGTAGGCGCTCAAGACGCCGTTCCGAGTCACGAGGCTGTAGCCATCCTCCAAAGCCTGGGCAACCAGCAGCCGATCGAAAGGATCGCGATGGTGCCAAGGCAGCGCGCGCACGCGCAGCGCCGCAGCGAGGCCGACCTCGGCCAGCTCGAAGCCCGTTCGTCGGAGGACTTCTGGCACCCAGTCCTCGGCGGGGCGCGGCAGCTCCAACTTGCCCAAGGACTGCTTGATCGCTATTTCCCACGCGGTCACGACGCTGACCACGACGTCATTCTGGCCGTCCTCGAGCGCATTTCGCGCGTCGGGAAGGAGCTCTTCTGGAGCGCTGGCGGCCGAAAGCAAGACGTGAGTGTCGAGGAGAAGCCTCACGTCGAAGACGCTCCGAAGGCGGCTGCAATGTCCGGCGGCAGCTCGTCGAAGTCGTCGTGAATCGCCACTTGGCCCGCGAAGAGGCCAAGACGGCGACGCCGCACGGCCGCCTTGTACGGAACCAGGACCGCGACGGGTTGTCCCGCGCGCGCGATGATCACGCGCTCCCCAGACTCGACCTCTTCTAGTAGACGAGACAGCTGCGTCTTGGCCTCGTGAACATTGACACGGCGCATGGACTAACCTTAGCTAAGTGCGGCTCCTCGTCAACGCAGCGCGCCTTGCGTGTCGAACCACCCACGAAGCAGCGCGAAGATTTGTCACTTTTCGTGATGCTCGCGGAAGCGATGGTCGATAGTGCGGCCGATGGCCGATACGCCGCCCGAGCCCGTGAGTGACGACAGCGAGGAGGCGCGAGCGTTCTTGCAGGATCGCGTTGCGCTGTTCTGGAAGGTCACGTTCTTCATCATCTTGTTCGGTAGTGGCCTGGGCGCCGTGGGCGCGGTGGCGCAGCGCGGTTGGGACTTTTGGCTCACGCTGGCCGTCACTGCACAGTCGGGCCTGTTCTGGTGGCTGTGCCGGAGAAGGCCGCGCTCGATTCGTTTCTCCCGATTGATGGAGAGCGCGGGGCTCTTCTCCTCCGTTCTCCTCGGTGCTGCGACCTCACGCTACCTGCTGGTCGGGATGGCTCGCGATCGCGCGCTCGTCGACCCGTCTGCGATCATGATGGCAGACGCCTTCGTCGCGATGCTGCAGCTCTTCGGCACGGGGCTGCTAGCCGCGATCCGCGCTGCCCTCGTTCCGTCGCAGCCTCGCCGCACCCTCCTGATTACCGCTCTGGTCGGC
>WUUC01132502.1_pt1 | contig 10749 bp, 9 predicted proteins | sample 6278441 | NCBI WGS metagenome assembly WUUC01 (sample SAMN13675441, study PRJNA597444) | soil metagenome | isolation source: soil | place: USA: Washington | collected 2017-10 | reverse complement strand
GGCGATCCGAGCTATCTCGGGAAGGATCTCGAGCGCCGCCGCAACGTGACCGGAGCCCTGGTCCAGACCGTCGCAGCGAAGTACCTGAAGCCAGATGCGCGCGTCGTGCTCACGATCGAGCCGGGCACAAAGCCGCAGGAGAGCCCATGATGCACCGTAGCCCCAGGGTGCTCTACACGCTGAGCGTGCTCGCACTCGGCTGCGCGACGCCGCAGCCCAGATCCGCCGCACCGACAGCGCAGCCACAAGCTGCATCGCCGCGAGAGGCGGCGCGACGCTCTGCGAACGAACAGCTGTTCGCAAAGTCCGGCATCGCCGACTGGACCGTGCAGCCACCGCCCACGGCCGAGCCGGGGTTCGAGCCGCCTCGTGCGCAACGCTTCGAGCTGCCGAACGGGATCACGGTGCTGACGGTGGAGGATCACGCGTTGCCGATCGTGTCGTTCACGCTGCTTGCAGCGGATGCAGGTGCCGCTGCCGATCCGCGCGACAAGCCGGGCCTGGCCGCGTACACGGCGGATCTGCTCGATGAAGGCGCGGGCGAGCTGTCGGCGATCCAGATCGCGGAGGAAGTGGCGCGGCTCGGCGCCGCCGTCGAGATCGACGTCGATGTCGACGCTGCCCAGCTGTCGGTCGACACGCTGAGCGCCACACTCGAGCCGACGCTCGAGCTCGTCACGAAGATCCTCACCCGGCCGCGCTTCGATACGTCCGAAGCCGAACGGGTCAAGGGCGACCGCCTGACTTCGCTCGCGCTGCGACGCGACCGGCCCCGCGAGGTCGCGAACCTCGTGCTGAGTGGCGCGCTGTACGGTCCAGCCAGCCCGTACGGCCACCCGGTCTCGGGCTCGCGCGAGGATTTCGCGAAGGTGAACATAAAGGATGCGCGCGCGTTCTACGCGCAGCGCTGGCAGCCGGAGCGCATGACGCTGGTCGTCGCGGGCGACGTCGAGCCCGCGAAGCTGATCTCGAGCTTGCGCCGATCGCTCGGGGCCTGGAAGCCTGCGAGCCCAAGAACCAGTGCGTCGTCGATAGCGCCCGCGAACCCGCCCGCCAGTCGCTTGCTCCTCGTCGATCGCCGGGCGGCAGCGCAGTCCGACATCCGAATCGGTTTGATCGGCCCCGAGCGCACCGATCCGCGCTTCTTCGCGTTCGAAGTGTTTCGCACGGTCCTCGGCGACGGCTTCACGAGCCGGCTCGTACAGCGCCTACGTGAGCAGCTCGGGATCACCTATGGCGTGTCCGCGCGAATGGACTGGCGCGTACGTCCGGGCCCGTTCCTGATCGGCGGCGCGATCGTCACACCCGCGACCGCGCAGGGGCTCGGCGAGATCATCCGCATCGTCGGCGAGCTGGGTACACAGGACGTGCCGTCCGAGGAGCTCGACAAGGCGAAGCAGAACCTGATCCGCGCGCTGCCGGCGCGCTTCGAGACGAACGGCAGGACCGCCGACACGTTCGCGGAGCTCGCGCTGTTCGGGCTGCCCGACGATTGGTACGCGCGCTACGCCGAGGGCATGCGCGCGGTGAGCGCGGCCGACGTAAAGGCGATCGCGAGCACGGTCGTCCCGGCGCAACGGCTCGTGTTCTCGGTCGTGGGAGATCTGGCAGCGACCCAGAGCACGCTCACTGCGCTCGAGCTCGGCACGCCCGCGTTCTTCGATCCGGAAGGCGGGCCGCTACCGGCGGCGCCGCCCAAGCGCTAACCTCGGCTGCCAGCGCGGGCGCTAGCGACCGTGGTCGCTCGGATCAAGTCCAGGCTGAGAACCGGGCCGAGCTCGGCACGGATCTGCAGCTCGGCGGGCAGGCTTGGCGATTTGCTGAGGTGCGCCGCGGCGCGATAGCGCTGCGGAGTCTCGCCGGCCCAACGCTTGAACGCTCGATGAAAGCCCTGCACGTGCGAGAACCCGAGCAGATCTGAGATCTCTTGCAATGGGAGACCGGACGTCGCGATCAAGCGCATCGCCAGATGGCAGCGTATCTCGTCTCGTTGCTGGGAGAAGCTCGTCCCTTCGCTCTCGAGCCGCCGGACGAGTGTGCGTCTGCTCATGCGGAGCGTGCTCGCGACCGACTCCGCCGAGCGGTGGCCGCGCCGCAGCTCGCTCGCGAGCAGCGCGCGCACGCGCGTGGTCGTGGTTCCCGGCTGCGGCAGCGCAGCGTGCGCCACCTCGAGGTACTTGCAGTGCAACGCGTGAAGCAGCGGATCGCTCGTCTCGAGCGTCGCGTCAGCGAGCTCGCACGGAAAGCGGAAGCCGTAGCGATCGGCACTGAAGCGCAAGAGCGCCGAACCGAACAGGCGAACGTACGCGCTGATGTCGGCCGGTTGTTCGTGCGCGAACCACACCTCGAGCCCGGCCGTGGACGGCAACAGTGCCTGGATGTGGCCGAAGTACCAGGCGCTCATCGTGAAGTCAGCGATCGCACGGGGCCACTCGACCTGATTCGTTAGAGCAATGAATGCGTGCTCGTCGTCAACGTAGATTGCAGGCTCGAGCGCGTCGCTGATCAGCCGATGATACGCAATCGCGATCAGAACGGCCTCGCGCACCGACGGTGCCGAATGCATCGCGAAGTCGAGCGCACCGCCGGACCCGACATGCATCGTCGCACCGGCCCGGAGCCCCAGATCTTCGTCTCCGGTGCTCTTGACCCAGTGACGGACCGAGGCATATCCGAGCGAGAGTGGCACGCGGCTCTCTCGATTGAATTCGCGGATGGAATCGCGCGCGGCCGCCGCCGTCTCGGGGTGGAGAGCCAGCGCGCGCAGGAAGGGTTGAATGAACAACGCCGAGCACGACATCTCTTTCATGATTACTCCGAACGTCGGCGCGCGCGCCGCGTCAGTCCAACAACACCAGTGACATTCCCCCGCTTCCAGAAGACCAGTTTGGAACCAGCGTGGTAACGCCGTTGAACACGACCTTCATGAAAGCAGGTGGTGACGACGGCATGAACACATCCGCGCTGTTGACGAACGTGCCCTTGATGATCGAACCACCCATCGAGACCCCATCACCTGGGCCAGGCAACTCGGTCAGGCTCTTGTCGTAGAGATAGAGCGCGCAGGTGACGGTGCGCGCTGCGGCGTTCAGCTCATTGATCGCAGCGAAACCATCGACGGTCAGCGTGTCGCGGCCGAACAGGAACGCCTTCTGCCTTCGTCGAGCGACGAACACAGCATGGCTGTCGGCGTAGTTGACCTGCTTGCTCGTCGCAGAGGCCGTGGAATCCTTCGTCTCGAAGTTGAAGCGCAGCAGCCGGTCGCTGCGCGTGAAAGGTTGCATATAGATGTGCCGGGGGCGGCGGCTGTCTCCTGGCGGTGGCACCAGCTTGAACTCGTAGGTGGCGCCGCGGTGCGCCTCCCACGGGCCGAAGTTGCCATCAGCACCGATCTCGAAGGACTTCGTCGGTGCGCCGCGCATAGTAGGATTGCCTGTGGTCTCGAGCTCGTAGACCTCGACCTTGCTGCCGGGCAGGAACGTGTTGTCGCCGAACGTCGGGGCGCGACCCTCGAGCGTGATCGGGTCACCGCACTGCACGGTGTCGTATTGCGGCACCTTGCCGTCATTCAGGAATTTGAAGATCTCGACGAACGACTCCGTACTGGACGAGACGGCAGCGTGATCGAGTGTTTCGTCCTGGAAAGTGAAGTTTTGAGTGGTCTTGCAGGTGACGGGCCGATCTCCTGTCGACGACAGGCACAGCGTAGGGACGCCACCAGGATCGACTTCGAGCTGCCCGCCCGCGAGATGCACGTAGTGCGCGACCTTGTCAGGGTTCTCCCCGGTGTACCTCGAACCATGTCCCGAGCCCTGGGAGTGCCCGAGGAGATCGACCTTATCCGCGCCGGTCTCCGCGAGCAGCTTTGCGATCGCTTGGTCGATCGCGAGCTTCGCACCTGCATATGTGGCCTCGCGGTCGAGCGAGAACGCGCAGGTGGCTGCGCCGTCCGCGCACGGCGCGGCAATCAGCGAGTGGTACTCGACCGCGCGGATGCGATCGGGGCAGTAGCCGTTGCTGGCGAGCAAGAGCGCCGGATGCGCAAAGCTCTCGCCGTTGGCTACTGTGCCGTGGACGAACACGATCGGCCTGCGCGTCTTGTCGCAGTCGGCGTCGTTGACCATGACCGGGCAGGCTGCGGAAGTGTTGCCGCTATTCCCCGCCGTCGCTCCGGATGTCCCCGCTGTGCCAATCGCCGGCGACTGATCGATCGTGCTCGTGCCGTCGTCCTCGTTGCACGCCAGCACTGGGCACAGAGTCAGCCAGATCAAACCGCGAACGGTGAGATGGGTGGTCTTGGTCATGGTTCCGTGAGTATCGTTTCGTGACGCAGCAGGTCCTTTCGGCGCTGCTAGAAATTAGCTACAGGCTTCGCGGACAGCGCTGCCGAACATGCCGTCGCGACACGCGGCGCGAGTGGTGCACGAGGATGCGCCGCGAGGAACGCACGGGCGCGCGACTCGGCCTGGGTCGACTTCGTGTCGCACGAAGCGATCGCACGCACGGCATCGCGCTCCTGCGCGAACGTGCCATGCGGCCAGCGCCGTTCATGCTCGGCACACAGCGCGAGCGCAGCGGACGGCTTCGAGGCGCGCATCGCGGCATGGATACGCTCGACGAGCGCGAGCTCGGCTCGTGCGTCGACCGACTCGTCGATCCGCGTCGGCTCGGCCTTCGCCTGCACGGTCGTGCTTCCGGGTCGTTCTGCTGGCGATGGCTGCGACAGCGCGGCGGACTCGGTCCGCGCGCTCGCCGCGACCGTCGAGACCTTCGAGTTGGACGGCGCAGGTGCAGCTTCGGTCGAGGCCGGTCCCTTCGCAAAGGCGGGGTTGGCCGCCGCGAGTGTCGAGCGCTCACGCGCCGTCGCGGCTTGGGCTGACGCCGATTGCTTCCCGGACGCGGAGCGCGCGCGGGGTGCACGTGACGGAGTCCGTTGCGGGCGATCGTCCTCCGGTTCGACGACTCGAGGGCGCTCGATCGAGGTGGCGGCCACTGTGGGAGCGGCTTCGCTCACTCGGACCTCTGGGACGGTGTCCGACGGCGCCGACGCCTGTGTAGCCAGCGGCACGGTTCGTGGTTGCTCCGCCGGCTCGTCCGCTGCGCGCATGATCCCGAGCGTGCTCACCACGACGAGCGAGACACCGACCGTGAGCTTCGCGACGTTCGCGAGCGTAAAGCCGCTCACCTGCTTATGAGCGACTACTTGCGCGTCGCCGTCGAGGGTGAGCGTCGTCGCAGCGCCGCCGGGGAGGCGACGTGCGAGCGCAGCCGCGACGCGTTGGCGATCGCTCGCAGTCGCGTCGTGGTCCGCACGCGCCGCTTGAAAGAGCGACTCGGAGCGGCTGCTCCAATCCCCCCTATCTTTCTGGCTGTTGCTCACGGTGTTCTCCCGAATCGGCGAGCCAGCGCGCATAGACCTTCTCGAAGGCCCCCTTGGCAGCGCGCAGTCGCGAATAGATCGTATTCGTGTTCGATCCCAGCAGCTCCGCGATCTCTCGCAGCGTCCACTGCTCGAGCTCGGAGAGGACGAGCAGCATTCGTTTGTCGTCGTCGAGCCGACTCAGCAGCATGTCCAGGATTCTCACGCGCTCCGAGCGCTCAGCCAGCTCGCTCGGCGTTGGCCCCTGCGCCACCACGTTCGCGCTTTGCGCGGCTTCGTGATCGAGGGAGACGTTGCGCGCGCCCTTGCGGCGAAAGCTACGGCGATGATCCCGTGCGACCCGCACTAGGATGCCGAAGATCCAGGCACGAAGCTGAACCCGCCCATCGAAGTCAGCGATCCGACGCTGAACGACCATGAAGACGTCTTGCACGACGTCGTCTGCGCTGGCTTCCGGGACGCCGAGCCGGCGTGCATTTCTCCACACGAAGTCGAAGTGAGCATCGTAAATTTCAGCGAGAGAGCCGACGAGGGGCCCCGAAGTCACAGCGGCGATCTTGGCCTCGCTCTTCACGGGCACGCCCACAGGCCAGCGCTCGAGTGACGCCTTCAAAAGCGTGCCTCGGGAGCGATCAGCAGTTGGAGCGCGACCACCGAGGGGCGATGAAGCTCGCCGACGTCGGGGAACACGAATGGTCGTCTCGACACCGGCATGACGCCATCGGCGGCAAGGTAGATCGAGAATGCGTCCGTCAGGCGCGCGCGAGCGAAAAGCCCGAGCGCGGGACCCCACCAGGCAGTGCGGTTGCTGCGCGTGGCGGTGCTTCCGAAGCCGCTGGAGCTGACATGATAGAGGTCCGCACCGATGCAGGGCGCGATATCGAAAACCCCGAAGCTCCAGAGCCGGCAGCCCCGCGCAGCAACGGTGACCAGGTCGAAGTCGCCCCCGAGGCTGCTGCCGTCGAACGTGGTCGACTGCCGGAGGTAGTACGCACCACGTAGCTCGATGCGTAGTGCCGAAAAACCTTCCGCCGCGAGCGCTCCGCCGAAGCCGAGCGCAGGGCTCGCCAGTGCGCCCTGGGCGAGGTTCGCAGTCGCGGCGACTGCGATGCCGAAGCCCTCAGCCTCGTGCCCGTTGTCGTTCGCCGGTGCGGCGGTCAACGCGATCACGAGCGCGACACTGTCCGTCAGATCCTCGCAGCGCACGTTCTCGAGAACCCGCTCCCCGAAGCCCGCCGAGCTGGTGGTCCGCAGTCGAGCGCGGTATGTGCCGTCGGTGTGGGTCACGTCAGTGACTGCGGTGAAGCTCGACTTCACCGCGCCTCCTAGCAATCGACTTACGCGCGAAGAGAGCTCGTCGCGATCCGGGCACTCCGCAGGCGCGCGCCACTCGAGCACGAGCTCCGCGGCGGCGGCGTGAGGTGCCATGCCGAAGCAAACGAGAGCGAGGGCCAAGGGTAGGGCACGCGTTCCTAGCCGGACCGCACACTTCATCGCCCGACTTATGGCAGATGCGGAGCGCAGTGCTAACCACGAAGGCACAACATGAAGCGGCTCTCGAAAGCGCTGGCGCGCTCGGAGGCGACCTCGGTCCCGCGAAGCGCGAGAGGTTTGTGCGTGGCATACCAAGTATTGGCCGCGGCTCTGGTTGTTTTTGAGCTTTAAGTGCTTCGCACGCAAGTTGAAGGCTCAGCCCGACGCCCCCCGAACGCGCGGGGACCCGAATGCGAACGACGCTTCAAAAAAGATCGAGTCCCCGGCCAATATGCACTGTGGCCTGCGAAATTGCGGCGTTTTTCACCCTGGCGGTGATCGTCGTAGCGGGCAGCGCCTGCGGGTCGGGGGACATCGTCCTGGGCTTTCGCGGAGCGGACGGGGGGCCTGCGGGGACTGAAGGCGTGCCGATGGACGGTGGCGCTGGCACGACCGCCGCCGCTGGCTTCAGCGGGGGCGGTACAGGCGGTACAGGCGGGCAGGGGGGCACGGTGGCGGGCAGCTCGGGGCAGCTCGCGGGCGCCAGCGGAGGAGGGATGCAGGGCGGCGCGGGAATGGCTGACGCGGATGGCGGCGGAGGCTCGATAGCGGATGCAGGTAGCGGCGAGCCTGGCCGCGTGACGCGAATGAGCGTCGGCTGCGGGCTTCCGCCACCGTCCATGGACACGAGCATCCAGGTCGGCGGGATGCGCGGCAGCTACCTCGTCGATCTTCCGATCCCCTACGACAACAGTCGTCCGTATCCATTGATCATGGCGTTCCGCGGGGCAGGTGTCACTGCGGAGCAGTTCCGTGGCTACCTCGACCTGCCGCCCGCGGTCGGGAGTGATGCGATCGTAGTCAACTTGAATTGCTTGAACGAAGCCACGACGTGGGACGTCGCGCGTGACCTCCCATTGTTCGATCAGCTCTTGACGAAGCTCGAGTCGTCTTACTGCGTCGACGAGCTGCGAGTGTTTGCCGCGGGGCACGGGTCGGGCGGCTTCTTCACCAGCACGCTCGGATGCATGCGAGCGGACAAGCTGCGGGGGATCGCGGCCATGTCGGCCGGCCCGCCACCCAGCATGTGCTCCGGCGATCTCGCAGTCTGGATCACCCAAGGCAACGCCGACACGATGCTCGGGGCCGGGCGAGCCAACCGCGACTACTGGGCCGGGCGAAACGGCTGTGATATCGCCACGTCCATCCCGGTGGACCCAAACCCATGCGTCGAGTACGCGGGCTGTAATGCTGGCTTTGCAGTGCGCTACTGCGAGTACGACGGCGATCTCGGCTTACCTGCTTTTGCTGCCACCGGGCTATGGGAGTTCTTCAAAGGGCTGTGATGGCACTCGCACGGCGATCGATCCTCGCGGGTTGGAACGCCGTGGCGGTGCTCGTGGTTGCCGGGTCGACTTACGGCCCGCGCCGCCATGCGCCGCATCACCAACCTCAATAATTCGGTCGGCTCCGGCCAAGAGAGAGTGTGCGAAATCCGATCTGGGCTGCCGTGCCCGCAAGCGTTGCCAGCCCTAGGTTCACCCCCTGGCGTTCATTGCCGGTGGAACAACGCATCAGGCCGATGCCGCAACTCTGGATGGCGAGCTGGCTCGTAGCCGCGCTCGTCTGTTGCAGCTCGGAAGAGGACGGTCGTGGGATCACGCGGGGCTCCCAGCCGCCCCCTCGAGCCGCTCCGGCCGGAACGGCTGCTACAGGCAGCCTTGGTCAAGGCGTCGGAGGCAGCGGTCTCAACGGTTTCGGTGGTGGGCTGGCGGGGCTAGCGGGGAGCGCGGGCAGCGCGGCAGCGATTGGCGGTGCGGCGGGCATGATGTTGCCGGAAGGGACCTGCGCGACTGGCGCCGCCGATACCACGCCGATCACTCCCACCATCTGGCTCATCGTCGATGGCAGCACCAGCATGACCCAGGCTTTCGGATCGAGTGATCGCTGGCAGACGCTGCGCGCGACACTGATGGACCCTGGTGGCGTGGTCGACAGCCTGCAGGCCGTCGCGAAATTCGGGATGGTGATCTATGCCGGCGGCGCGCGTGGTGGCGGCGGCGCGTGTGTGCAGCTGATCACGGTGGAGCCCGCCCTAAACAACCACGCCGCACTGCTCGCCCAGTATCCTGCGCAGCCGTTGGGTAGCGGCACCCCAACCGACAAGGCACTCGATCACGTCGTCACGACGCTTGCGAGCTCCAACCAAGCCGCGCCGGATGCGATTGTCGATCCGGTCTACGTAGTGCTCGCGACCGATGGCCAGCCGAACGAGATGTGTGGCGGCCGCTTCGGCGGTGGGGGATCCGTCGAGCAGCTCGTCATCGACGTTACGGCCAAGGGCACGCTGGGCGGCATGCTGATGTACGTGATCAGCCTCGCCGGCGATGACGCCGCGCTGCAGGGACACCTCGAGCAAGTCGCGGCAGCAACGGCGAGCAAGACACCACCGTTCGTGCCTGCAACTCAAACAGAGCTGGTTGCGACGTTCCGAGACATCGTGGGCAGCGCGAGCTGTCAGATCGACCTGAAGGGTATGATCGAGCCAGGCCGGGAATGCGACGGTGAGGTCAGCCTCAACGGCGAAGACCTGGCATGCAACAGTGACAATGGCTGGCGGTTGATCGACGCCGACACGTTCTCACTTACTGGCGCTGCCTGCGCGAGCTTCACGAGTAAGCAGTCGACAGTGCAAGCGCGGTTCCCTTGTGACGTGCTCCGCCCGGACTGAGCTCGGGATCCCGTAGACGAACCATACACTCTCGTATGCACAGGACAACTGATTGATGAGACGACGTGACAGCGCTCGGTGTGTCGGCTGGTTGCTCCTCGGCTGTATGGCGTGCTCGGGCAAGGATGCGCAGTCTTCGCCGCCTGGCACCGTGTTGCCCCCCGTGGTCGCGCTGGCTGGAAGCGCTGCGCAAGCGGCCGGCTCCACTCCCCAGGGACCCTCGAGCGCGGGCACATTCGGTGTGACAAGCGGAGGGGGTGGCGGTGCATCCGGGACTGGAGTGACAGCTGGGGCCGGTGCGGGATCGGGTGCGGGCTCGGGCGGGGCTTCGAGCATGGACGGCGGCGCTGGACGACGCGCGCTCGCGGGAACCGGTGGGCTCGCTGGCTCGGCAGCGCCCGTCACGACTGCAAAGTTCAGCTTCTTCGTCACGAGCCTCGCAGGCATGCGCGAGCTGTCGAAGAACGAGCAGGGCTTCGGCGGTGACCTGCGGCATGGCGCGGCGACCGGACTGGCAGGCGCGGACAAGATCTGCACCGAGCTCGCCGACAAGTCGCTGCCGGGTGCGGGAGCCAAGGGTTGGCACGCGTTCCTCAGCACTGCGAAGGGAGGCGTGAGCGGTGGCCCCATCCACGCACGAGATCGCATCGGCAGTGGCCCCTGGTACGATCGGACCGGGCGACTCGTTGCAATGAGTCTGACTGCGCTCCTGAAAGACCGCCCCATGGGCGCTGATGGCGCGATCGTCAACGACCTCCCGAACGAGCGGGGTGAGCCAAACCACACCGATACGGTGGCGGGCATGGACGACAACCATGACGTCGTCACCGCGAGCGACGAGCAAGGCATGTGGGACGGTGACGTCACCTGCAGCGACTGGACGAGCATCGAGACTCCCATGGAAGAAGGTGGAGGAGGCATGTTCAACCTGTTTGGACCGCAGGTCGGTCACTCGTGGCCCGCTCAGGGGAGTGGCACCTCGTGGATGAGCGCGCATTCAGCTCCAGGCTGTGCGCCGAGCGTCTCGCTCGTGCAGACGGGCCCGGGCTCCGGAACCGGAATCGGTAACGGCGGTGGCTACGGAGGGATCTACTGCTTCGCGATGATGCCCTGATGCAACGTGACGCGCGAAGGATAGCGTCGGCGCAATGCGCGACAGCGCACC